>JAESGW010000467.1_pt1 | contig 37983 bp, 35 predicted proteins | sample 9269791 | NCBI WGS metagenome assembly JAESGW01 (sample SAMN16773120, study PRJNA677053) | algae metagenome | isolation source: Aphanocapsa lilacina HA4352-LM1 and co-occurring heterotrophs from near cave... | place: USA: Maniniholo cave, near Haena, Kauai, HI | collected 2009-07-28
AACATCCTCGTCTCCGGAGGCACCGGTGCCGGCAAGACGACCACCCTCAACGTGCTCTCGTCGTTCATCCCCGAGGACGAGCGCATCGTCACGATCGAGGACGCAGCCGAGCTCCGCCTCGTCCAGGACCACGTGCTCCGGCTGGAGTCGCGCCCGCCCAACATCGAGGGCAAGGGCGCGATCACGATCCGCGACCTCGTCAAGAACTCGCTCCGCATGCGCCCCGACCGCGTCGTCGTCGGCGAGATCCGCGACGCCGCGGCGCTCGACATGCTCCAGGCCATGAACACCGGCCACGACGGCTCCATCTCGACCCTTCACGCCAACACGCCTCGAGACGCCCTGGCGCGTCTCGAGACGATGGTGCTGATGGCGGGCATGGACCTCCCCGTGCGCGCCATCCGCGAGCAGGTGGCCAGCGCCGTCGACCTCATCATCCAGCAGTCCCGCCTCAAGGACGGCACCCGCCGGATCACCGCGATCACCGAGATCGTCGGCATGGAGGGCGACATCATCACCACCCAGGACGTGTTCCTCTTCGACTACGCCGCCGGCGTTGACGAGATGGGCAAGTTCAAGGGCGGCCTGGTCTCCACCGGACTGCGTCCTCGCTTCATCGAGCGCCTGCAGGACCACGGAGTCCACATGGACCCGGCGATCTTCGCCAGCGGTGGACGGCGATGACCTCCCTCGTCGGCCGGCTCGTCGCCGGAGCCGCAGCCTCGGCCGCGCTTCTGCTCGCGACCCCGTTCCCGTCGCATGCTGCGGACGAGATCACGATCGACCACGTCGAGGTCACCGAGGGCAACGTCGACCTGCTGCTCTCGGTCGACCGGCTCCCGGGCGGTCCCGACGTCGACCCCGACAACGTCGAGGTGGCCGTCGAGGGACGCGCCGTGGACTCGACCGTCAAGGCCGTGACAGCCGGCGACATCGAGCGTTCGACCATGCTCGTGCTCGACGCGAGCAACAGCATGCAGCGCGGCGGGAAGTTCGACGCCGCGCGCGCCGCCGTGGACGCGTACCTTGCGGCCGCCCCGGAGGACGTACGCATCGGCCTGGTGGCGTTCGCCGGCAAGGTGTCCACCACCATCGACCCGACCACTGACCACGCGGAGGTCGAAGCAGCCCTCGACGCGATCAGCCTCAAGCGCGGGACCAGCGTCTACGACGGCATCGCCGCTGGAGTCGCGGCCCTGGGCGACGACGGGTCCCGGTCCATCCTCGTGCTCTCCGACGGCGCCGACACCGGCAGCACCACCACGCTCGAGGTCCTCTCCCGAGAGACGGCCGACGCCGGCGTGGTCATCGACGTCGTCTCCCTCGCCGCAGCCGACCGTGCGGCAGAGCTCGCGTCGCTGTCCGAGGCAACCCAGGGCGCCGTCATCCCCGCCGACCCGGCAGCACTCGCCACGGTCTTCTCCCAGCAGGCCGACGCGCTCTCCCAGCAGCTGCTGATCACGTTCGAGCCGCCGGCGGACGCCGCCGCGGACGTCACGGTCGACGTCGCGGTGACCTCCCAGGGTGAGACCTACAACGACTCGGCGCTGATGACCCTGCCCGACACCGGCATGCAGCTCGACGTCGTCGAGTCCGGCGGAGCACTCGTCAGTCGCCCGATCATGCTCGCGGGCGCCCTCGCCCTCGCGCTCGGACTGGGTGGCATCCTGATCACGGTCCTGGTCGGCGCGACCGACGGACGGTCGAGCACAGAGCGGCGGCTCGACAACTACTTCGGCGACGACGGCAAGTCGGGAGGCCACCGCGCCTCAGCCGCCAGGAACGACCTGAAGGGCTCGGCCGTCGCCGTCGCGGACAAGGTGGTGACCGCGGACCTCGAGACGCGCATCTCGCAGCGACTCACCGGCGCCGGGTCCGCGCTCACCGCTGCCGAGTGGCTCCTGCTCCACGCCGGGATCGCCGTCGGAGGCGCGGTCGTCGGCTTCCTGATGGGCGGCGGCGCGCTCGCCGCGCTCGGGCTCGTCCTCGGAGCCGTGCTGCCGTGGATCTACCTGAGGTTCCGCCACAAGCGGCGGCTCAACAAGTTCAACGCCAACCTCGCCCAGTCCCTGGGGCTCATGGCAGGCGGCCTCCAGGCGGGCCTCTCGCTGCCGCAGGCAGTGGACACCGTGGTGCGCGAGGGCAACGAGCCGATCGCCGGCGAGTTCAAGCGCGCCCTCATCGAGCAACGCCTGGGCATCGACATCACGGACGCGATGGAGGGCATCGGTCAGCGGATGGAGAGCCAGGACTTCACGTGGGTCGTCATGGCCATCCGCATCCAGCGGGAGGTCGGCGGCAACCTCGCGGAGATCCTGCACACCGTGTCCGACACGCTGCGGGAGCGCGAGTACCTGCGCCGCCAGGTCAAGGCACTCAGCGCGGAGGGACGCATGTCTGCGTGGATCCTCGGCGCGCTCCCGGTGGGTATGTTCGGCTACATGCTGATGGCCAACCGCAAGTACGTGGAGCCGCTCTACACGACCGGGATCGGATGGATCATGCTGGCAGTGGCAGCGCTCCTGTTGAGCGTGGGGAGCTTCTTCATGGCAAAGCTGGCCAAGGTGGAGGTCTGAGATGTCACCGATCCTGATGCTGGGCGCCGGGCTGCTGTTCCTCGCCGGGACGCTCGCCCTCTCCCTGATCGGCGTGGCGACCACCGAGCGCCGCGGTGTCGCGCGCTCGGTGGCGGCCATCAACGCCCTCGACGCCGCACCTGACGTCATCAAGGAGGAGCTCGAGCGGCCCTTCAGCGAGCGGGTGCTCGCGCCCCTCGGCGATCGCTTCGTGGGCATCGGCCGCAAGCTGGCGGGCGCCGACACCGCCAAGAAGATCCAGCACCGGCTCGACATCGCCGGCAACCCCACGGGCTGGGACGTCAACCGCATCCTCGGGCTGAAGGTGCTCGGGCTGGGCATCTTCAGCGTGCTCGGCTTCCTCTACATCTCGGCGACCGACTGGCCCATCGTGCGCGTGGTGCTCGCGACGGTCGCGCTCGGTGCCTTCGGCTACCTCCTGCCCAACATCCTGCTCTACAACGCCGGCCAGAAGCGCGAGGCGCTGATGCGCAAGGCCCTCCCCGACGCCCTCGACCTGCTCACGGTCTCCGTCGAGGCCGGCCTCGGCTTCGACTCCGCCGTGGGACGCGTGGCCCGCAACACCGAGGGCCCGCTGGCGCAGGAGTTCGGACGCCTGCTCCAGGAGATGCAGATCGGCGTCGGCCGGGTCCAGGCGATGCGCAGCATGGCCGAGCGGTCGTCCCTGGACGACCTCCGCTCCTTCTGCACCTCGATGGTGCAGGCCGACAGCCTCGGCATCCCCATCGGCCGGGTGCTGCGGGTGCAGAGCCAGGAGATGCGCACCAAGCGACGCCAGCGAGCCGAGGAGAAGGCCCAGCAGGTGCCGGTGAAGATCATGGTGCCCCTCGTCCTGTTCATCCTGCCGTGCCTCTTCGTCATCGTCATGGGCCCTGCGGCCATCGGGATGATGGAAGCCTTCGGCAGCTAGGCCCCCGGTGCAGACGCTCCCATCGACCGAACCACCGGGCGGCCCGCAGCTCCGGACGTGGCGCACGACGACAGCCGTACGCGTCTTCGCGCTGGCGCTGGCCACGGGCAACGCGATCAGCGGTGGGACCGTGGGAGAGGTCTTCCCGCTCGTGCTGGTGCTCGCGATCGCCGCCGCGGCGTCGTCACTGCTGGAGTGGTCGAGCCCCAACAGGCTCACCCACTGGCACTCCGTGGCCGAGGCCGTGGCGGTCACCATCGTCATCGTCAGCACCTCCTCGTCCTCGAGCCCTGTGGCCTACCTCGCCGTCCCGCCCGTGGTCGCGGGCGTGCGGCACGGTCTGGTCACCACCCTCAACGTCACCCTGCTGTCGGCCCTGACGGCCGCCGCCACCTTCGCGCTCGAACCCGGCGCGGATGCCCTCGAGGGCGCTGCGGCGTGTGCCCCCTGGCTGGCCATCGGCCTGGGAGTCGGGCTCCTGGCCAGCTGGCAGTCCCGCGCCACTCGCGACCTCACCGCGCGCCAGGCGCCGTACGCCGCGGCGCACCAGCTGATGGCACGCATCCACCAGATGGCGACCTCGGGGACCCTGGGCCTGGACAGCACCTCCCTCGCGACCGAGCTCGAGGACGCCATGCGGCGTGCGACGGGTGGCGCCCGGTCGACCGTCTTCGTCGTCGAACCCGACAAGACGCTCCGGCCGATCAACCCCGGCGCCGACGTGGAACGCCTGGCGCGCGAGATCGACCTCCCCGACGCCGAGAGGACACCCGGCGCGGCGGTCGTCCCGCTTCGCGGTGCGCAGCAGGTGCTCGGCTACTGCGTGGTGGTCGGTGTGCCCCGATGGACCGACGAGCTCGACGCCCGGGCCCGCGAGGTGGCGGACGACTTCGCCGTACGCCTCGACACGGCCGTGCTCTTCGACGACGTGCGCGCACTCGCCACCTCGGAGGAGCGGAACCGCATCGCGCGCGAGATGCACGACGGGGTCGCGCAGGAGATCGTCGCGATGGGCTACCTCGTGGACGAGATCGAGTCGATCAGCGACCAGGACCAGACACGGGAGCTGGCGTCCGCGCTGCGGGACGAGATCACCCGCCTGGTGTCGGAGATCAGGTTCTCGATCTTCGACCTGCGACACCAGGTCACCGACGGGCGCGTCTCGAGCTCTCTCGCCGACTACGCGCGTGCGGTCAGCCTCGCCAGCGGTCTGCGGGTGCACCTGAGCCTGGCCGAGTCCGGTCCCCCGCTCTCACCGCGCACGGCGACAGAGGTGCTCAGGGTCGCCCAGGAGGCGATCGGCAACGTCAGGAAGCACGCGAACGCCGAGAACCTGTGGCTCACCTTCGAGTCGGACGGGACGGCGCTGCAGCTCGACGTCGAGGACGACGGAGTCGGCAACGCCGGACCGCGCGAGCACCACTGGGGGCTGCAGACCATGCGTGAGCGGGCCGAGGGCGTCGGCGCCCGGCTCGAGATCGGTCCACGACAAGACGGCGGCACCGTCGTCAGCCTGCGGTCCCCTGCGACCACCACCCGAGAAGGAGGCACCGCCCATGGGCACCACCGTGCTACTGGTTGACGACCACGAGCTGATCCGCCAAGGACTTGCCCGCGCGTTCGAGCGGGACGCCGACATGACCGTGGTGGGTCAGGCCGGGTCCGTGGCTGAGGGCGTCTCCGCGTGGCAGGCGCTCACCCCGGACGTCGTCGTCACCGACCTCCAGCTGCCGGACGGGCACGGCCTCGAGATCGTCCGGGCGGTGCGCGCACTGTCCGACTCCACCGGACTGGTCGTCCTGACGATGCACGCCGGCGACGACCAGATCTTCGCAGCGATGGAGGCGGGCGCCTCGGCCTTCGTCGGCAAGGACAGCAAGGCGACCGAGGTCGTCAGCGCAGCCAAGCACGCCGCCGTGGCACCCCGCACGTTCCTCTGTGCGGGGCTCAGCGCCGCCATGATGCGTCGGGCGACCAACCCGGCACCGCCGAAGCTGTCCGGTCGGGAGGAGGAGGTCCTGGCCCTCCTGGCCGACGGGCTCGGCACCGGTGAGATCGCCGGGCGCCTCTACCTGAGCGAGTCGACTGCCAAGACGCACATCACCCACATCTACCAGAAGCTGGGCGCCGCGAACCGCGCCCAGGCCCTGGTGACCGCCATGCGGCTCGGGATGCTGGACCACGCGTCCTCCCAAGGGTTCTGACGTCACCGGATCGGGTGGTCCCGGGGCCGTGCGGGTGGGGCGTCCCCTAGTCACAAGGGACTACGCAGGCGCGGCCGATCACCCGATTCGTACGGCGGCGACAACCGGCAGAGTTCTCCGTGACGGGTCCTCGTGGCTCGCACAGGACCCACACCACAGACACCAAAGGGGAAATCCAATGCTCGAGAAGTTCGTTGCCTTCCAGCTCTTCATGCTCGCCGACCGCGAGGAGAAGGGCGCCACCGCCGTCGAGTACGGCCTGATGGTCGCGCTGATCGCCGCCATCATCGTCGCCACCGTCGCGCTTCTCGGCCAGGCGATCCTGGGCGCGTTCCAGACCGTCCTCGCCGAGGTCAACTGACGCCACACCCTGTCTCAGGCCGGCGTTGCTCCGCAACGCCGGCCTGAACTGGTTTTTGCAGAAAGGTGAGGCCGTGAAGCACGAGAGAGAGACCACGGACGAGCAGGGCGCCACCGCCGTCGAGTACGGCCTGATGGTCGCCCTGATCGCCGCCATCGTCATGGGCACGGTGGCCCTGCTCGGCGAGGCTGTCTTCGGCATCTTCCAGGGCACGCTCAGCTGGCCGTGGTGACCCACCCGCGCTGACCTGCGCCCAACCTAGCTGCCACACGACGAAGGCGACCGGATTCCTCCGGTCGCCTTCGTCGTCGTGACTCACCTCCGAGCCACCTGCCGGCGGAGCTCGTCCCGCCACGTGGCGGTCAGGTCGACCGGGGCCAGTCCGGCCCGGTCGAGCACCCGGTCGAGGTCCCTGTCTCGCGTGGCGGCCTCGTACACCTCCACCAACCCACGCTCCCCCAGCCTCTCGGCGATGATCCGGCAGGCCAGCCAGGCCTCCTCGTACCGCGCCTGCAGGTCGCGTGCGCGGGTGTCGAACTCGGTGGCCGTCGGCAACGCCTCCGGCACACCGTTCCGCCGCGCCGCCTCGACGGCCCGGCCCAGCGTGACGCGGTCGGGCAGACGCGTGTCGCGCAGCGCGACGTAGTCGGCGAAGCCCTCTAGCAGCCACGGCTCGACCGGCCGGCGCACCGCGTCGGTGGCGACGTGGACCAGCTCGTGGCTCATCACCACCTGCGCCCCGGCGCGACGGAGGCCGTCGGTGACCTCGGGGTTCACGAACACGTGGACCGGTGCGTCCGCGCCGGTGCCGGCGCCCACCCCGGCGGTGACGGCCGCGATCCCCTCGTACGTCCCGGGCGCCGCGCCCAGCGTCTCGTCGAGGTCGGACGCGCTCGCGGGCACCTCGACGACGACGGGGCCGCCCCACTCCGGCAGGACCTTCCGGACGACCGGGATCCCCCTCGTGACCCGCTCCGCCACCTCCTCGGCGTCACGCTGCTCACCGTCGACCAGCACGAGGCGGTCGCGCGAGCGAACCACGGACAGCTCTCCGCGCAGCCAGAGGGGCGTACGGCCCTCCGCCGAGCCGGACGCGCCGAAGCCGGCGATCGCGAGCCCGTCGCGGTCGGGGACGAACCGCACGACCACGTCAGCGCGCGCCGGGGCCTCGTCGAACCCCCGCAACCGCCACGTCATCTCGACCATCCCGGACCACGCGCCGTCCGCACCCACGGTGCCGACCTGGTCGACGTACCGCGCGGTGACGTCGACCAGGTCGAGCGACTCCGCATTGGCACCGACCCCGGACAGCTGGTCCTGCGACTCGTTCGCGTCATCGGGTGCGAGCGCAGCCAGGGTCTCCCTGTCGCGGTCCCGGACCCCGACCACGAACGACGCCAGGACCTCTGCCGCCTCGGCGGGGCTCGCCCGCGGCACCTCGACCGGGCGTGGCGGTTCGACCGGGGTGCGGCCGTCGCGCGTCAGGACGACGACGAGCGCGAGGACCACGAACAGCGAAAGGCCGGCCGCCCACAGGAGTGGACGGCCGGCCTTCGTGGTCCGGAGGTCAGCCAGGGCGGACCGCGCCGACGTAGGGCATCGAGTAGAGGCCGGAGACGGCGACCCCGGTGCCGGGGTTGGCCGCGTGCACGATCATGCCGTTGCCGATGTACATGCCGACGTGGCTGATCGGGCTGTAGTAGAAGACCAGGTCGCCCGGCTGCAGGTCGCTGGCGGCGATGCGCGGACCGGAGCCGAACTGGGCGCTGGAGGAGTGCGGGAGCGACACGCCGGCCTGGGCCCAGGCGCGCATCGTGAGGCCACTGCAGTCGAACGCGTTCTCGCCCATCGCGCCATAGACGTAGGCGTCGCCGACCTGCGCCATGGCGTACTGCACGGCGGCCGCGGCGCGACCGGAGGCGGGCACCGAGCTGGGCACGCGCGTGGTGCTGCCGCGCGAGGCGAGCAGACGCTCGCGCTCCTCGGCCTCGAGGTCGGACAGCAGGTCCTTGGCCTCGGCGAGCTTGTCGTCGACCGTCTCCTTCTCGGCGCTCAGCTGCTCGGTGAGCTGGGCGATCTCCTGGGTGCGGTCGTCAGTGGCCTCGCGGCGGATCTCGAGGGCCTCGAGCTCGGTGTCGTAGTCGGACAGCAGGGAGGACTGGAGGTCGTTGAAGGACGACATCGTCGACAGCGAGTCCAGGAAGGCGCCCGGGTCCTCGGAGACGACGATCTGACCGACGGTCGAGATGCCCTCACCCTCGAGCTGGCGGACGACGGCGTCGGAGACCTGCTCGCGTACGGCGTCGAGGCGCTCGTCCTGACGCTCCTGGTCGGCCTTCAGGCCGCTGAGGTCGCGACGGAGGTCGGCGAGGTCGAGCTTGGCGTCGTGCAGGCGCTCCTGCGCGGCCTCCGCCTCGTGGTAGAGGCGGTCGACGCGGGCCTTGACGTCCTTGATGTCCGGGTCGGCCTGCGCGGGGGTCGCGGGCACGAAGGCAATGGCAGCGATCGCGGAGAGACCAAGAACGGTCGCGCCAGCTCGCTTGCGGGTGTGAGCCACGAGCGGGGGAACTCCTCGGGGTGTCGTACGCCTACCAGGTGAGCTGACGGGTTCGGCTCGACATTGGCCTACCCCTGCTCCACGCACCGCTCGCGCGGTGCGCCTCACAGGGGATTCACCCCAGGGGGAAGTGTGGTTCCCCGGCTCGCGGACCACGGATGGTGCGGGGGACGTGGTCCACGACTCGGCGCGACGCCCGCGCGGGCCGGGTGACCCACTGCCACGGACGTCAGCCCACACCCTAGACCGACCCTCGGTGCCTCGCCAATCTTCGGGCCATCTTGTGGAACAGGTGTCGTCGCACCGTGGTCGCGGGCGACGGATGCTCGGCAAACGCCTGCGATCGGGCGGAGGCAGCGATACCGTTCCCCCACGTGTGATCGCTGGCCTGCTGCGAACGCGCCCCGAGCCGCTCACCCCGGAGGGCACGAACCAGATGTCCCCCTCGATGCGTTGGTTCGCCCGAACCTTCGGGCTGGCTGTGGTGGCCCACCTGGTGGGCAACCCGGTCGGCTGGCGGAGCGACCAGTTCGGCGGGTCGCCGGTCCTGGTGGCGGCGTCGGCCGCGCTCGGGGCCGTGGCCATGCTGCTCCTGCTGCGTCCGAGCCGGGTGGCGCTGGCGACGACAGCCACGTTGGCGCTCCTGTCCCTGTGGCTCGAGCTGCCCGTGACGGGCAACCACTGGCTGCTCGTGGGGTTCGTCGCCGCCGCGACGCTGCTGTCACTCGGCACGCGTGACCCGTGGGCCTGGCTCTCGGTGACGGGGCGCTGGATCCTGCTCGGGTTCTACAGCTTCGCCGCCTTCGCGAAGCTCAACTCCGGGTTCCTCGATCCCGAGGTCTCGTGCGGCGTCTTCTACGCCAACCAGTCGCTCGGCTCGTTCGGACTGCCGACCTTCGGGAGCGACAGCATCCTCGCAACGGCCGCCGTCGCTGCCCCGGTGATGATCGAGCTGTCGGTCCCGGTCCTGCTCGCCTTCGAGCGCTCACGGCGTGCCGGGGTGATCCTCGCGCTCGCGTTCCACACCGTCATCTCGTTCGACTTCGCGCAGCACTTCTACGACTTCACAGCGGCGCTGGTCGTGCTGCTGTGCCTCTTCCTCCCCGAACGCACGCTCGAGCGGCTCGAGGGCCTCATCCAGGCGTCACCCCGGCTCCAGGTCGGGATCGCGACGGTCGCGTCGATCGTGGTGGCGGCGTCGCTGCTGCCGCCCTCCCCCACCACGATCGCCACCGTCAAGCTGATCGGCTTCGCCGCGTGGGTGCCGACGAGCACGTGGATCATCTGGAACGTTGCGCGCGACGGACTCGCCCGCGCCCCCCTGCCCATGCGGCTGCCTGGAGCCACCGCGCTGCTGGTGGTCGGCCTCGTGGTCGCCAACGCACTGACGCCCTACCTCGAGCTCAAGACAGCGCTGGGTTTCAACATGTACGCCAACCTCGTCACGGTGGCCGGAGAGACCAACCATCTGGTCGTGCCCGGGACACTGCACCTGAGGGACGTCCAGGACGACCTGCTGAGGGTGGTCGAGTCCGATGTCGAGGAGCTCGACGTCTACGCGGAGGAGGGATACCTGGTCCCCGAGCGCAACCTCCGGGACTACCTCGCACGGCATCCCGAGGCGTCGGTCGTCGTCGCGGACGACAGTGGTGAGCGCACACTGGACAGCGACGACGGTGTCGAGCTTCCCCTGCTGCTCAGGAAGTTCATGACCTTCCGCTCGGTCGACGAGCAGGACCCGCCGCGGTGTCAGTCGGCGTGGTTCCCGGCCTACTGACGAGCGCAGCACTCACGCCGACTCGATCACCGGCCCCGAGACGGGTTCCACCATCCTCAGCGGCGGCACGAGGCCGCCGGTGGCCAGCGCATCGAGCGCGGCCAGCTCGTCGTCGTCCATGGTCAGCTCGGGCGGAGGGCCGAGGAGCACCATCACCACGCAGTCGTGGCAGTGCAGCCCGCGCACCGCGCAGGTGTCGCAGTCGATCCGTGTCGTCATGTCCTGAACGCTGACAGGACCCACCGACAACGGCCCCCCGGCGTGTCGCGCCGGCGTGTCAGGGAGGCGTGCCAGGGAGGCTCTTGCGACTACGCGCCGAGGACGCCGAGCAGCGCCGCCGTCGGCACCGACCGCGCCCCGGCCCGCACCACGTCACGCGCCACGGCCCGGTCGTCGGTGACCACCACGACCACCCGCCCCCGCGGCTCGGCCGCGACGAGCTGGCGGATCACGTCGTCCGCGATGACGCCCTCGGGGCTGAACACCACCCGTACGCCTCGCGGGGCCGGCATCGCCGTACGCACGGTGGACTCGGCCGCGTCGAAGACGACCGTCGTCTCCGCCCCGGACCGAGCCACCAGCGGCCCGAGGGCCGAGACCAGCCTGCTGCGCTGGGCCTCGAGGCTGGCGGTGGGCCACGCCTGCTTCGTGACGTTGTAGCCGTCGACCACCAGGCGCGAGCGCGGCATGGCGAGCGTCTGCTCGAGCAGGACCGGAGTGGCCGGTGCACTCGAGGCAGGCGCCGCCTCGATGCCGGCGAGCTCCGCCTCGACCGCATCGCCGGGCGCGCCGGTCACGGGCGGCAGTGCCAGCTCGCGGCGCAGCCCGGTCGCCGCGTCGACGACCGCGTCCAGCAGGAGCCGGGCGCGGATGCTGGCAGCGTCGCGGTCGGAGCGTACGTCCCGGCGACTCGCCGCCAGCCCGGCCTCCGCCTCCTCGAGCTGCGACCGGAGCCGGCGTACGTCGGCGTCCGCGGCGCGGGTCGCGCGCTCGGCAGCCGCCACGGCCTCGTCGCGGGCGGCGTACGCGGCGTCGCGCTCCTCCTCAGCGGCGCGGAGCACTCCTCGGGCCTCGCCCAGGCGCTGGCGCAGGACCTTGTGGTCGGCCTTGGCGCTCTCCAGCTCGTCGCGGTGGAGTGCGCGCGCCGCCACCAGCTCGGCCTGGAGCGCTGCGACCTGCGCGGTGAGCCGGGCGTGCTCGGCGCTGACCTGGTCGTCGCGCTGCTCCTCGGCGCCCAGGGCGTCCACCACGGACGAGACGACCGCCTCCCAGCCGTCCTCGCGGACCAGCCACGCGCGCGCCGCAGCCTCGACGGCGTCGTCCGCGTCGCCAGGAACCGCGGCGACCTGGACGCCGGCGTGCTCACGGAACCCGTCGTCGGCGAGGGCGGCCCAGATCGCCTGGCCGCCGAGGCGCGCCCGGCGCGCGGGAGCGAAGCCGGCGACCTTCCGCAGCGACGGCGGCACCGGTGTGACCGACGGCAGCACCGCCGACACGAGGGCGACCACCCGCAGGCGCAGCCGCTCCGGCAGGGGCGCGGGCTCGGTCACGGCCGTCCTGTCACCCAGCGGCCGGGTCGGCGGCCGTGTCGGCCGAGGCGCGGTCCACGACCTCGATGGCGTCGGCACGCCCGCACCAGCGGCAGGACACGGACTCGACGTCCTCCGAGCGCACGGTCTCCTCCTCGACCTGGTGGTCGCCGGCGAGGTCGAAGTGCCAGTACTCGGTCGTGCGCCGCGTACGCGTCACGTCGAAGCGGGTCAGGTTGCCGCAGCCGGCGCAGCGGTAGCGCTGGGTGGAGTCGGAGGTCTGGGTGGTCACTTCGGAGACCCTACTGGCGCAGGCGGCACGGGTGCTTCGAGCCTCCGGACTTCTCCCGATCCCCTGTCACCGACGCCCGCTGCCTGCATGCTTGCGCCATGACCAGCTCGACCGGACCGCGCCCATGACCTCCGCGGAGCCAGGAGACGGTGCGGGTCGGTCGACCCCGCTGCTCGCACGGCCAGCGGCACGGTTCGTCCCGGTCCTCGTCCTGGCGTCACTCATCGCCTTCCACGGCTTCCAGATCGTGGTCCACGAGGACGACCCCCAGCGGAGCGGTGCGTTCGCCATGTTCGCGACGATCGACATCGGATCGATCCGGCGGGTCGTTGCCACGTCCCCTGACGACGGGCTCCAGCTCGACATCCCCGACAGCCTGCGGGACCTGCAGGAGCAGGTCGCGGACCGCCCGTCCCGCGACGCTGTCGAGGAGCTCGCACGGCGGCTCTCTGCTCTGCGGTGGGACGAGTCGGGATCAGTCGTCACCGACGGCGGCGGCTCGGCGCTCACCGTCCAGGTGCGGGTGATGGGGCTGCGCGTCGACGACCGCACCGTCGTCCGGCGCGTGCTCGCCGAGGCGACCGCGGAGGCCGGGCGATGATCGACCGGATGCTGGACCACCTCCGGCAGCCGCGGGTCGGCATCGTGGTCCTGACCGCAGCGGTCGCCCTGCTGATGTCGGTCCACTGGTGGCCGCTCGCCATCCCGAGCGGGGCGTTCCTGCTCGTGGCTGCCGTACGTCCGGAGCGTGCGGCCAGACCGACGGTGGTGGCGCTGCTCGCCGCCTGCTGGTTCGTGGGCCTCGTGGTCGCGAACGACCGCATGGAGGACCACGTACCCCTCTTCGCTGTGTGGCTGGTGGCACTGGCGTTCTCGCTGGCAGCGGACGGTGACGAGTTCGTCGACCGGGCAGCCTGGCAGGCGCGGATGCTGATCGGCGTCCCCTTCGCTGCTGCCGTTGCGTGGAAGCTCTACTTCGGCACGTACGTCACCGGCGACACCCTGTGGTCGTTCATGCTGATCGACGGGCGGTTCGCCCCCCTCGCCCTCGCCGTCGGGCTCTCGGACGCAGAGATCGAGCAGGACCGCAACGAGCTGTCGGAGCTGCTCGCGGGCAACCTCGACGCTGTCACTCTCGACGCCCAGGCAGTGACCGTCGCGGCGATCATCGCGACCTCGGTCCTCACCCTCGTGCTCGAGGCGGTGATCGCACTGTCCCACCTGCTGCCCGACGGCAGTGTGCTGGCCCGGGTTCGTCTGCCCTCCGTCGTCCTCTTCGCAGTCGTCACCTACGCGGTCGTGCCGGTGATGCCCTTCGCCGCCCTTCTGTCGCTGCTGGCCATGACGACGGCGAGGTGGCAGCGGGGAACGCTGTGGGTGTTCCCGGTCCTGATGTTCGTCAGCGCGACTCGCCTGGCCACCTTGATCCCGGCTGTCAGAGCCCGCGGATAACGTCGGGAGGCATGAGCACCACCGCCCTCCGCTCCTCCCACGGCACGTCCCGCTGGGAGGCGCAGCGCAGCTTCGACGAGCTGGGGCGTCCCCTGCGGGACCTCACCTTCTGCGTGGTCGACCTCGAGACCACGGGCGGCTCGGCGGAGGCCGGCTCGATGATCACCGAGATCGGCGCGGTCAAGGTGCGCGGCGGAGAGGTGCTCGGGGAGTTCCAGACCCTGGTCAACCCGCACACCGAGATCCCGGCCTTCATCGCCGTGCTCACCGGCATCACCAACTCGATGGTCCACGACGCACCGTCGATCGAGTCCGCGCTGCCGGCCTTCCTCGACTTCGCCGCGGGCTGCGTGCTCGTCGCGCACAACGCCCCCTTCGACGTCGGCTTCCTCCAGCACTTCGCCCGGCAGCAGGGACGCCCCTGGCCGAAGCTCGAGGTGCTCGACACCGCCAAGCTGGCCCGACGCGTCATCACCCGCGACGACGCCCCCAACTGCAAGCTCTCGTCGCTGGCCAAGCTGTTCAACGCCTCGACCACGCCCAACCACCGCGCGCTGTCCGACGCCCGCGCCACGGTCGACGTGCTGCACGGCCTGATGGAGCGCCTCGGCAGCCTCGGGGTGCACACGCTGGAGGAGCTGCAGACGTTCTCCTCCCGGGTGAGCACCGCCCAGCGACGCAAGCGACACCTGGCCGAGGGCCTGCCGCACTCCCCCGGTGTCTACCTCTTCCGCGACGACCGGTCGCGCGTGCTCTACATCGGCACCTCCCGCGACCTCCGCACCCGGGTCCGCACCTACTTCACGGCCTCGGAGACCCGCACGCGCATGGGCGAGATGGTCGGTCTCGCCGCCTCCGTGACCGGCATCGAGTGCGCCACCCCGCTGGAGGCCGAGGTGCGCGAGCTGCGACTCATCGCCGAGCACAAGCCCAAGTACAACCGGCGCTCGCGCTTCCCCGAGAAGGTCCACTTCCTCAAGCTCACCCGCGAGGCCTGGCCCCGGTTGTCCCTGGTCCGCAAGGTGCTCGACGACGACGCCGACTACCTCGGGCCGTTCTCCTCGAGGAAGACGGCCGAGAAGTGTCTCGCCGCCCTCCACGAGACCTTCCCCGTCCGCCAGTGCAGCGGACGGCTCCCGGTCGTGCCGTCCGGCTCCTCGTGTGCCCTGGCCGAGATGGGTCGCTGCCTCTCCCCCTGCGACGGCTCGACCGACGCCTCGACCTACGCCGCGGTCGTCCGCCAGCTGCGCGACACGCTGCTCCGCAGCCCGCACGAGGTCGTCGAGGCGATCAACCAGCGCATGACGGCGCTCGCCGACCGCGAGCGCTTCGAGGAGGCAGGTGTCCATCGCGACCGGCTCGCGACCTTCGTGCGCGCCGCAGCCCGCACCCAGCGCCTCTCAGCACTCACCAGGTGTCCGGAGATCGTGGCCGCTCGCCGTGAGGACAGCGGGCGGTGGTCGGTGCACGTGGTCCGCCACGGACGCCTCGCCGCCGCCGGGGTCATCCCGCCCGGCGCCGACGCCCACCAGTACGTCCGCGAGCTGACCGCGAGTGCCGAGACCGTCAGCGACGCGCCTGGCCCCGTCCCAGCCGCCACGGCAGAGGAGTCCGAGAAGATCCTGCGCTGGCTGGAGTCATCCGGCGTACGCCTCGTCGACGTCGACGGCGAGTGGGTGTGCCCCCTGGGCGGCGCGGCCCGCCACCTGGCGGTCTACGACGCCGCGAACCAGTCGCGGCTCTCGCTCGTGCCGTTCGACGAGCAGAGGCTGCCCACACCCGTGCACCGCCCCGTTCGCTGAACATCGCAATCGGTGCTCGAGGTGCGAGCGATCGGAATCGGTGGTTGAGGTGCGAGCGCAGCGAGCCTCGAAACCACCGATGATCAGTCGAGCCCGATGCTGAACGCCGACTCCAGGTCGTGCTTGCTGTAGGTGCGGAAGGCGATGTGGGTCTCGGTCTCGGTCACACCCGCGACCTTGTTGAGCCGGTCGGCGACGACGGACGCGACGTCCTCGTGCTCGCGCACCCGCACGAGAGCGATCAGGTCGATCTGACCGGTCACCGAGTAGACCTCGCTGACACCGTCGAGGGAGGCGATCTCCTCCGCGACCTCGGGGATGCGCGCGACGTCGGCCTTCACGAACACGATGGCGGTGATCATGGCTTCACCGTAGCGCTCCCGGCCGTCGCCACGGCCGGGGCGACCGATCGGTCGGACCCACTAGTCCTTTGTGACTAGGGACGTGTCATTTCGCCCCATCGTGACTCGCGGCACACCTAGCGTGTGACGGTCTGCCACTGCCCGACGAGGGGAACTTCCGGGATGCCACGCTCCACGCACCGCGCCACCGTCCGCCTGCGGATCGCCACCGCGCTCACCCTGGGACTCGTCGCTGCGACGTTCGGGCAGCTGTCGCCCGCATCCGCGGTGCCACCCGACATGCCGGTCGGACTGGCGGTGAACCAGCCCGACAGCACCACCACCATCCTGTCGTGGGAGCACGTGCCCAACGCGACCCGCTACGCGGTCACCGTCAACGGGGTCACGACCAGCACGGTCAACAACTCCTTCGTCCCGCCCCAGGCGCTGCCCGAGGGCAACCTCGACTGGTCGGTCACGGCATTCACGGGCTCCGAGGCCGGACCGACGGCGTCGAGCAGCTTCTCGAGCACGCGGCTCGCAGCGCCCGTCCTGTCCTCTCCGACCTCCAACGCCATCTTGGCCCAGCCGACCAACCCGCCGCTGCTGACCTGGTCCCCCTCGGCCGGGGCGACGTCCTACAAGGTGGAGGTCGACGGCGACGCGGACTTCGTCGGAGCCACGTCCTACACCACCGAGAGCACCAGCCTCGTCGTCCCGGTGCCGCTCGGTGACGGCGACTGGTTCTGGCGCGTCACCGCCAGCAAGGGCGGAGGACTCAACTCACCGCTCAGCGAGGAGCGTCGCTTCGTCGTCTCGCCCCTGGCCGCCCCGACGATCACGTCGCCGCCGGACGACGCCGCCCTCAACCTCCAGGACGTCGTCCTCGACTGGACGCCCGTGCCGGGCGCGGTCTCCTACGACCTGCAGGTCTCGACCGAGGCGGACTTCAGCCAGGGCTCGGCCCTCACCGACGACCAGACCGGCATCTTCGGGACCCGCTACTCCCCCGCCATCACCTACGACAACAAGAGCTACTTCTGGCGCGTCCGGGCCATCGACATGTCCGGTCAGGCGACGCCGTGGACGGCCGCTCGCTTCAGCTTCACCCGCAACTGGCCCGATCGCCCGACGGCGGTCTACCCCGCTGCTGCTGGAGCCGAGGAGGTGCCGGCGCCGCTCTACTTCCAGTGGTCCCCGATCAAGCACGCCTCGGAGTACGAGTTCCAGCTCGGCACCCAGGCCAACTTCACCGTCGGCACGTTCGAGAGCTGCCGCGTGGCCGGCACCACCTTCACCCCGGGCATGTTCGCGGTCAACACCACCGGCATCCTGGCTCCGCCCCGCAACAACGAGGACTGCATCCCGCAGGCGGGCGAGATCAACTACTGGCGGGTCCGCGGACTCGACCGTCCGTTCACCAAGTCCGGCGACATCCCGGGCGTGCAGGGCCTGTTCTCCGAGACCCAGGCCTTCACCTACGCGCCCGAGAGCGTGACGAACATGTCCCCGCGCAACGGGGCAGTCGTCGACGTGCCCACGCTGACGTGGGACACGAAGGTCGGCGCCGAGGCCTACGAGGTGCGGATCCTCAAGGCCAACGGCACCCAGGTCATCAAGACGGAGACGTCGGCGACCAGCTACACCCTGAGCGGGACGAACCGGCTCGTCCCGGGCGACGGACCCTTCACGTGGCAGATCACCGCGCTCGGCGCGGACCGCAGCCGTTCCGTGACCTACAGCAACACCTTCAACGTGTCGGGGAACGACCCCGACAGCGCGGAGGCGCCGCTCACGCCCCTGACGCCGACCTCCACGACGACCGGCATCATGACGGCGCCCTCGCTCACCTGGTCCCCCGTGCCGGGCGCGAGCCACTACAAGGTGAGCATCGGCAATGCCACGGACGGGACGCAGTTCTGGTTCGGCCACGGCAACGACGACCTGTTCGAGCAGTCCGTGCCCTACCCGGCCATGACCGACACCTCGAAGCGGCTGCTGCTCCCCGGAAGCTACGACTGGCGGGTCACGGCGTACGACTCGGACAACGTGCCGATCGGCCTCCCGGGCCCCGAGGGCCGGTTCACGGTCGAGGAGATCCGCTCGGCGACGGGCCACGCCCTCGCCCAGGGCGGGCAGCAGCTCGACGCGAACTACACCGGCTCGAAGAACCCGTGCACGCCCACGACCGGCGTGTGCTCGGTGCCGAGCACGCCCGTCCTCAGCTGGACCCCCGACCCGCGCGCGTCCCACTACATGGTCTACGTGGCCAGCGACCCGAGCTTCACGAACCTGCTCGAGCCCAGCAACACCGTGCCGGCGACCCGGAACACCATGTACGCACCGGCGCTGGACAACCGGGCACACACCTATCCCGACAGCCAGGCCGGGCAGTCGTACTACTGGCACATCCGGCCCTGCCGCACGGCGCTCAACTGCGGGCCCGACCCGGTGTCCCAGACCGATGTCGCGGAGGGGACCTTCAAGAAGCGGTCGCCGCAGGTCCAGGGGCTCACCAACACCAGCCCGGCGGGCACCGAGCTCACGTTCTCGTGGACGGACTACTGGTCGACCAACCAGGAGCAGCCGTGGGCGCAGACCGGGGAGATCCCCAACCAGTCCGGCAAGCAGTACCGCATCGAGGTCGATGACGACGCCTCGTTCGCCGGGACGCTGGTGGACACGGCGCTCGTCGACCAGACGACCTACACCGCGATCGACACGCTCTACCCCGAGGGGACCCTGTACTGGCGGGTCCAGGCGGTCGACAGCGACGACAACGGTCTCGCCTGGTCCGATGTGCAGACCTTCGCCAAGCAGAGCCCGCAGGTGACATTGGGCTCTCCCACCGGCAACGCGCAGGTCGCCGGCACCGCGCCCTTCCGGTGGACCCCGCAGGCCTTCGCCAAGTCGTACGACATCGAGGTCTACGCCAACGACGACACCACGTTCTCCTCCGCGAACAAGGTCAGCTTCGCCTCGGCCAACAACCTGCGGAACGCGGCGTTCGTGCCGACGCAGACGCTGCCGGTGTCGGACCAGTACTACCTGTGGAGGGTCCGTCGCACCGACGCGGACGGCAACAAGGGCCCGTGGTCCGTGGCGGGCCGGTTCCGGGTCACCGCGGGCGCGATGAACCTGCTCTCGCCGGCTCCCGGCGGATCGACCTCGCCCAACGGCGCGGTCCTCCAGTGGAACCGTGTCGTCGGAGCCGCCACCTACAGCGTGGCGCTCACCTCGCCGAGCAGCTCGACGCAGACCTTCACGACGGCGGCCAGTGCGTACGCCCCGCTCACCAACCTGGTCAGCGGCACGTACCAGTGGACGATCACCGCCAGGGACGCGAGCGGCAACTCGATCGGATCCGCCTCGTCGTCGTTCGTGGTGAACAGCCAGCTCCAGGCCTCGCTGAAGCCGGTGATCGAGACGCCGGAGGGCACCGGGCTCGGCAAGACGCTGACGCTCACCCCGCCCGTCTGGACACCTGGCGGCGTGAGCGTGACCACGACCTACCAGTGGCAGCGCGACGGGGCCAACATCGGTGGCCAGACGGGGACGTCGTACACGCTCGTCACGGCGGACTTCGGCAAGTCGATCACCGTCAAGGCGACGGGCAAGGCACCCGGCTACATCGACGGCGTCAGCACCAGCCTGCCGATCTCGCCCACCTCCGGCGACGCGATCGCCAACGTGACCCCGCCCAGCATCACCGGGTCGCCGGTCGCCGTGGGCAACCGCCTCACCGGCAACCGGGGCACCTGGCCGACGCAGTACGGAACCCTGACGTACACGTACGCATGGCTCCGCAACGGCACGCCGATCGACGGAGCGACCACCTTGAGCTACACGCCGGTGGCAGCCGACCTGGGGACCGACCTCGTCTTCCGCGTCATCGCATCGGCAACCGGCTACACCGACGGGGTCGCCCACTCCAGCCCGGCGCGCGTCGAGACCCTGGCCGCCGTGGCGGGACCGCAGGTGTCGGCGCCGTCCGGCACGGGCATCGGCGCCACACTGGTCGGCACGGCCCCGGTGTGGAACCAGCCCGACGTCACGACGACGTACCAGTGGCTCCGCAACGGGACCAACATCTCGGGTGCCACCACTGGCAACTACACCCTGACGGTGACCGACCTCGGCAAGGAGATCGCGCTGCGTGCGACCGGCAAGAAGGCCGGCTTCCAGGACAGCGTCGCGGTCAGCAACGTCGTCGTCGCCACGGCCGGTGGCGCGCTCCAGGCCACGGTCCAGCCGGTCATCACCGGCACCGCCGCCTCCGGCAACAACCTCAAGGTGGAGCCGGGGACCTGGTCCCAGCCGTCACCGAGCTTCCGGTACCAGTGGCTGCGCAACGGGGCTCCCATCCCGAACGCGACGACCTCGAGCTACCGCCTGACGCCCGAGGACGCCGGCACGAACGTCGCCGTCACGGTCCTGGCCACCAAGTCCGGTTTCGCCGATGGATCTGCCAACGCCGTCGCCGTCGCCGTCGCCAAGCTGCGGTCGACGACCGCAGCCACCCTGTCCGCCACCCGGATCAAGCCGGGACAGCGGGCCAAGGTCGGCATCACGGTCACGGTTCCCGGCGTCAAGGGTCCGGTCGGCGTCATCAAGATCATGGACCGCACCAAGGTGCTCAAGAAGCTGACCCTGGTCACCGCCAAGAACGGCAAGATCACGTTCAAGCTGCCCAAGCTCAAGAAGGGCAAGCACCGGATCCTGGTGAAGTACCTCGGTGACGCCACCACGCAGGGCTCGCGCTCCAAGGCGATGAGGCTCTCCGTCCAGCCGTGATCGACCTCGAACGGCCCGTCCCGCACGCTGGGGCGGGCCGTTCGTCGTCGCTGGCGCCGGAATGCCTCGCGCCCTTCACCGCGGCAGTAGCATCCGGCCGTGAACTGGCTCAGTGACCACTGGCTCGACGTCCTCGGATGGGGCGGCAGTGCCCTGCTCGTCTACTCCCTGCTCCAGGCCAGCGTCCTGCGGCTGCGGGTCCTCAACGCCGTCGCGTGCGTGATCCTCATCGTCTTCAACGCGGTGCTCGAGGTCTGGCCGATGGTCGGCATGAACACGGTGCTCGTGGCGATCAACCTGTGGTTCATCGTCCAGCTGCTGCGCGACCGCCACGACGAGACGGCCTTCGACGTGCTCGAGGTGGCACCGACGGACGAGTACCTGCGCCACACCCTGCGGGTGCACGGCGGCGACATCCTGAAGTTCAACCCGGGCTTCGTCCACGACCCGTCGGAGAGCCAGCAGGCGTTCCTCGTGCAGAAGGGCGACGAGACCGTGGGCGTGGTGCTGCTGCGCGAGGAGGGCGACACGGCCGACGTGCTGCTCGACTACGTCACGCCGCGCTACCGCGACTTCTCCCCCGGCGAGTTCGTCTGGCGTCGAAGCGGCCTGCTCACCGACCGCGGCATCCGCCGCGTGGTGACGCCGCCCGGCATGGTCGGCGCCTACTACGACCGCCTCGGGTTCCGCCGCGAGGGCGAGTCGTACGTCCTCGAGCTCTGACCCGTCCGGCGGGCGCTGTCCGGCCTAGGCCGAGCTCGCCGCCACCCACCGCTCCAGCGCAGCCTGCGCCGCCCCGGAGTCGATGGCCTCGGCGGCCTTCGTGACCCCGGCCGCGAGCGCGGTGTCGACGTCGTCGTCGGGGGTGTCGTGGACCGCCAGCGCGGCACCGGCGTTGAGCACGACCGCGTCGCGGACCGGGCCGTGGTCGCCGGCCAGCACCCGGCGTACGACCTCGGCGTTGTGCGCGGCGTCGCCGCCGCGCAGGTCCTCCGTCGTCGCGCGGGCGATGCCGAGCGCGGCGGGGTCGACGGTGTGCTCGGTGACCTTGCCGCCGTGGACGCGCCACAGGGTCGAGGTGGTGGTGGTCGTCAGCTCGTCGAGGCCGTCGTCACCGCGGAAGACCCAGGCGTCGACGCCGCGCTGGGCGAGCACCCCGGCCATCACGGGCGCCATCCGCGCGTCCGCGCAGCCGATGGCCTGGGCCTGCGGGCGGGCCGGGTTGGTCAGCGGGCCGAGGATGTTGAAGGTGGTCGCGATGCCGAGCTCGCGCCGCGGGACCGCCGCGTGCCGCATCGCGGGGTGGAACGCCGCGGAGAAGCAGAAGGTGATGCCGGCCTCCTCGGCCACCTCCGCGACCCGGGACGGAGCGAGGTCGAGGCGGATGCCGAGGGCCTCGAGGACGTCGGCGGAGCCGGACTTCGACGACGCCGACCGGTTGCCGTGCTTGACCACGCGCGCACCGGCGCCGGCCGCGACGATCGCCGCCATCGTGGAGATGTTGACCGACATGGACCGGTCACCTCCGGTGCCCACGATGTCGAGCAGCCGACCCGGCACCGAGATCGGGTTGGCCGCGGCGAGCATGGCCGCCGCGATGCCGGAGACCTCCTCGACCGTCTCGCCCTTGGCGCGCAGCGCGACGACCAGGCCGGCGAGCTGGACGGGGGTCGCCGCTCCGGCGAACACCTCGTCCATGGCCCATCGCGCCTGCTCGGTCGTCAGGTCGCTCCCGGCGACCAGCGTGGAGAGGACGTCGGGCCAGGTGTGGGACATGGGTTCAGGCTAGTGGCGACCCCGCCCGGGGCGGCCGGGCGTGTCAGGACGTGGCCGGGACCGAGGGGCGCAGCAGGCCGATGACGGCCTCGGCGAGCTGGATCGGGTCGATCGGGTGCGGGACGGCGGCCTCGGCGCGCGACCACGTGGCGAGCCAGGCGTCCTGCGGGCGGCCGGTGAGGACCACGACCGGGGGGCACTCGTAGATCTCGTCCTTGAGCTGCTTGGCGATGCCCATGCCGCCGGCGGGGACGGCCTCGCCGTCGAGGATGGCGAGCGCGATGTCGCCGCGGTCCATGTTCTGCAGGACGACCGGCTCCGTGGCGACCTCGACGTACTCGAGCTCGGGGAGGTCGGGGTGCGGGCGACGGCCCAGCGCGAGGATGACCTGCTGGCGGGTGTTGACGTCGTCGCTGTAGACGAGGACCTTCAGGGAGCGCTCCGTGGCATCAGTCACGTGGGGCATCGTATAGCCCCCTCAGCCCGCGGGCGTACGGCGCTCGGCGAGGTCGAGCCGCCGGTCCTCGCGCGCCGCCTCCTTCATCGACGAACGCACCCACTGGGTGAAGAGCACTGCGAAGAACAGCACGCCGATCAGGTCGCCGCTGGCCCACAGGATCCCGCCGGCGAGGTGCTGGTCGTCGATCGCGGGCGGCAGCCACGCGCCCATCGGCCCCTCCCGCAGCTCGAGGTAGTGCGCCCCGCCGATGAGCGTGGTCTGGCCCATGATCGTGATGCCGAGGAAGGCGTGGAACGGCAGCGTCATCAGAGTCAGGAGCACCCGGAACGGGTGGCTGACACGCCCCGGCACCGGGTCGACCCCCATCAGCGGCCAGAAGAACAGCGTCCCGACGAGGACGAGGTGGATGTGCATCATCTGGTGGACGTACGCCGAGCTGAGGCTGGCGTCGTACCAGGGGCTGAAGTAGAGCGCCCAGGGTGAGGCGACGTAGAGCACGAACGCGAGCGGCGGGAACGCGAGGACCTTCGCGACCCGCGAGTGGAGCACCGCCAGCAGCCAGCGGCGCGGCCGCGACGGGAGCGTACGCAGCGCCAGCGTCACCGGCGCGCCGAGCGCGAGCGCGAGCGGGACGACCATCGAGAGCAGCATGTGCTGGACCATGTGCACGCTCAGCAGCGTGGTGTCGTATCGGCCGAGCCCGGACATGGTGGCGAAGGCGAACGAGCCCATCCCGAGGCCGACGAACGCGAGCGTGCGACCGACCGGCCACCGGTCCCCGCGGCGACGCAGGACGAGCACGCCCCAGGCGTACAGGCCGACCGCCCAGACGGTCACCACGAACGGGATCGGGTCGATGCCCCAGTCGGCGACGACGCTCCCGAGGGTGAATCTCGGGAGCGGCTCGGAGGCGTCGGAGAGGGCGATCAGCACGCTGTGAACTTTATGACGCGGCTGTACAGGGGGTCGGGGTGCCCCTTGTCGGCCCCAGCGGCCATAATGACTCCGTGGCGACAGCAACTGCGACGATTCCGGCCTCCCGTCTGCACGGGCACCACGACCGACCCAGCATGGTCAGCGTGGGCACGATCATCTGGCTCTCGAGCGAGCTGATGTTCTTCGCCGCGCTCTTCGCGGCCTACTTCACCATCCGCGCGGTGAGCCCCGAGCTGTGGGCGCAGGAGACGGCCGACCTCAACGTCCCGTTCGCCACCGCCAACACCGCGATCCTGGTGGCGTCGTCCTTCGCCTGCCAGTGGGGCGTCTTCGCCGCCGAGCGCGGCCAGGTCGGGCGCACCGGCGGCCTGCTGAACTTCAGCAAGTGGGGCCTGCGCGAGTGGTTCATCCTCACCTACGTCATGGGCGCGATCTTTATCGGCGGCCAGGCACTCGAGTACGCCGAGCTCGTCCACCACGGCGTCACCATGGGCAGCTCGGCCTACGGCTCGATGTTCTACCTGACCACCGGGTTCCACGGCCTGCACGTGACCGGTGGCCTGATCGCCTTCCTGTTCGTCCTGGGCCGCACCTACCTGGCCCGACGCTTCACCCACGAGCAGGCCGTGACCGCGATCGTCGTGTCCTACTACTGGCACTTCGTCGACGTGGTCTGGATCGGCCTGTTCTTCACGATCTACGTCATCAAGTAACCCCCTCCGTACCGCAACCGGCAAGGACTCATCGTGCGTTTGCTCAACCGAACCGCTGGTCGCCTCTCCCGGCACCGTCGGGGACCACTTGCGGGTCTCGCGGTGCTGCTGCTGGGGCTCCTGGTCAGCGGCTCCCTCTACACGGCCCTCGCCCCCGCCCAGGCTGACAACCAGCCGAGCGAGACCGAGCAGGTCGCGCAGGGCAAGGAGCTCTTCCTGGCCAGCTGCTCGTTCTGCCACGGGCAGAACGGCGAGGGCGTGCCCACCGTCCGCGACGGCTACCAGCTCGGTCCGTCGCTGGTCGGCGTCGGCGCCGCGGCCGTCGACTTCCAGGTCGGCACCGGCCGCATGCCGATGGCGAGCCCGGGTGCACAGGCACCCCGCAAGAGGGTCGTCTTCAACGACGACGAGGTCGCCGCGCTCGCCGCCTACGTCGCCTCGCTCGGCCCCGGCCCCGCGATCCCCAACGAGTCCGACTACTCCATCGAGGGCCTCTCGGAGGAGGAGCGCGAGGAGGCCATCTCCCGCGGCGGACAGATCTTCCTCACCAACTGCACCGCGTGCCACAACTTCAACGGCGCCGGCGGTGCGATGCCGCGTGGCGGGTACGCCCCCTCGCTCCACGGCATCGAGGGCAAGTACATCTACGAGGCCCTGCTCACCGGCCCGCAGCAGATGCCCAACTTCAGCAACGGCAACCTCTCCCCCGAGGAGAAGCGCGACGTCATTGCCTACCTCGGTAGTCTCGAGGAGACCCCCGAGTACGCCGGCTTCACGCTCGGTGGACTGGGCCCGGTGTCCGAGGGCCTGTTCGCCTGGTTCGTCGGCATCGGTGGACTCGTGGGCGCAGCAGTCTGGATCGCCTCGCACACGACGCGCAGCAGCAAGGGCAAGGTGAACGCGTGAGCAACGACAACGACCACCGGGTCAACGCCCCCGACGGCACTCCCGTGGCCTACGAGTCCCACGTGCCCACGCACCGCGAGGCCGAGCCGATCCCCGACCCCGGGCTCCCGGCGCACACGTGGCGCCCGACCGACGTCGACCCCAAGGCCGAGAAGCGCGCCGAGCGGCAGATCGCCGCGATGTTCGTCGCCGCGATGGTGTTCGCGGTGCTGTTCGTGGTCGCCTACTTCTCCTTCTCGGTCGGCGACAACTGGGACACCTTCGCCGGGATGGGCGCCTCGACCGTCTCGCTCGGCGTCACGCTGGGCATGAGCCTCCTGCTCATCGGCACCGGCATCATCCACCTCGCCCGCAAGCTCATGGCCGACCACGAGATGGTCGAGATGCGGCATCCTGCCGCTTCCCCGCCCGAGGACCGCGAGGCGACCGTCCAGGCGCTCAACGACGGCCTCGACGAGGCCGGCATCGGCCGCCGCCCGCTCGTGCGCAACACGATGCTCGGCGCGGTCGGCATCCTCGGCCTCCCCGCCGTGGTGCTGCTGCGCGACCTCGCCCCCGGCAACGCGCTCGACATCAGCAAGCTCGGCCACACCATCTGGGAGCCGGGCATGCGCCTGGTCCGCGACGTGGTCGGCACCCCCATCCTCGCCAGCGAGGTCGAGACGGGTGACCTGATCAATGCCGCGCCCGAGGCGATGTTCCCCTCCGAGGAGAACGGCTACCCCGAGCTCGAGGGTGCCGAGGAGCAGGCCGAGAAGGCCAAGGGTGCGATCATCATCGTCCGGATGGACCCCGACGAGCTGACGGACGCCACGCAGCCCGACAAGTGGACCGTCGACGGCATCATCTGCTATTCCAAGATCTGCACCCACGTGGGCTGCCCGATCTCCCTCTACGAGCGGACCACGCACCACGTGCTCTGCCCGTGCCACCAGTCGACCTTCGACCTCGCCGACGGCGCCAAGGTCGTCTTCGGACCGGCTGCCCGCCCTCTCCCCCAGCTGCCCATCGCGGTGGACGACGAGGGCTACCTGGTCGCGCAGAGCGACTTCACCGAGCCCATCGGGGCCAGCTTTTGGGAGCGTGAGAAGCTGTGAGCAGCATCGACACCAGCAAGGTGGCGACCAGCAACCGCACGGATGCCGCCACGGCGTCCAAGCCCGGTCCCGCCGGGTCGCTGGCCACGTGGGCAGACGACCGCCTCGGCCTCGCCACGGCCATGAAGAAGAACCTGCGCAAGGTCTTCCCCGACCACTGGTCGTTCATGCTCGGCGAGATCGCGCTGTGGAGCTTCGTCGTGCTGCTCCTCACCGGCGTCTTCCTCACCCTGTGGTTCAACCCGTCGATGGGTCACATCACCTACGAGGGCTCCTACGACCAGCTCCGCGGCGTCGGCATGTCGGAGTCGATGGCCTCGACGCTGCACATCTCGTTCGACGTGCGCGGCGGCCTGCTGATGCGCCAGATGCACCACTGGGCAGCGGCGATCTTCATCGCCTCGATGATGGTGCACCTGCTCCGCGTCGCCTTCACCGGCGCCTACCGCAAGCCCCGTGAGCTCAACTGGGTCATCGGCTGCCTGCTGCTCCTCCTCGGCACCCTGGAGGGCTTCACCGGCTACTCGCTCCCCGACGACCTGCTGTCCGGCACCGGCGTCCGCGCCGCGGACGGGTTCCTCAAGGCCACCCCGGTCGTCGGCACGTACATGTCGTTCCTGCTCTTCGGCGGCGAGTTCCCGGGCGAGTCGATCATCCCGCGCCTCTACATCATCCACGTGCTGCTCATCCCGGGCATCCTGCTCGCCCTCATCGCCGCGCACATGCTGCTGCTCGTCTACCACAAGCACACGCAGTGGCCCGGCCCCGGCCGCACCGAGCAGAACGTCGTCGGCTTCCCGATGCTGCCCGTGTACGCCGCGAAGGCCGGTGGCTTCTTCTTCATGGTCTTCGGCGTCATCGCCATCATGGGCGGCCTGATGTCGATCAACCCGGTGTGGAAGTTCGGCCCCTACGACCCGACCAAGGTGACGGCCGGCTCGCAGCCCGACTGGTACATGGGCTGGCCCGACGGCCTGCTGCGCATCATCCCGACCGGCTGGGAGTCGGTGATCTTCGGCTACACGATCTCGTGGAACGTGCTGATCCCGATCCTCCTCGTGCCGCCGCTGATGCTCGTCATCCTGATGCTCCTGCCCTTCCTCGAGGGCTGGATCACCGGCGACAAGCGCGACCACCACCTGCTCCAGCGTCCGCGCAACGCGCCGACGCGCACCGCGGTGATGGTGGCCCTGATGACCTTCTACGGCCTTGCCTGGGCCGCGGGCGGCAACGACATCATCGCGATCAAGCTCGACCTGAGCATCAACCAGATCACCTACTTCATGCGGGTGGCGATCTTCGTCGGGCCGGTCATCGCGTTCTGGATCACCCGCCGCTGGTGCATCTCGCTGCAGCGTCACGACAACGAGAAGCTGCTCCACGGCTACGAGACGGGCATCATCACCCGCTCGCCTGAGGGCGCGTACGCCGAGCGGCACCTGCCGATCAGCGAGACGGCCGCCTACACCCTCACCGCGCGTGACCGCGACGAGGTCTACACCGTGGGCAGCGACACCGACGCCGCGGGCGTGGCTTCGCCCAACTCGCGCTCGGAGAAGCTGCGGGCCAGGCTGTCGTCGTGGATGTACAGCCACAACGTGCAGAAGCCCACGCGGGCCGAGCTCGAGGAGGCGCACCACCACGCCGAGCACGAGGCCGAGCTCCAGGCGGGGCTCGACCACCCGGTCGACGGTCACCAGTTCGACGACCACCGCCTGCGCGACACGACCGACGTGCCGCTGCGCGACCACTGAGCCACACGCACGACGCACGAGGGCCCGCCGGGATCATCCCGGCGGGCCCTCTTCCGTTGGTGGCTTCCTCGGTCCTCTAGACCCTCCCCCGGCGGTGCGTGAGACACCTTCCGAGCCGCGAGAACGTGCCTCACTCACCGCCGCGCCCGGGCGCTCCCCCGCGCGTCAAGGACACGTCAGGAGAGAGCGGAACCCTGCTTCCATTCGGCCGGCGAGAGGTTCCAGTCGCCGTAGCCGTTCTCGAGGGTCATCGGACGATCGGTGCCGGTGTACTCCACGACGTCGCCTCGTCGGCTCATGGCGTAGAGCCAGCCGGCGTCGGAGGTCGACATGCCCGTGCAACCGTGGGAGACGTTGGCGTGGCCCTGGGAACCGACCGACCACGGTGCGGCGTGGATGAACTCCCCGGAGTGGGTGAGTCGCATCGCCCAGCGGACGTCGTCGATGTCATAGGCCTCGGGGCTGTTGCGGTTGATGCCGACCGTCTCGGAATTCATCCGCCGCGACTCGAACTTCTCCATGATCACCTTCACGCCGGAGCGGGTCGTGAAGCCCGCCTTGCCGGTGGTGATCGGGAAGGTGCGGAGCAGCTCGCCGTTGCTGAAGACCTGCATCTGGTGGGTCTGGGCGTTGACCTCGTAGACGTGGGCGTCGCCGACCTGGAAGTCGATGCTGCGCGACTCCTGGCCGTAGATGCCGTTGCCGGCCGGCAGGCTGTTGATGTCGAGGTCCACCGAGACGTCCGTGCCGGCCTTCCAGTAGCGCGCGGGGCGGTAGTGCGCCTCGCGGTCGCTCAGCCAGTACCACGAGCCCTTCTGCGCGGGCGTGCTGGTCACCGACATGTGCTTCTCGAACAGGGCGCGGTCGGTCACCGGCAGGTCGAAGGTCACCACGACCGGCATGCCGACGCCTACGGTCTCGCCGTCGAGGGGTGCGATGGAGGGGAACGTCTGCTCGTCGAGGGTCAGCTCGACGGTGTGGAACGACCGGGTCCTCTCGACGCTGCGGCCGTCCTCCCGCGTCGCGGTGGCGGTGATCGAGTAGTCCGTGCCCGGCTCGAGCAGCGTCGAGGAGGTCCACGTGCCGTCGGCGACGGTGCCCTCGACGGCGCCGAGCGCCGACGAGACGCGTACGGCGTCCAGCGCCCCGCCGGAGGCGGTGACGGTGACGGGCGCGTCGATCGGCACCGCTGCCGGGTCGCCGAAGCTGGTCGTCAACCGCACCGGGGCCGGCTTCGCGGCGTCGGTGGCGCTGGAGGAGCCGGGGCCCCCGTCGGCGGCGGCACCGTCACCGGAGCCGGCCGGCGTGCTGCACGCCGCCAGGCCGCCCGACAACATCAGCAGCGTCGCGGCGACAGCCGTACGACGGCCTGCGACGTGCCTCGAACCGAGCGCGCGTGGACGCATGCGGCAAACCCCCCGTGCAGAGCCCGCCCGGACGGGCGGTGGAACAGAAGAACCCGTCCAGAGTACGTCCTGGACGGGTCCTTCCGAAAAGCGCGCGGGGAGTGCGTCAGTGGGCGTGCTCGCCCCGGTAGTACTCGAAGACGAACCCGCAGGTCACGACGGTGCCGACGGTGAAGCCGATGATGACCAGCCACCAGGCGGACATCGCGGTGCCGTAGACGATGACGCCGAGGGCGAGGGCGCACCAGAGCGGCCACCACGAGTAGGGCGGGAAGAAGCCCAGCTCACCGGCACCGTCGGCGATCTCGCCGTCCTTGCGGTCCTCGGGGCGGGCGTCCATGCGCGAGGCGTGGAACCCGAGGTAGAGGGTCACCATGCCGAACAGCAGGGCCGTCATCACCAGCGCGGTGGTGCCGGTCCAGTCCTCGGCGAGGAACCAGTAGGCCGGGGTGACGACCGCGACGAACAGGGCGGTGATCCCGAAGATCCATGCCTCGGCCTTCATCGGTCGTCTCCCTCGGTGTCCTTATTGGGCTCGGCGGGCGCGTCGGCGCGGTCGCGCAGCATCTCCTCGCGACCGTGCACCTCCGGGGCGTCGGCGACGTCACCGTCGCGCTCGGCATCGTTGTCGGCCAGCTCGAGCAGGGCGATCTCCGGGTGGTGCAGGTCGAAGGCCGGCGACTCGGAGCGGATGCGCGGCAGGGTGTGGAAGTTGTGGCGCGGCGGCGGGCTGCTGGTGGCCCACTCCAGGGAGCGGCCCCAGCCCCACGGGTCGTCCGCCTCGACCTTGGGGCCCTTGGCGGAGACGTACACGTTGTAGAGGAACGGCAGCGTCGACGCGCCGAGCAGGAAGGCACCCACGGTCGAGATCTGGTTGAGCGTGGTGAAGCCGTCCTCGGGCAGGTAGTCGGCGTAGCGGCGCGGCATGCCCTCGACACCCAGCCAGTGCTGGACGAGGAACGTGGTGTGGAAGCCGATGAACAGGATCCAGAAGTGCAGCTTGCCGAGACGCTCGTCGAGCATCTTGCCGGTCATCTTGGGCCACCAGAAGTAGAACCCGGCGAACATCGCGAACACCACGGTGCCGAACACGACGTAGTGGAAGTGCGCCACCACGAAGTAGGAGTCGGACACGTGGAAGTCGAGCGGCGGGCTCGCAAGGATGACGCCGGTGAGACCACCGAAGAGGAAGGTCGTGAGGAAGCCGATGGACCACAACATGGGGGTGTCGAAGGACAGGGACCCGCCCCACATCGTGCCGATCCAGTTGAAGAACTTCACGCCTGTCGGCACGGCGATGAGGAACGTCATGCCCGAGAAGAACGGCAGGTCGACCGCGCCCGTGACGTACATGTGGTGGGCCCACACCGCCACCGACAGCATCGCGATGCCGAGCGTCGCGGCCACCAGGCCGACGTAGCCGAAGATCGGCTTGCGGCTGAAGACCGGGAGGATCTCGGAGATGATGCCGAAGAACGGCAGCGCGATGATGTAGACCTCGGGGTGGCCGAAGAACCAGAACAGGTGCTGCCACAGGATCGGCCCACCGTGCGACGGGTCGAAGACGTGGGCGCCGAGGATCCGGTCGGCCTCGAGAGAGAGCAACGCTCCGGCGAGGATCGGGAAGACCAGGATCACGAGCATGCTGGTGATCAGCGTGTTCCACACGAAGATCGGCAACCGGAACATGGTCATGCCGGGCGCGCGCATGCAGATGATCGTGGTGATGAAGTTGACGCCACCGAGGATCGAGCCGAGACCGGCCATCCACAGGCCCATGATCCACAGGTCGCCACCGACCCCCGGGCTGCGGACGGCGTCGGACAGCGGCGTGTAGGCGAACCAGCCGAAGTCGGCCGCACCCTGCGGCGTGAGGAAGCCGGACGCGGCGATCAGGCCGCCGAACAGGAACAGCCAGTAGCTGAACATGTTGAGGCGCGGGAACGCCACGTCGGGCGCGCCGATCTGGAGCGGCATGATCACGTTGGCGAAGCCGAAGAACAGCGGCGTCGCGAACAGCAGCAGCATGATCGTGCCGTGCATGGTGAACAACTGGTTGTAGAGCTGGTCGTTGACGATCTGCGAGCCGGGGTAGGCCAGCTCGGAGCGGATCAGCATGGCCATCAGGCCGGCGATCAGGAACCACGCGAACGAGGTGATCAGGTACATCTTGCCGATCAGCTTGTGATCGGTGGTGGTGAGGATGCGCACGGCCTGCTCACCGAGGGGCTTGCGCTCCGGCGGGGGTGCCGCCGCGTGCGGCGTGGCGGTGGTTGCGGCGCTCACTCGCTGTGTCCTTCCGACTCGTCATCGAGACCGGCCTGGTCCCGGACGTAGCTGCCACCGAGGATCGGCGTCTCGGCGGTGTTGCCGGCCTCGGCGAGGTCGGCGAGGTAGGCGTCGTACTCCGACTGGCTGACGACCTCGACGTTGAAGAGCATCCGCGAGTGCGAGACACCGCAGAGCTCGTAGCACTTGCCGACGTACTCGCCCTCGACGGTCGGGGTGACCTGGAGCTTGTTGATGCGGCCCGGGATGACGTCCATCTTGACGAGGAACGACGGCACGCCGAAGTCGTGGATCACGTCGGCCGCGTGCAGGTTGAACTGGATGGTCTGGTCGACCGGGAGCACGAGCGTCGGGATCTGGGCGCCGGTGCCGGAGGCGTAGACGTAGGAGTCGTACGCGAAGTCGGGCTCACCCTCGTCGTCGAACGTGGCCGTGGCGGACGGGTCCTGCTCGCCGACGCCGTGGTTGAAGGTCCACGACCACTGCTGGCCGAGCACCTCGACCGTCATGTCGGGGTTGGCGTCGAGCTTGATGACCTCGTCCTGGACGCGGACGGTGTGGAAGAAGAACACCACGCACATCAGCACCGGGGCGATGGTGTAGAAGACCTCGAGCGGCAGGTTGTAGCGCGTCTGCCGCGGGACCTCGTCGTCGCTGCGGCGACGGAACTTCACCACGGCGTAGAAGATGAGGCCCCAGACGATGACGCCGGTCACCATGGCCGCGACCCAGGCCCACTTCCAGAGCTCGTAGGTGTAGGGACCTTCGGCGCTGGCGCGGTCGGGCATCGCGAGGTTGCGGATCTGGTGCTGGTCGGCCTCGGAACATCCGGCCAGCACCAGCATCGTCACGCCCAGCAGCGCGACCTTCAGGGTGCGCCTCGCAGGCACGCCTGAAAGCTTGGGGACTTGCAGACCCACTGACGAGCCTCTCTCTCGGTCCTTTTCGACGTACAGAGAGTATCCCCAACGGGCCGCGCCGGGCAGGGCAGGGTCGGGTGTCGGGCGATCCGCGCAGGTCAGGGTCGGTCGTCCCGCCCACCGCGGGCGCCACGGGGCGCCCATCTGGCATCCGCGTGGCATAAGTTGCCCCTGTGACTGCCGCTCCGACCGGGCCCGGCGACCTGGACAGCGCATCCTCCGCGCCGCTGCACCCGGCGGCCCGCGAGGTGCTGCTCGCCGCCCTCGACCGGGGGTACGCCGACCCACGCCGGCTGCACCGCGCCGGGCGCGAGGCGCGGCTCCTGCTCGACAACGCGCGCGAGGCCACGGCGGACGCGCTCGGCGTACGCCCCGACGAGGTGAACTTCACCCCCAGCGGCACCCACGCGGTGCACCTGGGGCTGCTGGGGCTGGTGCGCGGCTCGCGCCGCGGTGACGGCGTGGTGCACTCCGCAGTGGAGCACTCCGCCGTGCGGCACGCCGTGGCGTGGGGTGCCAGGTCGCTGGAGGTGGGAGTCATGGGCGACGGCCGGGTGCACGATGGTGACCTCGTCGAGAACGCCGTCTCCCCCGGCACCGGGGTCGTCGCCCTCCAGACCGCCAACCACGAGGTCGGCACCCTGCAGGACGTCGGCAGGTTCGAGCTCCCGAACGACGTCCCGCTCTTCACCGACGCCTGCGCATCGATGGGCCGGCTCCCACTGCCCGACGGATGGGCCGCCGCGGCCGGCTCGGCCCACAAGTGGGGCGGCCCTGCCGGCGTCGGTGTCCTGCTGGTCCGCAAGCGCGCCCGGTGGCGCAACCCGTTCCCCGGCGACGACCGCGTCGACGAGCGGTCCACCGGCTTCGAGAACGTCCCCGCCGTCCTCGCCGCAGCCGCGGCACTGCAGGCGGTCGTGGCCGAGCGCGACGAGGTCAACGTCCGCCAGCACGAGCTCGTGGAGGTCGTACGCCGCCGGGTCGCGGCGGAGGTGCCCGACGTCGAGGTCGTCGGCGACCCCGTGCGGCGGCTCCCCCACCTCGTGACGTTCTCGTGCCTCTACGTCGACGGCGAGGCGCTGGTCACCGAGCTCGACCGCCGCGGGTTCGGGATCGCCAGCGGGTCGGCCTGCACCGCGTCGACCCTCACGCCCAGCCACGTGCTCGAGGCGATGGGCGTGCTGACCCACGGCAACGTACGGCTCTCGCTCCAGCGCGACACGACGCGCGCCGACGTCGACGCGTTCTGCGACGCGCTGCCGGGCGTGGTCGCCGAGATCCGCTCCCGGGTGGGGTTGTGATCGCCCCTCACGACGGGCGCGAGGTCGCGCTCGAGCTCGACTGCACCGCACTGCCCTGTCCGATGCCGGTCATCGAGCTCGCGCGCCATCTCACCGACGTCGAGGTCGGCGAACTCATCGCGGTGGTGGCGATGGACGCCGCCGCCGAGGTCGACGTGCCGGCCTGGTGCCGGATGAAGGGCCAGGAGTACGTCGGCGCGGACGTGACCGACGACGGCGCCCCGCGCTACGTCGTGCGTCGCAACGCTGGTTGAGGAGGTCGCGCAGCGACCGTCGCGACACCGACCGTCAGGGCCTGATGGTCGCGAGGTGCGGCTCGAAGTCGGCGACCGCGTCCCCGCCGTAGGTCGCGGCGCAGCGCGCGAGGAAGGCCGCGCGGGAGATCTCGTACTCCTGGGTGCCGACCTGCTCCACGACGTACACGGCGAGCAGGCAGCCGAGCTGGGCGGCGCGCTCGTGGCCGAGGCCCCAGGTGAGCGCGGCCATGAAGCCGGCGCGGAACGCGTCGCCCACGCCCGTCGGCTCGACCTTCTCGATCTCCGGGACGGCCGGCACCAGGACGGACTCCTCGCCCTCGCGGTCGATCCGGACGCCGGCGGGTCCGAGGGTCACCACCCACGTGCCGACGCGGGAGAGGACCTCCTCGCGGCTCCAACCGGTCTTCTGCGTGATCAGGCTGGCCTCGTACTCGTTGGAGAACAGGATGTCCGCGCCGTCGATGAGCGGGCGGATCAGCTCGCCGTCGCCGAACGCGAGCTGCTGCGAGGGGTCGGCCAGGAACCGGTAGCCGCGCTGGCGGCACTCCTCGGTGTGGCGCAGCATGCCCTGCGGGTCGTCGGGGCCGATGATGACGTAGTCGGGCGCGCCGACGCGGTCCACGATCGGCTTGAGCTCGATCTCGCGCGACTCGCTCATCGCCCCGGCGTAGAAGCTCGCGATCTGCGCCATCGAGGAGTCGGTCGTGCACACGAACCGGGCCGTGTGGCGCGTCTCGGAGACGTGCACCGAGTCGCAGTCGACGTTGTGCCGCTCCAGCCAGGAGCGGTACTCGGCGAAGTCCTCGCCCACGGCTCCGACGAGGACCGGGCGCAGCCCGAGGTTGCCGAGGCCGAAGCAGATGTTGGCGGCGCAGCCACCGCGACGCACGTCGAGGTCCTCGACGAGGAAGGACACCGACAGCTTGTCGAGCTGGTCGACGACCAGGCTGTCGTTGAACCTGCCCGGGAAGGACATCAGGTGGTCGGTCGCGATGGATCCTGCAACGAGGAGGGACACGACGCGGAACACTACCTCCCGGTACGGCTCCGGATACGCATCAGTAGCCAATACGGTCGGGCTCATGACGACTTCGCGACGCCCCGCGCCACTGTTCAGCGACGAGCTCGGGACCCCAGCCGAGATGGCCGCCGACGGCCGTGCGGCCAGCCGCAACCTCGGCCTGCAGGGTCGCCTCGAGCGTGCGGCCCACGCCGCCGTCGGCCCGGCCCCGAGCCTGCGCTTCGACGACTACCCCGTCGAGGTCGGCAAGCGGGAGATCCGCGTCTCCGACGCCGCTGCCCGCATCGCCAACGCCCTTCACCTGCACCTGGACTGATGTGACGGCCCGGGGCTGAGCTCGCGAAGCCCCGGTCAGCGGCCAGATTGAGCGAGGTCCGCGACCGAGGAACGAGGTCGCGACGGCCGAGTCGAAATCCGGAAGGCCGAGAAGCAGCCTCGACCACGGGGCCCGAGCGTACGACGAAGGGCCCCAGCCGATCGGCTGGGGCCCTTCGTCACGCATGGATCAGTGGAACGAGTCGCCGCAGGCGCAGGAGCCGGTGGCGTTGGGGTTGTCGATCGTGAAGCCCTGCTTCTCGATGGTGTCGACGAAGTCGATCTCGGCACCGTTGAGGTAGGGGACGCTCATCCGGTCGACGACGACGGTCACGCCGTCGAAGTCGGTGGTGACGTCGCCGTCGAGCGTGCGCTCGTCGAAGAAGAGCTGGTAGCGCAGGCCCGAGCAGCCGCCGGGCTGCACGGAGATGCGCAGTGCCAGGTCGTCGCGACCCTCCTGCTCGAGAAGGCTCTTCACCTTGCCGGCGGCGACAGCGGAGAGGTTGATCTGGTCGGTGCGGCGCTCGGTGGTCTCGACCTGCTCGGTCATCTCATCACTCCAGGAAGTCTCGGGGTACTGCTTGCCTCAATGGTCGCACACCGACCGATATTCCCCGTGCTCGCGCCCGATCGGCGGCGTCGCTTCGGAGCCGGCCCCTGGGTGGCGGTACATCGCGCCCGCTAAGCCCCGAACCTCGCAATCCGCCGCCACCCCCACGAGCCCCCGCCCGATGGTGGCGGCACATCGCACCCAGCAAGCGCCGAACCCCGCAATCTGCCGCCACCCCCACGAGCCCCCGCCCGATGGTGGCGGCACATCGCACCCAGCGAGCACCAAACCTCGCAATCTGCCGCCACCGTGGCCGCCACACCTGCACTGGCCATGGCCGCCGCCGGAACCGAGGTCCTCAGGCCGTACGCGCCCGCGTCGGGGTCGCCGGCACGCGCCGGAGGAAGGCCGACCGGCCGGCCGGGGTGAACAGGGAGTCGCTCAGGAGGCGGTGCCATTCACGGATGCGAGCGGGGTCGTGCGGGCGGCCGAGGGACCTGTCGGCATCCTCGAGGATCGAGACCGCCCGGAGGATCACGTCACCCCCGGTGTAACCCCGGCGCACGAAGCCCTCTCGGTCCACGCGGCGGTCGCGTCGTCGGTCGCGGACCCGGCGGGGCGCCTTCTCGTGCTCGTCCCCGTCGAACTCGTGGAGCGCGGTCGTGCCCACGAGCCACAGGTCGCCACGGGCCACCAACGCCCCGTCGGAGTCGAGGAGGGACCACTGCGGTTCGACCTCGATGTCGCACACGACGTGCAGCACGCGAAGCAGTGACTCCCACAGTGACTCAGCACGGCCATCGACCAGGCTCAGGGCCGCGCGCAGCTGTCGGCTCCCCGGTCGTCGGGACTTCGCGATGACCTCCAACGCGGCGAGCGAGACGAGTCCGAGATGGAGCGCAGCGTCGACGAGGGCGATGAGATCCAGCCGTCCCACCCATCGCCCGGCCGCCGTGAGCGCCTCCGGCACGGTCGCGACGCGCAGCCCGCGCACGACCTCGTGCTCGACCGGCTGGATGTGGCGGCTCGTGTGCACGCCGGCTCGCATCGGTCGCGGATCGTCCTTCGCCAACGCGATGAACACGGGGCATTCCTCGGGGAGCGGAGGCAGCGGCAGCCCGTGCACCTCGAGTGCACTGAGACCGGTGAAGCACCCGACCTCCGTCATGAGCAGCTGCCAGCCGGCGAGCTCCTCCTCGTCCCAGGCGGGCGGGTGCTCCCCCGTGGCCGGGGTCCCGGCCGGTCGATGCACGCCGTACGTCACCTGCGCCCACTGCCTGCCGCGACGATGTCCTCTGACTGCCTCGATCTCGCCCATCCTGCGAGCCTCGTCGGCGTACGTCGGGGTTGTCGCCCCGTCCCCTCAAGGCCTGGGGACAAGGCGCGGATGCGCGTACCTGTGGACGTCCCGTGGTCCGCCAGCTCGGCCGGACCGGTCACCCGGGGTGGCGGCACATCGCACCCGAACACGCCCTCACACCGCAATCTGCCGCCACCCCGGCGGGCCCCCGGATCTGGATGGCGGCACATCGCACCCGAACACGCCCTCAGACCGCAATCTGCCGCCACCCCGGCGGGCCCCCGGATCTGGATGGCGGCACATCGCACCCGAACACGCCCTCACACCGCAATCTGCCGCCACCCCGGCGGGCCCCCGGATCTGGAT
>JAESGW010000468.1_pt1 | contig 37954 bp, 38 predicted proteins | sample 9269791 | NCBI WGS metagenome assembly JAESGW01 (sample SAMN16773120, study PRJNA677053) | algae metagenome | isolation source: Aphanocapsa lilacina HA4352-LM1 and co-occurring heterotrophs from near cave... | place: USA: Maniniholo cave, near Haena, Kauai, HI | collected 2009-07-28
AGGCCAGCGCGGCGTCCAGCGCGGCCTGCACGTGCAGGGTCGTGCAGGGGAACACCGGGAGCTCGACGTCGGCCTGCTTGACCAGCAGCTCGAGCTCGGTGCAGCCCAGCAGCACGCCGCCGGCACCGGCGTCCCACAGCTCCTCGATGATCGACACCACCCGGCTGCGGGTGCGGGGGAGGACCACGCCGTGCACGAGCTCCTCGTAGATCGCGTCGTTGAGGAAGTCGTGGTGCGAGGCGTCGGGCACCAGCACCGACAGGCCGTGGCCCTCGAGCCGGTCGACGAAGAACGACTCCGACATCGCGACCTTCGTGCCGACCAGCCCGACCTTCTCCACGCCGGCGGCCTTGACGGCCTCGGCCACGACGTCGGCCAGGTGCAGCACCGGGATGTCGACGGCCTCCTCCACCTGGTCGGCCACCTTGTGGAAGGTCGTCGTGCACAGCAGCAGGAAGTCGGCTCCGGCGCGCTCGACGCCACGCGCGGCGTCGGCGAGCAGCAGCCCGACCTGGTCCCAGCGCTCGTCGTCCTCGAGGTGGGTCACCTCGGCGAAGTCGACGGTGGTGAGGGCGAGCTTCGGCGAGGACAACCCGCCCAGCCGTTCCCTCATCCCGAGGTTGAGGTCGCGGTAGTAGACCGCGCTGCTCTCCCAGCTCATGCCGCCGACGAGTCCGATGGTCTTCACGCGCGGCAGTCTGCCAGAGGTCAGGTCCGGTGAACCTTGTGTGCCGCAGCCTGGGCACGCGGCTTGATCACCAGCTCGTCGATGTCGACGTGGGAGGGCCGGGTGGCGACCCACGCGATGGCGTCGGCGACGTCCTCGGCGAGCAGCGGCTGGTCGACGCCGGCGTACACCGCGTCGGCGCGCTCGCGGTCGCCGCCGAAGCGCACCAGGGCGAACTCGTCGGTGCGCACCATGCCGGGGGCGACCTCGCTGATCCGGATGGGCTCGCCGTTGAGCTCCAGGCGCAGGGTCTCGGTGACCACCTTCACCCCGTGCTTGGCGGCGGTGTAGCCCGCGCCGCCCTCGTACGCCCATCGTCCGGCCGTCGAGCCGACGTTGACGACCATGCCGTCGCCGCTGGCGCGCAGCGCCGGCAGCAGCGCCTTGGTGACGCGCACCAGCCCCAGCACGTTCACGTCGTACATCCAGCGCCAGGCCTCGAGGTCCGCGCCGTCCACGCGGTCCACGCCCACCGCGCCGCCGGCGTTGTTGACCAGGACGTGGCAGACCGGCACGGCGGCCGCGAGCGCCTCCACCGACGCGTCGTCGGTGACGTCGCAGGTGATCGCCTCGCCGCCGATCTCCGCGGCGAGGTCCTCGATCCGGTCGGTGCGCCGCGCGACGCACACCACCCGGAACCCCTGCCCGGCCAGGGTGCGCGCGGTGGCGGCACCGATGCCGCTGGAGGCTCCGGTCACGACGGCGGTCCGGGGCTGGGTGCTGTGATCGTCCATGTGGCCATCCTGCCAAGATGGCCCCGTGATCATCGCGGCGGCCGACGGCTCGGCACTCGGCAACCCCGGTCCGGCCGGCTGGGCGTGGTACGTCGACGACGACTGCTGGGCCTCCGGCGGGTGGCCGCACGGCACCAACAACATGGGCGAGCTGATGGCCGTCCTCGACCTCCTCCAGCAGACCGCTCACCTCGACGACGACCTGCGGGTCTTCTGCGACAGCAAGTACGTCATCGACTCGGTCACCAAGTGGATGCCGGGCTGGAAGCGCCGGGGCTGGAAGAAGGGCGACGGGAAGCCGGTCCTCAACGTCGAGCTGATGAAGGGGATCGACGCGGCGATGGAGGGCCGTCGCCAGCGCGTGCACTTCGAGTGGGTCAAGGGTCATGCCGGGCACGAGCTCAACGAGGCGGCCGACCGCCGCGCCAACGCCGCGGCCGCGGCGTACCAGCGCGGTGAGGAGCCCGACCCCGGACCGGGCTTCCACGGGAGCACGACCGCCCACCCGGCGGCCGAGGTGGGCCAGGTCGAGCCGGAGCCCGACCTCTTCTCCGGCCTCGCCGCCGACGACCTCGACGACGTGCCCTCCGACGAGGAGCACGTCGTGGCGATGGAGCGCGCGCTGCTGAGCGACGAGGTGCGCTCGGACCGTGCCGCCGTCGCTGCCCTGCTCCACCCGGACTGGCAGGAGGTGGGGCGCTCGGGCCGGCTGTGGACGCGCGAGGAGACCCTGGACGTGATCGGCCCGATCGAGCCGGTGGGCTTCGAGGTCGTCTCCACCGACCGCCTCGGGCCCGACACGATCCTGCTGCTGTGGCGTACGTCCACCGACGAGCGCTCCACCCTGCGCAGCACGCTGTGGGTGCGCTCGGGCGGGCAGTGGCAGGCCCGGTTCCACCAGGGCACCGACGAGCCCTGATCCACTCCTCCCGGGTGTGGCGTGGCACACTCTCGGGGTGTCTCCCGCCAGGCTGGCCGCCGTCCTCTCGCTCCTCGGGGGCGCCCTGTGGATCGTCCAGGCGCTGCTCGGGGCAGGCAGCGACCCGCTCGCGAGCACGCTGCACTTCCTCGGCCTCGCGTGCCTGCTGGTCGCGTCGGCGGTCTTCGGTGCCACCCTCGTCAAGAGTGACGCCGTGGCGATGCGGGTCGTGGTCGCGCTCGCGTCCGGGCTGCTCACGCTCTCGCTGATCGAGGCGTTCCGGCCCCCCGACACCTCCTGGTACGACGGGTTCTGGGGTGCCGTGGCGGTGCTGATCGGCGGCATCGCGCTGCTGCGCGGGCGCGGCAGGTCCGGTCGGCCGTCGGCCGGCGCCCACGCCCGCTGACCCCGCTCCGCGGCGGATCCGGGCTCGGGGGAGGGTGTGTCGAAGGTCGCGGGAATCTCCGGACGCCCCGCGTGGTTGTGCTCTGGGTGCCCTCGTCGGGCGCCGTGACGACCCGGACATCCCGATTCAGACATCCCGATCCTGACATCCCCGAGGAGGCAGCGTGGGCGAGCGGGTGGCGATGATCAGCCTCCACACCTCCCCCCTCGACCAGCCCGGCACGGGCGACGCGGGCGGGATGAACGTCTACGTGATCGAGCTGTCCAGGCGGCTCGCCGCCCAGGGCATCGCGGTCGACGTCTTCACCCGGGCCACGTCCTCGAGCCTGCCGCAGGTGGTCGAGGCCGCCGACGGCGTGCTTGTGCGCCACGTCGCTGCCGGGCCCTTCGAGGGGCTCACCAAGGGTGAGCTGCCCGGCCAGCTGTGCACCTTCGCGCGCGAGGTGCTGCGCACCGAGGCGATGCAGCCCCTGGGCCACTACGACGCCGTCCACTCCCACTACTGGCTCTCCGGGCAGGTCGGGGCTCTCGCCCGCGACCGCTGGAACGTGCCCCTCGTGCACTCGATGCACACGATGGCCAAGGTCAAGAACGAGGCGCTGGCCGAGGGCGACACCCCCGAGCCCCTGTCCCGGGTCATCGGCGAGGAGCAGGTCGTCGAGGCTGCCGACCTGCTCGTGGCCAACACCGACACCGAGGCCGACCAGCTGGTCGACCTCTACGGCGCCAGCCCGGACGCCGTGGAGGTCATCCACCCCGGTGTCGACCTCGCCGTCTTCGCCCCGCGCGACCGGGCCGCGTCACGTCGCGAGCTCGGCCTGCCCGACGACGCCGCCGTGCTGCTCTTCGCGGGCCGCATCCAGCCGCTGAAGGGGCCCGACGTGCTGCTGCGGGCCGTCGGCGTGTTGCTCGATCAGGACCCGGCCCTGCGCCACCGGCTCGTCGTGCCCGTGGTCGGCGGGCCGTCCGGATCGGGGCTGGAGCACCCCACCGCGCTGGCCGACCTCGCGGCCGACCTCGGCATCGCCGACGTGGTCCGGTTCGTCCCTCCGGTCACCCAGTCCGAGCTCGCCGTGTGGTCGTCGGCCGCGACCGCCGTCGCGGTGCCGTCCTACAACGAGAGCTTCGGCCTCGTCGCCGTCGAGGCGCAGGCCACCGGCACGCCCGTCGTCGCGGCCGCGGTCGGCGGACTGACGACGGTCGTGCGCGACGGCGTGAGCGGACTGCTCGTCGACACCCATGACCCCCGCGACTGGGCGGCCACGCTTCGCCGCCTGGTCGACGACCCGGCCCTCGTCGAGCGGCTCGGACGCGGAGCCGTCGCCCACGCCCAGGACTTCTCGTGGGAGCGCACCGCCGAGCGCACCCTGGCGGCGTACGAGCGCGCGGGCAGCCGCATGCCTGCTGAGATGGCCTCATGACCTCCGCCCCCGTCGAGACCGTCCGCGACTACCTCACCGACAGCGGGATCGAGCACGAGGAGTCGACGCGCGAGGGCGTCGAGGGGGCCAGCTTCTCGCTGACCCTGCCGGGGGAGAAGAAGCTCCAGACGCCCGTACGCCTCGACGTCGGCGCGCACGCGCTCGCCGTCCATGCCTTCGTGTGCCGCAACCCCGACGAGAACCACGCCCGCGTCTACCGCTGGCTGCTCGAGCGCAACCTGCGGATGTACGCCGTGTCGTTCGCGGTGGACCACGCCGGCGACATCTACCTCGAGGCCCGGCTGCCGCTGGCCTCCGTCGACGCCGACGAGCTCGACCGGATCCTCGGCTCGGTGCTGGCCAACGCCGACGAGTCCTTCAACGCGATCCTCGAGCTCGGCTTCGCCTCCTCCATCCGCAAGGAGTGGGAGTGGCGGGTCTCGCGGGGCGAGTCCACCCGCAACCTCGAGGCCTTCCGGGGCTGGCTCGAGGCGGGCAGCGACCCGGAGCCGACCACCTAGGTCCTGGGACCACGTCTTGGGCTAGGTCCTCGCGCGCGGCTTGCGCCGGGTCATCAGCACCCCCACGATCGCGAGCGCGCCGCCCACGAAGGTCAGCGACGGGGGCACCTCGTCGATGGTCAGCCACGCGATCAACGTCGCGATCCCGGGGACGAGGAACGTCGTCAGGGACAGCGCGCCCGCGTCGGTGTGGGTCAGGGCGTAGGCCCAGGTCGTGAAGGCGACCGCCGTGGGCAGCACGCCGAGGTAGACGATCCACCACAGCTCGGCGCCGCCGTCTGCGACGATGCCCGGCAGGTCGCCGGAGAACGGCAGGCAGATCACCGCGCCGGTCAGGAACGAGACGAACACGACCTGCACGGACGGCAGCCGCCGCAGCAGCACCTTCTGGGTCAGGACACCCACGGCGTACATCGCCGCGGCGACGAGGACGAGCAGGACGCCGAGCAGGCTCGCGTCGGCGTCGGTCGACGAGCCGCGCGCGATCACCGCGACGCCGGCGAACCCGACCACCATGCCGCCGAGCAGCCACGCGTGCATCCGCTCGCCGAACAGCGTCACGGCGAGGAGCGCGACGATGACGGGGCCGATCTGGATGATCATCGCCGCGGTGCCGGCGTCCACGTGCCGCTCACCGGCGTTGAGGGTGAGGTTGTAGACGCCGAACCAGCCGACGCCCCCGAGGGCGAGCAGCGTCCACTCGCGACGGTTCGGGCGCACCCAGCCGCGGCGCAGCACGAGCGGCAGGACCACCAGGGCGGCCACGAGCAGGCGACCGGAGCCGAGGGCGCCCGGGCTGACGTCGTGGGCGACGTGGCGGATCACCACGAACGCCGAGGCCCACATCACCAGCGTCACCGCGCCGGCCGCGACCGGCAGCCACGGGGCCGGAGCGGTGGGTCCGGCGGTGGTGGGAGGGGTGGTCTGGCTCGCGGTGGTCACGGGTCAAGGCTAGGTACGGTCATGACCACCCGCCAGCGCATTTCGGACTCCGTACGCCGAGATCCCGCCGGTCCGCTGGTCGTAGATCTCGACACGCCCGTCGCTGCCTCGTGCCTCGGCACCGGGGCTGCTCGATCCGCCTGACCTCACGCGCCGCACTCGTTCCTCGTGCGTCGCTGGTCAGCGCGACGCGTTGGACCTCGTCGCTTCGCTCAGAGGTCCAGCTTGTAGCCGAGCCCGCGGACCGTCACGAGGTACTTCGGCTCGCTCGGGTCGGGCTCGAGCTTGGCGCGCAGCCGCTTGACGTGGACGTCCAGGGTCTTGGTGTCGCCGACGTAGTCGGAGCCCCAGACGCGGTCGATCAGCTGGCCGCGGGTGAGCACCCGGCCCGGGTTGCGCAGGAACATCTCGAGGAGCTCGAACTCCTTGAGGGGCAGCCGCTGCTCCGTGCCGTCGACGGTCACGACGTGGCGCTCGACGTCCATCCGCACCGGGCCCGCCTCGAGCGTGTCGGGCATCAGCTCGGGCTCGGAGCCGCGACGCAGCACGGCGCGGATCCGGGCGACCAGCTCGCGCGGCGAGTAGGGCTTGGTGACGTAGTCGTCGGCGCCGAGCTCGAGGCCCACCACCTTGTCGACCTCGTCGTCCTTGGCGCTGACCATGATCACCGGGACGGACGAGGTCTGCCGGATCTGGCGGCACACCTCGGTGCCGGGCACGCCGGGCAGCATCAGGTCGAGGAGGACGATGTCGGGACCGAAGCGGTCGAACTCGGCGAGGGCGGTGGTGCCGTCGGCGGCGATCGCCACCTCGTAGCCCTCCTTGCGGAGCATGTAGGCGAGGGCGTCGCTGTAGCTCTCCTCGTCCTCGACGACCAGTACGCGGGTCATGCGGCGGTGCTCATGTCGTGGTCTCCTGCTGTGCTCTGCGTGGTGTGGGTGCGGTGCCGTTCGCCGGTCGCGCGGGTGCGACGACCTCGACCGGGGTGGTGGTCTGCCCCGAGCCCTGCCCGGGCTCGGCGTGGCGGGGAAGGGTGAGGGTGAAGGTGGAGCCCTGGCCCTGCACCGACCAGACCGAGATGTCGCCGCCGTGGGTGGCCGCGACGTGCTTGACGATGGACAGGCCCAGGCCGGTGCCGCCGGTGGACCGGTGCCGCGCGGGGTCGACGCGGTAGAACCGCTCGAAGATGCGGTCGATGTCCTCGGCGGGGATGCCGATGCCCTGGTCGACCACCGAGATCTGCACCTTCGGGCCATCGGCGCGGGTCGTGACGACGACCCGCGAGCCCTCGTTGGAGTAGGCGACGGCGTTGGCGACGAGGTTGCTGATCGCCGCCCCGATCTGCTCCTGGGAGCCGAACACCTCCAGCCCGGTCTCGCCGCGCGAGTCGACGGTGATCTCCTTGGCCGCCGCCTCCATCGCGCTGGTGTCGACGGCGGTCGCGACGGCGGCGTCGATGTCGACCATGACCGGGGTCTCGAGCGGGTCGTGGCCCTGCAGCCGGGACAGCTCGATGATCTGCTGCACGAGCTTGGAGAGGCGGTCGCTCTCGGTGAGCATCCGGCCGGCGAAGCGCTGCACGGCCTCCGGGTCGTCGGCGGCGTCGGTGACGGCCTCGGCGAGCAGCCGGATCGCGCCGACCGGGGTCTTGAGCTCGTGGCTGACGTTGGCGACGAAGTCGCGCCGCACGGCCTCGACCCGTCGCTCGCGCGTGCGGTCCTCGACGAGGGCCAGCACCAGCCGGGCGCCGAGCGGGGCGACGCGGGCGGTGAGCGTACGGGTGAAGCCGCCGTCGGGCGCGGGCAGGTCGATGTCGCGCTCGCGGATCTGGCCGTCGCGCCGCACCTGGGCGATCAGGTCGACCAGCTCCGGCACCAGCACCGTGTCGCCGCGCACCAGGCCGAAGGCGTACGCCGGGGCGGAGGCCTTGCGCACGTGGTCGGACTCGTCGACGACGACCGCGCTGGAGCGCAGGATGCTCAGCACCGCGGCGACGCCGGCCTGCACGACGGGCTCCTCGACCTGTGGCGGGGTGTGGCGCTGGCGGTCGCTGATGTGCCAGGCGAGCACCGCGCCCCCTGCGACGACGGCCCCGATGACCGCCGCGAGGGCAGCCTGCATCGTCGGATCCACGTCATCATCGTACGCATCCCGGGCGGGTCGCCCGCCGCGACGGACGCGCCCGGCCGCACCCGGCACGCACTGTTCACCCCTCGTTCATCGGGTACGCACATCTGTTCGCCTGGGGTGCCTACAGTGCGCTGCATGCGTGAGGCTTTCCATGACCAGCTCGACGGCATCTTCGCCGACCTCTCCGAGATCTGCGGACAGGTCGAGGTCGCCGTACGCGAGGCCACCAGGGCGCTGATGACCGGCGACGTGCACACCGCCGAGCAGGTGATCGGCAACGACAAGACGATCGACGCCGCCCGCGAGCGCGTCGACGACACGGCGTTCGCGCTGCTGTCGCTCCAGCAGCCGGTCGCCGGCGACCTGCGGATCATCGTCTCGGCGCTGCGCATGGTCAGCGAGCTCGAGCGGATGGGTGACCTCTCGGTCCACGTCGCCAAGATCGCGCGCCTGCGGGTGCCCTCGGTGGCCGTGCCGGAGGAGCTGCGCCCGACGATGGAGCAGATGGCCGCCACCGCCGAGGACATGGTCCGCCGGGTGCGCAGCATCATCATCGACCGCGACGTCGAGGCGGCCATCGAGCTCGGTCGCGACGACGAGGTCATGGACCAGCTGCGTCGTCGCAGCTTCACCGAGCTGCTCTCCAACGAGTGGCAGCACGGGGTGGAGGCCGCGGTCGACGTGGCGCTCCTGGGCCGCTACTACGAGCGCATCGCCGACCACGCCGTGTCGGTCGCCAACCGCGTGGTCTTCGTCGTCACCGGCGAGGTCCCGAGCCGCGACTGGCGTACGCCTGTCCCCGCGCCGACTGAGGTACGTCGGTCGCACAGGCGGGTGCCTCACCGGCCGGATCTCGACGTGCCCGTCGCTTGCTCAATCTCGGTGAACGACGCGCGGATCGACTCCGTCGATCCGCGCTGTTCACCGACCCTGGTTGGCGACGGCGGCGGCAGCAGCCGCGGCGGCCTCGGGGTCGAGGTACTCGCCACCGGCGACGGTGGGGCGCAGGTCCTCGCCGAGGCGGTAGACCAGCGGCATGCCCGTGGGGATGTTGAGCCCGGCGATGTCCTCGTCGGAGATCCCGTCGAGGTGCTTGACCAACGCGCGGAGGCTGTTGCCGTGGGCGGCGACCAGCACGGTCTTCCCGGCCTCGAGGTCGGGGACGATCTCGGCGTCCCAGTAGGGCAGGAACCGCGCGATGACGTCCTTGAGGCACTCGGTGCGCGGCATCTCCTCGCCGAGGTCGGCGTAGCGCGGGTCACCGGCCTGTGACCACTCGTCGTCGTCCTCGATGGGCGGCGGCGGGGTGTCGAACGAGCGACGCCAGAGCATGAACTGCTCCTCGCCGTACTGCTCGAGCGTCTGCTTCTTGTCCTTGCCCTGGAGAGCGCCGTAGTGGCGCTCGTTGAGCCGCCACGATCGCTTCACCGGGATCCAGTGGCGGTCGGCGGCGTCGAGGGACAGGTGCGCGGTGGTGATGGCGCGACGCTGCAGGGAGGTGTGGACCACGTCGGGCAGCAGGCCCGCCTCGACGAGGAGCTGGCCCCCGCGGACCGCCTCGGCGCGTCCCTTGTCGGTCAGGTCGACGTCGACCCAGCCGGTGAAGAGGTTCTTGGCGTTCCACTCGCTCTCGCCGTGGCGGAGCAGGACCAGGGTGTACGTCATGAGGCGTCCATGCCTTCCCAGTAGCCGGTGTCGTCGGCGACGACGGGGACGTTGAGCTGAACGCGCTCGCCGTTGCCGAAGTCGAAGGAGAGCGGGACGACGTCGCCCGCGGTGAACTCGCCCGTCATGACGATCTCGGCGGGCGGCTCGGCGAGGTTGACCAGGCCGCCGGCCGGCACGGTCACCGGCTCGAACTCGGCGACCTCGACGGTGGTGCCCTCGGCGCCGGCGATGCCGGTGAAGCTCTGCTCCTCCGAGGGGTCGTTGTTGGACAGGGAGGCGACGAACGTCCCCGAGCCCTCGGTGCCCGAGACGACCACGGCGGAGAGCACGTCGACCACGCCCTCGCGGGTGTTGGCGCCGCTGCCCGGGGTGTAGTCGCGCTCCGTGGCGTAGTCGAAGCCACAGGAGGCCAGTGGTGCGGCGAGCGCGATGACCGCGGCGGCGGTCGCGAGGGGTCGAAGTCGCATGGGCGACAGCCTAGCGTCGGCTCACGTCAGTCCGACCGTCCGCCCTGCGATCAAGATGGCGACGACGACGAGCGCGGTGGACGCGCCGGCCAGCACGAGCAGGCGCGGGGTGCCCGTCCGCAGCGCGATGAGCATCGGGAGGGACCGTTCGCCCTCCTCGTGGTCGTCCACGAGGCCGGGCAGCGCCACGAGCACGTGCACGCCGAGGCCGAGCGCTGCGGCCAGGGCGACCATGGCCGCGGTCGGCGGTGTCGAGGTGCCGACGCCGCCCCAGCCGCCGTACGCCAGGAACGCCGGGTAGAGCGCGAAGCTCGCCATCCACGGCACGAAGGACAGCGGTCGGGCGTGGAGCAGCCGGTCGCCGATCGCCGAGACCGCGAGGATCGCGAGGTACGTCGCTCCGGCCCGCCTGCCGTGGGCCGCCGCGAGCGGCACGACCAGCAGGACCGCGCAGGTGAGCGCGAACCACACGGTCCCGGGGTCGAGGCGGTCCCCGACGAGGGGCTTGTCGGGGCGGCGACGCGCGTCGCGTCCGCGGTCGGCGAGGTCGTCGGCCCAGCCGAGGACGCACTGGCCGACCAGCGCGGTGGCGGCGACGAGCCCGACCTCACGCAACGGCCTCCCGGCGACGGCGGCCGCCGCCGCGAGCGCCGCGGAGGTGGCGAGCGCCTGGCGGGGGTGGGCCGCCCGCACGAGGAGCAGCGACGGCGTCGTCGGCAGGGCCCGGGGCATGGCACGGAGTATGGCCCGCGACAGCGGCGATCGGGCGGTCCGACACGGGCGTCCACCACACGCACACGCGTTCTGTCAAGCCCGGACAGGGCCTCTGACCTGCGCAAACGCGTCGGGAGCAGGTTCGAACCCGTGTTAGAATGGTCACCTAGGAAGGGGAACTGAACATATGACTTTCACCGTTGGCGAAACGGTCGTCTATCCCAATCACGGGGCCGCGGTCATCGAGGACATCGAGATGCGGACGATCAAGGGGGAGGACCGCCAGTACCTCGTCCTCAGGATCGTCGCACAGCAGGACCTGGTCGTTCGCGTGCCGGCCTGCAACCTCGATCTCGTGGGTGTCCGCGACGTCGTCGACAAGGAGGGCCTCGACCGCGTCTTCGACGTGCTGCGCGCGGCCCACGTCGAGGAGCCGACCAACTGGTCGCGTCGCTACAAGGCGAACCTCGAGAAGCTGCACTCCGGCGACGTGATGAAGGTGTCGGAGGTCGTGCGCGACCTGTGGCGCCGTGAGCGCGACCGCGGCCTGTCCGCGGGTGAGAAGCGGATGCTGGCCAAGGCGCGCCAGATCCTCGTCTCCGAGCTCGCGCTCGCCGAGAAGACAAACGAGGACAAGGCCGAGGCCATGCTCGACGAGGTGCTCGCCTCCTGAGCAGCAACGACGCCGACCGAGGCCCCTGGGACGAGATCCCCAGGGGCCTCGGTCTCGTTCTGGACGAGGATCGTGGTGCCCTGCCCTACTCGCTGCTGCACGGCGAGGCGCTCGTGGCGTGCGCCGCGTGGGCGCTGGGCGAGGCCGGGGTCGACCTCGTCGACGCCAGCGTGCCGTGGCAGGGGCTCGTCGAGTCCGGCGAGGACGTCGTCCTGCACGACGCGCTGTGCCCGATGGCGCCGCCGGCCTTCCTCGCCGCCTGCCTCGAACGCGCCCGTACGACCGGCAGCGTCGTCGTCGGCGTGCGTCCGGTGACCGACACCGTCAAGGCGGTGTCCGACGGCGTCGTGGGCGCGACCCTCGACCGGGACGACCTCCTCGCGCTCGCCTCGCCACTGGTGCTGCCCGCCGCCGTCGTGTCCGAGCTGGCGCAGCGCCCGGTCGCCGACCTGGCGCGAGCCGTGGGCGACCTCGCAGCGGCCGGTCACCGGGTCGAGACGGTCGAGGCGCCACCGGAGGCCCGGCGGGTGGCCTCCGGCGAGGACGTACGCCTCCTCGAGGCCCTCACGCGTCCGCTGGTCTGAGCGGGGCGAGCTCCTCCGCGAGGGCGACGTCCTCGGGGAAGGTCACCTTGAGGTTCAGCGAGCTGCCCGGGACGGCGGTGACGGCGACGTCTCCGTACGCCGCCACGCAGGCCGACGTGTCCGTGCCCTCGAACCCCTCCTCCGCGGCTGCCCGGTAGGCCGCGAGCAGGTCGCCGGCCCGGAACGCCTGCGGGGTCTGGACGCCGCCCACCGCGTCGGTGACGGCGGTCAGGTCGCGGTGCACGAGCTGCAGCACCGGCACCAGTGGCACCGCCCCGCCCGACTCTCGTGCCGCCCCGACGACGGCCCGCCACAGGGCGAGGCCGGCGAGCGGGCGGGCGCCGTCGTGGACCACCACGACCTCGACCTCGCCCGACTCGACGTCGGCGGCGAGGACCTGGAGCGCCGCCCACTCCGAGGCGTGACGGGTCGCACCGCCGTCGACCACGAGCACCTCGCGGTCGCCCAGGTGGGGGGTGACGGCCTCGCCGATCGCGGTCCGGTCCTCGGGCCGCACCACGAGGACGACGCGGCGCACGCCGGGCAGGGCGAGCGCGTCGCGCAGCGACCACACCAGCACGGGCACCCCGCGCAGGGGCAGCAGCACCTTGTTGACCTCGGCGCCGACCCGGCTGCCCGACCCGGCCGCCAGGATCACGACGGCCGCGGCCGGCGGGCTCGCGCTCACCGCGTCACGAGCGCGGTGGCGATGGCCGCCACGCCCTCGCCCCGGCCGGTGAGTCCCAGCCCGTCGGTGGTCGTGGCCGAGACGCTCACCGGGGCCCCGACCGCGGCCGACAGCGCCGCCCTGGCCTCGTCGCGCCGTGGCCCGAGCCGGGGGACGTTGCCGATGACCTGGACCGCGACGTTGCCGATCTCCCAGCCGGCGGCGCGGACCCGCCGCGCGGTCTCGGCGAGGAGCGTGGCTCCCGAGGCGCCCGCCCACTCGGGCTCCGCGGTGCCGAAGTGGCTGCCGAGGTCGCCGAGGCCGGCCGCCGAGAACAGGGCGTCGCACGCCGCGTGGGCGGCGACGTCGGCGTCGGAGTGTCCCTCCAGCCCGGCCGGTTCGTCCGGCCAGGCGAGGCCGGCGAGGTGCATCGGTACGCCCGGGACGAGCCGGTGCACGTCGGTGCCGATCCCGATGCTCGGGGTGGGGAGCGGAGAGGTCACGTCGGCATCATTCCCTACGCGCGTCACAATGGGAGCGTGACCACACGTCGTCCCCCCTGGGTGCTGGCCGGAGTCCTCGCCGGGCTCGCCGGCCTGGCCACCAGCTATGCCACGGCGATGGTGCTCACCATCCGCGAGTCGCCCGTCGTGGCCGTCGCGGAATGGGTCATCAGGCTGACCCCCGGGGCGGTGGCCGAGCGGGCCATCGCGATCCTCGGCCACTTCGACAAGCCCTTCCTCGTCGGCGTGATCGTGCTCCTGCTGCTGGGCTGCTTCGCCGCGGCCGGCGTGCTGGCCCGTCGGTCCTGGTGGGCGCCGCTGCTGGTGTGGTTCCCGCTCGCCGGCGTGGGCCTCGCGGCCGTGCTGGTGCAGCGCGGCGCGGGTCCGGTCGACGTCCTGCCCGTCGCCGTCGGGCTGGTCACCTGGGTCACGCTCCACTCGGCCCTCACCGACGCGCTGCACCGGGGCCTGAGCCGGCCCGACCTCGAGTCCCACGAGCGGCGGGTCTTCGTCCTCGTCGCCGGCGTGGTGTCCGTCGCGGCGGTCGGCATCGCCCTCGCCGGCCGGTTCGTGGGTGCGGGGCGCCGGCACGTCGAGGCGAGCCGACGCCTGCTGCGCATCCCGGGCGTGACGCAGCGCCAGCCACCAGCGGACACCTCCGTCGGCCTCCGCGGGGTCGCCCCGTGGCAGACCCCCAACGAGGACTTCTACCTGATCGACACGACCATCGCGAAGCCGACCATCGAGCCCAAGGACTGGTCGCTGCGCATCCACGGGCTGGTCGACCGTGAGCTGACCCTCGGCTACGAGGACCTGGTCGGCCGCGAGATGACCGAGTCGTGGATCACCCTCAACTGCGTCAGCAACGAGGTGGGCGGCGGCCTGGTCGGCAACGCCCGCTGGAGCGGCGTACGCATCGCCGACATCCTGGCCGGCCTCGGCGTCTCCGACGAGGCCGACTGCGTGCTGCAGACGTCGCACGACGGCTGGACCTGCGCCACCCCGCTCACGGCGCTCACCGACGACCGCGACGCCATGCTCGCCGTCGCGATGAACGGACGCCCCCTCCCGATCGAGCACGGCTTCCCGGTGCGCACCATCGTGCCCGGCCTCTACGGCTACGTGTCGGCCACCAAGTGGGTCGTCGACCTGCAGGTCAGCACCTTCGCGGAGTCCACCGGCTACTGGACCTCGCGCGGCTGGTCGGCCGAGGGGCCGGTCAAGATCGCCTCGCGCATCGACGTCCCGCGGGGCGGCGACGACGTGCCCGCGGGCGAGGTCTCCTTCGGTGGCGTGGCCTGGCACCAGCACACCGGCATCGAGGCGGTCGAGGTCCAGGTCGACGGGGGCGCCTGGACACAGGCCGAGCTCGGCGGCGTGCCGTCGGACGACACGTGGGTCCAGTGGGCGGTGACCCTCGACGTGGCCGAGGGCGACCACGAGGTCCGCGTACGGGCCACCGGCAAGGACGGCGAGACCCAGACCAGCGTCCTGCGCGCGCCCGACCCCGACGGCGCCACGGGCTGGCACACGGTGGAGTTCACCGCCGTGTGACCGGCTGGGCCTGATCGGGGAGCGAGGAAGAGCCTGACCAGCTCAGCGATCCCCGGTCAGCCGGGGGTTGCTGAACATGTCGGCCCTTGCACGGGCCGACACCTTCAGTGACCGCCTGACAAGCCCGCGGTCAGCTGTTGCGGATGACGTACGCCGTCCCGCCCGAGGCGGCGATCCAGAGCCGCTCGAACTGGGCGCGGTCGTAGACGCGGCGGACCTCGGCGTTGGTGGCGCCGGCGGGGTCGTTGACGACGACGTCGCCGTCGGCCTCGAACCCGACGACCACCAGCAGGTGGCCGTTGCTGGAGGAGATCGGCGCCCCGGTGAGCTGGTTGCGCCCGAAGGCGATGGAGACGATCACCGGGACCCCGGCGAGGACGTGGTCCTCGACCTCGCGCAGGTCGCGCATCCGGGTGACGTAGGAGTCGCCCGCGACGAGGGAGGCGGCGTACGCGGTGTTGAACGCCCAGTTGCCGGTGCCGCGGTAGCCGTGGTCGTAGACCATCTTCGCGGTGTGGTCGACGACGGCGTCGGCGTGGCCCGCCGTGATCCCGCGCGGGGTCGGGGAGATGCCGTACCAGGCGAGCACCATGGCGGTCGAGGTGGGCGAGCACCACGCCTCGCCGCCACCGCCCCACTGCGGGTAGTGGCCGCGGTGGGTCATCTGGGAGTAGGTCGGGACCGCGAGCACGGTGCCGGCGGCGGGGCCGGGCTTCGACGGGGGACGCGCCGCGTCGGCGTCGGCCGAGGCGACGGCCCCGACGCGCTCGAGGCTGACGGCCAGGCTGGAGCCGCGCGGGCGCATCAGGGTCACCCGCACCTGCCACGACGTGACCGGGGCGGTTGCGAGCCAGGTGTCGGCGCTCACCCGGCCGAGGTCGTCGGCCTGCCCGGAGTACGTCCGGCGGGCGAGCGGGCGGTTGGTGAGGCTCCAGTCGGCGACGGTGTCCCAGGTGCCGGCGCGCCCGCTCGCGTCGCGGGCGCGGACCTCGACGCGGACCAGGCTCCGGCCCGGCGTCGTCGCCTCCCAGCTCGGGACCAGCGCGGTCGCGCCGAAGCCGGGGGTGGTCCAGGGGGACGTCCAGGTGCCGGCCTCGTACGCCTTGCCCGCGACCGTGCGCCGCTTGGGCTTGCGCAGCGCCACGTGACCGCGACCCATCTTGAGGCCCTTGCGCGTACCCGTCTTGAGCTCGGCGAAGCTGCTCCAGGAGGTCAGCTGGACCTGCGGGGTGGCCCGCTGGCGCGCCTCGGTCCCCGCGGCGGCGCCCGACGGGGGCACCAGGGCCGTGGTGAGGAGCAGCGGGAGGGCCAGGGCGAGGGCACGGGGGAGGGCACGGGGAAGGGCGCGGGCGGCGGCACGTCGGAGCACCGGTCGACGATAACCCGAGAAGTCCCACACGTCTCAGGAGTCACAGCCCCGGTCCGGTCGGCGCCCCCGCGGAAGCCGGTGGATCGGCCCTCCACCCCTAGACTTGCCCGGTGACCCTGAGGCTCCACGACACCGCGACGCGCGAGACCCGCGACTTCGTCCCCCTCGTCCCCGGGCGGGCGGGGATCTACGTCTGCGGTCTCACCGTCCAGTCCGAGCCGCACGTCGGCCACGTGCGGTCGGCGGTCAACTTCGACGTGCTGCGACGCTGGCTCTCGGCCACCGGTCACGAGGTCGACTTCATCCGCAACGTCACCGACATTGACGACAAGATCCTCGCGAAGTCGGCCGAGCAGGGCGTCCACTGGTACGCCCTCGCCGCCGCGATGAAGCGCGAGCTCGACAAGGCGCTGGCCGCCATCAACGTGCTGCCGCCGACCTACGAGCCCGGCGCCACCGGCCACGTCCCGGAGATCGTCGAGCTCATCGAGCAGCTCGTCGCGCGCGGCCACGCGTACGCAGCGGAGGACGGCAGCGGCGACGTCTACTTCGACGTGCGGTCCTGGTCGGCGTACGGCGAGCTGACGCGCCAGAAGGTCGAGGACATGGAGCCCGCGGGCGACGCCGACCCCCGTGGCAAGCGCGACCCGCGCGACTTCGCCCTGTGGAAGGGCTGGAAGTCCGACTCCGAGCCGCAGACGGCGTCGTGGCCCTCCCCGTGGGGACCCGGGCGCCCCGGCTGGCACATCGAGTGCTCGGCGATGGCCGGCAAGTACCTCGGCCCGGCCTTCGACGTCCACGGCGGCGGCGTCGACCTGCGCTTCCCGCACCACGAGAACGAGCAGGCCCAGTCGCGTGCGGCCGGCCGCCCGTTCGCGTCCTACTGGCTGCACAACGCGTGGATCACGACCGCGGGCGAGAAGATGAGCAAGTCGCTCGGCAACTCGCTGCTGATCCCGTCGGTGCTCGAGCGGGTGCGCGGCATCGAGCTGCGCTACTACATGGTCTCGGCGCACTACCGCTCGCACGTCGAGTTCAGCTTCGAGGCGCTCGACGAGGCGGCCAAGGCGTTCCGGCGCATCGAGGACTTCCTCGACCGGGCCGCGCCGGTCGTCGGCAGCTGGTTCGCCGCGCTGCCCGACGCGTTCGTCGCCGCGATGGACGACGACCTCGGCACCCCGGCGGCGGTCGCGGTCGTCCACGACTCCGTGCGCGAGGGCAACCGGCTGCTGGCCGACGGCGCGTCCGACCTGCTGGGCCAACGGTTCGGCGAGGTGATCGCGATGCTCGACGTCCTCGGCCTCAACCCGGCCGACCCCGCGTGGGCGACCACCGGCTCGGACGACCGGCTGACCGAGGTCGTCGACGCCTTGGTGAAGGGGCTGCTCGAGGAGAGGACGGCCGCGCGCGAGGCCAAGGACTGGGCCCGCGCCGACGCGATCCGTGACCAGATCAAGGCGGCCGGCGTCGAGGTGGAGGACACCCCGACCGGCCCGAAGTGGACGGTGGGCTGATGGCCGGGATGTCGAGACGGGCGCTGGGCGCCCTCCTCAATCACCGAGAGAGGTCACGTCGTGGCTGGTAACTCCAAGCGCAAGGGCGCGATCAAGAAGACCGGCAAGGGCAACCCCACCGCCGGCTCGGGCGGTCGCGTGCGCCGCGGGCTCGAGGGCAGGGGGCCCACGCCCAAGGCCAAGGACCGTCCCTACCACCAGGCCCACAAGGCAGCGAAGCGCGCCGAGAAGGCCAAGGAGACGCGTCCCAAGCGGCGCACGACCTCCGACGCCGAGTGGGCGGCCGGTCGCAACTCCGTCGTCGAGCTGCTGCAGGGAGGGGTGCCGGTCGCCGCGATCTACGTCGCCGAGGGCACCGAGCGCGACGGCCGCATGCGCGAGGCGTTCAAGCTCGCCGCCGAGCAGGGCCTCACCCTGCTCGAGGTCACCCGCAACGAGATGGACCGGATGACCGGCGGCGCCGTGCACCAGGGCCTCGCCGCCCGGCTGCCGGCCTACGAGTACGCCCACGCCGACGACCTCCTCGACCGGGCCGCCGAGGCCCGGGAGCCGGCGCTCGTCGTGGCGCTCGACTCGGTGACCGACCCGCGCAACCTCGGGGCGGTGATCCGCTCCGCCGCCGGCTTCGGCGCCCACGGCGTGCTCATCCCCGAGCGGCGGGCCGCCGGGATGACCGCGTCGGCGTGGAAGACCAGCGCCGGTGCCGCCGCGCGCCTGCCCGTGGCCCAGACGGTCAACCTGACCCGCCAGCTCAAGGCCTACCAGGAGGCGGGCTGCATGGTCGTCGGCCTCGCGGCCGACGGCGACCTGTCGTTGCCCGAGCTCGTCGCCCCGGGTGGCCTCGCCGAGGGTCCGCTCGTCGTCGTGGTCGGCTCCGAGGGCAAGGGCCTGGGCCGTCTCGTCGCCGAGACGTGCGACCAGATCGTGTCGATCCCAATGGCCGCCCAGCTGGAGTCGCTCAACGCCGGCGTCGCCGCCTCGGTCGCCCTCTACGCGATCTCGCAGGCCCGCACCACGTGAGGCCCACCCCCCGGCGGTTGCTGGTCGGCGCCGCCCTGGTGTCGCTCAGCGTCGCGCTGGGGCTGGTCGTGGCGGTCTCGCTGTTCCTCACCAGCTCGCGGACGGTGGTGCTGGTCGGGCACGACACCGTCGTGCGTCCCACGCTGGCGAGGGACGCGGTGGTGGAGACCGGGCCCCTGCTGCCGGACCTCCGGTTCCGCGACGTCGGTCCCCTCGGCGTCACCCTCACCCTCGGCAAGACCGAGGTCGGCTCGATCGAGGAGCTCGTCGAGCGCTACGCCCTCATCGCCGGTGACCCGCGGGCGCCGATCGACAAGGTGCAGGACGTCGTGGTCGACATGGCGGTCTCCGCGGCGCTGCGCGGGCTCGGAGTCGGGCTCGTCCCGATCGCGTTCTTCCTGCTGCTCGGCCGCCACCGCCGCGGCGAGCTCTTCCGCGGCGTACGCACGAGGCGCGGCCTGGTCGCGCTCGCCCTGCTGCTGGTGCTGCCGGTGCTCGTCTGGCAGCCCTGGGAGTCCGACGAGGAGACACAGGAGGAGCAGGGCAGCTGGCAGACCTTGGCCGAGCTGGCCGGCCCCGACGTCGTGCTGCCGGCGGAGGTGCGCGACATCGAGGTCCGCACGGGGCCCGTCACCACCCAGAGCAGGCGTCTGGTGCTCAGCGCGATCGACACCTACGACCGGAGCCGCGAGTTCTACTCGGCTGCCGCGGCGGAGGCGGCGGACCTGGTCGACCTGGGCCTCCGCGAGCCCGAGGAGGGCGAGACCGTGGCCCTCCTCGTGAGCGACCGCCACGACAACATCGGCATGGACCGCGTGGCGCGGGCGATCGGCGACGCCGCCGGCGCCTCGGTCGTGCTGAACGCGGGCGACGACACCTCGACCGGCCAGCCGTGGGAGGCGTTCAGCCTCGACTCGGTGCAGGCGGCCTTCGCCGACTGGGAGCGCTTCGGTGTGGCCGGCAACCACGACCACGGCACGTTCGTCAGCAGCTACCTCGCCGACCAGGGCTGGACGATGCTCGACGGCGAGGCCGTCGACGCCCCGTGGGGCGGCACCCTGCTCGGGGTGGACGACCCCCGCAGCAGTGGCCTCGGCAACTGGCGCGACGAGTCGGGACTCAGCTTCGCCGAGGTCGGCGACCGCCTGGCCGACGACGCGTGCGCGGCGGCCGAGGACGGCGAGCGGGTCAGCACGGTGCTCGTGCACGACGCCAACCTCGGCGACGAGGCGCTCGCGCGCGGGTGCGTCGACCTGGTGGTCGGCGGCCACACCCACGTCCAGTCCGGTCCCGAGGCGGTCGAGGGCGAGGACGGCGCGATCGGCTACTCCTGGACCAACGGCACGACCGGCGGTGCGGCGTACGCCATCGCGCTGGGCAGCAAGCCGCGGCGCGACGCCGAGGTGAGCCTGGTGACGTACGCCGAGGGCCGGCCGGTGGGGCTGCAGTGGGTGCGGCTGCGCACCGACGGGTCGTGGCGGGTCGGCGAGTGGGAGCCCGTCAGTCCGGGCCCCGTCACTCCTGACCTGTGATCGCCTCGTCGGGCTTGGCGGTGAGGAACCGGTCGATGTAGTCGCGAGCGGTGTCGAAGATGTCGACCTGCTGCCCGGCCCGCTCCGAGAGGTACCAGCGGTGCTCGAGGATCTCGTGGAAGATCTCCGCCGGCTCGAGCTTGCCGGTCGCGTCGGGCGGGATCATCGCCATGATCGGCTCGAAGATGACCTGCATCCACTTGCTCGCCACCAGGTGGCGGTCCTCGCGGCCGAGGTCGAAGTGGGCGGTGAACGAGGCGATGTCGTTGAGCAGGCGCCGTGCCTGGTTGTCCTCGACGGTCATGCCGGTGAGGTCCCGGACCTCGCGGGTGTGGTGGCCGAGGTCCACGACCTTGGGCTGGATCCGGATCGTGTCGCCGCCGAGGTCGGTGACGATGTCGAGCTCGTCGACGTCGAAGCCGAGGTCGTTGAGCCGCTCGACGCGACGCTCGATGCGCCACATCTCGTCGGCCCCGAACTCCTCGAGGTCGGTCAGCTCGCTCCACAGCGCCTCGTAGCGTGAGCGCAGGTGCTCGATGATGGCGAAGCCGTCGATCTCCTTCTGGACGGCGCCGCTGGCCGACAGGTCCATCAGCTCGGCGAAGATGTTCTCGCAGCCGACGGTGATGTCGTAGTCGCGCAGCCGGTCGCCCACCGTCTCGTGGAGCTCACCGGTCTCGGCGTCGACGAGGTAGGCCGCCAGGGCGCCGGCGTCACGGCGGAAGAGGACGTTGGACAGCGACACGTCGCCCCAGTAGAAGCCGGCGAGGTGCAGCCGCACGAGCAGGACCACGATGGCGTCGATGAGGGTCGGCACGTGCTCGGCGTCCATGCCGCGGCTGAAGAGGCTGCGGTAGGGCAGCGAGAACTGGAGGTGGCGGGTGATCAGCGCTGCCGGGAGCTCCTCGCCGTCCGCGCCCTCGCGTCCGGTGACGACCCCCTGGGGCACCACGGCGGGCATGCCCATGCGCTGCAGGTCGCGCAGCATCCGGTACTCGCGGAACGCGATGTCGTCGTTGGTCTCCTTCACGGCGTAGACGTTGCTGCCGAGCCGCACGATGCGCACGACGTGGCGCGACAGGCCGCGCGGCAGCGGGACGACGACGTCGTCGGGCCACTCCTCGAGCGGGGTGTCCCACGGCAGGGTGAGGATCGCCGGGTCGGGCCGGCTGGCGACGATCCGCATGGCCATGCGATGACACTAGCGGCTAGCTGGCCCCGAGCTCCCACACGTCGAAGCGCGGACCGTCCGAGGCCGGGACCTCGACGCCGTCGTCGTCCAGGGCGGCCAGGTCGGCGCCACCGGGCTCCGAGCCGAGCAGGTGACGACCGGGACCGAGGGCCAGCCCGAACCCGTCGCCGGCGCCGCGCCGCGCCACCGCGAGGACGCTGCCGTCCGGGTGCTCGCGCACGTAGGCGATGGTGTCGGCGTCGACGTACGCCCAGCGCAGGCCGCCCCGGCGCAGCGCCACGTGCTCGCGGCGCAGGGTCGCGAGCCCGGCGTACGCCTCGAGGGTCCGGTCGTCCCACTCGTCGCGTCGGTGCCAGGGCATGGTGCGGCGCGCGTCCTCGCCGGTGACGCCCTCGAGCCCGATCTCGTCGCCGGCGAAGACCATCGGGATCCCCGGCAGGGTGAACTGGAGCCCGGCGGCGACCCGGTGGACCGCGGCGTCGCCGCCGACGACCGTCCGGATCCGGGCGGAGTCGTGCGAGCCGAGGATGTTCCAGCTGGACTCGGTCGCCCGCCAGCCCAGGGTGCCCTGCCAGGCGCGGAAGGTCTCGACCACGGCGGCCCCGTCGCGGCGCGCGACGGGAACCGGCCGGCCGAACGCCCGTGCCGGGGAGGCCGGGTCGCGCAGCCACGACCACACCGGCCACGAGAACCCGGAGTAGTTCATCGTGCCGTGCCAGCCGTCGCCGTCGACGTCACCCGTCGCGTCGTGGTTGTGCTCGCCGATGACCCACGGGTCGGGGCGCAGGGCCTCCGCGGTGGTGCGGACCGCGCGCGCCACCTCGTGGTTGACGTCGACGGCGCCGAGGCGGCCGGTCATGTTGGCGACGTCGATGCGCCAGCCGTCCACGTCGTAGGGCGGTCGCAGCCACCGGCCGACCACGGAGTCGGGGCCCTCGACCATCGCGTGCCGCACGTCGCGGTCCGCGTGGTTGATCTTGGGCAGCGTGCCGTGGCCCATCCAGCAGGCGTACGTGCCGTCGTCCTCGAAGTGGTAGAAGGACCGGTGCGGGTCGTCGGGGCTGTCGGCGGCCGCGAGGAACCACTCGTGGGTGTCCCCGGTGTGGTTGGTCGTCAGGTCGCCGAGGATGCGCCAGCCGCGCGCGTGCACGGCCGCGCTGAGCCGGGCGTACGCCTCGTCGCCGCCGAGCAGCGGGTCGACCTCGGTGAAGGTGGTCGCGTTGTAGCGGTGGTTGCTCTCGCCGGGGAAGACGGGGGTCGTGTAGACGACGTCGGCGCCGACCGCCGCGACGTGGTCGAGGTGCTCGGTGATCCCGTCGAGGTCGCCGCCGAAGAGCTGCATGGGCGTACGCGGGTCGTCGGGCTCGAAGGCCACCTCGTCGTCCCACTCCGCGGCGAGCGCCCAGTCGGGCACGTCGCGTTCGGCGGCCGCCGCCGACCGGGCGAACCGGTCGGGGAAGACCTGGTAGACCACGGCGTCGCGCCCCCAGTCCGGGGCGGCGGGGTGGGCGGCGATCCGGAAGTCGGCTGCGTCGGGCAGGTCGTGGCCCACGAGCCCGGCGCCGGTGAGCCACTCCTGCGACCCGTCGCCGCGCTGCAGCAGGAAGCGGTAGTGGGTCACGGGGTTGTGGACCAGCAGCCCGGCCTCCCACCACGTGACGGGGCCGGACCCGGAGCCGCTGCCACCCGGGCGCATCTCGACGAACACCGGCTCGGCGTCGTACGTGGTGCGCAGCCACATCCCCTCCACCGGGGCGTCGTCGGCGTGCGTGCGGACGCGGACCGTCACGGTGTCGCCGAGCGCGGGCGCCTCGTCGGAGACGAACAGCGGTGACCCGTCGTGGTGGGGGTGGTGGAGGAGGCTCACGGGTCTCATCCTCGCAGCAGGGAGGCCCTGACTAGGATTGCCGCCGCGTCCTCGGGCGCACGCCGCGTTAGCTCAGGGGTAGAGCACCAATCTTGTAAATTGGGTTGCGAGAGTTCGAATCTCTCACGCGGCTCCGATGTCGGAGGTCCTGCGTAGCGTCGCAACATGAGCTGCCTCGGGTGCGGCGCGGCCCTCACCAGGCGCCACCAGAAGGTCTATTGCAGCAATCGCTGCCAGCGCGCGACCGAACGCGCGAGCAACATCGCGCGATGGCTCGAGACCGGGATCGCCAAGCCCGGCAGCGGCATCGGACACTACGTGCGGTTCCACCTGCTCGAGGAGCAGGCGAACTCGTGCATCGTGTGCGGCACTCCCACGATCTGGCAGGGGCAGGAGCTGCGGCTGATCCTCGACCACGTCGACGGCGACTCCAGCAACAACAAGCGCGAGAACCTCCGTCTGGTCTGCCCCAATTGCGACTCCCAGCTGCCCACCTTCAAGGCGCGCAACCGCGGCAAGGGACGGGCCTGGCGACGGCAGCGCTACGCCGACGGCTAGTCCTACTAGCTGGCACGACGAATGGAGTCGTCAACATCCGCACATGCCGATGAGCGGTCACCGGGGCAGCGGTCCAGGTGTCGCTAGGACCAGCGGCGCATGTGCGGTGGATGTGGCCCCGCACGAGCGAGTTCGAGGGCGAGGACCGCCGCACGTGCGGCGGAGGTGCGCCATCGCCGTACACGTGTCCGAGATCTTGCCCTCGAAGTGGTGTACGGAGGGCGACAGGTCGGACACGTGTGCCGGCACGGGCAGCCTGCGAAGCGGCGCAGGACCAAGCTGCCAAGGAGGACGTAGAAGGCGTCGTCAACCTCCGCCAGCACCTTTGCCAAGGCCGGCACGCCGAGGACGACATCGATCAGCAACCATCCCCATGACGTGAGCCCGCGTCGCCCGCGGCACGGCGCTCTGCGGCTGGCTCATCACCCGAGCGAACCAGACGTACGACCTCGCCCATCCGGCCCGTGCAGACCGGGGCGCGACATGTGTGAGACCCGAACTGAGGAACTCAGCGGACCTGCTCGACCGCGAACTCGTTGGCCGGCGAGGCGATGGCGTCCTGCGCCGCGACCAGGCGCAGCTCGCGCTCGCCCGAGTCGAGGGTCTCCTTGAGGACGGCGAAGACCGACGAGGCCGTCCGCGCGAGCGCGTCGGCGGGGGAGCCGGTCGCCTTGAGGTGGGCGGTGAACAGGGCGGCGGTGATGTCGCCGGACCCGTTGGCCTTCATCGGCAGGCGCGGGGTGCTCACGAGCCAGGCGCCGTCGGCGGTGACGGCCAGCATCTCGATGACGTCGTCGGCGGCGCCCTCACGGTCGACGGAGGTGACCAGCACGGTGGCGGGCCCCAGGCCGCGCACCTCGTCGACGGCGTCGAGGATCGCCTCCAGGGAGGACGGCCCGCTCAGCGCGTCGCGGTCGGTGATGAAGCCGAGCTCGAACTGGTTGGGCGTCAGCACGTCGGCCACCGGGATCACGGTGGAGCGGTACTTCGGCGGGATCGCCGGGTTCACGAAGCACCCCGACGTCGCGTTGCCCATGACCGGGTCGCAGGTGTAGGTCGCGTCGGGGTTGGCCGCTTTGACCTGCGCGACCGCGTCGACGATGACGTCCGCGATCTCGGGCGAGCCCTGGTAGCCCGAGAGCACCGTGTCGCAGGTCTCGAACGCGCCGCGCTCGCCGATGCCCGTGATGACCGCCGCGACGTCCTCCGCCGCGATCAGCGGCCCGCGCCACGCCCCGTACCCGGTGTGGTTGGAGAAGTTCACCGTCAGGACCGGCCAGACCTCGTGGCCGAGTCGCTGGAGCGGGAAGACGGCCGCGGAGTTGCCGACGTGGCCGTAGGCGACGTGGGACTGGATGGAGAGGACGCGCATCCTCCGAGACTAGGCCACCTGCAGCGACCGCTTGGAGAGCCCCATCCAGTAGCCGTCGATCACCTGGACGCCGGGGTCGTCGGCGGTCGTCGCGGCGCCGAGCGTCACGAACAGCGGCGTGTAGTGCTCGACGGTCGGGTGGGCGTACGGCATGCCCGGCGCCTTGGCGCGGTAGTCGGACAGCATGTCGACGTCGCCGCGGGTCAGCGCGTCGGCAGCCCAGAGGTCGAAGTCGCGCGACCAGCCGGGCACGGCGGCGTCGATGCGCCACTCGGTGAGGAACGGCAGGCCGTGGGTGAGGAAGCCGGAGCCGATGATCAGCACGCCCTCGTCGCGGAGCGGGCGCAGCCGCTCGCCGAGCTGCATCAACCGGGCCGGGTCGTCGGTGGGCAGCGACATCTGGAGGACCGGGATGTCAGCCTCCGGGAACATGATCTTCAGCGGCACCCACGCGCCGTGGTCGAGGCCGCGCGAGGTGTGCTGGTGGACCGGCTCGCCCGCCGGCATCATCGCCGCGACGCGCTTCGCCAGCACCGTCGCGTCCGGGGTCTCGTACGTCATCCGGTAGTACTTGGGCGCGAACCCGCCGAAGTCGTAGACGAGCGGTGCGCCGCTGGCGCTCAGGCTCACCGGCGCCGACTCCCAGTGGGCGGAGACGATGAGGATCGCCGTGGGGCGCGGCAGGTCCCCGGCCCACGCGGCCAGCTGCCCCGACCACACGGGGTCGTCGAGCAGGGGCGGCGCACCGTGGCCGATGTAGAGGGCAGGCATTCGCGCGTTCATGACATCCTCAATAGTACAAGATTCAATTATATTCCGGAAGGGTCCAGTCGACCGGGTCCGCGCCCTGCTCCTCCAGCAGCCGGTCGACCGCGCTGAACGGCCGCGACCCGAAGAACCCGCGGTGCGCCGACAGGGGAGAGGGGTGCACCGACCGCACGCAGGGGATCGGGCCCAGCAGCGGTTCCAGCGACTGGGCCGGCCTGCCCCACAGGATCGCCGCGCAGGGCCCGCCCCGCTCGGCGAGGGCCGTGATCGCGCGCTCGGTGACGGCCTCCCAGCCCTTGCCGTGGTGGCTGCCCGAGTCGCCCGGACGGACGGTGAGGCATCGGTTGAGCAGCATCACCCCGCGATCGGCCCAGGCCGACAGGTCGCCGTGGGAGGGCGGCTCCACGCCGACGTCGTCGCGCAGCTCGGCGTAGATGTTGCGCAGGCTCGGCGGCAGCGGGCGTACGTGCCGCTCGACGGCGAAGCTCAACCCGATCGGGTGGTCGGGGTTGGGGTAGGGGTCCTGGCCGACCACCAGGACCCGGACGTCGGCGAGGGGGCGCTCGAAGGCGCGGAACACGCGGTGGCCGGCGGGCTGGTAGCCACGGCCGGCCGCCACCTCCTCGCGCAGGAACCGCCCCATCGCCGCGACCTGCGCGTCGACCGGCGCGAGCGCCTCGGCCCAGTCGGCGGCCATCAGGCCCTTCTCGACGAGGCCGGCCAGCGAGCTCGCCGGGGCCGTCACCGCGCACTCCTGACCGGCCGCTGCAGGCGGTCGAGGAACGCGACCAGCAGCGCCTCCCGCATCGCCGGGGACGCGACGTCGAGCATCGCGTTGACCTCCGCCATCCGGCCGGGCAGCTCCAGGGCGCCGTCGTCGGACGTCCCGACGAGCCCCGACGCGGCGAGGAGACCGTCGAAGTCGTCGTCGCCGAGGGCGGTCGGGTCGAGCGCCTCGATGAACGCCACCACGCCCGGGTCGACGGCGACGGGTCCCGCCGCCTGCGCCGCGGCGACCGACTCCGCCAACGCCACGGCGAAGTCGCCCACGTGGTCGTGGGTGCCGGCGCTGACGGACAGGTGGATGCTCGGGCCCCCGTCGCCGTACGACAGCTGGGGCTGGACGTACCAGCCGCGCGAGACCAGCTCGTCGGTCAGCGTGAAGGGGTCGCACGAGTCGTCGGTCGCCAACGCGACGAGGGTGGAGTCCGGGCGCACCAGCACGCGCAGCGCCGGCTCGGCGTCGATGCAGGCGACGATCGCGTCGACGGCGGCGAGCGCGCGGTCGGCGAGGGCGAGGTAGCCGGCGTCGCCGAGGTGCTCGACGACCGCCCAGGTGCCGGCGACGGGGCCGCCCGACCGGGTGGACTGCGTCGTCGAGTTGAGCATCGTGTAGCCGGGCCACGCCGCCGAGGCGAAGAACTGCGGAGCACGGAGCCCGGCGTCGCGGTGCAGGAGCAGCGACGTGCCCTTGGGGGCGTAGGCGTACTTGTGGGTGTCGACCGAGATGGACGTGACGCCCTCGACCGCGAAGGTCCACGGCGGCACCGCGCGCCCCAGCCTGGCGGCGTACGGCAGCACCCAGCCGCCGATGCAGGCGTCCACGTGGCAGCGCACTCCGTGGGCGGCGGCCGCGGCCGCGATGTCGCCGACGGGGTCCACCACGCCGTGCGCGTAGGACGGCGCGCTGGCCACGACCAGCACCGTGTCGTCGTCGATCGCCTCGGCCATCGCGCGCGCGTCGGCCCGGAAGTCGGGGCCGGCCGGCACCGGCACCGCCTCGACCCCGAAGTAGTGCGCCGCCTTGTGGAAGGCCGCGTGCGCGGTGGCGGGCAGGACCATCCGCGGACGTACGACGTCGGGACGGCTGTCGCGAGCACCCTGGACCGCCAGCAGGATCGACTCCGTGCCTCCCGAGGTCACCGTCCCGACCGCGGACTCCGGGGCGTCGAGGAGGTCGCAGGCGAAGCCGACGAGCTCGTTCTCCATCCGGAGCAGGGACGGGAAGGCCGTGGGGTCGAGCGCGTTGGACGCGGCGTAGGCGGCGACGGCCTCGCGGGCGATGCGGTCGACCTCCGGGTCGCCGGAGTCGTAGACGTAGGCCAGCGTGCGTCCGCCGTGCACCGGGAGGTCTCCGCGTTGCATCTCGGCCAGGCGCTCGATCGGGTCAGGCACGGACGGCTCCTTCCGCTGCCGCCACCTCGGCGGCGTCGAGGGTGTACTGCCGCAGCCACCACAGGCTGAGCAGTGTCAGGACGGCCGGCAGCACCGAGAACCCGAGCGTGATGGCGGTGAGGGCCGAGTCCGGCTGGGTGATCTCGCGGCCCTCGCTCGAGAGGTAGCCGCCCAGGGCGAGCACCACCGCGAAGACGGCCGGCCCCAGCGCGAGGCCGAGGGTCTCCCCGGCCGTCCACACGCCGGTGTAGACGCCGGCCCGGTTCTCGCCGGTGCGGGCCGAGTCGACCGCCGCCGCGTCGGGCAGCATCGCCATCGGGAACACCTGGCACCCGGCGTAGCCCACCCCGACCAGGGCGGTCGCGGCGAAGACGACCGCGGGCGGCGCGACCCGGGCGGTGCTCGCCAGCACCGCGCCCGCCGCGAGCACGAGTGAGGCGATGACGTAGCCGCGCTGCTTGCCGATGCGCGTGCCGATCGAGGCCCACACCGGGGTCAGCAGCAGCGCAGGACCCACGAAGCAGACGAAGAGGATCGTCGCCGCCCCGGGGCGGTCCAGCACGTCGCCGGCGAGGTAGTCCACTCCCGCCAGCATGCAGCCGGTGGCCAGGGCCTGCAGGACGAACGTGGTCAGCAGGACGCGGAAGTCCCGTGCCTGCCCCACCGCCAGCAGCTGCTCGCGCAACGTCCCCGCGCCGGCAGCGACCGCGCCGACCGGGGCCTTCCGGGTGCCCCACCAGGCGCTGGCCACCCCGACCGCGATCAGCACGGACATCACCACGCCCATCACCCGGTAGCCGTCACGGCCGCCGACCGCGTCGCGGATCAGCGGGGCGGTGGCCCCCGCGAGCATGATGGTGAACGCCAGGATCGCCACCCGCCACGTCATCAGGCGGGTGCGCTCGTCGTAGGAGGCGGTGATCTCCGCGGGCATCGCGACGTAGGGAACCTGGAAGAACGCGTACGCCGAGGCGGCGAGGACGAAGAAGAGCAGGACCCAGCCCGCCTCGAGCAGCGAGCTCCCGAGGTCCGGCGCGGCGAAGATGAGCGCGAACGCGCCGGCGAGCATGAGCCCGGCCCGGATCAGCCAGGGCCGGCGGGGGCCGGCCGGGTCGACGGTCCGGTCGCTCACCCGCCCGGCGACGGGGTTGAGCACGACGTCCCACGCCTTCGGGAGGAAGACGATGACGCCCGCCCACAACGCCGCGATGCCGAGCTCGTCGGTGAGGTAGGGGAGCAGCATCAGTCCCGGCACCGTGCCGAACGCCCCCGTCGCCACCGAGCCGCTGCCGTAGCCGATCCGCACGCCGCGGGGCAGGGGCGCGGCCTCGTCCGCGGGGACGGCTGCGGTCACCGCTGGCCCAGGGCTCGCGAGCCGGCGGAGCCGTAGCGCCGGGACGGGTTCGACCCGATCGCGTCGGCGGACGCCTTCTTGGCGGGGGCCTTCTTGACGGGGGCCTTCTTCGCGGACGCTTTCCTCGCGGGAGCCTTCTCGGCGGTGGCCTTCTTCGCGGGTGCCTTCTTGGCCGGTGTCTTCTTCGCGGGTGTCTTCTTCGCGGCCTTCCTCACGGGACCCGCGCCCGACCACTCGTCGACCCATTCGTCGATGACGGTCCACGTCGTCCCGCGGGCCGCCCGGCCGGTCAGCATGCCGAGGTGCCCGCCGGGCACGACCTCGAAGCGCACCTGCGGCGCGCCGGTCAGCAGCGGGACCACGGCGCGTACGGCGGGCAGCGGGGCGATGCCGTCGGTGTTGCCGGCGAAGACGAGCGTCGGGACCGAGACGGCCGCCAGGTCGATGGTCCGGTCGCCGACCTCCATGGTGCCCTGCGCCAGGGCGTTGCCCTTGACGAACCGGTGGTAGAGCTGGCCGAAGGTCCGACCGGGGTAGGCGAACATGTTGGCCCGGAAGCGGTCGACCGCCTCGAGCTGGGCGAGGTAGTCGGTGTCGTCGAGGTGGGTCAGCACCGCCAGCGGCTTGGTGACCACCTTCTGCGCGGACGCGGCGGTGAAGGCCCAGTTGACCAGCGGCTGGGGGATCCCGCCCAGGGCCCGGTAGGCCCGGGTGATCGCACCGCGGCCCTGGGTCAGGTTGAGCAACGGGCGGACGGGGGCGACCAGCGGCACCTTGGTGACGTCGACGGGGGACCCGACCACGGTGATCGAGGCGATCGGCAGGTCCTGGCGGTCGGCGGCGACGAGCAGCGTGAAGATGCCGCCGAGGCTCCACCCGACCAGGTGCACGCCGCGGCCGCCGGAGTGCTCGTGCACGGTCCGGATCGCCTCGGGCAGCACCTCGTCGACCCAGTGCTCCATGCCCAGCGACCGGTTGCGGAAGGAGACCTGCCCGTACTCCAGCAGGTAGGTCGGTCGCCCGCCGGCGACCAGGTGCTCGACGAGCGAGCAGCTACGACGCAGGTCGAAGCACAGCGCGGGCGCGGCCAGGGGCGTGACCAGCAGCACCGGGTCGCCCGTCTGGGGCACGTCCCTGTCCGGGCGGTAGTGGTAGACCTCGCGCAGCTCCCCGTCGTCGATCAGTGTTCGAGGCATCGGGCGCAGGTCGGCCAGCCCGCCGTAGAGCAGGGTGTGAGCCACGTTCCCGGCGGCGGACACCACCTGTTCGGGCGTGGGGATGAGGTCCATGGAAAGAAATCTACGGCCCGGGTGCATCCACCGGGCGCCCTCGGCAGGAGAAGGGGGTGACGGGCGCCACCGGGCGCCCCAGACGGAAGGACTTCTCATGAAGCGTCGCGTACCCGCTCTCCTCGCCGCCTCGGCCCTCGCGCTCGGCACGATGGCCACGGCCCCCGCTGCCTCCGGTGCCGCCGCGGCCAAGCCCGGGAACACCAGCCTCGCCGAGGTGCTCACCTCCGACGGCAACACCTTCGACAAGAACAAGAACGACTTCGACATCGTCACCGAGGCCGCCCTCGCCGTGGTGGCGACCAAGCCCGAGTCCCCGGTCGCGCTGCTCGCCGACGGCACCACGCGCCTGACGGTCTTCGCGCCCACCGACCAGGCCTTCCGCCTGCTCGCCAAGGACCTCACCGGCAAGACCATCCGGAGCGAGAAGAAGATCTTCGAGGCGCTCGTGGACCTCGCCGGTGTCGACACCATCGAGACCGTCCTGCTCTACCACGTGGTGCCGGGCAAGACGCTGACCAGCCCCAAGGTGCTCAAGGCCAGCGGCAGCAAGCTGACCACCGCCCAGGGCGGCAAGGTCAAGGTGAAGGTCCGGATGAAGCCGAGCCTGAGCATCACGCTCAAGGACCGCGACAAGAACGACCAGGACCCGAAGGTCGTGCTGAAGGCCCTCGACCTCAACAAGGGCAACAAGCAGGTCGCGCACGGCATCGACCGCGTCCTGCGCCCGATCGACCTCTGACGCACCGACGACGACGAGAAGCCTGACGGGCGGGGAGCGGCGATGACGATCATCCCGTTCCCCGCCCGCTCGCCCCGCCGGTACGGTGAGCCCGTGGTCACCCAGGTGCTCTCGGTCGAGGACGAGCAGGACGACGGGGTCCGCGCGCTCGCCGCGCGGCTCGTGTCCGGCGACGAGCGAGCCCTCGAGGAGATCTACGACCGGTGGTCGGCCCTCGTGCACACCTACGCGCTCCGCGCGCTGCACGACCAGCACGACGCCGAGGACGTGACCCAGCAGGTCTTCGTCGCGGCGTGGCGCAGTCGCCACACGCTGACCCCGAGCCCCAGTGCGCTCCCCGCCTGGCTGCTCGGCATCGCCCGTCACAAGGTCGCCGACGTCCGCGCCGCCAGGGCTCGGGAGGCCGACCGGGTGGCGGCCGTGGTGTCCCTGCCCGGCGCCCAGGACGCGCCCGACCCATCCGCGGACGAGGACGTCACCGAACGACTGGTGGTGCGGCAGGCCGTCGACGAGCTGCCGGACCCGCGTCGCACGATCATGTTCCTCGCCTTCTGGGAGGGTCACAGCCACGCCGAGATCGCCGACAAGGTCGGCCTCCCGCTCGGCACCGTCAAGAGCCACCTGCGCCGTGGCCTGGTCAAGCTCCACCAGCAGCTCGAGGGGGTGCGCCATGAATCACGCTGATCCCGACCAGCTCGCCGGGCTCGCCCTCGACCCCGACGACGGCCCGGACGACGTCCGCGACCATGCCGCCACGTGTCCCGAGTGCGCCGGGCTGGTCGCCGCGTTCACCGGCGTGCGCCGCCGCGCCGGCGGCGACGCCCTCGTCGCGCCCCCCGCCCGGGTCCGTGCGCAGGTGCTCGCCGACGTACGGGCCGGTGACGCGCCGCAGCCCGTCCGGCTCCCTGCCCCGCAGCCGCCGCGACGCGGCATCCCGCTCTGGCTCGCCTCCGTGGCCGCGGCCCTCGCCCTGCTCGCCGGCGTGGGACTGGGCCGGTGGGTCGGTGACGGCTCCGAGGCCCCCGAGGCGGTCCCGGATCCCGTGGACACCGGCACGGTGGTGGCGGCCGCCACGCTCACCGCACTCGACAGCGACGACGACCGCGGCAGCGCCAGCGCGGTGCGGTCCGAGGACACCTTCTCCATCCGGGTCAGCGCCAGCGAGCTCGGCGGCGGCCCGGGTGTGCACGAGGTGTGGCTGATCAACGTCGACGGCGTCCGGATGATCTCCATCGGCCTGCTCGCGTCGGGCGACGAGGGGGAGTTCGCGGTCCCGATGGAGCTCATCGACCAGGGCTACCGGATCGTCGACATCTCGGTCGAGCCCGACGACGGCGACCCCACGCACTCGGGCGTCAGCCTCGCCCGCGGCGAGCTCGCCTGAGCCAGCGGACGGGGTCCGCAGGGGTGGGCTTCCTCGACATCGCGGCGCGGTGGGGCTAGGAACGTCTCCATGAAGTGGAGGTACGCCATCCTCGGCGGCACGGCCGCGGCGGCAGCCGTGACGACCGCGCACGACCTGGTCCAGAGCAAGCACGCGATCATCCGCAACTTCCCCGTCATCGGGCACGCCCGCTACTTCCTCGAGCGCTTCGGGCCCGAGCTGCGCCAGTACATCGTCACCAGCAACGACGAGGAGCGCCCCTTCAGCCGCGACCAGCGCCGCTGGGTCTATGCCAGCTCCAAGCTCGAGAACAACTACTTCGGCTTCGGCACCGACAACGACGTCGAGCGCGTCGAGGGCTACCCGATCATCAAGCACCGCACCTTCACCGGCCCCGGAGCGGCGACGATGCCGCACGCGCAGGAGGAGGTCGCCCTGCCCGCGGCCAAGGTGATGGGAGCGGCCCGCGGACGTACGCACGCCTTCCGTCCTGCATCCGTGGTGAACATCTCCGGGATGAGCTTCGGCTCGCTGTCGGGCAAGGCGATCGAGGCGCTCAACAAGGGCGCGGCGCTGGCCGACTGCCTGCAGAACACCGGCGAGGGCGCGCTCTCCCCGCACCACCGCCACGGTGGGGACATCGTCTTCCAGATCGGCACCTCCTACTTCGGCTGCCGCGACGAGCACGGTCGCTTCGACCTGAGCCGCCTCGTCGACCTGGTGGCGTCCGCGCCCGTGCGCGCGATCGAGGTGAAGCTCAGCCAGGGGGCGAAGCCGGGCCTCGGCGGCATGCTGCCGGGGGAGAAGGTGAGCAGGGAGATCGCCGAGATCCGCGGCATCCCGGAGGGGCGCGACTGCGCGTCGCCGAGCCGGCACGCGGTCTTCTCCGACGTCGACTCGATGCTCGACTTCGTGGAGACGGTGGCGCAGGCGACGGGCCTGCCGGTCGGCATCAAGTCGGCCGTCGGCAACCTCACGATGTGGGACGAGCTGACCACGGAGATGGCACGCGGCGGGCGGGGGGTCGACTTCGTCAACATCGATGGCGGCGAGGGCGGCACCGGTGCCGCGCCGATGATCTTCGCGGACTCGGTCGCCTACCCCTTCCGCATCGGCTTCGCCGAGGTCTACCGCCGCTTCGCCGCGGCCGGGCTGGCCGACGACGTGGTGTTCATCGGTGCCGGCAAGCTCGGCATCCCGGAGAACGCCGTCGTGGCGTTCGCGCTCGGGGCCGACATGGTCAACGTCGGTCGCGAGGCGATGATGGCCATCGGGTGCATCCAGGCGCAGAAGTGCCACACCGACCACTGCCCGGTCGGGGTGGCCACCCAGAACCCGCGCTACACGCGCGGCCTCGACGTCAGCCTCAAGAGCGTGCGCGCCGCCAACTACGTCCGGTCGCTGCGGCGCGACCTGCTGAAGGTGTCGGAGGCCGTCGGAGTGGTCCACCCCGGCCTCATCGGGCCGCGCGACATCGACCTCCTCGACGGCACCCGGTCAGCAGTCGGCCTCGCGCAGGCGTACGGCTACGACCCTTCCTGGCCGCGACTCGGCCCGGCGCTCGTGGAGGAGATCGAGGCGATCATGGTGGCGCAGGACGCCACGCACGGCGCGGTCGCCGGCACCAGCGCGCGGGCGTAGGGGCGGTACCCGGGGCGGGTGCGCGTCAGCGCGCCCGTGACTGGCGCACGGTCTTGTCGTGCTGCTCCGGCAGGGCCTCGAGCTCGTCGAGGAAGTCGGCGGCCCACTTGGCCACGTCGTTGGCGACCACTGTCTTGCGCATCGCGCGCATCCGTCGCGCGGTCTCCTTGTCGTCGGCGGCGAACGCCTCGAGCAACGCGGACTTCATGCCGTCGATGTCGTAGGGGTTGACCAGCCAGGCCTGGCGCAGCTCCTGGGCGGCGCCGGCGAACTCCGAGAGCACGAGCGCTCCGTCGTCCTCGAAGCGGCAGGCGACGTACTCCTTGGCGACGAGGTTCATCCCGTCGCGGAACGGCGTCACGACCATCACGTCGGCCGCCCGGTAGAGGGCCGCCATCTCCTCGCGCGGGTAGGAGGAGTGCATGTAGGAGATGGCCGGACGGCCGATGCGGCCGTGGTCGCCGTTGATCCGGCCGACGAGCAGCTCGATCTCGTCGCGGAGGATGCGGTACTGCTCGACGCGCTCGCGCGACGGCGTCGCGACCTGGACGAACACGGCGTCCTCGACGTCGAGCTCGCCGTCGCGGACCAGCTCGCCGAAGGCGCGCAGGCGCGAGTGGATGCCCTTGGTGTAGTCGAGCCGGTCGACGCCGAGGAAGATGCGCCGCGGGTTGCCCAGCGCGTCACGGATCTCGGCCGCGCGCTTCTCGACCTTCTCGGATCGCGCGAGCTCCTCGAACCCCGCTGTGTCGATCGAGATCGGGAACGCGGTGGCCCTCACCGGTCGTCCGTCGGGGAGGTAGATCGTGTCGCGGTGGGTCTTGTGGCCCACCCGGCTGCGCACGAGGCGGACGAAGTTGGCGGCGGCGCCGGGCAGCTGGAAGCCGATGAGGTCGGCCCCGAGCAGCCCCTCGAGGATCTGCCGGCGCCACGGCAGCTGGGAGAACAGCTCGGCCGGGGGGAAGGGGATGTGGAGGTAGAAGCCGATGCGCAGGTCGGGCCGCTGGGCGCGCAGCATCTGCGGCACCAGCTGGAGCTGGTAGTCCTGCACCCAGACCGTCGCCCCCTCCGCGGCCACCTGGGCCGCACGGTCGGCGAAGCGCTGGTTGACCGTGACGTAGGAGTCCCACCACTCCCGGTGGAACTCCGGCTTGGCGATGACGTCGTGGTAGAGCGGCCACAGGGTGCCGTTGGAGAAGCCCTCGTAGAACTCCTCGACCTCCTGGGCGCTCATCGAGACCGGCACCAGGGACAGGCCGTCCTCCACGAACGGCTCGATCTCGCCCTCGTCGGCGGCGCCCGGCCACCCGATCCACGCGCCGTCGTTCTTGCGGAGCACCGGCTCGAGCGCGGTCACGAGGCCGCCGGGGGAGGTGCGCCACGAGTCGCTCCCGTCGGGCAGGCGCACCCGGTCCACGGGCAGCCGGTTGGCCACGATCACGAGGTCTGCCTGCGGGGGTGGGCTCACCCGGCCACCCTAGCGACGGGCGATGACGCCCAGACCACCCCGGAGTGTCCCACCGGCCCGCTCGCAGGAGCGCCGGGGTTTTGTCCAGACGACTCGCCGGAGGCGAATGACATCGTTGTGGTTCGTCACCTAGACTGGGCCCAGTCCACCCGGCCACGGGCGGACGTGGGGTCGAGGAGGAACACACGCATGGACGCAGCGAAGCACATTCCCGAGCAGGAGACTGCAGCCGGGCTGAGCCAGCGCGACCGCGACATCCTCGAGTTCGAGCGTCACTGGTGGAAGTACGCCGGCGCCAAGGAGCAGGCCGTCCGCGAGAAGTTCGACATGTCGTCGACCCGCTACTACCAGGTCCTCAACGCGCTCATCGACCGCCCGGAGGCGCTCGAGGCCGACCCGCTCCTCGTCCGTCGCCTCCGCCGGCTCCGCGCCTCCCGCCAGCGGCAGCGCTCCGCCCGCCGCCTCGGCTTCGAGATCTGACCCAGCGAGATCTGACCCAGCGAGACCCGCCCACTCACGATCGGTCACCTTCCCCATGACCTTCCGCATGACCTTCCCCATGACCTCCCGTCCGGCCCGTCCCTCCGACCCCGCCCGCCGTCGTCGTGACGAGCGGGGCGTCGCGTTCCCGTCGCCGCTCGTGATGCTGTCGGTCCTCGCGGTCGCGATGGCCTCGATCACCTTCATCGCCACCCGCGACCAGGCGCCGACCGAGCGCCGCGTCGACACCGCCACGATCGCCAGCGCCGAGCAGTCCCCGTCCGTCGAGCCCGAGCCGACCCCGACCGAGACGCCGAAGCCCGAGCCCCGGGTCAAGCGCGGCGAGGTCTACGTCGAGGTCTACAACAACTCCGGCATCAAGGGCCTCGCGGCCGCGACGGCGGCCCGCGCCACCGGCGTCGGCTGGTCGGTCGTCGGCGAGGACAACTGGCAGGGCCTGATCCCGACCAGCACCGTCTACTTCCCGCCGCGGCTCAAGGCCGCCGGCAAGCAGCTCGCGCTGGACCTCGGCATCAAGCGCACGGCGCCCGCCGTGGGCGTGATGAAGCGCGACCGGCTCACCGTCATCCTCACCGCCGACGCCCCGCGCTGATCGCCGGCGGCGTCCGCGCCCCGACGCCGGATGGCGGGACGGGTGCGGCGCTCGCGGACGCCGCGTGGTTGGGTGAGTCCATGGAGTTCACCTCCGACGACGCGCGCGCCCACTTCGATGCCGTACGCGACGTCCTCGCCGGCACGGTCGTCGGGCTCGACTTCGACGGCACGCTCTCGCCGGTGGTGGACGACCCGGAGGCCGCCCGCCTGCACCCCGGTGCGCCGGGTGCGCTCCTCGAGCTGGCCGAGGTGGTCCGCGCGGTCGCGGTGATCACCGGACGCCCGGCACGCCAGGCGATCGCGATGGGCGACCTCGACGCACTCGGCAACGCCATGCTCGACCGTGGGGCCGAGCTGTTCGTCTTCGGCCAGTACGGCAACGAGCGCTGGTCCACCACCGAGCAGCGGATCCGGTCACCGCGCCCGCCGGCCGGCCTGGCGACCTTCGAGCGCGAGCTGCCCAGGGTGCTGCGCGGCGCGGGCGCCGCGGATGCCTACGTCGAGGAGAAGGGGCTGGCCGTCGCGGTCCACACCCGCCGGATGGAGGACCCGACCGGCGCGTTCGACCGCCTCGTCAAGCCGGTCGCGGCCCTGGCCGAGCGTCACCACCTCACGATCGAGCCCGGACGCAACGTCATCGAGATCCGCTCGGGCGACATGCACAAGGGGCAGGCGGTGCGCACCTTCGTTGCCGAGCAGGAGGCGACCGGCGTCGTCTTCGGCGGGGACGACCTCGGCGACGTCGAGGCCTTCGAGGCCGTCCGCTCGCTGCGCGCCGACGGCCTTCCCGGCCTCGTCGTGTGCTCGGCCTCGCACGAGCAGCCCGACCTCGTGGGCCTGGCCGACGTCGTCGTCGACGGCCCCGCCGGGGTGGTCGACCTGCTCGGCGCGCTCGCGCGCCGACGCTGACCCGACTCCGGGACCACTCCGGCCCGGCGCGACCACATCGTGGACTCGATGTGCGCATCGTGAGACACCGCGCCTA
>JAESGW010000469.1_pt1 | contig 37888 bp, 37 predicted proteins | sample 9269791 | NCBI WGS metagenome assembly JAESGW01 (sample SAMN16773120, study PRJNA677053) | algae metagenome | isolation source: Aphanocapsa lilacina HA4352-LM1 and co-occurring heterotrophs from near cave... | place: USA: Maniniholo cave, near Haena, Kauai, HI | collected 2009-07-28
TTGCAATGTTGTATGTGTCAGGAAGTCAGTTATGTGCATTGGCTGGGAAAATTGCTGGGCAGCTGGAGGCGCAGGGTCTGGCCCCTCGAACTGTGTGCAAGCGTTCACTGATTCAACACTTCTGGGTGGGTACGATGTGTTCCTCAATGACAACAACGGGCAACCGTACTCATCGATATATAACTCGGGAACAGGCAACTACTACGAAGGGTCTGATCCTAATTATGTATACGGTGACGTATTTAGGAATACAACCTTATACGCTCCAGGGCTCAAAAACTTGCACGAGGTCCTTAATTAGATTAATGTATTGCGGTGGTCATCGTAATACATTAATCTATTCATAGCTCAATCTACTTTGGAGGACGAGATGAAGAAGTTGGTGTTCGGTGTGCTCGTACTTTGTTTTGCTAGTGCTTTTCCGGCATTTGCTGAAGGACAAATACCAATTGTCATCAGAGATTTTGTGCGTAATGATCTGCAAGTGGGAACGATGAACATAATTCCAGAGGAAACCCTTGAACTGTTTGACAAAGAGGGGAGTCTTCTTGAGGTTCTCTATTTTTCCGAAAAACTTAAGCCAAGTCCGAGTTCTCCCGAAACGACATCGATCTTCACTGGTAAGACTTACGGAGCAAATGTTCGAGATTTGAACCCCGTTAATTCGTTTGCGCATACGCTCAAGCAGCCGGTGAAATCTTCGAAAAACCGATAGGTTACTGCCTATAGGAAAATCGACATATCGCTTCCCAGTGCAGCAGTGTTTCTCCAAAGCTACTGCTGCACTACGTTTCCGATTGTGCATGTATAGAAGCATAGTTTTGCGTTGACGGGGTGACAGAGAGCCTGTAGTGCTTGCCCTATCTGGCTCTGGGGCTTCCACTCTAAGAAAGAAGGGCATGCCACAGTGGGCACGCCCCCAAAAAACAAAATGTTGCCCCGTTATCGGGCCTGGAGTATTGCCAGGACCTGGTTGAGAGACTGATAGACTTGAGGCGAAAATGGCGCAAGCGATATCAGAAGGGCCAGCGGGCCAGAAGCCTTTTACTGTGCTCATCCTGAGCCTTCTGTCACCCCGTCAAATTTTTGCGTTGCGAATTGTCAACGATAAAAACCAGATTAAAGCAATGCAATTTAAGGCTATTGCTTGTCTGTAAAATCTATACAATTTTATGACGCTGGTCGATTTGTCTGCTCCGCTGAGGGAGGATAGCACCAAATCCATCAAGCAAGACGGTGTCATTGGAACTTGAGTGCCCGGACGTTTCTGCCTGTAGCTGGACGATAATGGAACCGATGGCCCTTAATCTGAATTCCAGGCCATCCAAAAGAAGCGCCATGTTTAACGACCGACCCCAGACCGACCGGCTGTTCTTCCCGCCCGAGCGCCCGGAGGTCACCAGTGAACTGAGCAACAACGTCATCCTCACCACGCTCAACGACCTCTACAACTGGGCGCGGCTTTCGAGCGTCTGGCCCTTGATGTACGGCACGGCCTGTTGCTTCATCGAATTTGCCGGGCTCATCGGCTCGCGCTTCGACTTCGACCGCTTCGGGCTGGTGCCGCGCGCCTCACCGCGCCAGGCCGACTTGATCATCACCGCGGGCACGATCACCATGAAATTCGCCCCGGCCCTGGTCACCCTTTACCAGCAGATGCCCGAGCCCAAGTACGTGATCGCCATGGGCGCCTGCACGATTACCGGCGGCATGTTCTCCACCGACTCGCCCACGACTGTGCGCGGCGTCGACAAGCTCATCCCGGTCGATGTGTACATCCCGGGTTGCCCGCCCCGGCCGGAGGCGATCTTCGATGCGATCGTCAAGTTGCGCAAGAAGATGGCCACCGAGGATTTTCGCGAGCGCTACGACACGATTGCCCAGACCCACCGCTACTACACCACCGCGCATCGCATGAAGGCCGTGGCGGACCCACTGACCAGCCAATACATCAGCATGGAAAGCCGCCAGGCTGCCCCGCCTGCCCTGGCCGCCGCCATCGAGATGGGCATTCCCCTGGACTTGCAGCGCACGCCCCAACTGGAGGAGCAGATCCGCGATGGAGAACGAGGCACCCGCGCCTGAGGCGGCGCAAACCAGTACCGAGATTGCCCCGGTCGAGCCGGGGCCAACCTCCCGCTGGCTTGCCGAGCACAATATGCCCACCGAATTTCTCGGCTTCGCGATGGATGGGGTCGAACTGGTCGGGGTCGAAGCTGAGAACCTGCTGATGGTCGGTAAGGCTCTGCACGATCAAGGCTTCAACTACCTCCGGTTGATGTGCGGCTACGACGAGGGACCGGGCGAGCGACTGGTGAGCGTCTACAGCCTCACCCACTGCTACGACGACGCCGACAAACCGCCGGAGGTGCGCCTCAAGGTCTTTCTCGACCGCGCCGACCCGCGCGTGCCTTCGGTCTACTGGATCTGGAAGGCGGCGGACTGGCAGGAGCGCGAGACCTACGACATGTACGGCATCGTCTACGAAGGTCATCCCAACCTCATCCGCATCCTGAACATGGAGGACATGGTGGGCTGGCCGCTGCGCAAAGACTATGTGACGCCGGGATTCTACGAGGTCCAAGACGCACTTTAATGCTTTCCATTAGCAATTAAAACTGCAGCTGTAGAGCGCGGTAGCCGTCCTTAAGCCTGATCGAGCGCTTCGATGAGTTCGGCGAGGTCGTCGGCGCCGATATCCATCTCGTCTTCGTGCCCAGGGCTGTTTCATTCTAGCTTTGCATTGGATGCAAATGAGAATCGAGAGCGGCAAAAGCCTTATTGCTTGTTGAGTAGGTCAAGCTTATTGACATGGCCGAATGGGGTTTTTGGAGAATGAAACAGCCCTGTCTTCGTGCCAGGGCTGGCTTGAGCAGCCGTGACCACGAAGGTATAGCGCAGACTTTAAAGACAAAGTCGCCATCGAGGTGATGCGAGGTGAACAGGCCATCGCAGAGTTGGCGGCACGACATCAGTTGCATCCCGCAGAGATCTCTCAATAGCCTCTTGCGCGAATGCCAAGATAGACAGCTCAAACCATTGGAAGCTCGTTTCGCAATCCGGTTCATGCAAGAGGTCAGTATCGGGTTGGGATCGTTGTTTCAATTGCAGTGTTCTGAGCCAGAGACAAATGTTTTTTCGTTACTTCTATTGGAAGGCACTTGGGCTTTCCTGCGACAGCAATAGGTAACTATAAACCCTTTTGGAGCGAATCATGCATACCTCCCTTTCTGGCGTTCTTTGCATTCTTTCGATGGTGGCGCTAAGTTATTCTTTGATGACATTTCAGTGTGTTTGGGTCTGCGAAGTTCAATGCGGTCCTAAAGGTTGCAAATCCGTCTGCCGGTGCAAGCCGTCGAATCGATTGCAAGCTGTGGATGCCGGTTTTGAACTGCCAAACGTTGCTGGACTTGCAAGTTTTGGCAACAGTCTGGATGGCGGCGTTTCGGAATGCGCAAAAGCAGGTTTGATTTGATTTGCGGGGGAAAGATCGCTGTGTGCCTGGGGCTGTTTTTGAGCTGCTGAACCGGTCGGGCTCTGCCATTTTGGGTCTTTCGGCGGTTGGTGTGGCACGCGGATCTGTGGGTGCGAGAGGCGGAACCCCCTTCGGGTTCCCCTCTCGCGCTCTCCAACCTCCCCGCGTCCGGGGGCGTGCCACCCCCCCGACACCCCCCCCGGACTTGGGGGCATGATTGGGAACGAGACTTGTGGGTGGGATGGGCTGATTTTTCTAGGGCCTGCACGCTTTGCGTGTCGACTACGGCGAGGTGTGGGGCAAAGAAGCATAAGCCGGAGGCCATGGGATTGGCTTATCCAGGCTGACCCTGGCATGCAGGCGGTAGGATCGGTGTTGAATCCACGACGCGAGATTGTTAGTGCGCATCCTGCTGCTGCACCGCACTTTCCCGGGGCAGTTTCTCTATCTGGCGAGCGCTCTGGTCCAGGAGCGCAAGCATCGGGTTATCTTCGGCACGGCCTCCCCGAACGGCACCCTGCCGGGTGTGGAAAAACAGCTCTACGGGCCTGTGGCTAAAGCCCATTCGAAGACGCACCACTACGCCCAGAGCCTCGAAGGCGCCGTGCTCGAAGCCCAGGCTACCTGGCGGCTTGGTCAGCGGCTCCAGGAGGAAGGGTTCGTGCCCGACCTTGTCTATGGTCACTCGGGCTGGGGGCCGACGCTGTTTATCAAAGACCTCTTTCCTCAAACGAAACTGGTGTGTTACTTCGAGTGGTTCTACCGTGCCCACGGCGGCAGCCACAACTTCGACCCCACCCGCAAGCTCGGCCCCGATGCCGAGGCGGAGGTGCGCACCAAGAATGCCCCGATTCTCATCGACCTCGAAGCCTGCGACGCGGGCCTTGCGCCGACGCGCTGGCAGCAAAGTCAGTTTCCGGTGGAATTTCGCAACAAGATCAAGGTACTCCACGACGGCATTCCCACCGGTATCGTCCGACCGCGGTCCGGGGCACGGTTGGTGCTGCCGGAGATCGGCCTCGATTTGGGCGATGTTGAGGAACTGGTCACCTACGTCGCCACCGGCATGGAGCCGATGCGCGGCTTTCCGCAGTTCATGGAGGCAGTCTCGTTGTTGCAGCGCCGTCGGCCCCGCTGCCATGTGGTGGTGGTCGGTGAGGACCGCACCGAGTACAGCAACCCGGCGCCGGAGGGCCGGACCTACCGGGAGCTGATGCTCGAACGGTTTGAGTACGACCATACCCGGCTGCACTTTGTTGGCCGGCGGCCCTACGGTGACTATCTCCAGGTGCTCCAGGCGTCCGGGGTGCACGTCTATTTGAGCTATCCGTATATTCTTTCTTGGTCGCTATTGGAGGCGATGGCCGCCGGGTGCCTGGTGGTGGGGTCCGACACCCCACCGGTCACCGAGATGGTTCGTGAGGGGTTTAACGGTTTACTGGTCGATTTTTTTGCCCCGGAGCAGTTGGCTGAGCGCATAGGCGAAGTTTTCGAGCATCCCGACCGCATGGCGGCTCTGCGCGATCGGGCGCGCTTGACGGTGGTGGAGCGCTACGCCCTCGACAAGCTGTTGCCGCGCCAGATTGGCTGGTTGGAGGGCATTGTCCGCGCTTAGCGGACAAATTTGAGGTTGTCGAAGGGGCGGGCGAACAGGTCGGTGAAGACGCTCAGCACCGTGCGCTTGCGCACCCGCAGGTTGGCGCTCACCGCCATGCCCGATTGCAGGGGCACCGTCCGGCCGCGCACGGCCAGCGTCTGGGCCGATAGGCGCACCTTGGCCGGGAAGCTGTAGAAGGGCCGTTCCTCGGTCGGGGGCAGGGCGTCTGAACCGAGCCAGAGGAGTTGCCCTGCGATGTCGCCGAACTCGGTAAAGGGAAACGAGTCGATGCGCACGTCGGCCGCCATCCCCTCGCGCACAAAGCCGATGTCGCGGTTGGTGATGTGGACGCGGGCAAGCAAGTCTCCCCCCGGGACAATCTTGAGCACCGGCGAGCCCGGTTCGACCACGAACCCCGGCGAGTGGGGGCGCAGGTCGAAGACGGTGCCGTCTACAGGGGAGCGCAGTTGCTGGTACTGGAGGGTCAGCCGCGCTTGGTCGAGCTGGCTGGCGGTCTCCGAGGCGCGCTTGTCGTTTTCGACGACGAGCTTGGCAAGTCGGCTGTCGATCTCGGCGATGAGGCGGCGGTTGGCGGCGATTTTGTCGAGGCGCTCTTTCTCGAAGGTGGCCTTGCTATTGGCGAACTGTTCGCGGGCCTGGGCGACGGCCAGTTTCAGCCGTCGGCCCTCTTCGCCGAGGCGTTCGACTTCCCCGGTGCCGCTGCTGACTTCCTGACGCTGGCGCAGGTACTGCACCCGGGCCATTGCTCCCTGCTCGGCGAGCGGGCCAATGTCGATGAGGATCTTGCGGTTGATGGCGAGTACCTGCCGGGCGCTGGCGAGCTTCGCTTCGACCTGGGCAAGCTGGCGCTCCAGCTGGTCCACGTTCGAGCGCACCGCGGCAAAGCGACTGGTGCGCTCGCGCTCGCCCGCGGCCAGTTGCCGCCGCTGCTCGGGGTCAAGCGCCGAAGTTTCTCCCAATTCGGCGCGAGCCAGGGCAATCTCGGCCAGCAGCGCCGCGCGATTTCTGGTGAGCGGGCGGACTGCCTCGGGCGGACCGCTGCGCCCGCCGCCGGTAGTATCGGTGCCAAGCTGGGTGCGGTAGAAACGGCTCTCTTGCTCAAGGGAAGTGCGGACGCGGCCGAGCGCCTCGATCTGCGAGCGCGAAACGGTGGGCACCAGGCTGATGAGCACCTGGCCCTTGCGCACCCGCTGGCCCTCCGCGACGTGGATTTCGCTCACCACGCCCCCTACTGGCGGTTGGACGTCTTTGACCAGGCTCAAAGGCTCCAGTTTGCCGCGCGCCTCGACCGCTTCTTCGACTTCGGCGAACGCCGCCCAGAGGCCGACCGCAACGGTGACCCCCACGATACTCCAGAGGATCGCCCGCGACCAGGCGGCGGGCTGCTTGAGGATCACCGGGCGATCGAAGCGCGGCGGCGCGGGCTCGAACCTTCTCACAGCGCCACCTCCTGCCGTTGGTAAAGCCCGTGGTAGTACCCACTCCGGGCGAGAAGTTGGGCGTGGGTGCCCTGCTCGACGACGCTGCCGCGATCGAGCACGACGATCGCATCGGCATTCTGGATGCTCGCCAGGCGGTGGGTGATAAACAGCACCGTCCGTCCCCGAAAGTGCTCGAAGAGATTGGCGCACAGCCGGCGCTCGGTGGGGGCGTCCAGGGCGCTGGTCGCTTCGTCGAGGACTAATAGCCGCGGGTTTTGCAGCACCGCGCGGGCGATGGCAATGCGCTGGCGCTGGCCGCCTGATAGGGCGGCGCCGCGCTCGCCCACGCGGGTGTTGTAGCCTTCGGGCAAATCCATGATGAATTGGTGGGCACAGGCGAGGCGGGCGGCTTCGACCACCTCCTCGGGAGAAGCGTCCGGGCGGTTGAGGGCGATGTTTTCCTGCACCGTGCCCGCAAAGAGCAGCGCCTCCTGCAGCACCATGCCGATCTGCTGCCGGAGCGAGTACAGTTCGACTTTGGCGATGTCGTAATTGTCGATGAGCACCCGACCGGCCTCGGGGGCGTAGAGTCGGGGCAGGAGCTTGGCCAGGGTGCTTTTGCCCGAGCCGCTCTCGCCGACGACGCCCACGAACGCCCCGGCCGGCAGCGCCAGATCCACGCCGTCCAGTTGATGCGGTCCCTCGGTGCCGTAGCGGAAAGATACCCCTTCGAAGCGGACTTCTCCTGCGATGGGGGGCATCGGGATGTGCCGCCGCGCTCGGGCGTCGGCTTCCTGGGGGGTATCGAGAATATCGCCCAGGCGCTCCAGCGACAGCCCCACCTCCTGAAAGTTCTGCCAAAGCTGCACCAGGCGCAGGAGCGGATTGGTGACGTAACCCGCAATGATCCGAAAGGCAATAAGCTGCCCGAGGGTAAGTTGTTGGTCGATAACCAGGTAAGCCCCCACCCACAGAAGCAGCAGGCCCGAGAGTTTGCCCAAAAATCCGCTTACCGCCCCGACTGTGCTGGAAGTGAGCACGGTGGTGAATCCGGCGCTCACGTAGCGGGCATAGCGTTCCTGCCACTGCCAGCGCGAGGACAATTCCAGATTCTGGGCTTTGAGCGTCTGGATGCCCGAGAGTGTCTCCACCAGATACGCCTGCGTTTCGGCGTTGCGCTCGGCGCGCTCACGCAACTGGCCGCGGATGAGCGGGGCGGCAAGCAAGGTGAGCACGGCAAACAGCGGAATCGTGGCGAGGGCCACCAGCGTCAGCTGCCAGCTGTAGAGCAGCATCACGGCGATGTAAATCACCGAGAAGACCGCATCGAGCACCAGAGTCAGGGCAGTGCCGGTGAGAAATTGGCGGATATTTTCGAGTTCGCCGATGCGGGTCGCCAGTTCTCCCACCGGGCGGCGCTCGAAGTAGCGCAAGGGCAGCCGCAGCAGGTGATCGATGATCTCGGATCCAAGGCTCAGGTCGATGCGGTTGGTGGTGTCGGCGAACAGATACGTGCGCAGACCGGTGAGCAACCCTTCGAAGAGGGCCAGTACCAGCAGCAGCACCCCCAGGACGTTGAGGGTGGCGACGCTGCCTTGGTTGAGCACCTTGTCGATGATCACCTGGGTCATCAGCGGGTTGGCCAGGGCAAACAGCTGCACGCAGAACGAGGCGACCAGCACCTCGAAGAGCACCCGCCGGTAGCGCCCCAGAGCCGGGATGAACCAGCGCAGGTCGAAGCGCTCCTGCCGCTTCTCGGGAGCGGGACGCAGCAGGAGGATGGGCCTGTCTCCCCGCCAACCGGCCAGAAATTCGGGCGTCTCGATGCGCAAGATGCCCTCCTCGGGCACCGCCAGCACCACCTGCCGGGCATCGACGCTGTAGAGTACGGCCAGGCCGCCCCGCCATTCGAGCAGGGCCGGTGGCGTCCGGGGCCGCTAAAGCGGGTTTCGGGATCCCAGCGGCTCGCGAAGGGCACAGGCGCATCGCCGCCGCTTGTGAGCCACATCCATCCTTCGCGGTGGGGTGCTTGCTCCCCGGAGACAACGAGCGCCACGACGGCTTCGCGCCAGGCGGCGAGCGCCACCGCTTTGAGATCCGCCACCTGGTAAGCCCGGCGCTCCTGCTCCGCCGCGAGCAGCGCGTAAACCTCCGCGGGGGCGGGCCGTTCGCAGTAGCCTCGGGCAAGCGCCGGTTCGCGATCGAGCCAGCCCTCGAACTCCGTTATCGGCAGCACCAGGGCGACCGCCTCGGTGGAGGCGATCACCGTCTCGCGCACGGCACCCCGCGAAGCCACCTCTGCCCAGCCGCACAGCTCCCCGGCTCCCAGCTTCGCGAGCGTGACGGGCGTCTCCTCGCCGGGAGCGCGCACCAGCAGCCGCGCCTGGCCCTGCACGAGGATGGCGACCTGGACTTCGGGGTGTTCGGGTCTTGTGATGGGTTGTCCCATGCGGTAGCGGCGCAGTTGGCCCCGGGCGACGAACCGTTCGAGGACCGCGGGGTCCAGCCGGTCGAAGGGGGCCACCTCTGAGAGCACTTGCCGCGCCTGGACGACAGCCGCCGTCACCGTTGCCCTCCAAAATCGCCGCTTTCGAGGCGCTCGCGCACCCAATTTTCGAAAAGTTCGCCCAGCAACTGTCGGCGCATCGCCTCGTCGAAGCGGGCCGGGATGAACCGTTCGAGCCTGACGATCACCAGCCATTCGCCCAGGCGGGTGGGGGGCCAGAGCTTGCCGGGGCGGCTCGCAGCAAGCAGCCTGGCCAGTTCGGGGTGGGGGACGCTGAGCGCGAAAGGGCCGAGCAGCCCGCCGCTCTGGGCCTCCGGCCCCTGGGAGTAGAGGCGGGCCAGCTCTGCAAAGCTCTGTTCGCCTTCGCGGATGCGGAAGTAGACTTCCTGGGCCACCCCGGCATCCTGGGTGCGGATGAGCGAATAGACGACCTGATCGAGGCTCGCTTTGCGGCTTTGAAAGTACTCCTTCAGCCCGCTTCCCCAGGTGGCCTCGCAAAATTTCTCGATGCGCAGGGGTCGCACCGCGCGGGCTACGAGGGCTGCGCGGCTCATGCCGTGGCGGACGAGCCACCGCTCGCACTCCGCCTCGTCCGCGATGTGCTGGGAGGCGAGAAATTGTTTGAGGGACGATGCTTCCTCCGCCGCTGTCCAGGCGTAGGGGGCAATCGCCTCGTCGAGGATCACCTCCCGCTGCAACTGGGGAAGCAGCCCGTGGCGAGCCAGAAGCCTCAACAGGTACTGCGCCTCGAAGGCGTTGTTCAAGCGCGATTTCAACTGCAAGGGAACTTGCAGTTCTCCCGTTGCCGCCTCTTTGTCCGTATTCATCATCAACCTCCCGAGACGAACACGAAGCCGGAACTCAGGCTCACCGTGCTCGTCGATTGCACGATTGCCACCAACTCGTCGGTCGAGTTGAAGGCCCCGCCGCCGTCGGTATCGAAGTACACCGCCGTCCCGCTCACTCCTGAGATTGGCGAGCTTCCCAGCAGGTACTGGCTCGACGTGCCCGTCAGCTGAATGAGGTCTCCGTTGGCGCTGCTAAAGTCGGTAATCAGCGCGTAATCGCCCAGCCCACCGCTGCCGGTGTTGCCGTCCTCATAGAAACGGCCGGCACTGTCGCCCAGGATGAAGCGGTCCGCCCCGGCCCCTCCGGTGAGCGTGTCTTTCTCGTTGAGGCCCGGTGTGGTGGCACCGGTGCTTACCCCCGTGAGCGTGTCGTTGCCCCCGACGCCGCTGAGGCTGTCGTTGCCCGCCGCTCCTGTGAGGTTGTTGACCGCGTCGTTACCGACCAGGGTGTTCGCCAGGCTGTTGCCGGTGCCGTTGATGGCCGTGCTGCCCACCAGGGTCAGATTCTCGACGTTGTTGCCCAGGGTATAGGTCACCGAGGAGCGCACGAAGTCGGTGCCTTCACCCGCGTTCTCGACGATGATGTCGCTGGTGCTGTCGATGCCCAGGGTGTCGTTGCCGGTGCCGCCCACCAGCGAATCGATCCCTGCCCCGCCGCTAACCGAATCGTTGCCCGCTCCGCCGGTGAGCGTGTCGTTGCCGTCGCCGCCAATCAGCGAATCGTTGCCGTCGCCGCCCCCGAGCGTATCGGTACCTGCTGCGCCGGAGAGCGTATCGTTGCCCGCGCCGCCCGAGAGGCTGTCGGCGTTGGCCCCGCCGATGAGGCTGTCGGCGAGGGAACTGCCGGTGACGAAGAACCTTTCGACGTTGCTGTAGCGCAATGTGTTGCCACCGCCGCTGACGGTGAAAGGTCCGGCCCCGTCGGTGAATGTCGCCGTGACGGCACCGGTGCTGCCGGAGTAATCGACGCGCATCAGGTCGGTCTCGCTGCCGCCATCCAGGGTGTCGTTGCCCCTGCCGGCGTTGAGGGTGTCGTTGCCTGCCCCACCCACCAGGCTGTCGTTGCCGTCCCCGCCAATCAGCGAATCGTTGCCGTCGCCACCGGTGAGCGTATCGTTGCCCGCTGAATCGCTCAGGGTGTCGTTGCCTGCCCCGCCAACGAGCGAGTCCCCTCCGTCTGCCCCGACAAGCGAGTCGTTGCCGTCGCCGCCGCTGAGCGTGTCGTTACCCGCCAGGCCCAAGAGGGTGTCGGTGCCTCCCCCACCGGTGAGGCTGTCGGCGTTCCCTGCGCCAAGGATGTTGTCGGCGAGCGAGCTGCCGGTGATAAAGAACCTTTCGACGTTGCTGTAGAAAAGCGTGTTGCTGCCGTTGGTGACGACGAAAGGCCCGGCTCCTGCGGTGAAAGTGGCTGCCAGGGCGCTGCTGCTGCCGGAGTAATCGGCTCTGAGCACATCGGTCTCGCCGCCGCCATCCAGGGTGTCGTTGCCCCTGCCGGCGTTGAGGGTGTCGTTGCCCGCCCCGCCCGCCAGCGAGTCGTTGCCGTCTCCTCCACTGAGCGAGTCGTTGCCGCCGCCGCCGGAGAGGGCATCGTTGAGCGAACCCGCCGAGAGCGTGTCGGCGAGCGAGGTGCCTGTCACATTGAACTGTTCGAAGTTGCTGTAACTAAGGCTGAAGGCGCCGCTGGTGACGGTGCTGCTGCCAGGTCCAAAGGCGGCGTTGAGCGCACCTGTGCTGCTTGAGTAATTGACCACCAGCAAGTCGGTACCACCTGCCCCGTCAAGGGAGTCTTTGCCCGTCCCTCCGTTGAGCGTGTCGTTGAGAGAGTTGCCGGTGAGGCTGTCGTTAAGGGACGTACCCGTGACGTTGAACTGTTCAAAATTGCTGTACCTGAGGCTGAACGCACCACTGTTGACGGTGCTGCTGCCTGGACCGAAGGTCCCGTTTAATGCACCCGTGCTAGTCGAATAATTGACCACCAGCAGATCCGTACCCCCCGCTCCGTCGAGGGTGTCTTTGCCGGTGCCGCCGTTGAGCGTGTCGTTCAGGGAGTTGCCGGTAATGCTGTCGCTGAGGGAGGTGGCAGTGATGTTGAACTGCTCGAAGTTGCTGTAACTAAGGCTGAAGGCGCCGCTGTTGATGGTGCTGGTCCCCGGCCCAAAAGCGGCGCTGAGCGCGCCGGTGCTTCCGGAGTAGTTGACCACCAGCAGATCGGTGCCGCCCGACCCGTCGAGGGTATCTTTGCCCGTTCCCCCGTTGAGCGTGTCGTTGTTGGAGTTGCCGGTGATGTTGTCGTTGAGGGAGGTGGCAGTGATGTTGAACCGCTCGATGTTGGAATAGGAGACGGAGTTGGCGCCGCTGGCGACGGTCAAGAGGCTGCTGCTGATACCAAAACCATGGTTGATGGCGGTGGTGCCGCTGGCGTAGTTGACGATCATCGCGTCGTTGCCTGCGTCTCCTCGAACGTCGTCGTCGCCCAACCCGGCGTCGAGCCTATCATCGCCGTCGTCGAGGCTCAGGTAGTCATTGCCGTCGCCGCCGTTGAGCGTGTCGTTGCCCTTGTCGCCGTACAGATAGTCGTTACCCGCCCCGGCACTCAGACTGTCGTTGCCGTCGTTGCCGATGAGAACGTCCTCGCTCGCCCCGGAAGTGAGCGTGTCGCCGAGGCTGCTGCCGTAGATGGTGATGTCCTCGATGTTGACGAAGTTGCTGGTGTTGGTATTGAAATTCTGTCCACTTGTTGCACCGGTCAAGTAGACGTAAAGCCTGTCGTCGCCCGCCCCGCCGTCCACTCTGTCGTTGCCGCCGTCGTCGAGGCTCAGGTAGTCATTGCCGTCGCCGCCGTTGAGCGTGTCGTTGCCCTTGTCGCCGTACAGATAGTCGTTACCGGCATAACCGACTAGGCTGTCATTACCATCTTTGCCATACAAGTTATCGGCGCTGTCGCTGCCGAGAAGCGTGTCATTCAGCGAAGTGCCCGTTATGGATACCTCTGTGACCGGACCGGACGAACTGGCAAACAAACCAAGATAGTCCGCTGCGGCCGTCTGCTCTCCACCGCCGATTGCTGTACTCACAGCTGCTGTTCCGGTGGTACCGGGTGTGCGGTCTGCGCCGATGGACGCATCGGAAGCTACCCTTCCCATCCGGGTCTCTTGGGAGGTCGTAGCAAGAAGATCCTCAGCGAGGTCGCCGGAAGTTAGATCGTCCAAGGGTGTTGCAGGACGGTCGAAGATCGGGGCGGCCTTGACGGGCTTGTTCATAAGTGGCTCCAGGTGGGAAGAATATAGGCGCAGGAACTACCGGGGCTCGCTTTGCCGGTTGCAAGGGTGGCCCCAAGGGAACAAACGGATTTTTTACGAAACCGGCTCAGCCGAACGTGGGGCATTCCCCAATAAAGTCAGGGAACGATGACACGCCGACTTGCTCCGGCGGCAGCAGACCAGGAAACAGGCAAAGAATTTGTGACCGAATGAACGTTTTGAGGAATAGGAAGACGTAGATTTATCAGAACTTGCATGGGCGTTTGTGCAATTTTTTATCTTCCAGCTACGTGCCGAAGCCCATCGAGTTCACCGCTCATATCAAGCTGATAGGCAAGCGCACCGAAGCTTCGACTTCCAGCCAGGAAGGGCTGCTCCTTCCGCCAAGCCGGTGTCCTTGGCGCTTCAGCGGCAATCTACTTTTGAAGTAGACTTATAGCAGTCCACCGGTAGTTTACTCTATGGCCACAAGCAATCCGAAGATTTCGGCCTACGTCCCCCAGCACATTTTTGATCGTTTCAAGCTGTATGAAAAGGAGCATAGCCTCTCCATGTCTCAGGCTGTGGCCGATGTGCTGGCCAAGTATTTTGAACTGCCCCTTTCACCGGCGAAAACTGTTGTTTCTTCGGTGCTCCCCGACGAGATTCTCAACAGAATCTCCAGCTTGGAGAAGAAGGTTGAAGCGCTCGAAAAAATCGCGATCTCCGCTTCGGCTGCGTCCAACAGCGGCCTTGTTTTTGCAAATAGTCTTTCCAACTCAAAAAGCGCTTCGGTAGACCCCGATGCCTCCGGGTGATCCGGTAACCGAAGCAAGATGCAAAAACCTGCAGGAGAAAGCCCGATGGAAGAACGTATGGAGCGCGCCGAGCTGCGCATCGACCAGCACGGCGAGTTGATAGCCGAGCTGCGCACGGCCACCCTCGCCAACACCCGCAACATCGACCGGCTGACGGACATTAGCGAGCGTTTCATCGCGGTGGCCACCGACACCATTGTCCGACTTGATCAGAACATCACCAGACTGGACCAAGCCGTCGAAGAGCTGCGGGCCTCCAATCGGCGCCAGGAAGCCATCAACGACTACCTCATCCGTCGCGAACGCGAACGCGGCGACGGCAATGGCCCCCCAAACTGAACCGGACCCAGCCGCCGCCGATGACCAATGAGCCTGTTGTCGGAGATGTCGCTCGGCATCCAAGACGAACGCGCCATCCAGAAAACCGGCCAGCTCAAGCAGCGGAGCGAGCAGGGCCGGCTTGATGCTCTCCTCGCCCAGGACCTGATGCCGCCGCATCCGGCGAAAGCGCTCCTGCAGGTCGTCGAGTTTGCTTTTGAAGGCCGCATCCAGTTCGCCCAGCCCGTCCTGCCACTCCCGAAAGGCGTCCGGCTCCCCTTGCTCGACCAATCCAAACCGGTCGATCACTTCTTGCAAAGCCAGGTTGCTCGCCTCTCTCTTGGCCGGCATGCCCGTCACCACGTTTTTCCATCAGGTTAACAGTCACAGGAACCCTCGCCCAGTGTTGGAAATGCAGTTGCTTTGCCAGGGCGAGCCGGTTCTTGTCAGTCCTCGCGGCTCCTGTCAGCCCGGCTGCTAAGATGAGGCCAACCGATGGCGCTTAACCCCGGGCAAGGGGAGTCATGTTTGCAACGTTGCCGTCCCAAGGAATTCGCCCTCGTCTGTTCACAGTAGACGAGTACTATCGCATGGGCAAAGCGGGGATCTTTCAGCCGGATGAAAGGCTGGAACTCATCGACGGAATTGTTATCAACATGCCTCCCCAGGGTCCGCTGCATGCCGCCACCGTCCGCCGGATCCTCGCTTACCTGTCGGCGTGCATCGCACCGGAGCAAGCGATTGTTCAGGACGATAAGCCCATCGCCATAGACGATCACGGCGAACCTGTGCCGGATGTGACCGTCGTGGCGCCGGATCCCGAGGGCGATTATTATTCCACCCGTCACCCTGGTCCGGAGGACATTCTGCTGGTGGTGGAAGTGGCGGATTCGAGCCTCGATAAAGACCTCGGCACCAAAAAAACGATGTACGCCCGCGCCGGCATTCGCGAGTACTGGGTGGTGGATTTGAACTCCCGCCGGTTGCACCGCTTTGGCGAACCCCGCGACGGCAATTTCCAAAACGTCGAGGTCTTGGACGAGAATAGCCGTGTCTCGCCGGTTGCTTTTCCTACCCTGAACATACCGGTCAAAGATCTGTTGACCAGGAAGAGGTAGGAGCGGTTGGGTTGTTGGCCCGGGTAGGATGAAGCCGGTAGAGCCAACAGGTCGCCATCCATGCAAACTCTAAATCAACAGACCGCTGGGGCACGCCGTTTTAATGCGGTCGAGTACCACCGCATGGCAGCGGCGGGAATCTTATCAGAGGATGAACGCACAGAACTGATCGACGGGGTGATCTACTCGATGCCGCCTGCCGGAGCGCCGCACAGCGGCATCGTCAATCTGATCGTCAAGTACCTGCTGTCGGTATTGAATGGCAGGTTGTACGATGTGCGATTCGAAGAAGCCCTATCAATAGACGAGCACAACGAACCAGTCCCCGACGTGATGATCGCAGCGCCCGATCTGGCCAATTACACAAACGTCCACCCGACGCCCGGCGATGTGCAGGTAGTTGTAGAAGTGGCCGATTCAAGCCTGAGCACGGACCTCAACACCAAGCGCAAACTTTACGCCCGCGTGGGTATCGGTGAGTACTGGGTGGTAGATGTCAACGCGCGCTGCTTGCACCGATTCACGCAACCCGGTCTTGATGGGTATGGAGACGAGCGGGTGCTGGATGCAATTGCAGCGATCGATTTTGCCTCGACGCGGCTTGAAATCGCCCGATTTTTTCCGCCGGCCTGAGGGCACTGCGTCGGGATTGCCCGCTTGGGAACAGTGCTGCGGCTAAAATGCTCTCAAAGCGCGACCGGGTGCATCGCCATGGTCCAGTACAACCCACTCCAGCCCCTGCCCACCGACGAGGAACTGCCGGATTGCGACGGCAAACCTGTGGACAATGAACTGCATGTACTCATTCCCGCCCTGCTGCGTTCCATCCTGGCGCTGCTGTGGGCGGAGCGAACCGACTGGTTTTTTGGCGTCAACATGGGGGTCTACTATGACCCCAAGCAGCCGCCGCTGGTCCCGGACGCCTTTTTGAGCCTGGGGGTAGACCGCAACCGGCGCGCTCCGCAGCTGCGGCTCAGTTACGTGCTGTGGCAGGAGAACGACGTTGTTCCACAGTGGGTACTGGAGATTGTCTCCCAAACCCCCGGCGGTGAGTACGACGCCAAGATGGCCAGGTACGCTGAACTTGGCGTGCTCTACTACCTCGTCTACAACCCCAATTGCACCAGGCGCGACCGGCACGAGCGTTGCGAGCTGTATCGGCTCACCGATGGAGCCTACGAGCGTTTGCCGGGCTGCCCCGTGTGGATGCCCGAACTGGAACTGGGGATCGGCTACGAGTCGGGTCGCTTCGAAGGGCGCATCCAGGAGTGGCTGTACTGGTACGACCGAGAGGGTCAGCGATTCGCCCCGCCCGAGGAAGCAGCCCAATTGCAGAAGCGACTGACAGAACAGCAACAACAGCGCGCCGAGCGCCTGGCCGCCCGGCTGCGGGCGATGGGTATCGAGCCTGACGAAGACTGAAGCCGCGGGGAACCTGAGGCAGTGCGGATTTTATTTTGTATCCCTCATTACTTCAACCCCGAGGGCGGCGGCCGGCACGGCTCGCTCAAACGGGATTCCAAGCCCCGCCTTCAAGCGCTCGAAGCCTGCCTGGGCGCGTTGCATCAGTTATTTGGCCGCGGCCAGGGGATGATCGACATCCACCACCGCCGGCTGCTCGCGGCCAACCGCTCGATGGTCCACGACATCGACATCGTCCTTTGTACCACCGGAGAAGACCATTTGCTGGCCCGTGTGCAACTGCCGCCGCACCTGTTCGGCCATCGCGCCGCCGCCTGCGAACCGTTGCGCCTGGGCTTCGAGTGCCAGATGGTGCTGCGCGATGCCTTCGAGCACTACGACTACTGCTGCTATCTCGAAGACGACCTCGTTCTGCACGATCCCTGGTTTTTCGCCAAACTCGCCTGGTTCAACGCCCAAGCGGAGCCGGTGAACGTTTTGCTTCCCAACCGCTACGAGGTCTCCAACCGGGGGCCGATCCACAAAGTCTACGTCGACGGGAACCTGGCCCCACGCGTCACCGTTCCGTGGCAGAACATCGAAGGCCAACCGCCCATCGTCTGCCAGAGCCTGGGGACTACCATTCACCTGGAGCGCACCCTCAACCCCCACTCCGGCTGCTATTTTCTGAGCCGCGAGCAGATGCGCCGCTGGGTCAACGCGCCCCATTTCCTCGACGGCGACACCAGTTTCGTAGGCCCCCTCGAAAGTGCCGCCACCTTGGGCATCCTCAAAACCTTCAACGTCTACAAGCCCGGCCGCGACACACCGAGTTTCCTGGAAATCCAGCACTCGGGAACCGCCTTTCTCGACCTGGTCGGTCGGCAGGTGCACCTGAGCGTCAAAAGTGAGAGCGAACCTCACTAATGCCCAGATGTTTTTTCATCGCGGCTCGGGGCAATTGACGTAAAATATAAGTATTATTTACGTACTCTTGAAAACGCCGGGAGGCCCGCTTGATGGAGCCGGAAACTGAAAAGCAGCAGCCAGGAGAGCGCTCCAAAATGCGCGGAACCACAGAACTGCGGGCCGGAGCGGCCCACGATCGAGCGATTTTCGGCCCATCGACAAAAGTCCGTCTGAGCCTGGATGTCTCCCAGGAGCTTTACCAGGTACTCGACGAGATAGCCCGCATGGAAGAGACCACCAAAGCGGATGTGCTGCGCCGTTCCATTGCCTTGATGCAGGTGGCTGTCGAAGCGAAACGCCAGGGACTTAAATTCGGCGCGGCAGACCAAGACCAGGTTTTGAAAACCGAGATCGTCGGGATCTAACTTGATGGGCAACGCTCCCTCGCCCTCCGAAGGAGAGGGGCTTCCAAGCAAATTCGACCTGAGCCAATTGCCCGCCAACTGGACGGCCGAGATCAAAGCGGAGACGCCCGAAGATCGGGCCGCGCGCATCAAGCGGGAGGATCGCAAAAGCTTGTTCCAGCTGATCCGGGATACCGCGCTTTTGTTCACCGCGTTGGGGGTGACGGTGGCCGCTTTTGCCATCAGCGCTTCGCTTGTCACCAACCCACAAACGGCTCCCGATGATAAAAAGTGGGCTAGCGCCCTCCTGAGTTTGATCGCGGGGGGTGTGCTCGGGTATTGGACCGGCAAAAGCGCTAAAGACGGCAAAGACTAAGGCTGGAGCAATCGTTGTGGCATTGACCCGCTCAATACTTTGCCAAAGAATGCTGCAACCGGGCGATTTGCTCCGGTAGCAGCGCCTCCAGCGCGTAGTGCCGCTCGATCGTCCGGCGGGCATTGTCGCGCAAGGGCACCATCCGCTCGGGGCGTTCGAGCGCTTCGTCGAGCCGCTCGGCCACTTCCTCGGGGGCAAAGAAATCGACCAGCAGCCCATTGACGCCATCCTGGATCACTTCGCTCACCGGGGGCGTGCCGGAAGCGACCAGCAGGCAACCGGCGGCCATCGCCTCGAGCATCGACCAGGAGAGCACGAAAGGTCGGGTGAGATAGACGTGGGCCGAGGAGGCCTGCAGCACCTGCAGATACTCCCCGTACGGGAGCAGGCCGGTAAAGTGCACCCGCGAGAGATTAAGGGGGAACTTGGCGAGCATGAGTTCTTTGTAGCTCTGGCCCTTGGGAAGCGGCCGGCCGTAGGCCACACGGTTATCCCCCACGATCACCGCGTGGCAGTGGGGGCGGCGCTGCTGCAATAGCCACAGCGCTTCGATCAATTGCGGGAAGCCCCGGTAAGGCTCCATGCCCCGGGCGACATAGGTGACCAACTCCTCCACCTCCGAAAGATCCAGACCCAGTCGGGGCAGCACCAGACGGCTCGGCCGGGGGCGGAAGTAACCCGTATCCACCCCGTCGTGCAACACCGCAATCTTCGATTGCAGTGGGGCTGGAAACTGCGAGCGCTGCCAGACGGTGGGCGAGATGCCCAGATCGCAGGCGGCAAGGTCCATCAAGATGGGCACGTTCTTGATGCGCAACTGCGCCAGGGTGTCGGGGCTCGCCGGGTCGGACGGGTCAAAATCGACGTCCGACCCGTGGGCGCGGTAGAACCATTCGAAGTAGCAGACCAGCCGCGCGTCGGGTAGGGCGTCTTTGATGTAAAGGGTCGGTCCCCAACCCGAGTGGCCGTAGACGAGGTCGGGGACAAATCCAAATTCTTTAAGACGGTTCACCAACCGGTAGACCGCCTGCCCCTGCAGCACGGCGTTCTCAAAGCCGCCCAAGTAGGGGTGCACCTCGGCGTGGGCCTGGCGCGACGGACCGTAGAGCACTTTGTGGACGCTGGGAAGTTCGCCTTCTTCGCGGCTGGTGCCAAAGACGACCTGGTTGCGGGGATCGGCCGCGAGGGCGGTGGCCAGATGGCGGAACTGGGCCGGGAAATTGGGGTGCAAAAAAAGAATGCGCATCGACAAGATAGAGATTCCGTATGCCTGACATTCTCGGGGAGGGACAAACCATGACCAAAAGGGCTGCCTCACCCCCTAAAGATAGGCGCCGAGACTGATCGCCCTACCCGGCTTTTTTGACCGCTACGGTGCGGTGCACGGCGGTCCAGTCGTCCTTGGGGTCGAGGGCGGTGGCGGCGTCGGGCACCTGGCCGGTCAGCGCCGTGCGAAAGTCGCGGTCGAAGCGCGAGCCGGTGCCGAACAGGTCGTCGATGGCAGTCAGTTTTTCGCCCAAAGCCGGTAGCGAAATGTTGCTCAGATCCGCCGCTCCCACCGAACCGACGATCACCAGATGGTCGTACCCTTCAGGCTGGTTTTTAGGTGCGCTGAGGGTGATGATGACCTCGGGACCGTAGCCGATTTTGAGCGTTTCGCCGGGTTTGGTCGGTTTGCCGTAACCTGTGAGCGGGTGCAAAGGCGCCAGACGCAGATCCTGGTCGAGGTCAACGATGTAGATATACAGCGGTACCGGAGATTGGTTGGTGACTTCGACCACCAGCGAACGGCCGCTCGCAATCACCGTCGCATCGCCGTTCATCGCCAGCGGTTCGGCTGCGCCGGGCTTGTCCTTGCTGGATTCACGGGTCAGACGCTTCAATTCGACGGCGAGGGCATCTTTGAGTTTGGTGTAGCGGTTGGTCAGGTTGCGAATATTGAGGTAACCCGCCAGGTGCTCCAGGGTGGCAAGCGCCCCGCGCTCCGGGCGCATTCCGGCAAAGCGCGCCGCGCCCAGGGGCCTGCCGTCCAGTACAAAAACAAAGCGGCCATCCTGCACTTCGACCGCGGCAGGGGCGGCCTCGTCCTCAGAAGCGATAAGCAGGGGCGAATTTTCGAGGCTCTGGCGCAACGCCTCGGCGACGCGGTTTTTACCGTTGATGCGGATGGGCTGGGGACGGGGCGCGGGCATGGGTTTGTCAGGGCAACTCCGTGCCTACCTTACCTTTTTTCCAAGCGCACCAAAACCCGCAGGGGCGAATGGCTTGCAGCGAGGAGCCCAGGGCGACATCGTTGCGGGGGTGCAATGCCTCACATCCGCAGCTCTGCACTCTTTTCGACAGCACAACGGCAAATTTGAGGTATCGATTGGCCGCTGGTGCTCCTAAAATCTTGGCAAGAACACTTTTCGACTACACCAGAAGTGTCGGGTGACAGGAATTATAGGGTCTGGCCGCTCAAATCATGGGCAGGCGTCCACTGGTTCAACACTTCTGCTTCCGCGCCCATACTAGAGAGCTTGAGCAAAGCTCCCGAGCACGGAAACTTGAGTCATGGCCCTCGGCGCCGCGAAACTGTCACACTTTGTCGACCTGAAATTCATTGACCATGAAGCCAGATTCGACGTTGGTGTTCTCAAACCCACACACCTAATATCTAGATAATCAATGGCTTTTCAGCGCAAAGCTCTCCACGAAGGCGAGGCTTTCATCTCAACTTGATAAGGTGATAATCTTTGAAAATCGACGAGAACTACAGGATCTCAATCGAGATGATAACACGGGTGAACCTCCGCCTAGGAGGCTTTTGCGAGGCGGGCCTGCCGGAGTCGCGGTGGAAATCGCTCAAAATGTACGACGCAGAATTGCAGAAGCAATCAAACGCGCGATGCTCATGGAGGCCACCGTCGTTATAAAGCGGGGTAAAACTGCGTAGCCCGTGGACAGATAGCTAAGTCTTCGACTGCTGTAATGGGTGAATCCCCTTGAAGTGATTCTGCGAAAAAAAACTGTGGCGGCGAATCCATTACGACACCTGACGGTGCGCACCTGGTCGGTTATGTTAACTTCCTGGTGTAGAAGTGGTATTGTGTGCGACAGGAAAGACGTTGCGTGGGGTGAGGGACCGAGGGACAACTACATGAAGATCTGTATCGTCACACCCTTTGCCCTTTCCAACAGCCACGGCACCGGCGTTCAACTACTCCGATTGTTCGCCTCTGAAGATTACGCCCACCTTTACTGGTCCTCCGCCTCCGGTTTTAGCGAGACGGGCCAGTCTTTACTGCTCGAAGAACAATTTGACTGGTGGCCCCTCTCGCGCGGCAAGGGCCGGCTGGAGCAGGTGATGGGGCTGTTGGGGATGAGTTCGGTCTGGCGGCACAACGAACTGATTAGCGCCCAGTACCGGCGGCTGCTTGAGCGGGACTACCGCTGCGACGTCGCCCACGTCGTGGTCATCGACGAGACGAGCGCGCGCAAAGCCGTTTCGCTGTTGGGGGTGCTGGGTTGCCCCTACGTCGTGCATATCATGGACCTGATGCACCCGCGCGGCCTCGACCCCGCTTCGATGACGGGCTTTGGGCGCCTGTTCGCCAGAGCGAGCCGGGTACTGGCCCTCAGTGAAAATATCCGCCGGGAGGTGCGCAGGTTCCCCGGCCCTCCCTGTGAGATTTTTCCGATCGTGCGCAGCCTCGGCCGGGCGGTGCAAAGCCCGCCTGAATCCGGCGGGCCGCTGCGCATCGCCATGGTCGGTTCGCTCTATTACACCGAGGGTCTCAAGTGCCTGGCGGTGGCCTGGGATGAGTTGTCCCGGCGCTATCCGCGTCTGGAACTGGTCTACGCCGGCCCCGAGGCGCAGATCCGCAACTACCTGCCCGCCCGCCTCAAGGAGATCTTGGTCTACCGCGGCTACGTGCCCAACGAACAAGTCGAATCGATCCTGCTCGATTGCCACCTTGCCTACCTGCCCGGTCCCTGCTGGCCCGCCGAAAAAGACAAATACAGCAAATATTCGATTCCTTCGCGCCTGACCGACTACCTGATGGCGGGCTTGCCGATCGTGGCCTACCTGGCGGACGGTTCGGCCACCAAGCAATTTCTCAACCCGCTGATGCCGGAGGCGGTGCGCCGGGCAATGCACCCGGCCGCCCTGATTGAGGCGGTGGCTCACTACGCGGATCAGCCTATGGTGTGGCGCGCTGCGAGCGGCACCGCCCACGCTTTTGCCGCCGGCCGGTGCACCGTCGAAGGGGTGCACGCGGTGCTGGCGGACCGCCTGCAGCAGGCGGCCGGATTGCCGCGGCCGAATTCGCGTGTGCAGGTGTCGGGGAACTCCGATGGCTAATCGATTAAGCTCGGACAGACGATGGTTGTACCACGATGACTGCATCGGACCCGCTCAGTAGATTTGTCGAACTCACCGGCGAGACGGCCACGGCGCGCGAGCGCCTGCGCGAACTGTTGGGCAGCCAGATGGTGCTGCCGGAAGATCCGCCCCCCGAGCAGTTGCGCGCCCTCATCACCCGCGATCTGGCACTGTTGCGCGCAGCCGATGTGGTGATCACCGGCAACGAAGTCAACGAGCGCCACGGCACCGGCGTGCTGGTGCGGCGCATCTTCGCCGGCTGCCCGAATATCCTCTCGGTGCGCTCGCGCAACGACTACGGCGGGGAGCACGCATTCGGAGCGGTGAGCACCCTGATCGCCCACAGAGAGCCCCGCCGCCATCTGGTGTTCTACAACGTCATCCAGGCCCTGCGCGGCAGTACCGCCGGCCGGGTGGTGTGCATTCCCTATTACGCGAGCGACGCCCTCACCGCCATCGCCGTCAAAGAGCTGTTCGGCGTGCCGCTTTGCACCTACATCATGGACGACCACACGCTCTACGGCGACGGCATCCCCGACGGGTTGATGGCGGAGTTGCTCGCCAAGTCGTCTTTGCGCCTGGCTATTTCCCCTGAGATGCGCGCCGCCTACGTCCAGCGCTACGGCCTCAAGTTCTGGGTGCTGCCGCCGGTGGTGGAGCCGGGCCGGGTGCGCACCCAACCGGAACTGCCCGAAGCGCGGGTGCTGAGCTCTAGGACCGGCGTGCTCATCGGCAACGTCTGGGGCGAGCGCTGGCTCGAACGGCTGCGGCGCACAGTGGCAGGCTCCGGGCTCAAGCTCGACTGGTTTGCGAGCCTGCCACCGTGGCGCAACCTGAGTGCGACGGAACTGGAGCGCGACGGACTGCACCTGCGCGGCTTTGTGCCGGAAAGCGAACTGGCGCCGCAACTGTCCAACTACCCGTTCGCGGTGCTGCCCTCGGGCACCCTCGATGCCGGTGACGATCAGCAGGCGATTGCCCGGTTGAGCTTGCCTACGCGGGTGCTGTTTTTGATGGCCGCCTCCGGGATTCCGATTCTGGTGCTGGGCAGCCGCCGCACCGCAGCGGCGGGCTTCGTGCTGCGCACCGGCATCGGCGAGGTGGCCGACTATGAGGCGGCGAGTTTTCGCCGCGCCGCCGAGCGGCTGTGCGACCCCGCCACCCAGCGCGCCGTGCGCGCGCGGGCCGCCGCCGCCGCCCCCGCCTTTGCCGCCCAGGATGTTGGCGCGTGGCTGTTCGAGTCGCTCGAGCGCGGCGAACCCACCGACGATCGCTTCGAGCGCGCCCTGCACAGCGCTCCCGAGGACCTGACGCCTTATATCGGGCCGGCGGTGCCCGAGGGGGTGCAACTGGAGCTGCGCGCCGCCTTCGAGGCGCTGCGCCGACTCGGATCGCGCTTTGTGCCCGATTTTGTCCTGGATGTGGGCGGTTCGTCGGGGATCTGGTCCCACACCATGCAGCCGCTGTTTCCGAAGGCCCGCTTTGTGCTGGTGGAGCCGCTTTTGGATGAGTACGTCCGGGCCGGGCGCGATCGGCACATCAAAGCCCACCCCGAATTTGAATGGGTCAAAGCGGCCGCGGCCGAGCGGGAGGGCGAGACGACCCTGCTGGTGGACGGTGCGCTTTACGGCAGCTCGCTTTTGGATGCAGGGGAGCATCAGACCCGCCGCACCGTTCCGGTCACGACCCTCGATGCCGTCGCCCGCGCCAAGCAACTCACCGGCCGCGGCCTGGTGAAGCTCGATGTGCAGGGGGCCGAGCACCTGGTGCTGGAGGGGGCAGCAGAACTGCTCCGGCGGGTGGACGCCCTGATAATCGAAACTTCGCTCGAAGCGGGGGCTGCGGGCGGCAAGGCCCTGGGCGAGATGCTCCAGATAGTGGAGCAGTTGGGGTTTACCTACGCCGACGATGCCGGGGAGTGGCGCGCGCCCGCGGACGGCCGGTTGCTGCAAAAAGATATTCTCTTCCTCAGAAAAGCGCCGCCCGCCCGTCCATCCACCGATGCGAGGAACTGACAGGTGCTCTCTGCATTGACCGGTCGGGTAAAGCGACTCAAAGATACCTTTTTGGCGTATCTGGAGTTGAGCAACCGCAACCATCTGGCGCTGTTGGACGCCACCGCCTACATCATCGAGGTGCTCCAGCTGCAAAACCGCGTCTTTCTAGATGGGCGCACCGAGCTGAACAGGCAGATGGCCGCTCTGGGCGAGGCCTGTGGGCGGGGACAAAGCCCAAACCCACCTGGCGATTCGCCGGTGCCCATCGTCGTCTGGGACGCGGACGCCCCCGCCACCCCGGAGGCCGGTTTTTTTGCCCACCTGGCCGGGGTGCTGCCCGATCGCCGCGCGGTGGCCGTGGGCACTCCGCGCGGCGAGGTGCTCGAATGGTTGCAGGAGGCAGGCTTTGCCGTCACCGCCTGTTCCGGGGTGGCGGAGGTGACGGCCGCCCTCGCCCAGTGGCAGGGTGAACGACAGGCCTATCCCGCCGCTCTTCCCGGTCGCGCCGGTCTGCAGCACGAGGGCGGCGGTGTACCCCAACAGACGTCCCTGGCGCACATCGACACAGGCAGCGCGCTCTTCGATGTGCTCGCAGCGCTCGAAGAGCAGCGCTGCGCAGTGATCTCGGCGGCATTGGCCCCCGGTGTCCCCGGTGATCCGGTTTTGGGGGAACTGGTGGGGCGGATGCGTCGGGGCGGCTATCCGTGGCAGCTGGTGCTCTACCGTCTGGAGAGCGGACGGGTTTCTTTTTATTGCGACAGCGCGGCGAGCGTGCCGGGAGCCTGGGGGTACGCCTTTTTCTTTGCCGAGCACGAAATTTACTGGCAGGCGCGGCGGTGGTGCACCGCGCTGCTGCCGATCACCCACTTCAAAGGCTGGAAAACGGCATCGGATCGGGGATAAAAATGCCCCCATAACTCGCTGGAAGCAGCCTCTGACGCTGCATAGTCAACTGCAGCCAGGTATACGGACAGGTCACGTGTTTGACTGCATACATTGCGCATGGTGTAAATTCTTGGTTGCAGGTGCGTGTATGAGGAGAGTGCGTGGGACTGCGCGAGTACTTGCGGATTTTGAACCGCCACTGGCCCTACGCTGCGGGGACGGCCCTCGCGGTGGTGACGGTTGTTACCGTCTGGACTTTTGCGCTGCCACCGGTCTGGGAAGCCCAGGGCCGTTTATTGTTCAAACAAAAAGATACGGCGATTGACAACCCTACAGCCGTAGGCTTGCGCGGCGCTCTTGGACAGATGGGCTCGGTCGCCTACGGCAATCCCCTCGATACCCAGGCGGAGATCCTCCAATCGCGGCCGGTGGCAGCCGGGGTGATCCGCGATCTGCAACTGACCGACCCGCGCCAGCCGGGGGAGCTGCTCGGCACCACCGACTTTTTGCGCGCCCTCAAAGTGGAGGCGTTGCGCCGCACCGACTTATTGGTCATTAAATATCGCGACCGCGACCCGGCTGTGGCGGCAAAGGTGGTCAACACCCTCGCCCGCCATTACATCGACCTCAACATGCAGCAAAATCGGGCGGAAGCCGCCTCGACCCGCAGCTTCGTCGAAGCGCAGCTGCCGGCGATGGAGCAGCGCCTGCGCGCCTCGGAGCGCAGACTGCGTTCCTTCAAAGAACAGTACGGCAGCGTCGCCCTCGCCGAAGAGCAGCAGGCGGCGGTGCGTCTTTTGTCCGAATTTCGAAGCCAGCAGGCCCAGGCCGATGTCGCCCTTTCGGAGGCCGGGGCGCGGGTGCGGGCGATCGACGCCCGTATGGGCGGTCTTTCTGAACCAGAGGCGCTCGTGGCCGGTGCCCTGAGCGGCAGCGACGGGATGCGCGATTTGCGCAAGACCTTGCTTGAGATCGAATCGAAGCTGGCGGTGGCCCGCGCCCAGTACCAGGACAGCTATCCCGAAGTTGAACAACTCATCAAGCGGCGGGGTGCCCTGCGGGCGCTGCTGGCAAGCGAGGCAGACCGGCTTTTGGGCCGCCGGAGGCTGCCCGATTCGCTGCTCGATGCGCATCTGGGGACCGGGGGGAGCGAGCCCGCGGCGGTCCCCGACGATCTGCCGCGCCTCGACGCGGTGCGCCAGCAACTGCTCAAAGATCTGATCGCCGCGCGGGTCGAAGAACTGGCCACCCGCACCCGCACCGAGGCGATCGCTCGGGTGAGTGCCGAGTACGACGCGCGGGTGGCCGCTTTACCCCGGCTGGAGGAGTCCCAGCGCCAGTTGGCCCGGCAGGTGGAAGCCGACCAGGAAGCCTACCGGCTATTGCAAAAAAAATTCTACGAATACCGGATTCTCGAAGCGCAGAATATCGGCAACGCCACGCTCATCGAACCGGCCGAGGTGCCTGAGATCCCGGCCTGGCCGAAACCGCTGCTCAATCTGGCCGCGGGTGGGGTGCTCGCCTTGATTCTCGCAGCGCTCGCCGCCTACACGCGCGAATTTTTTGACGACTCGCTGCGCAGCATCGAGGAAGCGCGGGGGCTTCTGGGCACATCGCTTCTGGGGGGCGTGCCGCGCTGGAACGCCCAGAGCGGCCTGGGTCCGCTCATTGTACTTCGCGACCCGCTCTCGCCGGTGAGCGAGGCCTATCGTTCGATCCGTACCCACCTCAAATTTTTAAGCAGCGAGCGGGGTCTGCGCGCCTTCGTGCTCACCAGCGCCAGCCCCCAGGAGGGAAAATCGACCACCGCCGCCAATCTTGCGGCGGTGAGCGCCCAGGCAGGGGCGCGGGTGTTGCTCGTGGACGGCGACCTGCGCAAACCCCGCCAGCACACCCTCTGGGATCTCGACAACCGCCAGGGACTCTCGACGCTGCTGGTGGGTGAGTCCGACTGGCAAACGGCAGTCCGCCCCACCCCCCAGCCGGGTCTCGCGGTGCTCACCGCCGGACCGCCACCGCCCAACCCGGTGGCCCTGCTCGAATCGAGGCGGTTGGGCGAACTGCTTGGCCTGTGGAGCGAACAGTTCGACCTCGTCATCTTTGACACCCCGCCGCTCACCGCCGCCGCCGATGCCCTGGTACTGGGGGCGCTGGGCGGCGGACTGGTGCTGGTGGTGCGTCCGGGCATCGCCAACAAGCGCGTGCTCGCCAAGGTGCGCGACAGCCTCAAGCGGCCCGGCATCGAGTTGTTGGGCCATATCGTCAATGGCACGATTGCCGCCAACGAAGGCCACGACGAGTACTACTACTACAACCGCTACGGGGCCGACCCCGCCCCAGAGCAGCCTGGGGCCGCAGCCCACACCAACGGCAACAGCACCGCCCGCCGTTGGTTCCAATCCCTCTCCACCCGGCGCTCCAGCAAGCCCCGCTCCTGAAGATGTCTGCCATCGCCGTCAACGGCCGGTTCCTGCACAAAGCGCGCATCTGTGGCGTCGAGCGCTACGGCCGGGAGGTGGTTGCCCGGCTGCCGGAGTACGTGCCGCTCAACGTCCGGCAGCCTGCCCATGGTGCGCTCGCCTACCACCACCTCTGGGAGCAGGCGATTTTGCCCTCGCACCTGGACAAGGGTACGCTGCTGTTCAATCCCTGCAACCTGGCACCGCTGTGCCATCCGGCCAATGTGATCACGCTGCACGACGCGATTCCTCTGGCCTACCCCCAGTTCTACCGGCCGGCTTTCAGGCTGTACTACCGGGCGCTCATACCGACACTGGCACGCCGGGCCGTCCATGTGATCACCGTCTCCGAATACTCCCGGCGGCAGATTACCCGCTTCACAGGCATCAGCGAAAAAAAAATTACCGTGATCCCCAACGGTGTCAGCCACCGCTTTCACCCCGCCCTACGATCACCGGGTTCGGAGCTGTTCGCCCGATACCGTATCGTGCGCCCCTACATCCTCTATACTGGGTCGCTCGAACCGCGCAAAAACGTCGTCGCCCTGCTCAAAGCCTTTGCTTTCGCCCGCGAACACCTGGGCCTCGAAGGCTACGAACTGCTGGTGGCAGGTAGCGGTCACCCGATCTTCGCTCCTGCCGGGTTGGGGGCTTCCCCCTGGCTGGACGTGCGATTTTTGGGCTACGTCGATGATGCCGATCTGCCGTCCCTCTACGCCAACGCCGAATTGTTCGTCTATCCGTCGCTGTGCGAAGGATTTGGATTGCCGCCTTTGGAGGCGATGGCAGCCGGGGTGGTGGCCCTGGTCTCCCAGGGATCAGCCCTGGAGGAAATGACCATCGAGCCGGAGTTGCGCTTTGCAGCGCACGATTACCGTGGCCTGGCTGAGAAGATTTGCTATATTCTGGAGCGCCCCTCCCTCAGACTCGCTTACAGCCGCAAGGGCCTGGAGCGGGCACGCCAGTTTAGCTGGCAGCGGACGGCCGAGCGCACAGCCCAGGTGCTGGCAGCCTACGGCTAAATGTGGTGGCAATGCCGGGAAGCGACTTCCCGGCCTCACCTATCCGTCTACACCTTGGCAATCAGGCCGTCGTGCACAACGAGTCCTCTTCTGCTTCCTCGTCGTCGCTGCCCCAGAACTGCTCGGTGAGCAGCGGATTTTCTTTGTTCCAGTAGAGCAGAGCGACAATCAGGGACTGATAACCGATGTTGCGCGCTTCGCCCTCGGCTTTAAGCCAACGCAGCAGATCCGCCGGCATGCGGATGCTGATCAAAAACCGCTGCTGTGGATTGGCCGTGGTCAGATCTTCATCGAGCGACGTGCGGGGCGGACGGGCGTGCTTGCGCCACTGCCGTTGATAACGGTAGACCGTGCTGCGGGCAAGGTGGGTTACTTTCATCAACTTCTCCACCAGTTGCCCGGCATTCATCGGCAGGTGGCCGGCACTCTCCAGTTCGCGCAGAGCGCTCTTGATGCAATCTTGCGTACTTTCAGTCATGCTTGTCTGGCTCTCCATGGGCTTCAAACCTTGCACACTGCCAGTGTACGAATCTGTACGAATACGCCACTTCCATCTTTTGGCGTAAATGTTGGCATGCGGTAAGTAGATTTTGGGATCAGCCCGGGCAAAGCTTTCCGCTTTGAGTGCTCATCCGGCTGCGCGCAATCGCTCATCGAGAAATTGCGCAAGGGTTTCTATCCAGGCCAGTTCCTGCTCGGAGAAACTGCGGGGTGCCGCACTTCCCACCAGCAACACGCCCCGATTGCCGAGCGGTTGGCAGACAACTGCCTGCAGGTTCGCAGGCAAATACGCAAATTCGATCCGCCCCGGAAACAGCCGCAAATCGACCAGATAGACCGGCCGGCCGGTGCGCAGCACCCGCTCGACAATCGGTCCTGCCCTGAAGGGGGATGGTCCTTCAAAGACGCCTGCGCGCATGGCCGTCTCCCCCTTCCACCACACGAGCAGCACCCGGGCGCGGGTGTGTTCCAGCAGCAACCGCCGAATCAGTATCAGTGCCTCTTGCGCATAGGCTAGGCGCTCCGACCGCTCGTCGATGGGCTCGCCCACCAGTTGCACTTCCTCGGGGGGCACCGGCTGGACCTGCTGCCACAAAAGCCCCACCAGCACCAGCACCGCGGCCATGGCAAGCCCCAGTGCGTCGGAGCGGGTCTGCTCGGGGGCGAGGTTTGCGGTACCCAATAGCCGGTTGAGCACCACCAGAGTGCCCCCCAGGAGGCCCACGGCGATGGGCAGATTGCGCAGCAGCACCGACGACATCAACCCCGGCGCACGGGCACGCCGTGCGCGGCGAGGTGCGCTTTGATCTGCTCCACGGTGAGTTCGCCGTAGTGCAACAGCGAAGCGAGCAATGCCGCCTGCGCCGCCCCTTCGGTGAGGGCGGTGCGGATGTGCTCGCAGTTGCCCGCCCCCCCTGAGGCGATTACCGGCAACTGCACCGCCTCGGCCACCGCCCGGGTGAGGGCCAGGTCATAACCGGCCCGGGTGCCGTCCGCGTCCATGCTGGTGAGCAAAATCTCCCCCGCCCCCCGCCGCTCGCCCTCGACGGCCCAGGCCACCGCGTCGAGGCCGGTGGGGGTACGGCCGCCGCGCACGTAGACTCCCCAGCCCGCGCCGCCCGCGCGGGCGCGCGCGTCGATGGCCAGCACGATGCACTGAGCGCCGAAGCGTTCGCCGGCGCGCGAAATCAGTTCAGGATCGCGCACGGCGGCGGAGTTGATGCTCACTTTGTCGGCCCCGGCGTCGAGCAAGGCCTGAATCGTGTCCAGATCGCCGATGCCGCCGCCCACGGTCAGGGGGATGAACACCTGCTCGGCGGTCCGGTAGACCACGTCGATGAGGATCGCCCGCTCTTCGTGGGTGGCGGCAATATCCAGAAACACCAGTTCGTCTGCGCCCTGGTCGTTATAGAGCTTTGCCAGTTCTACCGGGTCGCCCGCGTCGCGCAGCCCGACGAAGTTGACCCCCTTGACCACCCTGCCCGCCTTGACGTCGAGGCAGGGAACGATGCGTTTTGCCAGCATGGATGCGCGGCCTGAATGTGCCCGGTAATGGTACCATTATGAAAAAATTTGAAGATTCTCGTCCAGGAGCCGGGCCGTGCCGAACCTACGTGGTATACGCGATCGCATCAAATCCGTCAAAAATACCCAGAAGATCACCAAGGCCATGCGCCTGGTGGCTGCCGCCCGGGTCCGCCGCGCCCAGGAGCAGGTGCTCGCCAGCCGACCCTTCGCGGACCGCCTGGTGGGCCTGTTGTTCCGGCTGCGCTCGCGGTTGCGCTTTGAGGACGTCCAGTCGCCGCTGATGGAGCGCCGCGACGTGCAGAAGGTGCTGGTGCTGGTGATTGCCGGCGACCGCGGTCTGTGCGGCGCCTACAATTCCAACATCATCCGCCGCACCGTACAGTACCTGCGCGAGTTGCAGCAGCAGGGTAAGCAGTTCGCCCTCTACCTGGTGGGCAACAAAGCCATCTCGTTCTTCCGGCGCTCCAACTTTCCGATTGCCAAGACCCTTGCTAACCCCGATCCCAACGCTCCCCTCGAAGCGGCCAACCAGCTTATCACCGATGACATCCTGGCGCCGTTTCTGTCGGGTGAATACGACCAGGTCGAACTGGTCTACACCCGCTTTGTCTCGCTGATTTCTGCGCGCCCGACCATCCAGACCCTGCTGCCCCTCGACCCCGATGCCCTTGGCCAGGAGGACGAGACTTTCAAACTGATCACCAAGGGCGGCGGCTTCGAGGTGCTCCGCGAAAAGCAGCAGGTGCGCACCGAACCCGAATTTGCCGCCGATACCATCTTCGAGCAAGATCCTACCCAGTTGCTGGATGCGCTGTTGCCGCTGTATCTCACCAGCGAAATTCTGCACGCCCTGCAGGAAGCTTCAGCAAGCGAACTGGCCGCCCGCATGACGGCAATGAGTGCCGCTTCCGACAACGCCAAGAAGCTTTTGAGCACACTCACCATCGTCTACAACAAGGCGCGCCAGGCGTCAATCACCCAGGAAATCCTGGAGGTGGTCAGCGGCGCGAACGCTTAAGGCGTCAGGTGTCAGGGTGCGTTCTGACACCTGACAACCTACTCAATCCGCCGCAACCGCGATCGAACTGACCATCTCGCGGATCTCCAGCTGGGTGCAGGGGATCGTATCCGCCAGCAAGCACGTCGCGTGACTGCCTGTGTACACTTCGAGCTGGGCTTCCGGCAGGGCGCAAAACAGAATCGTCTGGGCAGGGAAGACGACCCGTTCAAAGTACCAGCCGGGAACGTTGGTGACGCGGACAATCTGCAAACCGCCGGTGCGATTTGCGTAGGAGCAGGTGAGATGCGTACCTGCGAGTGGCAGGCCGTCCAGGGACTGTTGCATAGCGAAGGGTTCGAATAAGGACAACTTATCCAGGCGATAATGCTCGCCTTTATCCCCATCAGAGCACGCCCTGGCGATCCCGGGTGTTCTTGGAGAACTTTTTGTATCAGGCTTGGAACACTTCGCCGCAGAGATCGTAGGGCGTGGCGGCGGTGATGTGCACGGGGATCAACTGGTTGAGGGCGGCCTCGCCGCGGACGATCACCTGGCCGTCGATCTCTGGCGAAAAGCGCGCCGAGCGGCCGAGCCATACTTTTTTCTGAGCGTTCTCCTGCTCGATGAGCACCGGCACCACCCAGCCCACCTGCGAGGCGTTGCGACGCTGGGAAATTGCCTGCTGCAGGCGCATCAGGTCGCGGCGGCGGCGCTTTTTGATCGCTTCAGGAATTTGGCCTTCTAGATTGGCGGCGGCGGTGTTCTCCTCGCGCGAGTAGGCGAACACGCCCACGTGATCGAACTCGGAGCGCTCGACAAAGGCGCAAAGATGGGCAAAGTGCGCCTCGCTCTCGCCGGGAAAGCCGACGATGAGCGTCGTGCGCAGGGTCGCCCCGGGAATACGCTCGCGGATACGCTCCAACAGCCGGGTGTTAAGGTCGGCCTGCCAGGGGCGATTCATTGCCCTCAGCACCTCCGGGTGGCTGTGCTGGAGGGGCACATCGAAGTAGGGCAACACGTTGGCGGTCTGCTCGACGGCAGTGAGCAATTCGTCGGTGAGGCCGGTCGGGTAGGCGTAGTGCACCCGTACCCAGGGGATGTCCACTTTCCCAAGGGCGCGCAGCAGGTCCGCGAGGCGGGGTTTGCCGTAGAGGTCGAGGCCGTAGTTGGTCGAGATCTGAGAAATCAAGATCAGTTCTTTGACCCCTTCGCTCGCCAGTTGCTTCGCCTCGGCCACGATCGATTCGATCGGGCGGCTGCGCTGGTCGCCCCGCAGGTGGGGAATTATGCAAAACGCGCAGCGGTAGTCGCAGCCCTCGGCAATCTTGAGGTAGGCCACCGCCTCGGTGGTGGTGCGGTAGCGCGGCAGATGCTCGTCGGCGATGTACGTCGGTGTGGCGCTCACCAGGCTGACCCGCTCGCCGGTGCGGCTGCGCTCGACCACCTCGACGATGCGGTGGTAGTCGCCGGTGCCGACGATAGCCACCGCTTCGGGAATTTCTTTGAGCAATTCGTCGCGGAACATCTGGGGCAGGCAGCCGGCGATGATAATCTTCTTGCCCTGCTCCGCCAGGTTGACGAGGGTGCGCACCGACTCGGTGCGCGCCGGGCCGATGAAGCTGCAGGTGTTGACCAGAACGTACTCGGCTTTGTCCTCGTCGGAATCAATCTGGTAACCGGCCTGGGCCAGAAGCCCCAGCATGTGTTCGGTGTCGATGCGGTTTTTCTCGCAGCCCAGGTGGGTGACGGCGATCGTGGCTGGCATAGAAATGGTGAATGCTTGCAAACACTTCATTATGGCACGGGGGGATCGGGGGCTTCGGATGCGCCGCCGGGCGTGGGCTCTGTCAGACTGGTGGCAGGCGAGCGCTTTGGAGGTGTGCGATGCGGTTGGTGCGCGTTCAGTGCGATGCTCAAGGGGCGATGACAATCGCCTGGTACCCTTTTGACCGGGCGGGCAAGGCCGACTTCGCCCACCCGCTGCAGGCGCCGTACCCGCTGCCGCGGGTGGGTCTGGTGCCGACGATGGCGGCAACGCTCGACTTGGTCGTCGACGACGACTACACCCAGGTCTACACGCTGCTGGTGCCGGAGGGAGGCTTGCCGCCCTGGGTCTTCCACCACCTCTACCAGGCGCTCTGGGAGCATATTCTGGTGCTCAAGCATTTCCTGCCGCCGGAGCCGGGGCCTGAAGATATCGAGCGCATGGACGCGCTCACTGCCTCGGTTCAAGCTTGAGAAGCGCTCTACAGCTGCTTCGGCGATCGAAACTGCAGTGCCCCGGCGATGCGCGGGTCAGCGATCTAAATCGGCGCCCGCCGGGCCTGCGCGGGTGTGGGCGGCTTGAGCCCGGCAAGAAGGCCGCAGCTACTTGCTTTCGATGGTCACCATCGCCAGGGCCGCCATCCCCAGAAGCGCCGAGAGCAACGCGCGGGCCGGTTCGGCGGCGGGAAGCCACTGCGACCAATCGGTATTCAATAAGGCCAGGGCCGTGGTCCCCAACAGCGCCGCCTTCAAAGAAAGCCAGCGCCGCTCCAGGGCAATCAGCACACGCAAAGTCGACTTGTCCACGGCCCCTCCCGATTGCCCAACCACTGGGCTGGTGCAACAATTTGCATATCGATACTTTATAGACAAATTGTTGCATATGTCAAGGGATGCCTGGATGGTGGGCGCGAAAGCTTGGGAGCCGCCCATCGGGCTGCCTCTGGGCTACATTGGGGAAGGCTGCGGCACAGTTTTTCCTTGAAACGCTAGATATGGAGAAATTCAAAGCTGGGATACTAAATGTGCCCCAGGCGTGGTAGAGTGGGGCCGTTCAGCCAGGCGCAACACTTCTAGAGAGACACCCATGGCGGAGATTGGCATTCTCACAGCCCAGGTCATTCCCGATCGCACCATTGGCCAGATCCACGTCTACGACGGGCTGGGCAAGGGTAAGTCCCAGGCAGCTTTGGGGGTGGTGCTGCGTTCGATCGGTCTTGGGATCGCCGAAAAGCGCGACAACCGCGTGCTGCTTTTGCGTTTTCTCAAGGGTCCGGGGCGCGAGTATTCCGAGGACGCCGCCATCGAGGCGCTCCGTCGTGCTTTCCCTCATCTGATTGATCAAGTCCGCACCGGCCGGGCCGAATTTTTCGGCCCGGACCAGGTGATTCCGTTCGACAAAAAAGAAGCGCGCCGGGGTTGGGACATCGCGAAGGGAGCGATTGCCTCGGGCTTCTACTCGGTGCTGGTGCTCGACGAACTTAACCCGGTGCTCGATCTCGGTCTGTTGCCGGTGGCGGAGGTGGTGAGCGCCCTCTCCAACAAGCCCCAGGATCTGGAGGTGATCATTACCGGCCGCGGTGCCCCCAAAGACATCCTCGAAGTGGCCAATTTGCACTCGGAGATGCGCGCCCACCGCCGCCCCGAGCACAACGGCAACGGCCGCGACTCGGGGATTGAAATTTATACCGGTGCCGGCAAGGGCAAATCGACCTCAGCTTTGGGCCGGGCCTTGCAGGCGATTGGCCAGGGCATCTCCCGCGACCTGTCGCACCGGGTGCTCATCATGCAGTGGCTCAAGGGCGGCACAGGCTACACCGAAGACGCGGCCATCCGCGCTTTGCACCAGAGCTATCCGCACCTCATCGACCACCACCGCTCCGGCCGCGACGCGATTGTCTGGCGCGGCAAACAGCAGGAAATTGATTACGTTGAGGCCGAGCGCGGCTGGGAGATTGCCCAGGCGGCCATCGCCTCGGGTCTTTACAAGACGATCATCTTGGATGAATTGAATCCAACGGTGGATCTTGAACTATTGCCGGTCGAACCGATCGTCAAGGCGCTGTTGCGCAAGCCCCGCGACACCGAGATCATCATCACCGGCCGTTGCTACAAGCCGCCCGCCTACTTCGAGCTTGCCACCATCCACTCCGAGATGGTCTGCCACAAGCACTACGCCGAGCAGGGCGTCGACCTCAAGCGGGGTGTCGATTTTTAAAGTGTCCAGTGCATCGAGTACCGCCTTCCCCCGGTTCTTCACCCTTGCCAGGTGGTAGACCGGGGGATTTCTTTTCCAGGCGCGGCGCAAAGCCGCCGCTCGAACCGGAGCGGTATCCTGAGAATAAACGGCCGCGGCTGCGAGGCGGCGGACCGATGCTCCGGCTGCATACCCCGCACAAGTGGAGACCCGATGACGACCCACAAACCGGTGCGCACTTCCTCACCGCCGCCGCCCCTGCCCACGATGTATGATCTGCCGAGCGAGAATCCCGAGGAGCCCGGCTTGCCGGACGAGTTTCACGATTGGCAGCCCCAACTGCTCAGCCAGACTTTCCAGCCTGCCACCTACCCGGCGGAGCAGGTCTTCACCGCCACCGCTCTCAATCTCTACTACGACTCGCTCAACACCAGCTATTACAAGCGGCCCGACTGGTTTGCGGTGGTGGGGGTGCCGCGACTGGTCGATGCCGGCCGGCTCAGCTACGTGCTGTGGCGGGAGGGCCGCGCGCCGGTGGTGATCGTCGAATTGCTCTCACTCGGCACCCTGGAGGAGGACCAGGGTCAGACGCTGCGGGGCCGGCAGCCGCCGTCGAAGTGGGAAGTCTACGAGAGCATCCTGCGGGTGCCATACTACGTGCTGTTCAACCGGGAGGGCGACACCCATCGGCTGTTCCGGCTGGTGGGAGCGAGCTACGAGGAGATGTCCGAATCGCGCCTGTGGATTGAGGAGCTCCAGATCGGGCTGGGGTTGTGGCGGGGCAGTTTTGCCGGGGTGGAGCGGGTGTGGCTGCGGTGGTACGACGCGGCGGGGCGATGGCTGCCGACGGAAGTGGAACAAGAACGCGAGCGCACCGCGCAAGAACGCGAGCGGGCGGAGCGGGCGGAGCGACGGGCCGCTGCTTTGGCAGAGCAACTAAGGGCATTGGGAGTGGAGCCGGATACCCTGTGAGAATCTGCTGCAAACGAAGAACCGCATTCTGTGATAGAGAAATTGCGACAAGCCAACACTGTAACGACTGAAAAGCTTGCGCCGCCGTGGATTTTCTCAGCGGGATCTGTCAAGAATTTTGTGCAGAAGTGTTGAACGCTAGGAATTGGGGTTACAAAAAGAAGCCCAAAATCGTGTAGACTTTGGGCTAAGTGAAATAATTATTGTTGAGCTGATGCTACTCGATTTTCCGCAGCTTGTCAAAGCCTTTCTGTCCGCTTTGCCCAATGATGACTTTCCTGTCCTCGATTCCCGGCTCTTTTTCAGTTGCTGGCTGGCCCTGGTGATGGACAAAAGCACCCTCAGCATGCAGGACCTGTTCAAACGTCTCAACCACACCGGTATCTCCGTCGATATCTCCACTTTTTCTAAAGCCTGTAAGTCCCGTTCTCTTTCTATGTTTGAGCAGCTGTACCGGGATTTGCTTGTCCGGCTCAGGCGAGAGTTGCCTGCTAAACAACTGCATCTTTGCCCGATTGATTCGACCGTGGTCAGCTTGACAAGCAAGTTGCTATGGGCACAGGGCTATCACCAGGTTAAACTGCTCACTTGCCTAGAGAGCGGCAGCGGAGCTACCGAAGGCAGGGCCCATTCAAGTTTGAAGTGCAACAGCACCTGACTGAGCTAAGAATACCTCCCGTGGTGTCCGATAACCAAGCACTTTTCGCGGGCGGTCATTGATCATGTCCATTGCCCTTTGCACCTGCT
>JAESGW010000470.1_pt1 | contig 37592 bp, 35 predicted proteins | sample 9269791 | NCBI WGS metagenome assembly JAESGW01 (sample SAMN16773120, study PRJNA677053) | algae metagenome | isolation source: Aphanocapsa lilacina HA4352-LM1 and co-occurring heterotrophs from near cave... | place: USA: Maniniholo cave, near Haena, Kauai, HI | collected 2009-07-28
GATCGCCGCCGAGGTCGGCGCCTCCTCCGACGGTTTCAGGATCATCGCGCAGCCGGCGGCGAGGCACGGGCCGACCTTGGCGACGATCTGGTTCATCGGCCAGTTCCACGGCGTGATCAGCGCGACCACGCCGATCGGCTCGCGCACTACGGTGTTGTCGCCGATCTTCTCGTGGAAGTCGTATTCCTGCAGCGCCTTCAGCGCATTGCCGAGATGGCCCATGCCGGAGCCCGCCTGCGCGGTCTTCGCGATCGAGATCGGGCAGCCCATCTCGGTCGCGATCGCCTCGGCGATGTCGGGGACGCGCTTGCCATATTCCTCCATCACGCGTTGCAGCAGCGCGATCCGCTCGGCCTTCGAGGTTTGCGAGAAGGTTTCGAACGCGCGGCGCGCCGCCGCCACGGCGTCATCGACGTCGGCGGCGGTGCCGAGCGTGATCTCAGACGCGACGCCCTCGGTCGCGGGGTTGACGACCCGATGCGGGCGGCCACCCTTGCTGTCGACCCAGCGGCCATCGATGTAATGCTGCGGATAGCTCTTCATGGGATATTCCTCAGGAGAACGGTCAGGCGGGGATCAGGCCCAGCGCGGCATCGGTGGCGGGGGCGCCCCATTTGTCGCGCGGCGGCATCGGGCGGGTGTCCCATGCGGGATCGAGCGTGAAGCTGGAGACCTGGCGGCCTTCGGGGATCTTCCCGTTCCCGCCGCCCTGCGAATAATCATAATAGAGCGTCATCAGCTCGCGGTGGCTGTGGTGCCGCTCGACCACCGGATGCGCCAGGCACGCCGCGCGCCAGCGCAGCACGCGGGTCAGGTGCTGCGGAACCTCATAAGCTTCGTAATATTCGAGGAACCCCAGCCGCTTGAACATCGGCGCGAACGCGATCTCGGCCCAGCCGAATGCGTCGAACAGGAAATCGCGGTCGGGCGCATAATGCAGCAGGAAATCGTTGAGCCGGGCATATTGCGCATCGATTTCGACGGCATGTTCGTCGCGCTTGGCGGGATCGCGGTTGAGGATCATGCGATAGCCCGCGCCGGTGAACGCGCCGTCGGTCGCGCACAGCATCGCCTCGACCGCATGCTCGTACGGGTCGGCCCTTGCGACGGGCCGCTCGGGAAAGCGGTCCTCGAAATAGCGCATGATGACCATGCTCTCCTTCAGCGTCTCGCCATTCTCCAGCTCGAGCGCGGGGAGCGCGGTGGTGCCGCGGGTCTTCTGCAGCAGCCAGTCGGGGCGCGGCTTCGATATGTCGATCTCGTGATCGGCCATGATGTCGTGCAGGCCCTTGAGATCGAGCAGCAGCTCGACCCGCTCGGAAAAGGGGCAGCCCGGAATATGGTACATCCTCAGCTGGCCGCCGGCCGGTTCGTCGCTCCAGTTCATTCGCTGCTTCTCCGTCATGCGGTCGCCGGTTCGCGCGTGGGCATCTCGCTCTTCGACCTGGCGAACATCGCCTGCGCCGCGGGACGCGCGTTGATCCGGTCGATCCAGCCGACCAGATGGGGTGTCGCCTCGCCGTTCACCACCTCGGGGAAGCCGAACTGCATGCCGTTGGCGATGGCGAAATTGCAGATATCGGCGAGCGTGTAGTCGCTACCGGCGAGCCAGGGGCTCTCCGCCAGCCGTGCTTCGAGCTTGGCGATCGAGACGCGGACCTTGCGCATTTCCTCGTCGAGTGTCGCCTGCGGGAAACCGGCGCGGGCGCCCCGCCATTTGGTCCGCTGCTCGGCGACGGGAATGCGCGCGACCTTGTCCTCGAATTCGGCGTCGGAGAGCGCGCGCGCCATCGGGCCGATCATCCGTTCCCAGCCGATCGTCGAGACGCACCAGCAGAAATATTCATCGACCCATTTGGTCCACACCCGCATCTCCGCGATGGCGACGGGATCGGTTGGGCGCAGCGCGGGCGCATCGGGGAAGGCGTCCTCGAGATACTCGCAGATCACCGTCGATTCGGTGATGATGTGGCCGTCATGGTCGAGTGCCGGCACCTGGCCGCGCGGGTTGATCGCCTTGAACCAGTCCTCGTGGTGCTCGAACCGCTTCGGGTCGACGAAGCGCGGGGTGAAATCCAGGCCCTTTTCGTAGAGCGCGAGGAGCGGCTTCAGTGAATTCGCCGCGGGTCCGAAGCTGTACAGGGTCAACATCCGGGACTCTCCATTCCTCTCCGGCCGCGCGATTGCGCGTTGCCGGAACTGGTGACGCCGCCTGCCCGGCGTCGCAAGTCGCGTGGCGATACTATCAGCCGGACTAACTGCGTGGGCGCCAACCTGTCACACCCGATGATAGCGCCGGCACTCACCTTGCCGCGCACGCGGGACTTTGCTTCACCCGAGCCGAACCGGAGAGATATCGATGCTCGAATTGCTGACGTCCGAGACCCCGAACGGCTGGAAGGTCGCGATCCTGCTCGAGGAGCTGGGCGAGCCGTACAGGGTCACGCCGATATCGCTGACCAATCTCGAACAGAAGCAGGGCTGGTACGTCGCGCTCAACCCCAACGGGCGCATCCCGACGCTGATCGACCATGACGCGGGCGATTTCGCGATATTCGAATCGGGTGCGATCATGATCTACCTCGCCGAGAAATTCGGCCGGTTCCTGCCGGCCGACCCGCAAGGACGCAGCCGCGTGATCCAGTGGGTGATGTGGCAGATGTCGGGGCTGGGGCCGATGATGGGGCAGGCGACCGTCTTCAACCGCTATTTCGACGAGAAGCTGCCCAAGGTGATCGACCGCTATGTCCGCGAGAGCCAGCGGCTGTTCGGCGTGCTCGATGCGCGGTTGGCGGACAACGAATATCTCGCGGGCGACTATTCGATCGCCGACATGGCGTGTTTTCCATGGGTGCGCGGGCATGACTGGGCCGGAGTCGACATGAGCGGGTTCGCCAATCTCCAGCGCTGGTTCGATATGATCGCGGCGCGCCCGGCGGTGCAGCGCGGGCTGCTCGTCCCGGCGCCGCCGAGCGCGGAGGAGATGGCGGAGAAGACCATCCGCCAGGGCAAGAACATCCTCGCCTGACCGCCATGCGCCCCTTCCTCACCCGGCGCGTGCGCATCGAATGGGGCCAGTGCGATCCGGCCGGGATCGTCTATGCGCCGCGCTATCTGGATATGTTCGGGGAAAGCACGATCCTGCTGTTCGAGGCGGCGGGGCTGTCGCGCAAGCGCGATATGCTGCGCGCGCTGGGTGTCGCGGGTTTCCCGATGGTCGATGTCGCCGCGCGCTTCCTGCGCCCGACCGCCTACGGCGACGAGGTGACGATCGAGAGCGCCGCGCCGGCGTTCGGCAATGCGAGCTTCACCGTCGCGCACCGGCTGCTGCTCGACGGTGCGATCTGCGTCGAATGCACCGAAAAGCGTGTGTGGACCCTGCCCGCGGCGGACCGGACCGGCGGGCTGAAGGCGGAGCGCGTACCCGATGCCGTCCGGGCATTGTTCGCGCCGGCAAACCAGGGAGAGGCATGATGGCGACGGTGTTGAAGAGCGAGGCGCCCGCGGCGATCGAAACGACGATCGACTATCTGATCCCGACATCGCGGATCAACCGGCGCTTCTGGGCGCCGGGCAAGGAATTCAACACCGGCATCTACCAGCCCTATCCCGTCACCATCCGCAACGCGCGGCTGGCGTCCGAGCCGTTCACGCTCGACACCCACGGCTTCTGCCTGTCGCACCAGCCGAGCAGGGTCGCGGACTTCCGCGATCAGGCCGTGCTGAAGCGCGACTATCCCGCGGAGGTGGAGGCGATCACCAAGGCGCTGACCGGCTGCGATCTGGTGGTGCCGATGGGCGGGCAGCTGCGATCGCCGATCATCTCGGGCGCGGGAATCCAGCCGCCCGCCGCCGAGGCGCATGTCGATTTCAACACCCCTTCCGCGAACCGCCTCGCCAAGGCGCTCTACGACAAGGCCGCGCCCGGGGGCCCCGGCTATAGCCGCTTCATCGCCTTCAGCCTGTGGCGCACCTTTTCCGATCCGCCGCAGGACTGGCCGCTGGCGCTGTGCGCATTCGCCAGCATCGGCGACGACGACGGCGTGCCCAACGTCAAGGTCGATGTCGATGAGATTCCCGAGGGCGATGCGCTGTTCGCGCCGATCGAAGGCGAAGACCAGATGATGGCCGCGACCATCTTCCGCCACAACCCGGCGCACCGCTGGTGGTATTTTCCGGACATGACCGCGGATGAGGTGATCTTCATCAAATTCCACGACAGCGATCACGATCGCGCCTGGCGCGCGCCGCATACCGCGTTCCACGATACCGGCCGGCCGGATGCGCACACGCGCGAAAGCTACGAATTCCGCGCCATGGCGTATTTCACGAAATAGCGCCGTCGCGCCGGTGCCGGGTAGTGGGGCTGATAGAACTGCGTGCGTCCTTGTGCCCCCTCGGCGGGTCGCGCAGCTTCGCTGCAAAAGCGGAGAGGAACCCAATGGCAACCCAGTTCGACATCGAGGCCGATTATATCGTCGTGGGCGCGGGCAGCGCCGGCTGTGTGCTGGCGAACCGCCTGTCGGCGGCTCCCGGCAACCGCGTGCTGCTGCTCGAGGCGGGCGGCGACGACCGGCCGCTGAAGGAGCCCGGCCAGTTCGTCTCCAACATGCTGATCCACATGCCGATCGGCTTCGGCAAGACGCTCAATGACCGCAAGGTCAACTGGATGTATGAAACCCAGCCCGATGAGGGCACCGGCGGGCGCGTCCACAAATGGCCCAAGGGCAAGGTGCTCGGCGGATCTTCGTCGATCAACGGCCTGCTCTACATCCGCGGGCAGGCGGAGGATTATGACGGCTGGCGCCAGATGGGCTGCCAGGGCTGGTCCTATGACGACGTGCTCCCCTATTTCCGCCGTGCGCAGAACCAGGAACGCGGCGAATGCGACACCCACGGCGTCGGCGGTCCGCTCAACACCGCCGATTTCCCCGAGCATAACGAAGTCAGCCAGGCGCTGCTCGACGCCTGTATCGAGGCGGGCATCCCCTATTCGCCCGATATCAACGCGCGCGATCAGGAAGGGGTCAGCTGGTTCCAGCTGACCACCCGCAACGGCCGGCGCTGTTCGACCGCGGTCGGCTATCTCCACCCGGTCGAGGGGCGCAGCAATCTGCGCGTTGAAACCCGCGCCTATGCCCGGCGCATCCTGTTCGAGGGGAAGACCGCGATCGGCGTGGAATTCGAACAGAATGGCAAGACCGTGCGCGCCCGCGCCCATGCGGAGGTGATACTGGCGGCCGGCGCGGTCGAATCGCCCAAGCTGCTCGAACTGTCCGGCATCGGGCGCGGCGATGTGCTGCGCGCGCATGGCATCGGTCTGCTGCACGAGGCGCCCGGCGTCGGCGAGAATATGCAGGACCACTTCATGATCGGCGCGCAATGGGCGGTGAAGCCCGGCTACCGCACGGTCAACCAGATGGCGCATGGCTGGGGGCTGGCCAAAGAGGTTGCGAAATATGCGATCAACCGCACCGGCCTGCTGAGCTATGCGGTGGCCCATATCGTCGCCTTCACCAGGACGCGGCCCGAACTGGCGAGCCCCGACGTGCAGCTGCACCTGATGGCGGCGTCGGTCGATCTTCAGAAGCAGAACGACCATCAGCAGTTCGATCTGGAACGTACCCCGGGGCTTGCCTGCACGCCGTGCCAGGTTCGCCCCGAATCGCGCGGCCATATCCATATCGCGTCGAGCGATCCGACCGTCTATCCGCGGATCGTCGCCAACTATCTCTCCGACCCGATCGATCAGGAGGTCGCGGTCGCGCAGGTGAAGCTGATCCGCAAGATCATGCACCAGCCCGCGATCGCGCCCTATCTGGTCTCGACCGACGATCCCTTCGGCGACACCGACGAATCGATGCTCGGCTATGCGCGGATGGCGGGATCGACGCTGTATCACGTCGTCGGGACGTGCCGGATGGGGGCGGATGCCGCCGCGGTGGTCGATCCCGAGCTGCGCGTGCGCGGCATCGATCGGCTGCGCGTGATCGATGCGTCGATCATGCCCAGGATCGTATCGGGCAACACCAATGCGGCGACGATCATGATCGCCGAACGCGGGGCGGACCTGATCCTCGGCACGCAACTGCCGGCCGCGCTCGCGTCCTAGGGTCGATTTCGCTTAGACGCGTTCATCTTTCCCCGCTCGTGCTGAGCTTGTCGAAGCACCGTTCTGCCTTTGCTGCGCGCAGAAGAAGGACGGCACTTCGACAAGCTCAGTGCAAACGGGTGGGGTGGGCTCAATCCCGGTGAAACAGAATCTAGCTGGCGGCCAGTTTCGCGAGCCGTTCGGCGCTGACCGCGTCGAGCGGCGCGAACAGGATCAGGCGCTGGCCGGGCGCGCCTTCCACCGCATAGGAGGTGTGGCGGAACAGGATCCTGCCGACGCCCGGCATGTTGGCCGAATTGATATGCTCGAAATGCGCCAGGATTTCCGGTTCCTGCCAGCATTCGCGAAAGATTTCGGATTGCTCCAGCATCTCGGCGATGATCGCGTCGAATATCTCGGGCTTTGACGTGCGGCTGTAATCCCATTTGAATCGCGCGGTGAGCCGCTGGGCCATTTCGCGATAATGATCGGGATCCTCGCGGTAGCGGTCGCTCAGCATCAGGATGCGGAACAGGTTGCGCTCGCTGCGCGGCAGCGTGCCGTAATCGCGGAAGGCGCGTGCGACTAGCGCGTTCCAGCCGATGACCGTCCAGTCCTCGACGATCACCAGCGCCGGGATCGAGAGGCTGTCCATCAGATGCTGCGTGCCCGGCCGGATCTCCTCGTCGATCTGCGTCTCGAGCGGGGGCGGCCGGTGCTGCGCCAGGGCGAAGAGGAACTCGCGCTCGTTGCCGTCCAGCCGCAAGGTGCGGCCGAGCCGCTCGATCATCGGCACCGAAAGCTGGACGTCGCGGCCCTGCTCGAACCAGGTATACCAGGTGACGCTCATCCCCGCGAGCGTCGCCACCTCCTCGCGCCGCAGCCCGCGGGTGCGGCGGCGTTCTCCGGGGGGCAGGCCGACATCGGTCGGGGACAGCCGGGCGCGCGCGGTCTTTAGGAAACGGGTCAGTTCTTCACGATGCGCCATGCGTATCCAGTTACTTTCAATAATGGCAGACCGAGCGGCCTTCCCGGCCATGGCGGTGTCTGCGAGCATCCCTTCGACGCCCGTAGCATAGCGGACGTCGCAAAGGAGAGCGAGATTGGCCGACAAGGTCTTCATCACCTGCGCGGTGACCGGCAGCGCCAAGATGCCGGCGCATCCCAACTTCCCCTTCCGGCCCGATCACGTCGCGGCCGAGGCGCTGGCGGCGGCCGAGGCGGGAGCGGCGATCATCCACCTGCATGTGCGGCACCCCGAGACTGGCGAGCCGTCGCAGGCGCTCGACGATTACCGAGAGGTCGTCGGCCTCATCCGGGCGAAGAACGACGCGGTGATCCTGAACGTCACCACCGGCCCCGGCTGCACCTGGATGCAGAGCGAGGAGGACCCGGCGGTGTGCGGCCCCGGCACGCTGATGTTCACCGCTGAACGGCGGCTGGAGCATATCCTCGATCTCAAGCCCGACATCTGCACCCTCGACATCTGCACGATGCAGTTGTGGGGCGGCGTCGCGATAAATCTCGATCCGATGATCACCAGGATGGGGCACATGATCCAGGATGCCGGCGTGCTGCCCGAGATCGAGTGTTTCGAGGCGGGTGATTTCGTGTTCGCGGACGATCTGATGGCGAAGGGCGCGCTGCCGAAGAACGTGCCCTTCTCGTTCGTGCTGGGCACCAAATACGGTCTGCCCGCGACGCCCGAGGCGATGATGTACGCGAAGAACCAGATTCCGCGCGGCGCGCGCTGGACGGGGTTCGGCGTCAGCCGCCATTCCTTCCCGATGGCGGCGCAGGCGGTGCTCCTCGGCGGCAATGTCCGCGTCGGCTTCGAGGACACGGTCTATCTGCGCAAGGGACGCCAGGCGAAGGACAATGCCGATCTGGTGCGCTGGGGCGTCGACATCATCGACCGGCTGGGCGGGGACGTCGCCAGCGTCGGCGAGACGCGGGCGATGCTCGGCCTCAGGGACTGAACCGTCTCATTCAAGGGAACAAGACATGACAGATACGGCACCGATGGCCGATGTGGCGGGCCGGACCGCCTTCGTCACCGGCGGCGCGAACGGCATTGGTCTGGGCATCGCGCGCGCGCTGGTGAATGCCGGCGCCAATGTGGTGATCGCCGATATCCGCGATAGCGCGCTGGCCGAGGCGAAGGCGTCGCTCGGCGCCGGTGATCGGGTCGAGACGGTCCAGCTCGACGTGACCGATCGCGCCGGTTTCGCGCGGGCGGCCGACCGGGCGGAGGCGCGTTTCGGCAACATCCATATGCTGATCGGCAATGCCGGCGTGGGCGTGATGGGGCCGGTGCTCGATGCGCGCTATGACGACTGGGATTGGGGAATGGGGGTCAATCTGGGCGGGGTGATCAACGGCCTCGTCACCCTATTGCCGCGGATCAAGGCGCATGGCGAGGGCGGGCAGATCGTCACCACCTCGTCGCAATCGGCGCTGATCCCGATCTCCTATTCGGCGATCTACACCGCGGCGAAGGCGGCGGTGCTCGGGCTGTCGGAAGCGATCCGCGGCGAGCTGGCGGCGGAGAATATCGGCGTCTCGGCGTTCATGCCCGGCCCGGTGCAGAGCAACATCGCGATGTCGGGCGAACTGCGCCCCGACGCGCTCAAGCGCGACAGCGGCTACCGCGCGCGCGAGGAGGCGCTGGAGAAGCGCCCGAACTCGCCGTTATGGATGGAGGCAGACGAGGTAGGCGAGCGGGTGCTCGCCGGCATCCGCGCCAATGATCTCTACATACTGACGCACCCCGAATTCGCGCCGGGCATGCGGACGCGGTTCGACGCGATCCTCGCCTCCTTCCCCGACGAGCCACGCAACCAGGCGCGGGCCGAGGCGATCCCGTTCCTGCTGGGCAATGCGGTGTTCGATGATCAGCTCGCCCGGCGCACCGCCGCCGCGGAGACCGCGGCATGACCAGCGTCGCAGGCCGCACCGCCTTCATCACCGGCGGCGGATCGGGGGTCGCGCTGGGCCAGGCGAAGATATTCGCCGAGGCGGGCTGCAAGATCGCCATCGCCGATATCCGGCAGGACCATCTCGACGAGGCAACGGCCTGGTTCGACCAGACCGATTTCGAGATGATGGCGGTCAAGCTCGACATCACCGATCGCGCCGCATACGCCCGCGCCGCCGATGCCGTCGAGGCGAAGCTCGGGCCGGTGGAGCTGCTGTTCAACACCGCCGGGGTGTCGATCTTCGGGCCCCTGCAGAACGCGACCTATGACGATTGGGACTGGCAGCTGAACGTCAATGTCGGCGGCGTGATCAACGGCATCCAGACCTTCGTGCCGCGGATGATCGAGCGCGGCAATGGCGGGCATATCGTCAACACCGCATCGATGTCCGCGTTCGTCGCGCTGAAGGGCACCGGCATCTACTGCACGTCGAAGATGGCGATCCGCGGGCTATCCGAATGCCTGGCGATGGACCTGGCCGAACACGGCATCGGCGTGTCGATGCTGTGCCCCGGCGCGGTCAACACCAACATCCACGAAGCGGTGCTGACGCGGCCAGCGCATTTGCAGAACACCGGCTATTACGGCGCCGATCCCGATGTGCTGGCGCATCTGAAGCGGGTGATCTCGATCGGCATGGAGCCGGAGGTGCTCGCCCGCTATGTCGTCAAGGGCGTCGAGGCCGACCAGCTCTACATCCTGCCGTACCCTGAATTTCGCGGCACGCTGGAGGAGATCCACGCGCAGGTGATGGCGGCGCTTGCCAAGCCCGAGGACGATCCCGATTACGCCAAGCGCGTCGCCCACGGCGTGCCGGGCGGCGAAAAACGCCGGACAGGAGAAATGCCGACATGACCAATATGATCGCCACCACGCATGTCGGCAGCCTGCCGCGCGGACCCGAGCTCACCCCGCTGCTGCTCGCGCGCGACGCGGGGGAGCCGTATGACGCGGCGGCGTTCGATAGCGCGGTGCAGAGTGCGGTCGATGCGGCGGTCGCGGCGCAGGTCGCGGCGGGGGTGACCGTCGTCAGCGACGGCGAGCTCGGCAAAGTGGGCTATTCGACCTACATCATCGAGCGGCTGAGCGGGTTCGGCGGGCATAGCGCGCGCAAGCCCGCGCTCGATCTGGCGCCGCTGCCCGAACTGCGCGCCAAGCTGGCGGCGATCATGGGCGCGCAGGAATTCACCCGCGCCGATTGCGTCGGGCCGGTCACGCTGGTCAACCTCCAGCCGCTCCACGACGACATCAGGCGCTTCCGCACCGCGCTCGACCGGCACGGCAACGGCACGCGCGCCTTCATGAACGCGGCATCGCCGGGGCTGATCACCGCCTTCCAGGCGAACGCTTATTATCCGACCCACGACGCCTATCTCGCCGATCTGGTGGAGGCGATGCGGCCCGAATATGAGGCGATCGTGGAGGCGGGGTTCGAGCTCCAGCTCGATTGCCCCGATCTCGCGATGTCGCGCCACACCGGCTATCAGGACATGGACGAGGCGGCGTTCCTCAAGACGATCGAGGCCAATGTCGCAGCGCTCAACGCCGCGACCGCCAATATCGCGCCGGAGAAGATGCGGATGCACATCTGCTGGGGCAATTACGAGGGCCCGCATGATCACGACATCCCGCTCGAGCGGATCATCGACATCGTGCTGCGCGCGCGGCCCGCGACGATCCTGTTCGAGGCGGCGAACCCGCGCCACGAGCATGAATGGACGGTGTGGCGCGACGCCGCGCTGCCCGACGACAAGATCCTCGCCCCCGGGCTGATCGACACCTGCTCCAACTATCTCGAGCATCCCGAACTGATCGCGCAGCGGATCGGGCGATTTGTCGATATCGTCGGCGCCGATCGGGTGATCGCGAGCACCGATTGCGGCTTCGGCACCTTCGCCGGCTATGGCAAGATCGATCCGGCGGTGACGTGGAAGAAGCTGGCCGCGCTGCGCGAGGGCGCCGATCTCGCCGCCGCGCGGCTGTGACGCGGAGGGCATGACATGGGCCTGACCCCCGCCGAATTGCACGCGATCGAATGGCAATGCGCGCGGCTGATCAACCTCTACGCGCAGCTGAACGACGCGACGCGCTGGGAGGCGGTGGCGGCGCTCTACGCGGCCGATGGCAGCATGACGCGCCCGACCGCGCCCGACGCGCCGATCATCGGCAGGGAGGCGATCCTCGCAGCGTTCCGATCGCGGCCGGCGCGGACCACGCGCCACATCTGTTCGAACATCGTGATCGATGTCGAAAGCGCAACCTCAGCACGAGGGTCCAGCGCGATGCTGCTGTTCACCAGCGCCGATGCGCCGCCGCTGGTCGGCGGGTTCGAGGATCGCTTCGTCCTGACCGGCGAAGGCTGGCGCTTCGCCGAGCGCCGCGGCACGCTCACCTTCTAGGGCGGCCGCGGCGCCGGGTCGATCAGGCGGGAACCGCGTGGGTGCGCCAGCCTTCGTGGTAGGTTTCGCGCGCGACCCGCGAATAGGGGACCGGGCTGACGACCGCGCGGACCTCGATCTGCTTGTGCGGCTCGACCGTCGTCTTCCGCGTGCCGCCGTCCGGCTCGCCCCACACCACCTTCAGCTCGGTGCCGACCGGGATCTGATGATCGATCGTCGCCAGGCTGAGCGCGCTCTTCTCGTTGAAGCTGTAGCCTGTGAACATCGACAACCCGACGGTCTGGCCGCTGGCATCGACGACGCGGTCATAGTTGGACGATGCGTAGTTCGCGAGCGGCACGTCGAAGAACTTGTACTGATCGCCGTCGGGATCGAACAGCGATGCCATGATCTTCGCCATATCCTCCGGGTTCCAGGCGAGCGTCACCTTCTGGCGCTGCGTCGCGGGATCGACCTTCTCCAGCGCCTCGCGACCGTGGAAATCATGGTCGAACTTGACGAACGGGCCGTAGCCCAGCTCCCACGGGTTGAGGTAATAATCCTCGATCCTGTCCGAGACGAAGCTGCCGCCGATCGAGCCGGTCGCCTCATAGCCGTCCGCGCCGAGCCACTCGCGATACCCCTTCAGCTTGTCGCCGGTGTAGATCGCCGGCAGCGGCGAGGGGATCCAGCCCGATTCGAGCGTGTTGGACGGATAGGCGCGGCTGCCGCACGGGACGATGCCGAATTCCTTGCCGGCATCGAGGATCGCGGCGCGGATTTCCTCCTGCTCCGCATAAGGCCCCCAGATTTCCAGCCCCGGCGCGCCCGACATGCCGTGGCGCAGCGTGCGGACTTTGCGGCCGGCGATGTTCATCTCGCTCATGTTGAAGAATTTGAGCTGTTCGAGCGGGCCGCCGTTCAGCTTCTCGATGATGTCCCAGGCCTTGGGGCCTTGGATCTGGAAGCGCCAGTTGATGCGGGTGACGGGCTTGCCCATCGGGCGCGACGGGCTGCGGTCGTCCTTGACGATCTCGACATCATATCCGCCGGTCTCGGCGTGGAACATCAGCCAGTTGGCCGCCGGCGCACGGCCGACATAGACGAATTCGTCCTCGGCCAGGTAGAACAGGATGCCGTCGCCGATGACATGGCCGTAGGGCGTCGTCGGCACATATTGCTTGGCCTTGTTGACCGCGAAGCCCTTCATCGAATTGATCGCGGTGTCGCTGATCAGCTTCAGCGCGTCGCGGCCGCGGATGAACAGATCGACCATGTGGTGCGACTGGTCGAACAGCACCGCCGAATGCTGCCACGCCCATTGTTCGGAACGCCAGTTGTGGAATTCGGGCGCGACGACCGGATAGACATAGGCGCCGAGCTGCGAGTTGCGCAGCATCTCGACGGGATCGCCCGCCTGTTGCAGCACCGATTCGAGACTGTTCTGGACCATCGATCCTCTCCTGTTTCCGTCCGCCGCGATCCGATCACGGTCTGCGGGATGTTTCATTCGCGCCGGGCGCAGCTGTCGCGCGGCGAAAAATTCGGTTCGCCTTTCATACAAAAGTTTGTATGTGAGGCAAACGAATTCCGTACCTTGATATCCAGGGACTGACCGGATGCACGTCGAGGCGCTCGACCATATCAATATCGTGACGGACGATCTCGACCGCGCCGAGGCGTTCTATCGCGACCTGCTGTCGCTGGAGCGCCGTGATGCGCCGCCGCCGCTGACCCACGCGACCGCGCGCTGGATGCACGATGCGGACGGCCGCGCGATCCTTCACCTCAACAGCCTCGATTCGCCGCGCCATTTCGATCGCGACATGGCGCCGCGGCCGACCGGGGCGCTGCACCATGTCGCGCTGCGCTGCACGGGGCATGACGACACCCTCGCCCGGATCGAGGCGATGGGGCTGGAGCACCGCTGCAACCATGTCGCGGCGATCGGGCTGCGGCAGATCTTCGTCGCCGATCCCGATCAGGTGCTGCTGGAACTGAACTTCTTCGCCGACTGATCCGTCAGGCCGCCTCCGCCACGCGCCGCGCATCGGCGCGGGCGCGGGCGGCAGTGAGGGTGTTTTCCATCAGGCAGGCGATCGTCATCGGGCCGACCCCGCCGGGCACCGGGGTGATCGCGCCGGCGACGTGGCGCGCCTCGTCGAAGGCGACGTCGCCGACGATGCGGTGCCCGCCCTCGGGCCTGGCCACCCGCGTGGTGCCGACGTCGATCACCACCGCGCGCGGCTTGATCCAGTCGCCGCGGACCAGCCCCGGCTTGCCCACCGCGCTCACCAATATGTCGGCGCCGCGGCAGATGAACTGCGTGTCGCGGGTGTGGACATGGGTCTGCGTCACCGTCGCGCGCTCCTCCAGCAGCAGCGCCGCCATCGGCTTGCCGACGATGTTCGAGCTGCCGATCACAACCGCATGGCTGCCGGTCAGATCGGGAACGATCGACTTGATGATCTTCATGCAGCCGAGCGGGGTGCAGGGAATGAGCCCGCCCGATCCCTGGCTGAGCCGCCCGGCGTTGAGCGCGTGGAGCCCGTCGACATCCTTCTCCGGATCGACCGCCGCCATCACCCGCAAGGTGTTGACCCCCGCCGGCAGCGGCAGCTGGACGAGGATGCCGTCGATCTCGTCGCGGGCGTTGAGCGCGGCGATCTCGGCGAGGACGCGGTCCTCGCTGTTGTCGGCGGGCAGCAGGATCACCTCGGCGGCGAAGCCGATCTCGCGCGCCAGCTTCACCTTGCCGTTCACATAGACATGGCTCGCCGGGTCGTCGCCGGCGAGGATCACCGCGAGACCGGGCGCGCGATCGAGCGCCGTCATGCCCGCCTTGACCTGCTCCACCACCGCGCGGGCCAGCGCGCGCCCGTCGATCACCTCGGCCAGCATCAGCGCGCGTGCCCCGTCCAGGTGCGCAGGCCGGGCGCGGTGTGATCGGGCATTTCGAGCGCGGCGGCGACGCCGGGCCGCGCGGTCATACGGTCGCGCCAGGCGACCAGGCGCGGCGTGCGGGCGGCGATATCCAGCTCAGGGAACATGCGTTCGACCATCATCCCGCAATGCGAATAGAAATTGATGTCGGCGAGCGTGAGCACGTCGCCCGCCAGCCATTCGCTCTCGCCCAGTTGCGCCTCGACCTTGTCGACCGAGACCTCGATCTTGCGGGTCGCGTTCGCCAGATCGGCTTCGCTGAAGCCCGATCGCGCGGTCTTCCACTTTTCGCGCTGTTCGTGGAGCGGGATGCGCTCGACAAGCTGCTCGAACTCGCCGGTGTCGATCCCGCGCGCGATCACGCCGACCATGCGATGCCAGCCGTGCATCGAGACGAAGTTCATCACATGCTCGTCGATGAACTTGTTCCAGTAGCGCATCCGCGCATTGCCCTCGGGCGTGTTCGGGCGCAGCGGCGGCGCGTCGGGAAAGGCGTCCTCGAGATACTCGTTGATCACCGTGGTATGGGTGACGATCGTCCCGTCATGGTCGAGCACGGGCACCTGCCCCTCGGGATTGATCGCGACGAACCAGGGCTGGTGCTGCTCGAACTTGTGGAGATCGACATAGACGCTGTCGAAATCGAGGCCCTTCTCCTTCAGCGGGATCATCGACTTGAGCGAGTTGGCGACCGGTTCGGCATGATAATATTTGAGGGCCATGGCTTCAGTCTCCGACGGTGAGCGTGGTGAGGATGCCGCCATCGACCGCCCAGCTCTGCGCGGTGACGTGGGAGGCGGCATCGGACAGCAGGAAGACGGCGACCTCGGCGATCTCGTCCGCGGTGCCGGTGCGGCCCTGCGGGGTGCGCGCGCTCATCGCGGCGAACGCTTCGTCGCCGAGTTTGGCGAGCATCGGCGTCTCGATGAAGCCGGGCAGGATGCAGTTGACGCGGACGCCGGCGGGGGCGGCCTCCAGCGCGGCGGCGCGGGCGAGGCCGATCACGGCGTGCTTCGACGCGACATAGCCGGAGTTGCCCGCCATGCCGCGCTCGCTCGCCAGGCTGCCGGTGACGAGGATCGCGCCGCGCCGGCGCGCGATCATGCCGGGCAGCACCCGCTTCATCGCCCAGAACGGCGCGGACAGGTTGGTCCGCAGCACTGCCTCGAACAGGTCGTCGTCATAGTCGGCGAAGGGGGCGAAGCTGCCGCCGGTGCCGGCGTTGGCGAACAGCCCGTCTATCGGGCCCAGCGCCGACTCCACCGCGTCCAATGCTGCAAGCAATGCTGCACGGTCGGACACGTCGGCGGGTGCAGCAAATGTCTCCCCGCCCGCGACCTCGCGCACCTCGGCGAGCGCATCCGCGCGCTGCGCGATCAGCGACACCCTCGCCCCGCGGGCGGCGAGCAGGATCGCGGTCGCGCGCCCGATCCCCGACGAGGCGCCGGTGACGGCGACATGACGCCCGGCGAAACCGCTCACCCCAGCCCCAGCACGCGGATCGCATTGTCCTTCATGATCAGCGGCAGCACCTCCTCGCGGAAGCCGGCCTCCTGCGCCACCGCCAGCCATTTGTCGGGGCGGATCAGCGGGAAATCGCTGCCGAACATCATCTTATGCTTCAGCTGGGTGTTGGCGTACTGGATCACCTGCTTGGGAAAATATTTGGGCGACCAGCCGGACAGGTCGATGAAGACATTGTCCTTGTGCAGCGCCATCGACAGGCTTTCGTCGGTCCACGGCCAGCTGGGATGGGCGAGGATGATCTTCATGTCGGGAAAATCGACCGCGACGTCGTCGATCAGCATCGGCTGGCCGTATTTCAGCCGCACCCCGCCGCCGCCGCGCATGCCCGTGCCCATGCCCGAATGCCCGGTGTGGAAGATCGTCGGCAGGGCGTATTCGGCGATCACCTCGTAGATCGGATAGGCGACGCGGTCGGCAGGGTGGCAATCCTGCATGATGCCGTGGAACTTGAAGCCCTTGACCCCGTAATTCTCGATCAGGTCGCGCGCTTCGCGGGCGCCGTATTTGCCCTTGCGCGGATCGATCGAGGCGAAGGGGATGACGATGTCGTCATTCTTCGCCGCCAGCTCGGCGATCTCGTAATTGCTGATCCGCTTGGCGCCGATCCCGCTCTCGCAGTCCACCGTGAACAGGCAGAAGGCGATATTCTGCTCGCGGTAATAATCGATCGTCTCGGGGATCGTCGGGCGCTTGCGATCGGCCTTGAAATAGGCCGAGGCGGCGTCGAAGAATTTCGCCATCACCGGATCCTCCGGGTCGTGGCACGACACTTCGGCATGGACGTGGACGTCGATGGCGACGACTTTGGCGGGATCGATCGGCATGGCGATTCCTTCCCCCTCTCCCCAGAGGGGAAGAGAGGTTTACAGCTGGATGATGACCGACTTCAGCTCGGTATAGGCCTCGACCCCCTGGCGCGCCTGTTCGCGGCCCAGGCCCGATTGCTTGTAGCCGCCGAACGGCAGCGCCGGATCGATCACCGCGTGGCAATTGCCCCAGACGGTGCCCGCCTTGATCTTCGCGGCGAGCTTGTGCATCGCCGATATGTCGCGCGTCCAGATGCCCGCGCCCAGCCCGAAACAGGTGTCGTTGGCCGATTTCGCCACCTCGTCCAGATCGTCGAAGCGCTGCGCCACCACCACGGGGCCGAAAATCTCCTCCTGCACCACGCTCATGTCCGGCCGCACATCGACCAGCACCGTCGGGTTGACGTAATAGCCGCCGTCCGAAGAGGGCGAATCCCCGCCGATCGCGACGCTCGCGCCCGCCTTCTTGCCCGCGTCGATATAGCCCATCACGCGGTCGAACTGCTCGGACGAAACCAGCGGGCCCATATGGCCGGCCGGATCGAGCGACGGACGCGGCGCCCAGAAGGCGGCGGCATTGGCGACGCCTTCGAGCAGCTTGTCGAATATCGAACGATGCGCATAGAGTCGCGACCCTGCGACGCAGACCTGGCCCGAATTGAAGAAGATCGCCCCCGCCGCGCCCGCCGCGGTCGCGGCGACATCGACATCGGGCAGCACCACCACCGGCGATTTGCCGCCGAGTTCAAGCGTCACCCGCTTCAGGCTGTCGGTCGCGGTGCGGTTGATGATCTTGCCGACCTCGGTCGATCCGGTGAAAGCGACCTTGTCGACGTCCGGGTGGCGGACCAGCCGGTCGCCCGCGGTGTGGCCGTTGCCGGTGATGATGTTGATCGTGCCCGCCGGGAACCCGGCTTCGGCGACGAGATCGGCGAGGCGCAGCGCGGTGAGCGAGGTCTGCTCGGCGGGCTTCAGGATCACCGTGCAGCCCGCCGCCAGCGCCGGCGCGATCTTGAGCACCGCCATCAGCAGCGGGAAGTTCCACGGCACGATCTGCGCGGCGACGCCGACGGGCTCGCGGCGGACATAGCTGTGGACGGCGCCGCGCGGCATCGACATCGGCTCGATCATGTCGCCGCCGAGCTTGGATGCCCAGCCGGCCATATAGTGCATCATCCCGATCGCGCCGGGCACGTCGACGCCCGCGGCCATGCCCTTGGGCTTGCCGTTGTCGATCGCCTCCAGCTCGGCGAATTCGTCGGCGTGCTGCGCCAGCAGATCGGCGAGCTTGTGCATCATGCCTTCGCGCACGATCGGCGGCAGATCGGACCAGCGGCCATCGTCGAACGCGGCGCGCGCGGCGGCGACGGCGCGATCGACGTCCTGGTCGCTCGCATCGACGATGCGGGTCACCTCCTTGCCGCTCGACGGATCGATCGCGGGGATGGTCGCGCCGTGCGAGGAATCGACCCATTCATTGTTGATGAACAGCTGCGGGCGGCGGCTCAGCGCCTTCTTCGCGCCGTCCGAATAGGCGTGCTGCGCGTAGGAAATCTTGGTCATCTCGTTCATGGCGTCTCTCCTGCCGGTCGTGCGGCGCACTTGTCGTTGCGCCCGTGCGATATCCGATTAGTATCCCATGGATACAGTTTAGTCCACCGTCATCGCGTGCTGGCGGTCTGCTTCTCCAGCGCCTTGTCCTCATTGGCGCGCATGATGACATAGGCGCGGATCGCGTCGATCTCGGCGGGCGTCATCACCGCCTGGAAGCCGACCATGCCGTTGTCCTTGAGCGCGCCGTCATGGACGATCTGGCGCCAGATCGCGATGTCGTTCAGGGTGCCGCTGCGGCGCAGATCGGGGACCAGGCTGCCCGCGACCGCGGCGTCGCCGTGGCACACCCCGCAATAACGCGCGAACCGCGCGCCGCCGGTGGCGATCACCGCAGGCGTGGCGGTCGATGGCGGCGGATCGAGCGGGATCTGTTCTAACGGCGGGGCGGCGGGCAGCGCACCCTTCGCGCCCAGCTTGAACACCAGCAGGCGGCTGATGTTGCGGCTCGGCCCGCTGATGTCGGCCAGGACGCCCGGCGCCAGCGCCCACACCCCGCCCCAGCCTGCGAGCACGGCGACATATTGCTCGCCGTCCAGCTCGTAGCTCATCGGCGCGGCGACCACCCCGGTCTGCGCCGGGAACGACCATAATTTGCGCCCGTCCGCGGCGGCATAGGCGGCGAATTCGCCGGTCGCATTGCCCTGGAACACCAGCCCGCCGCCGGTCGCCAGGATGCCGCCGTTCCACGGCCCCTTATACGGCACGCGCCAGCGTTCCTTCTGCGCCACCGGGTCCCAGGCGATCAGCGCGCCGGTGGTCGCCGCGGCCGCGGCCTCGCGCACCGCGGGGATCGCGGGCATCGCCGCCGCGCCCATATCGACGCCGACGTTGAAGCCAAGCTTCGACGGCTTCCAGTCGCTGTCGGGGAAATAGGGGAAACCGGCGATGTTCGCCGGGATGAACACCAGCCCGGTCTTCGGATCGAACGCCATCGGGTGCCAGCTGTGCGCCCCCGTCGCGCCCGGCGATCCGAAGAATGGTTTGCCGGTCTTGTAATAGCGCGCCTCGGGCGTCTCGATCGGCCGCCCGGTGGCCATGTCGATACCGGTCGCCCAATTGACCGGCACGAAGTTCTTCGCCGACAGCAATTGCCCGTTGGTGCGGTCGAGCACGTAGAAGAAGCCGGTCTTGGGCGCCTGCATCAGCACCTTGCGCAGCTTGCCGTCGATGGTGAGGTCGGCCAGCATGATGTGCTGGGTCGCGGTGAAATCCCAGGAATCGCCGGGCGTCGTCTGGTAATGCCAGACATATTGGCCGGTGCTCGCCTTGATCGCGACGATCGACGACAGATACAGATTGTCGCCCTTGCCCTCGGATCGATAGGCCTGGTTCCACGGGCTGCCGTTGCCGACGCCGATATAGAGCAGGTCGAGCGCGGGATCATACGCCATCGCGTCCCACACGGTGCCGCCGCCGCCCTGCTTCCACCATTCGCCATACCAGGTGGCGGCGGCCGTCTTCAGATAGGCCGGTTCGTCCGGCTCGGTGCCGGGTTGGGCGGGGACGGTGTAGAAACGCCATTTCTGCCGGCCGGTCTGCGCGTCATAGGCGGTGACATAGCCGCGCGCGCCGAATTCGGCGCCGCCATTGCCGATGATGACCATGCCGCCCACCACCCGCGGCGCGCCGGTGATGGTGTAGTTCTTGGTCTGATCGAGCGTGACGACGCTCCAGGCCGGCTTGCCGGTAGCGCGGTCGAGCGCGACCAGACGGCCGTCGAGCGTGCCGACGAACAGCCGGTCGCCCCATGCCGCCACGCCGCGGTTGACCGCGTCGCAGCACGCCTTGACCAGTGTCTCGCGCGGCACCTCCGGATCGTAGGACCATAGCGGCTTGCCGGTGCGCGCGTCATACGCCTTCACCATGCTCCACGCGGTCGAGACGTAGAGCGCGCCGTCGATCATCAGCGGCGTCGCTTCCTGCCCGCGCGCGGTGTCGAGATCGGCCGACCAGGCGAGGCCGAGCTGACCGATATTGCCCGCGCCGATCTGCTCGAGCGGGCTGAAGCGTTGTTCGTCATAGGTGCGCCCGGTCGACAGCCATTCGCCGGGAGCACCCGCGGCGATGCGCGGGCCGTCGACTCCCCCGGCGCGCGTACCGGCCTCGCCGCCCGATCCGCCGCATCCGGAGACCGCCAGCGCCAGCGCCGCGCCCGCCGCGATCATCGCCGTGAACCCTGCGCGCCGCACATTGATAGGCATTGCCCGCATCCTCTTGTCCGCCGGCGACGTTGGCCGTCGTCCGGTCAATTGACCATCCGCCCGCCGCTCCAATAGGCGGCCCGCAGCGCCCTCTTGTCCATCTTGCCCGCCGGCGTGCGCGGGATCGAATCGACGAAGGCGACGCTCTTGGGCGCCTTGACGCCGCCCAGCCGCGCCTTGGCATGGGCGATGATCGCGGCTTCGTCGATCCCGTCGGCGACGACGATGGCGTGGACCGATTCGCCCCATTTGTCGTGCGGCACGCCGATCACCGCGCATTCGCTGACCGGCGCGAGCTCGGTCACCGCCGCCTCGACTTCGGCGGTGAAGACGTTGAACCCGCCGGTCACCACCATGTCCTTCTTGCGATCGACGATGAAGAGATAGCCGTCGGCATCGCGGTAGGCGACGTCGCCGGTATGGTGCCAGCCTAACTGCCGCGCTTCCGCGGTCGCATCGGGCAGCTCGAAATATTCCTTAGAGACGAGCACGCCGCGCACCACGATCTCGCCGGGCTCGCCATCGGGCAGCAGATTGCCCGCATCATCCATCAGCCCGACGCGGACCGATCGCGTCGCCCGCCCGCAGCTCGCCAGCCGTTCGGGATGGTCGCCCGCCGCGGCCGCCGCGACCACCTCGGGCGGCAGCCATGTCGTGATCATCGGCGATTCGACCTGGCCATAGGCCTGGCACATGCACGGCCCGAACTTCTCGACCGCCAGCCGCAGCTTTTCGGGCGACACCGGCGATCCGACGAGGATGAAGATCTTCAGCGACGAGATATCCTGCCGGCCCAGCTCGGGCGAGGCGAGCAGGCCGTAGAGCGCGGTCGGCGGCAGATACATATGGGTGACGCGGTGCGCGGCGATTGTCCGCAGCACGGTATCGGCATCGAAGCCGGGAAGGATCACCTGCGTCGCGCCCAGCGCCAGAGTCCCGAGTGCGACCGGCCCCGCCGCATGGGTGACCGGCGCCACCACCAGCGACACTGGATCGGCGGTCCGCCCGCCGACCGCGTCGCCCAGCGTCTCCAGCATCGTGCCCCAGCCGAGATTGGTGACGACGACGCCCTTGGACGGCCCGGTCGTGCCCCCGGTCGGGAACAGCCCGACGACATCGTCGGGCCTGCCGAACGGATCGGACAGATCGGGCAGGTCGCCCGCGGGCGTATCGGCGATGAACTGGTCGAGCGAGGGATCACCGCCGCACGCGCGATCGAGGCAGACGAACCGGGTGAGCGTGGGCACCTGCGCGCGCAGCGCCGCGACGTCGGCCTCCAGGCTCGAATGGTAGAACAGCCAGCCGCAGCGGACATAGGTGAGATAGGCGGCGTTGGCGTCGATCGCGTTGCGCGTGTTGACCGGCACCCATTGGCCGTTGGCGCGCCAGATCGCGAGCAGGGCGACCATGATCGCCGCGCTGTTCGGACCGTAGAGCGCGACTGGCGCCTGGTTCTCGAAACCGTTCGCGTACATCGCCGTGGCGATCCGTTCGGTCAGCGCCTTCACCTCGGCGAAGCTCAGCCGTTCGCCGCTTTCGGTGTCGATCAGGCAGGCGCGGCCGGGGTCGAGATCATGGCCGCGGTCGAAATAGTCGATCGAGCGCATCTCAGCCCCAGCGGTTGATTTCGGGCCCCGGCGCCCAGACCGCCTCGGGCGCGTCGCTGCTCGCCAGCGACAGCGCGCGCGCGACCGATGGGCGTTCGGCGACCCGCGCCAGCCACGCGGCGGTGCACGGCTTGCCGGCGAAGGCGTCGGGGACGATCGCCGGCATTCCCGCGAGCCAGGCGTAGCTTTCCAGATCGGCGATGCCGAACGGGCCCATCAGCCAGTCGCGCCCGTCGGCAAGCTGCGCCTCGATCTTGTCGGCCGCCTGCGCGATCTTGGTGCGGCTGTCGGCGATCTTGGCCTCGTCGAACCGGCCGGCCTGCGCGTCGCGCCAACGCTCGGCGAGATCGACGCTCACGATGCCCTCGGGCACCCGCGCCGGCGGCGCCTGCTCCAGCCCGAGATAGGATGCGGCCGGCGCGACGCGCTCGATCACGTAGCGGCACCACGCCATCGTCTGCCACCGCGCATAGGGATCGGCGGGGCGCAGCGCCGGGCCGCTGCCGACATCGTCGAGATAGCAGGCGACGAACACGCTGTCGGTCATCGCTATGCCATCGACGACGAGCACCGGGCCCTCGCCCTCGATCGACTGATCCACTTCGAACGCGTGCGGTACATGGTCCGAATGGCGTTCGCCCGCGGCGAGATCGATGCGTTCGAGCGCGGCGTCCACGCCCTTCTCGAATGCGGCGGCGAGCACGGTCAGCGACGGCCCGTTGGGTTCGCCATGGTAGAGGATGGTGCTCATGCCGGCTCGCTTTCCAAAATGCTCACGCGCTTCGCCATGTCGGTGCGGCCCATCGCCCAGCAGGCCTTGGTCGCGGGGCGGGCGTAGATCGCGCGCAGCCAGCGCATGATGTTCGGCGTCAGCGCGTCGTTCGACAGATGCGGCTGCGACAGCGGCAGCGCATAGCCCAGGTTGAAGCCGTTGATGTCGGCGAGGCTGTAGCTGTCCGACGCGAGCCATTCGCGCTTGCCCAGCGCCTCCTCCAGAAAGCCGATGCCGAGCGCTACGCGGCGCTGCGATTCGGCCATTTCCTCCGCCGAGAACGCGCCGCTGATCGCCTTGCGCCACGCCACGCGGCGCTCGGGCAACGGAATGCGCTCGATCGCGGCGTCGAGCTCGGCCGGGTCGCGCTGCCGCACCGATGGGCCGATGAAGATGCTCCAGCCGATCATCGAGAAGCTCGGCCCGAGCCACTGGTCCATGAACTTCATCCACCAGCGCACCCGCCACTGATCGACCGGATCGCCGGGCATCAGGCGGGGGCCGTCGAACGCCTCGTCGACATATTCCATGATCGCGGTCGATTCGGTCAGCACGAGGTCGCCGTGCGTCATCGCCGGGATCGTACCGAGCGGGTTGACCGCGAGATAAGCGGGCTTGTGCTGATCGAAAGCGAGCAGATCGAGATAGTGGCTGTCGAACGCGACGCCCTTCTCCATCAGCGCCAGCATCGGCTTGCCCGAATTGGCGTTCGGCTCCCAGTGGTAGAGCGCGACATCTGTCATGCGAGGACAGCCTCCTTGGATATGGCGGAAAAGGGGGCCGGGGTGGCGACGGCGACCGCCGCCATCCCGGCCGCCCGGTCAGAACTTCTTCTTGACCGAGATGGCCCATTCCATCGGGTTGCCCGGCCGGCCCTTGCGGAAGCCGGCGCCGGCGCCGCGAAGATCGAAGATCGTCAGCAGATAATATTTGTCGAAGACGTTGGTCGCCTCGAGCGACACATCGAGATCCTCGTCGGCATTCTGCCAGGTCAGGCGCGCGTTGGTCAGCGTATAGGCCGGGATGAAGTTCCGGATGCGCTCGCCGGCGATCACCGTCGGGCCGGTATATTGCTTGTCCTGATAGTTGACGTCGACACGCGGCGTCAGGCTGCCCCAACTGCCCAGGTCGAACTTGTACTGCGCGCCGATATTGGCCTTCCACGGCGGCACGGTCGGGGGATCGTTCGGATCGACGCCGCCGGGATTGGTCGGGAAGGCGGCGGCGGGGTTGAGGCTGTCCGCGTCATAGGAGAAATCGAGGTAGCTGAGCGACGCGTCGATCGCGAGACCCTGGATCGGGAAAGCGGTCAGCTCGGCCTCGAACCCCTTCACCTTGCCGTCGCCCGCGTTGAGGCGCGCGGCGCACGGCGCGCCCGGACAGGTGCTGACCGGGATCTGGATGTCCTTGTAGCTGTTGTAGAACGCCGACATGTTGAACCGCACCTTGCGGTCGAAGAAATCGCTCTTGAACCCGATTTCATAGGCGGTCAGCTGTTCGGGCGCGAAGGCGATGACCTGCTCGGCGTTGAACGGCCGCGGGTTGCTGCCGCCACCCTTGAAGCCGGTCGAGAAGGTCGCATAGACCAGCAGCGCGTCGGAAATGCGATAGTCCGCGGCGAGGCGGTAATCCCAGCGCTGCGCCTCGTAATGCGCGGTCAGCCCGGACAAGGCGGTGACGATTTCGGTCGTGTTACCGTTGCCGTTGGCATCCGCGGTGTCGGGCCCCGAATAACCGAGACCGTAGGCGGCCCCGAACGGGTCGAGGAAGCGGTTGACCGTGCCGTCGAAGTTCAGGCGGAAATAGGTCTGGTCCTTCGATTCGTCGGTGTAGCGCAGGCCGCCGCTGAACGTCAGGTTCTCGACCGGTTCCCATGAGAGGTGCGCGAACACCGCCTTGGCCTTTGCCGAAGTCGGATCGGGTTGGCGGAACTGGAGCGGATAGACCGGCACGTACCGGATGTCCTGGAGCGAATCATAGGTCGATTCCTGCTCGAAATAATAGCCGCCGAGCGTGGCGTTGATCGTATCGGCAAGCTTGGCGTTCAGGCGCAGCTCCTGGCTGAAGCTCCAATTCTCCAGGCTGTTCGATCCGAAGCCGATGCTGGCGGGCGACAGATCGTCGTCGCTGTCGAACTGGGTTTCGAACGCGCGGTAGCCGGTGATCGACGTGACCGAGAACATGTCGCTCAGCTCATAGTTGATCTGCCCCGACACGCCCCAGCCGTCATAGACGCTGCGATCGGTGCCCGAGGTCGCGGCGAGCGGCGTGCCCGCAGCGCCGAACGGATCGACCGGGATCGGCGGCACCCACACCCCCGCAGGCTGGCCGGTGGTGATGTAGTTGCAATATTGGCCGCAGACGAAGCGGTCGTCATAGGGGATGCCGGGCGCCGGATTGACGTTGGGCGTGTTGATCGTCGAGGTCGCCAGCAGCACCTCGCCCGCGATGGTGTGCTCGTCATGGGTGTAATCGCCGATGATGGTGACTTCGAGCGCATCGGTCGGCTCCCATTGCAGGATTCCGCGGACCGCCTGGTACCCGACGCCGCCCAGCTTGCTGATCACGCAATCGCCGGGCGGGCGCGTGGTGGGGATTCCGCTCGACGGGACCGCGCAGCCATAATCGATCCGGTCGACGAACCCTTCCTGCTGCTTGAACACGCCCGACAGGCGGCCGAACAGCGTCTCGGTCAGCTTGAAATCGGCCGCGGCGCGCAGGCCGATCCGGTTGCGGCTGCCATAGGAGGCCTCGACGAAGCCGCCGTCCTCCCCGGTCGGCTTGCGCGAATAGAGCTTGATCGCGCCGCCTTCGGAGTTGCGGCCGGCGAGCGTGCCCTGCGGGCCGCGAAGGATCTCGACGCGGTCGACGTCGAGCAGATCGAACACCGCGCCGGTCAGCTGCGGATAATAGACGTCGTCGATATAGATGCCGACGCCGGGCTCATAGGCCGGGTTGAAATCGTTCTGGCCGACACCGCGGATCGATGCGGTGATCGACGGACCGAACGAGGCGCCCTGCGGCTTCAGCGACACGTTCGGCGCGGCGTCGGCGACCTGCGCCAGGTTGGTCTGGCTGCGCGATTCAAGCTGCGCCGCGTTGACCGCGGTGATCGAGATCGGGATGTCCTGCAGCCGCTGTTCGCGGAACTGCGCGGTGACGACGATGTCCGGCGCCATATCGGCTTCGTCCTGCACTGGCGCCGTGGTGTCGACGGGCGCCGCCGGATCCGATTGTGCGGCGGGCGCGGCCGGCGTCGATTGCGCTGTCCCGGCCTGTGCCGGCGCGCTGGCGGCCGTGTCCGCGTCCTGCGCCAAAGCCGGGCTCGCGACGAGCATCGCCGACGCCGACGCAGAGGCGAGAAGGATTCGCTGAAAGGGCGAACGATCGGTGTTCTGCATCTTAGATCCTCTCCTGAATCTGGCTGCGCCCGCTCTTGATCGAAACGTGGCCGCCACGACGCTCTGGTCAGCGTCGATTGTTAGTAAGGCATACAATTTAATGGCTGGCAAGATGCCCGGACGCTAAGTCTTCGGGCGTTGCAGGAATGCGACGCTGTCCGCATGTCATGGACGCTTGCGTCACACGCGCGGGCGAGGCACCAAGTGTATGTTAAGCATACGGTCGCGGCATAGTCCAGCGACTGATTCGGAGAGGATATATGATGCAGGCGACGATCAATTATGTCGCGCGCAACCCGGCGCGGATGGCCTATTTCGCCAACGATTCGAGCCGCGACACCGTCGTGCTCGACCCCCGCCCGATGACGATCGCCGATTCGCGCGATTCGGGCGCGCGGCTCGACCGCGACGGTTTCGAACTTGCCGCGCATCGCAGCCAGGTGACCGATTTCGCCGATGCGGACGAGGTGGCGCGCATCCACCCCGAGGAGATCGTGGCGCTGCTCCACCGCGTCACCGGCGCCGATTCGATCGTCGTGTCCGGCCCCGGCGTGCTGCGCTTCGCGGAGCGGTCCTCGCTTTCCGGCGCGCTCGACAATTCACGTCCCGCGCGCTTCGCGCATGTCGATGTGTCGGATTCGACCGCGGCCGAGTTCGCGGCGCGGTCGCAACCGGAGGACGGGCGGCAGCCGCGTCGCGTGGCGCATTACAATGTCTGGCGGGCGCTCTCCGCACCGCCGCAGGACGTGCCGCTCGCGCTGTGCGACGCGCGCAGCGTCGCCGCGGACGATCTGATCGCGGCCGATGCGATATTCGACCGCGACGGGGTCGATATCTGGTCGTTCGAGGGACTGGTGGTCGCGCATTCCGCCACGCATCGCTGGCACTGGTTCCGCGATCTCACCCGTGATGAGGCGATCATATTCAAGACAAACGACAGCGATCCCGCCCAGGCGCATTGCGTGCCGCACGTGGCGTTCGACGATCCCGATTGCCCTGCGGATGTGCCACCGCGTGCATCGATCGAAATGCGCGCGATCGCCTATTGGTTTTAATACCCCTCACCACATTATATTCCGTATGCTTTACATACAAATATATCGGAAGAGCCTGACCCATGCCAGAGGTTGATCCAGCAGCGCTGCTCGCGCGCCTCGACGGTCTCGAAGCGCGCGTCGGCGAACTCGAGGACATCAACGCGATCCGCCGGCTGCACTGGGCTTACGGCTATTATATCGACTTCAACCGCCCCGACGACGTCGCCGAGCTGTTCGCGCGCGACGGTGCGGTGGTGTTCCTCTCGGGCGAGTATCGCGGTCATGCCGGGGTCAGGCGGCTCTACGGCGACTGGATCCAGCAACGCTTCACCCAGGGGCGGCAGGGGCCGGTCGACGGCCTCGTCCTCGATCATTTCCAGATGCAGGACATCATCACCGTCGCGCCGGACCGGCAGACCGCCAAGGGCCGGTTCCGCGGCATGCTGCTGGGCGGCTGGCACGACAGCGTGATCGACCGGAAACCGGACTTCATGCCGCAGCAATTCTGGGAAGCCGGCATCTACGAGAATGATTATGTCCGTGAGGACGGCGCGTGGAAGATCAAGCGGCTCGATTACATGATGCAGTGGCAGGGCGATTACGAGACCGGGCTGGCGCACACCGTATCCCACCTCCAGCCCGCCGCCACGACCTATCCCGAGGACCCGACCGGACCCGATATGATCCTGCCGGCATCCGCCGTTCGCCAGACCTGGCCGCACCGGCAGGATGTGCCGATGCACTTCGCGCATCCCCGCTTCGGCATGCTGCTCGCCGGACAGGAGCCGCGCGGATGATGCGGACTGTTCCGGCTGTGAAATACCGCGCGGCACGCATAGGGTCGGGCAGGGGAGAGAGATCATGACACGCGATCCGCGCACCATCGTCGACGAAGCGCCGATGAGCAGGCTGCAGATCATCGCGGTCGCGGTCGCGGTCGGGCTGAACGCGCTGGACGGGTTCGATGTGCTCTCGATCAGCTTCGCCGCGCCGGGCATCGCCGCCGAATGGGGGATCGACCGCGCCGCGCTGGGCATCGTCCTGTCGATGGAGTTGATCGGGATGGCGGTCGGATCGGTGCTGCTCGGCGGGGTCGCCGACCGCATCGGCCGCCGCGCGACGATTCTCGGCTGCCTCGTCGTCATGTCGATCGGCATGTTCATGGTGACACTGGCCGACGGGATCGTCTCGCTCTCCATCTGGCGCGTGCTGACCGGGCTCGGCATCGGCGGGATGCTGGCGGCGATCAACGCGGTCACCGCCGAATTCGCCAATGTCCGCCGCCGCAACCTGGCGCTCGCGATCATGGTGATCGGCTATCCGATCGGGGCGGTCGTCGGCGGCACGATATCGGCGTTCCTGCTCAAGGACGGCGATTGGCGCGCGGTGTTCGAATTCGGCGCGATCGTCACCGCCTGCTTCATCCCGATCGTCTGGTTCTTCGTTCCCGAACCGGTGCAGTTCCTCGTCTCGCGGCGGCCCGTGGGCGCGCTCGAAAAGGTCAATCGCACGCTCGCGCGGATGGGGCACGGCCCGGTCGATGCGCTTCCGGTGGCGACGGCCGAGGAGGAGGGCGCATCGGTCGCGGACATATTGAAGCCCGGGCTGCGCCGCATCACCATCCTCCTGACGATCGCCTATTTCGCGCACATCGTCAGCTTCTACTTCATCCTCAAATGGGTGCCGAAGATCGTCGTCGACATCGGCTATCCGGCGGCGCAGGCGGCGAGCGTGCTGGTCTGGGCCAATGTCGGCGGGGCGGTCGGCGGCGCGATCTTCGGGCTGTTCGCGCAGCGTTTCGCGCTGAAGCCGATGACGGTCGCGGTTCTCGCGCTGTCATCGGTGATGGTCGCGGTGTTCGGCGCGGCGGGGGTGCGCTCGCTCGAAGGGCTGGCGGCGCTTGCCTGCATCTCGGGGCTGTTCACCAACAGCGCGGTGGTCGGGCTCTATACGATCTTCGCGCGCGCTTTCCCGACGCATGTCCGCGCGACCGGCACCGGGTTCGCGATCGGCATCGGGCGGGGCGGTGCGGCGCTGTCGCCGATCCTCGCCGGCTTCCTGTTCGCCGCCGGGCTGCCGCTGGCAGGTGTCGCGATCGCGCTGGCGCTGGGATCGCTGATCGCGGCCTTCGCGCTTTCCGGGGTGAAGCTGCGCTTCGACGGCGCGAAATAGGGGGTCAGGCGAGCTCTTCGCCGGGGAAGGTCTCGGTATCGATCTGCGCCTGCATCGCCGCCGAATAGCGCGGGCCGCGGATCGCGCCGGTGGCGAAGATCGCGTCGATCTCGGCCAGCACGCCTTGGTCGAGTGTCAGATCGAGCGCGCCGAGATCTTCCTCCAGATGGGCGATGCTGCGCGTGCCCGGAATGGGGACGACATGATCGCCGCGCGACAGTAGCCAGGCGAGTGCGAGCTGCGCCGGCGTCGCCCCGATCCGCCGCGCGAGCGCGTTGTACGCATCGACCGCGATCAGATTGTGCCGCAGATTGTCACCCAGGAAGCGCGGCATCGCGCGGCGGATGTCGTGTTCGTTCTCATAGGCATCGTCGCGCACCGCGTCGCACAGCAGCCCGCGCGCGACCGGCGAGAAGGCGACGAAGCCGATCCCCAGCGCGCGGCAGGTATCGAGCACCGCTATCTCCGGGTTGCGGACGACCGGCGAATATTCGCTCTGCACCGCCGCAATGGGATGCACCGCATGCGCGCGGCGGATGGTCGCCGCCGACATTTCCGACAGCCCGATCGCGCCGATCTTGCCCGCTTCCTTCGCACGGACGAGCGCGCCGACCGACTCCTCGACCGGCACCTTCCGGTCGAGCCGGTGGAGATAATAAAGGTCGATATGATCGGTGCCGAGCCGCCCAAGCGCGCCATCGAGCGTCCGCGCGATCGCCGTGGGAGACCCGTCCAGCCCGCGCTTGCCGTCATACATGTCGAGCACGCATTTCGAGGCGAGGGTGAACTCCGCGCGGCGGTGCATCACCGCCTTGGCCAGCAGCCGTTCGTTGTTGCCGCCGCCATAGAGCGCGGCGGTGTCGAGCAAGGTCACGCCCAGATCGAGCGCGCGGTTGAGCAATGCCGCGCCGTCCTCCGCCGATACCGGATGGCCGTAGGCGTGGCTGAGGTTCATGCAGCCGAGGCCGATGGCGGAGACGGTGAACGGGCCGATAGTGCGGGTGGGGAGGGTCATCCCGGCGCTATCGCCGCTCGCGCTCACAGCGGCAAGCCCACGTAATTCTCCGCGATCGCGGTCTGCATCGCGGCGGACCCGGCGATGTAGTCTAGTTCGGCGCGCTGCATCCGGTGTTCGAACGCGCCGTCCTCCGGGAAACGGTGCATCAGCTTGGTCAGATACCAGCTGAACCGCTCGGCCTTCCAGATGCGCGCCAGCGCCTTGGCCTCGTAGCCGTCGAGCCCCGTATCGTCGCCGCGCCGGAAATGCGCGATCAGCGCCTCGGCGAGATAGGCGACGTCGGACGCGGCGAGGTTGAGGCCCTTCGCGCCGGTCGGCGGGACGATATGCGCGGCGTCGCCGGCGAGGAACAGCCGGCCGTAGCGCATCGTCTCGCACACGTAGGACCGGAGCGGCGCGATCGAGATTTCGAGCGCGGGACCGCGTACCACCGGCCGGTCGGCAAGCGGCGCGAAGCGCATCGCCAGCTCGTCCCACAGCCGCTCTTCGGGCCAGTCCTCGACCCGCTCGGTCAGCGGCACCTGGATGTAATAGCGGCTCCGCGTCGGCGAACGCATCGAGGCGAGCGCGAAGCCCCCATCGGTATTGGCGTAGATCAGTTCGGGATGGCACGGCGGCACATCGGCGAGGATGCCGAGCCAGCCGAACGGATAGGCGCGCTCGAACTCGCGCGCGGCGGGGATCGCCTTGCGGCTCGGCCCGTGGGACCCGTCGCAGCCCGCGACGAACGCGCAGTCGGCGCGGTGCGCCACGCCGTCCTTGGTCCAGCTGATAGACGGCGCATCGCTATCGGCGTCGTATATCGCCACGTCCGCCGCTTCGAATATGATCGGCAGATCGCGCGCCGGTGCGGCGGCGATCAGGTCGCGCGTCAACTCGGTCTGGCCGTAGACGGTGACATGGCGGCCGGTCAGCGCCTTGATGTCGATGCGGACGACCCGGGTATCGGCGGCGAGATTGAACCCGTCCTCGACGATCCCCTCCGCATCCAGCCGATCGGATATACCCAGCCGCCGCAGCAGATCGGTGGTCACCGTCTCCAGCACGCCCGCGCGGATGCGGCTTTCGACATGCGCCCGCGTCTGGCGCTCGACGATCAGGCAGTCGATCCCCTCGGCCCGGAGCAGGTGCCCGAGCAGCAAGCCCGCCGGGCCGCCGCCGACGATGGCGACCTGCGTCCTCATGCCGACAGCTGCTTCTCCAACTGGTCGAGGATGCGGTAGCAGGGCAGCACCTGCGCGACCGAGCTGTTGGGCTCGCGCCCTTCGCGGATCGCGGCGACGAATTCGCGGTCCTGCAGTTCGATGCCGTTGGTCGACACCGCGACCCCGGTGAGGACGACCGGCTCCTCCTTGCCCGTCACCAGATCGTCGTAGCGCGCGATCCATGTGCCGGTGTCGCAGATATAGCGGAAGAAGGTGCCGAGCGGCCCGTCATTGTTGAACGACAGCGACAGCGTGCAGATCGCGCCGCTCTCGCTCTTCAGCTGGATCGACATATCCATCGCGATGCCGAGCTCGGGATGAATCGGGCCTTCGACCGCGTTCGCCTTGACGATCCGGCCCGCTTGATGCGCGAACAGATCGACCGTGTGCGCGGCATGATGCCACAGCAGATGATCGGTCCAGCTGCGCGCCTCGCCCTTGGCGTTCATGTTCTGGCGGCGGAAGAAATAGGTCTGGACGTCCATCTGCTGGACGCTCGCCTCGCCGCTGGCGAACTTCGCGTGCAGATACTGATGGCTCGGATTGAACCGCCGCGTATGCCCGACCATGCAGACCAACCCGGTCTCCTGCTGCCTGGCGAGCACCGCCTCGGCATCGGCCAGGCTGTCGGCCAGCGGAATCTCGACCTGGACATGCTTGCCCGCGTCCAGGCACTGGATCGCCTGCGCCGCGTGCATCTGGGTCGGGGTGCACAGGATCACCGCGTCGACATCATCGCGCGCGAGGCTATCGGCAAGATCGGTGCAGGCGTGGCCGATGCCGTATCGGGCGGCGATCGCCTGGGTCGGCTCCAGCCGCCGGCCGACCAGGCTGGTTACCTCTACGCCGTCGATATTCTTCAGGCCGTCGAGATGCTTCTCGCCGAATGCGCCGGCGCCGGCGAGCGCGATGCGAAGGGTCATGGGGTGCTCCCTGATCTCTTGTGCTTCACTCGGCCGCTACCGCGTGCGCCGCGTCGCTGCCGGTCATGTCGAACCCTTCGCCATTGTCCGGCCTGAGGACGAGGTGGCCGATCGCGGTGTTGCTGCATGGCACATGATAGTGGCGGTGCAGCGCGCGCGTTCGCTTGCCCAGCGCGCCGCGCATGATCAGCCACATCACCATCTCGATGCCTTCGGAGCCGGTCTCGCGCAGATATTCGATGTGCGGGATGCGGCGAAGATCGTCGCCTTCGCCGATCAGCCCGTCGAGGAATTTATTGTCCCATTCCCGGTTGATCAGCCCGGCGCGCGGCCCCTGCAACTGGTGGCTCATCCCGCCGGTGCCCCAGACCTGGACGTTGAGATCCTCCTCGAAGCTCGCCACCGCGCGCGCGATCGCCTCGCCCAGCGCCCAGCAGCGATTGCCCGAAGGCGGGGGATAGGTGACGACGTTGACCGCGAGCGGGACGACCTTGCACGGCCACGCCTCGGGCTTGCCGAACATCATCGACAAGGGGACGGTGAGGCCGTGATCGACGTCCATCTCGTTGATGATGGTCATGTCGAATTCGTCGAGGATCAGGCTCTGGGCGATGTGCCAGGCCAGATCGGGATGCCCCTCCACCTCGGGCACCTGGCGCGGGCCCCAGCCTTCGTCGGCGGGCTTGTAGCGCTCGCCGCAGCTGATCGCGAAGGTCGGGATGATCTTCATGTCGAAGGCGGATGCATGATCGTTATAGACCAGGATCACGACGTCGGGCTTCTCGGCCTTCTCCCATGCGCGGGTCCAGTCATAGCCGGCGAAGATCGGCCCGAAATAATCATCCCGGTCCTTGCCGAAATCGGATGCGACGCCGAGCAAGGGCACATGGCTCGATGCGACGCCGGCGGTGATGCGTGCCATTATCTCTTGTCCTTGATCGATCGCTGGCCCTCGGGCGATCGTCCGCCCGCGACCATCATTTTGGTATAGTCCTCGAAATTCATGTCGGTCATCGTCGACACCGCCTGGGCGAAGCTCTGCCCGTCGGTGGAGAAGACCTTGGCGAGGAAATAGACGTTTCCGCCAAGATCGAGCAGCCGGTTATAGTCGCGTTTCAGCAGCGCGTCCTTCTGCTCCGGCGTCAGCTTCCATTCGTCGAGATAGGCGCTTTCGTCGGCGCGGAAGCGTTCGCGATTCTCGTCCTTCATCAGGCTCATCGCGCATTGGTTGAGGTTGTATCCCTGCCGCGCGCGCTTGGCGGTGAACACGCGCGTGCCCGGAATATCCTCGAACTCGGCGAGATAGGCGTGGATGTCGCGGGGGCCGCTCATCTGGCTCTCTCCTTCAATATGGCGTCCAGCCGCGGGAAGACGCGGCGCGCATTGCCCTCGTAGATCGCATGCCGCTGCTCCGCGGTGATCGGCAGCGCATCGACATAGCGCTTGGTGTCGTCGAAATACTGGCCGGTGGTGGGATCGATGCCGCGCACCGCGCCGACCATCTCGCTGCCGAACAGGATGTTCCGGGTATCGATCACCTCGGCCAGCAGATCGATCCCCGGCTGGTGATAGACGCAGGTGTCGAAATAGACATTGTTCATCACATGCCCGTCGAGCGCGGGCTTCTTCAGCATGTCGGCCAGCCCGCGATAGCGCCCCCAATGATAGGGCGCCGCGCCGCCGCCATGCGGGATGATGAAGCGCAGCGTGGGGAAATCGGCGAACAGATCGCCCTCGATCAGCTGCATGAACGCGATCGTGTCGGCGGCGATGTAGAAGGCGCCGGTTGCGTGCAGGCCGGGATTGCAGCTGCCCGAGACGTGGATCATCGCCGGCACGTCCAGCTCGACCATCGCCTCGTAGAAGGGATACCAGAAACGATCGGTCAGCGGTGGCGCGGTGAAATGGCCGCCGGCGGGATCGGGGTTCAGGTTGCAGCCGATGAAGCCGAGTTCGGAGACGCAGCGCCGCAGCTCGGCGATCGACCCGGCAAGGTCCGCCTTCGGGCTCTGCGGCAGCATGCAGACCCCGGCGAAAGTCTCGGGATAGAGATCGACGCAGCGCTTGATCAGGTCGTTGTTGGCGCGCGCCCAGGTGATCGAGACGGCCTCGTCGCCGACATGATGCGCCATCGCCGAGGCGCGGGGCGAGAAAATCGTCATGTCCGCACCGCGTTCGCGCAGCAGGCGGATCTGGTTCGCCTCCAGCGTCTCGCGGATCTCGTCGTCGGAGATCGCGGGATAGGGTGGGGGCGTATCGCCGGCCTTGAACGCGGCCTTCTGCGCGTCGCGCCATGCGTTGTGCGCCGCCGGTGCGGTCGTGTAATGGCCGTGGCAGTCGATGATCACGCGGCTTTCTCCAGGCGCGTCAGAAAGGGCAGCAAGGCCCGCAATTTGGCGACGAGCCCGGCGGGCGGCGCGATGTGGAGATCGCCGATCGCCTGCTGGCGCGCGATCGTGCCGCGGGTCATCGCCGTGCCGGTGCCGAGCGCGTCGAGCGTGGCGGCGGCTTCCTCCATCTCGGCCGCGCGGCGCTGGCCGTGGACCATCATGCGTTCGAGATTATAGTCGAACCGGCGTCCCCAGTCGGCACCCGGCCAGCTCGCGTCGAGCGAGGCGATCACCGCGTCGCGCACCCCCGCGGCCTCCGCGGCGAGCGCGCATTCCACCGACAGCGCCTCGATCCCCTTGACCATCACCGATCGGATCATCTTGATCGCCGAGGCGTCGCCGATCGCGCTGCCGACGATGCTCACATCGGTGAAACCGCAGGCGCCCAGCGCGTCCGCGCCCGCCGCGGCATGCGGGCCGGACACGAGCAGCGGCACATCGCGCCGCGCGGGATGGACCGGGGCCATCACCGCGACATCGACATAGCGGCCGCGCGGCTCGATCGCGGCGGCGGCGGCGCGCTTGGTGTCCGGCGCGACCGAATTCATGTCGATCCACAGCGCCCCCTCCGCCAGCAGCGCCGCATCCGCACGCGCGGCGGCAAGCGCCTGATCGGCGGTGACGAGTGATAATATGATGCCGGCACCGGCCAGCGCCTCCGCGGCGCTGCCGCACGCGCGGACACCGGCCCGGTCGAAATCGGCCTGCTTTTCCGCGCGGGCGGATGGATCGTCCAGCTTCACGTCGAAACCGCGTGCGCCGGCCCCGGCGAACGCGATCGCCGCCTCGCCGAACCCGATGAAGGTGACGCCGCTCTCCATGTCCCTCGGGTAGCGGGCGGGGCGCGCCGTCCGCCAATCGGAATGCGGCATGCGCTATTCGTTTTCCGGAATTCCGGTTTCGCGTGAGACCGTATCGATCAGTTCGACCAGGCGCTGCTGCGCCGCGCTCGGACGCCAGCCGGTGCGCGTCGTCAGCCCGATCGTGCGGACGCCATCGATCAGTGGCGGGCCGATCGCGACGAGCATGCCGGCATCGATCTCCAGCGCGACCTGATCGGCGGACAGCAATGTCAGCAGGTCGGAATCGCGCAGCAGGCCCCGGATCACCATCACCGATCCGCATTCGATCGGCGCGGGCGGCGGGGTGCGTCCCGCGAACAGCGCCTGCCATTGGTGGCTGAGCGGGGTCGCCGCCGATCCGACGATCCACGGATAGGCGGCAAGCTGGTCGAGCGTCGGCCGCGCCACCCCCGCCAGCGGATGCCCGGCGCGCCCGATCACCGCGAGGCGATCGGCGAACAGCGCCCGCTGGTCGAGCCCGGGCGGCGGCGTCTCGCGGAGCGCGCCGACCATCATGTCGATCACGCCGTCGCGCAGCGGATCGACCAGCTCGCGCCACGATCCCTCGACCACATCGACCACGACCCCCGGCGCGGCGCGGGTGAAGGCGGCGAGCGCGCGCGGCAAGACGATGGCGCGCGACAGCGGCATCGCGCCGATCGCGATGCGACCGGTGCCCGCCGGATCGGCCGAAAGCGCGGCGATGCCGGCGGCGATCTCGCGCTCGGCGAGGCGGACGCCGCGCGCCATCCGGCGGCCATGATCGGTGAGCGCGATGCCGCGGCCGCGCCGCTCGACCAACGGCAGGCCGGTGACCTGCTCCAGGTCGCGCACCGCGCGGTGGAGCGCCGGTTGCGACAGGCCGCCAGCCGCAGCGGCCCCGGCGAAACCACCGGCGTCGGCGACGCGCAGGAAAGCGTCGAGCTGGGTCGCGGTCATCAGCTGGTCGGGACGCGAGAAGCCGCGGCCGCCCGTCGGCCCGACGCGGCTCGCGGTGGCGAGCTGGCGAAACGCCGCGGCGGCGCGATCCGCCATCGCCTCCCCCGCCGGGGTGGCGAACAGCCCGCCCGGTCGCCGGTCGAACAGCGCCGTACCGAGCTGCCGCTCGAGCTTGGAAATGCCCTGCGTCAGCGCCGGCTGCGACAATCCGATCCGCGCCGCCGCGGCGCTCAGCGTGCCATGCTCGACCACTGCGGAAAGCGAGCGCAGATGACGCAGGTTGAGATCGAAGGCGCGTGGTTGCATCATGCGGACATAGCAAAATCTTATCGCTATGGCGCAATATCGATTGGGGCGTCCGCGCGCGCGGGGCTAGCCCGGCTGCCAGAGGAGAGCGAGCATGGCGGGACGTGTCGTCCGCAATATCGAACGGGCCGAGATGCGCGTGATCGACGGGCTGGCTGCGGCGGGCGTCGCCACCGTCCATGAGGCGCAGGGGCGGATCGGATTGCTCGCGAGTCGGATGCGGCCGATCTACCCCGGTGCGCGAATCGCAGGCGCTGCGGTCACCATCTCCGCGCCGCCGGGCGACAACTGGATGGTCCATGTCGCGATCGAGCAGCTGCAGGCGGGCGACATCCTCGTCCTCGCACCGACGTCTCCTTGCGAAGACGGCTATTTCGGCGATCTGCTCGCGACCTCGGCGATGGCGCGCGGCTGTCGCGGGCTGGTGATCGATGCGGGCGTC
>JAESGW010000471.1_pt1 | contig 37566 bp, 31 predicted proteins | sample 9269791 | NCBI WGS metagenome assembly JAESGW01 (sample SAMN16773120, study PRJNA677053) | algae metagenome | isolation source: Aphanocapsa lilacina HA4352-LM1 and co-occurring heterotrophs from near cave... | place: USA: Maniniholo cave, near Haena, Kauai, HI | collected 2009-07-28
CTCCGCATCGCGCAGGATCGATTGCGCGGCGACGGGCTGCAGCGCAAGCAGCGCCGCCGCGAGGATCGCGACGATCGCGCCGAGGGGACGGATACGCATCACCCGCCCATCGCGCGGCGGGGCTGAACCGCAGATGAAATCTCCGTGGTCCAGCCCCTGCGCATCTCAGGCGCCGAAGGTCCGCTGCCACCAGCCGCGGCGCGGCGTGCCGTCCGGATTGGTGCCCTCTTCGCCGGGTTCGCCATTGGCGTCGTTGGCCGCGGCGGGTGCTGCCTCGACGGTTGCCGCCGTCGCCGGAGCCTCCTCGGCCACATCCGCCTTCTTGCGGCGCGTCCGCTTCGGCTTGGGTGCTTCGGCATCGGGCTCGGCCACGATCCCGGCCTCGACCGGCGCGACCGGCTCTGCCGAGGTCACCAGTTCGGTTTCGGCATCCGCCTTCTTGCGGCGGGTGCGCTTGGGCTTTTCGGCGACTTCGACCGCCGCTTCGGGCTCCGGAGCGGCTTCGACCACGGGCGCGGTTTCAGCTTCCGCCGGACGGGCCCGGGGACGACGGCGACCACGCTTGGGCGCTTCTTCCTCGGCCGCCTCGGCGATCTCGGCAGGTGCGGGCTGCGGCTCGGCAGCGGCCTCCACGGCTTCGTCCGAAGCGACCGATGCACCTTCACCCTCGCCCTCGCCGCGACCCTCGCCCTCACCACGACGGCCGCCACGACGCCCTCGACGGCGCCGCTTGCGCGGTTCGCCCGACCGTTCGGTGTCCTCGCCTTCGGGGCGCTCGGCATGCTCGACGGGTTCGCCCTCGGCGTCACCTTCAGCCACCTCGCCTTCTTCGCGCGGCTCGCCTTCGGCGCGGATCTCGTTGCCTTCCTCGTCACGACGGCCGCGACGGCCGCGGCGGCGGCGGCGGCGGCGCGAGCGGCCCTCGCTGTCGGTTTCGTCGTCACGCGGACGCTCGCCGCGGCCACCGCGACGCTCGGCGCCTTCTTCGGCGTCCTCGTCCTCGATCTCCTCTTCGTCGATCTCCTCGACGTAATCGTCCTCGGGCTCCTCGATCGGCGCGGCGATGCGCGGCGCATGCGCGGGCGGCGGGCCGCCGACATCCACGTTCATGCGTGCGCCCTCGGCCTCGCCATCGGCCTGGACCTCGATGGTGACGCCGTAGCGCTCCTCGATCTCGGCGATGTCGGCGCGCTTGCGGTTGAGCAGGTAGAATGCCGCTTCCATGCTGGCGCGCAGGCGCAGCTGCGAGCCGCGGCCGCGGGCAGCCTCATCCTCGAGCAGACGCAGCGCAGAAAGACCGGCGGACGATGCGGTGCGGACCAGTCCGGTGCCCTCGCAATGCGGGCAGACGCGGGTGGAGGCTTCGAGTACGCCGGTGCGCAGGCGCTGGCGGCTCATCTCCATCAGGCCGAAGCTGGAGATGCGGCCGACCTGGATACGTGCGCGATCGTTGGCGAGCGCCGCCTTCATCGCCTTTTCGACCTTCCGGACATTGGAGTTGTTGTCCATGTCGATGAAGTCGATCACGACCAGCCCGGCCATGTCGCGCAGGCGCAGCTGGCGGGCGATCTCGGCGGCGGCTTCCAGATTGGTCGCGGTCGCGGTCTGCTCGATATTATGTTCGCGGGTCGAACGGCCCGAGTTGATGTCGATCGACACCAAGGCCTCGGTCGGATTGATCACCAGATAGCCGCCAGACTTCAGCTGGACGACGGGGTTGTACATCGCCGCCAGCTGATCCTCGACATGGTTGCGCTGGAACAGCGGCACCGCATCCGAATAATGCTGCACCCGCCGCGCATGGCTGGGCATCAGCAGCTTCATGAAGTCCTTGGCCTGGCGATAGCCTTCCTCGCCCTCGACGATGACCTCGTCGATGTCGCGATTATAGATGTCGCGGATCGCACGCTTGATCAGATCGCTGTCGCCGTAGACCAAGGCGGGCGCCGACGACGCCAGCGTGGTCTCGCGGATGCCGTCCCACAGGCGGGCGAGATAGTCGAAGTCGCGCTTGATCTCGACCTTGGTGCGGCTCAATCCGGCGGTGCGGACGATGCAGCCCATCGACGAAGGCAGCTTGAGGTCCGCCATGATCGTCTTGAGGCGCTTGCGATCGCCGGCATTCGAAATCTTGCGGCTGATCCCGCCGCCATGGGTGGTGTTGGGCATCAGCACGCAATAGCGGCCAGCGAGCGACAGATAGGTGGTCAGCGCCGCGCCCTTGTTGCCGCGCTCTTCCTTGACGACCTGGACGAGCAGCACCTGACGGCGGCGGATCACGTCCTGGATCTTGTAGCGGCGGCGCAGGTTCATGCGGCGCTGGCGCAGCGCTTCCACCGCGTCGCCGTCACCATTGGCGGCCTTGGGCTGGGGCGCTTCACCGTCTTCGCCCTCGCCCTCATGGTCATGATCTTCGTCATGGTCATGATCGTCATGCGCGGCGGCATCATCGTCGCGATGATCGTCATCGCCTTCGTCGGCGCGGGCGTCGTCCTCGGCGTCCTCGGCGGCGCGGAGCGCGGCTTCCTCGGCGGCGTGTTCGGCCTCTTCGCGCAGCAGGGCTTCGCGGTCTTCCTTGGGGATCTGGTAGTAATCGGGGTGAATTTCGCTGAACGCCAGGAAACCGTGGCGATTGCCGCCATAATCGACGAACGCCGCCTGCAGCGACGGTTCGACCCTGGTTACCTTGGCGAGATAGATATTGCCCTTGAGCTGCTTGCGCTCGGCACTTTCGAAATCAAATTCCTCGATCCGGTTTCCCTTGACGACCGCCACGCGGGTTTCTTCCCGGTGGCGCGCGTCGATCAGCATGCGCATTGTCATTGAATAGTCTCCGGGCGCGCGGGTCTTTCCCGAGTTTCGCGCCGTCAAAGTGAAGGTGGGTGGCCGCAGAGGTGCCTTCGCGCTGCTGTCCGGCCATTGGGTTTGTGATAATCGCTGCTGCTGCGCGCGCAGTCCCGGTCATCGGCCGGGCACCGCCCCGTCCCACGCCACCGCCGCGCGAGGCGGGCGATTGCGGGAGGGCAGTGGAATGCGACATGCAGCGTCAACCTGTTCGAGTCTGGCCGCAAGAGATACTCGCGACCGATCGGATTGCCGGAACACGAAATGCGGTGCGCATTACTCCGGCGCACGATGCCTAGCACCGGGCCACGGCGGCGGCAACAAATCTGACGCATCGGCCGCGCGCGCGCGAAATTCGGCTGGACCGGCCGAGCATGGCCGATGCATCAGGTGCGCGTGATGGAAACGATCGCGTGGATCATGGCCTGGCTGTTCGGCGCGCCCACCCCCGCGGCCACGATCGAGCAGGTGCGCGTGAGCGAGGACCGCGTGGTCATCCGCTTCGGCGGCGTGGCGGAGAGCGCGCAGAGCTTCCTGGTGCCCGATCCCAACCGCATCGCCATTGACATCGCGGGTGCGACTGCGGGCGAGCCGTCGCGCGCCGCCGGGCCGGTCTCTGCGATCCGCCAGGCCGATCGCGCCGGGAATGGCGCGCGCATCCTGCTCGACCTCGTCCGTCCGGCGATCGTCAGCGGCGGACGCTTCACCGACGATGGCCGGGCGCTGGTGCTGCAGTTGAAGACGGTGGACGCCGCCGGGTTCGCCGCCGCTGCGCGCGCGGGGCCCGCCAGTTTCGCCAGCCCGGCGGGGGTGCGCGCCAATGCCGGCCGCTACAGTGTCTCGCTGCCGGTGCCGCCCAAGCAGACGAACATTCTGCCCGCGATCACCGGGGGCGATGATACGCGTCCGCTGGTGGTGATCGATGCGGGGCATGGCGGGCATGATCCAGGCGCGATCAGCCCGCATGACGGGACGCGCGAAAAGGACGTGACGCTCGCCATCGCCCAGGCCGCGCGCGACGCGCTGGTGCGCACCGGCCGCGTGCGCGTGGCGCTGACGCGCGATTCCGACCGGTTCCTGGTGCTCGCCGAACGCTATCGCCTCGCTCGCCGGATGGGGGCCGATCTGTTCGTATCGATCCACGCGGATTCGGCCGAAAACCGGAACGCAAGCGGGGCGACCGCCTATACGCTGAGCGAGGTCGCGTCCGACAAGGAGGCCGCCCGGCTCGCCGCGCGCGAAAACCGCGCCGATATCCTGGCGGGCGTCAATCTGGGCGAGGAAAGCAGCGATGTCTCGTCGATCCTGATCGACCTTACCCAGCGCGAGACGATGAACGCCTCGGCCGGTTTCGCGCAGCTGCTTGGCCGCGAGGCGGAACCCCTCATACCGACCCGGCGGGTGTTTCACCGCATGGCGTCGCTGATCGTGCTCAAGGCGCCCGACATGCCTTCGGTCCTGTTCGAGACCGGCTATCTTTCCAACCAGGGCGATGTCCGCCGGCTCAACGCCGCGAACGGCCGCAACGCCGTGGCGCAGAGCCTGGCCAACGCGATCGAGATCCACTTCGCGCGGCGGCTGGTGGCGCGCTGACCCACAGTATCGGGCGAACAATATCAGTGTCATAACGCCGTGCGACAATTGGGGCTCGAATCGGCAACAGGGAGATCGACGATGCTGGTGGTCAACGAACGCGGCGAAGTCATCAGCCCGCAAGTGACGCTGAACCTGTTTGCCGGTTTGCAGCGCGGGGCGATGCCAACCGTCAGCGGGATCATCGTCCATCAAACCGGTGGATCGACCGCGCAATCGACGTTCAACAGCTACCGGACATCGGCCTACGGTGCGCATTTCCTGATCGACAAGGACGGCACCATCTATCAGACCGCGGCGATCAACCAGCGTACCAACCATGTCGGTCCGTTGCGCGCGCGGTGCATCGTCGCGGCGACCTGCACCCCGGCGGAGCTGACGCTCTATGGCCGGGTCGGGCCTACCCAGCGCAATCGGGCCGAGATGGAGAAGAGCGTTCCGGCGCGCTATCCGTCGAACAGCGACAGCATCGGCATCGAGCTGGTCGGCGAGGCGACCGGCCCCAGGGGGCAGGAGGTCTATGTCACCGTTCCGGCGCCGCAGAATACGTCGCTCGCCTGGCTGGTGCGCGAACTCGCCGAAACGCTGCAGGTGCCGCTGACCGAGGTCTTCCGCCATCCGGAGGTGTCGCAGAAGAACCCGACCGAGGCGAGTACCGCGCAATGGTGATCGCGCCGATCCTGGCCCTGCTGATCGGCGGCGGCATTCCGCCCGCGCAATCCTGCACGGCCGGCAGTGAGTTCGAGCCCCCCGTCTGCGCCGCGCAGCTGCCCGGGATACGCAGCGTGGTGATCACCGCCAACGGGATCACCGCCTGGACCGATTCCGAGGAGGCCAACTGCGCCACCTTCAAGCTGAGCGACCGTCAGGTCCGCACCTATCTGACCCACGCCGGCAAAGTCGATGCGCAGGCCGCGCACCACACCCTGTCCGAATCGCCGTGCCAGGCCACCGGCACGGTGCGCTTCACCGATGGCAGCAGCGGCACATGGTGGATCGACCGATACCGCCGCGGCGGGCTGACGCGGCCCGGCCAGCCCGACATGATGCTCTATTGCCCCCGCTGCCGGACCAAGCCGTTCGCGTGGTGACTGCGTCCGGCAAGGCTGGCAACCGCCGTCAATCCTGCTAGAGCCTGCCCGCTATGGCGGGTTCGGATGAATCGGGTTTGCGTTTGCGGCTCACGCGCGATGTTCAGGGTGTGCGTGGCTTTGCCGGGCGCGCCTGGCAGCGCTGGTGGGTGCGCTGGCCGGCCTATCTGGCCGCGGCCGGGCTGATCGTCGCGATCGGCCTGTATATCGCGGTGTCGCGCGACATGCCTTCGATCGACAAGCTCAAAACCTATCAGCCGCCGCTGCCGACCAATGTCCGGGGCAATGACGGCGAGCCGATCCAGACCTATGCCCGCGAACGCCGGGTGGAACTGAGCTATCCCGAATTCCCGCCGCTGCTGGTCCGCGCCTATCTGGCGGCGGAGGACCGCACATTCTTCGAACATGGCGGCCTCGATTATCCCGGACTGGTCCGCGCCGCGTTCGAGGGGATGGTGAGCGGATCGACGCCGCGCGGCACCTCGACCATCACCCAGCAGGTCGCCAAGAACCTGCTGCTGACCAACGAGGTAAGCTACATCCGCAAGGCGCGCGAGGGGTTGCTCGCGTACCGCATCGAGGATGCGTTGACCAAGGAGCAGATACTCGAGCTGTACCTCAACCAGATTTTCCTCGGGCGGAACGCTTACGGCGTGCAGGCGGCTGCGCGGGCCTATTTTGGCAAGGATCTGAAAGATCTAAGCCTCGGCCAGTTCGCCTATCTGGCGATCCTGCCCAAGGGACCGGCGAATTACACGCCCGAGCGCAACATGGACCGCGCGCTATCGCGCCGGAATTGGGCGCTGGGCGAGATGCTGCGCAACGACTTCATCACCCCGACGCAGCACGCGGCGGCGGTCGCGGAGCCGCTGGGCGCGGTGCCCAATTTCCAGCGGGCGGAAGCCAATGTCGGCGGCTATTTCGTCGAGGAAGTCCGCCGCCAGCTGATCGGCAAGTTCGGCGAGAATGCCGAGGACGGCCCCTATTCGGTCTATTCGGGCGGGCTGTGGGTGCGCACGTCGTATGACGGGCGGCTGCAGGGCTTTGCCGAGGAAGCATTGCGCGACGCGCTGGTGCGCTACGAACGCGGGCGCGGCTGGTCCGGACCGATCCGCGAACTTGAAGGGCTTGGTGAGAATTGGCAGCGCCAGCTCGCCGCGGAGGGCCTTGGCGCCGGCTATCCCGACTGGAAGATCGCGGTCGTGCTGTCCAAGGACGCGAGCGACGCGACGATCGGATTCACCAGCGGGGAGACCGCGAGCCTGCCGCGATGGGCCGCGGTGATGCCGCGGCGCGGCACGTCGACCCCAGCCTTCTCCGCATTGAAGACGGGTGACGTGATCGCGGTGAAGCAGGAAGGCGGCGCTTGGTCGCTTCGGTCGATCCCGCAGGTTTCCGGCGGGATGGTGGTGCAGGACCCCAATACCGGCCGCGTGCTCGCCATGCAGGGCGGGTTCGACAGCCGGCTCGCCAGCTTCAACCGCGCGACGCAGGCGATGCGGCAGCCGGGATCGACGATCAAGCCGTTCGTCTATGCCGCCGCGCTGGACAACGGCATGACCCCCGCGACGCAGATCATCGACGGGTCGTTCTGCGTGTATCAGGGCGCGCGGCTGGGGCAGAAATGCTTCACCAATTTCGGCGGCGCGCGCGGCGCGGGCGCGCAGACGATGCGCTGGGGCGTCGAGCAGTCGCGCAACCTGATGACCGTGCGCGCCGCCAGCCAGACCGGCATGGACAATGTCACCAGGCTGATCGAGCGCGCCGGGATCGGCAAATATCCGCCCTTCCTGTCGATCGCATTGGGCGCGGGCGACACCACCGTCATGAAGATGACCAACGCCTTTTCGGAGCTGGTCGCGCATGGCCGCGCGCTCACCCCCAGCCTGATCGACGTGGTGCAGGACCGCGACGGCAAGGTGATCTTCCCCGAGAACTGGCGCGCCTGCCAGAACTGCAACCAGCGCGAATGGGACGGCAAGGCGATGCCCCGCCCGCGCGTCCGCACGCGCCAGGCGATCGATCCGCTGACCGCCTATCAGGTGGTCCATATCCTGGAAGGCGTCGTCCAGCGCGGCACCGCGACGACGCTGCGCGATCTCAAGCGCCCGCTGATGGGCAAGACCGGCACCTCCTCCGGGCCGACCAATGTCTGGTTCATCGGTGGATCGGCCGATCTGATGGCGGGTGTCTATATGGGCTTCGACCAGCCGCGGAGTCTCGGCGGATACGCCCAGGGCGGCACCGTCGCCGCGCCGATCTTCAAGCAGTTCGCCACCAAGGCGTTCGAGGGGATGGAGGTCGTCCCGTTCCGCGCCCCCGAGGGCATCCGGCTGGTCCGCATCGACCGCCGTTCGGGCAAGCGCGTGTTCGGCGCGTGGCCATCGGGCGAGGACCCCCGCGCCGCGGTGATCTGGGAAGCGTTCAAGCCCGAAAGCGAGCCGCGCCGCACCATCCGCCGCGAGGAGATCGTCGAGCGCGCCAAGGACAAGGACCGCGAGGATCTGCGGATCGAGCGCGCGCGCGACAGCGACTTCTTGCAAAGAGAGGGCGGCATCTACTAGGTCGCTGGCAAGACATTCCCGCACCGCGCGGGACGATTATTTCCCGGAGTTACCCGATCATGCGCGCCGAAGCGCAAGCCCATGTCGACAGCATCAACGAGGCGCTGGCGTTGCTCCGCCGCTTCCTCGACTGGGATCGTGCGCTCCGCCGCCTCGACGAGCTCAACGCGCGCGTCGAGGATCAGGCGCTGTGGAACGACCCCAAGGCCGCGCAGGAGGTGATGCGCGAACGCCGCCGGCTGGACGAGGCGATTTCCGCGACGCGCGCCATCGAAAGCGAGCTGTCGGACACCGTCGAGTTGATCGAGATGGCCGAGGACGAAGGCGACACCGGACTCGAGGCCGACGCGGTCGAGAGCCTCGCCACGCTCGCCAAAAAGGCCGAGCATGACAAGGTGCAGGCGCTGCTGGCGGGCGAGGCCGACGGCAACGACACCTATGTCGAGGTCAATGCCGGCGCGGGCGGCACCGAGAGCCAGGACTGGGCCGGGATGCTCCAGCGGATGTACACCCGCTGGGCCGAACGCCGGGGCATGAAGGTCGAGCTGATCGACCAGCATTCGGGCGAGCAAGCGGGCATCAAGTCGGCTACGCTGCTGCTGAAGGGCGAGAACGCCTATGGTTTCGCCAAGACCGAAAGCGGGGTCCACCGGCTGGTCCGCATCAGCCCGTATGATTCGGCGGCGCGGCGGCACACCAGCTTCGCCAGCGTGTGGGTCTATCCGGTGGTCGACGAGAATATCGACGTCGAGATCAACGACAGCGATCTACGCATCGACACCTACCGCGCGTCGGGTGCGGGCGGGCAGCATATCAACACCACCGATTCGGCGGTGCGCATCACCCATCTGCCGACCAACATCGTCGTCCAGTGCCAGAACCAGCGTTCGCAGCACAAGAACAAGGCCGAGGCGATGAATCAGCTGCGCGCGCGCCTCTACGAGCGCGAGCTGCAGATCCGCGAAGCGGCGGCCAATGCCGAAAACGCGACCAAGACCGATATCGGCTGGGGCCACCAGATCCGCAGCTATGTGCTGCAACCCTATCAGATGGTGAAGGATTTGCGCACCGGCGTGACTTCCACCGCGCCCGGCGACGTGCTCGACGGGGACCTCGACGAGTTCATGGCGGCCGCGCTATCCCAGCGCGTGACCGGCGAGACGGTCGAGGTGGAGGACGTGGATTGATGCGATTGCGCGCCGCGCTGGTGATGGCCCTGTGCCTTTCCGCCTGCGACAGCGGTGCGAACCCGCTCGCCAATGTGCAGGCCGACCGCGAGCTCGGCCCCTTCCCCGCCGCCGATCGGCCCGTGGCGCAGATCATCTCCAGCCGCTGGTCGACCGAGGAAGCGCGTGACCGGCTCAACGAGGCCGAGGAGGTGATGGACCGCGCGGGAATCAAGCCCGGCATGACCGTGGCCGATATCGGTGCCGGCGAAGGCTATTACACCGTCCGCCTGGCCCAGCGCGTCGGCGCCGAAGGTCGCGTGCTGGCCGAGGATATCGTAGCCGAAACACGCGACATGCTCGCCACCCGTGTCGATCGCGAGCGGCTGGAGAATGTCAGCGTGCGGCTGGGCGAACCCGAAAACCCGATGCTACCCGAAAGCAGCTTCGACCGCATATTCATGGTCCACATGTACCATGAGATCGAGCAGCCCTACGAATTCCTCTGGCACATGCGCCCGTCGCTCAGGCCCGAGGGGCTGGTGATTGTGGTGGATGCCAATCGCGAGACGCAGAACCACGGCACCCCGCCTGCACTGCTCGATTGCGAGATGCGCGCGGTCGGCTATGTCCGCGCCCAGTTCCAGCCGATGCCCTCGGCCGGCGGCTATCTGGCCGCGTACCGCGCGCAGGGCCCGCGGCCCGAACCGGGCGCGATCAAGCCCTGCAGGCTGCAACGGTGAAGCAGGGCCTCGAGCATTTCGAGGATCAGTATCTCCGGCTCCTGCGCGACGTCTGGGAGCGCGGCGACGAGCGCCGCGACCGTACCGGCGTCGGCACCCGATCATTGTTCGGTCAGACGATGCGCTTCGACCTGGCCGACGACGCCGTCCCCCTGCTCACAACCAAACGCGTCGCCTGGAAGACCGCCACGCGCGAGATGCTGTGGTTCCTGACCGGCGACACGAACATCCGAACGCTGGTCGCCCAGAAGGTGCACATCTGGACCGACTGGCCGCTAGCGCGCTTCCAGGCCGAAACGGGTGAGGATATCGGGCGCGACGCGTTCGAGCGCCGCATCCTCGACGACGACGACTTCGCCGAACGCTGGGGCGATCTGGGTCCGGTCTATGGCAAGCAGTGGGTCGATTGGCCGCGCTATGAGCCGGTGGGCGACGGGCTGTACCGCCGCGCCGCGCGCGGGATCAACCAGATCGCCGCGCTGGTGGACGGGCTGCGCACCAACCCCGGCTCGCGGCGTCACCTGTTCACCGGCTGGAACGTCGCCGAGCTTGATCAAATGGCGTTGCCGCCCTGCCACATGACCTACCAGTTCCACGTCGCCGGAGGACGCCTTTCGAGCATCCTGTGGCAGCGCTCCTGCGATCTGGGGCTAGGTTTCGCATTCAACGCATTTTCGGCGGCGCTGCTGCTGCGCATGGTTGCCCAGCAGTGCGACCTTGAGCCGGGAGAGCTGATATGGAGCGCGGGCGACGCGCATGTCTATCTGAACCATGAGCATCTGGTGGTGGAGCAACTCTCCCGCACGCCGCGCGCACAGCCGCGGCTCAAGCTGCTGCGCCGGCCGGATTCCATCTTCGATTATCGGATCGAGGACTTCGAGATTACCGGATACGACCCGCATCCGCACATAGCAGCGCCGGTGGCGGTGTGATCACGCCCCTACGCGAGCGATCCGCACGTCCCTAAACCCGATTTCACTGAGATTGAACTACCCCACCCGCTTGCACTGAGCGTGTCGAAGTGCCGTCCTTTTCTACGCGCAGCAAAGGCAGGACGGTGCTTCGACAAGCTCAGCACGAACGGGGAGAGATCGCGTCCAAGTAAAATCGACCCCAGCGCCGGTGGCGGCCTCGCCGATCAACGCCCGGCCAGCTTGAGCAGCGCCTGCGCGCGGGCAAGATGGGGGCGATCGAGCATCCCGCCCTTGTAACCGATCGCGCCAACCCCGGGATTGGCGGCGAACAGATCGACGATCTCCTGCGCGGACGCCAGTTCTTCTTCGCCGGGCGTGAAGGCCTGGTTGATCACGTCGACCTGCGCGGGGTGGATCGCCAGCATGCCGCGATACCCGTCACGGCGGACCTGTTCGGCGCGCTTGCGCAAGCCTTCCAGATCGCGGAAATCGCCCTGGATCGTCTCGATCGGGAGCACGCCGGCGGCCGCCGCGCCGATCAGGCAGAAGCTGCGCGCAAGCTGGTAGGTGAAGGCATAGCTACCGTCGGCATCGCGGTTCTCGCTGGCGCCGAGCGAATCGGCGAGGTCCTCGGCGCCCCAGGTCATCGCGACGAGCCGCGGCGCACCGGCATAACCGCCCGTCATATACATCGCTTCGGCGGTCTCGGTGACGAGCGCGATGACCTTGATCGTCCCCTGCTCGATCCCGGCGGCCACCTCGAACGCGGCGAGATAATGGTCGAGCAGTTCGACATCGCTCCGCCCCCGCGCCTTTGGCAGCATGATGCCGCCCGGCCGGCCCGGCACCACCGCCGCGAGATCGGCGAGCGCATGGGGGCCGTCGAGCGGATTGATGCGCACCCACAGCCGCTCGTGCCCCGAGGTCTGCGCCTCCAGGAATGCGCGCACCATCGCGCGCGCGTTCGGCTTCTCCTCTATGATGACGGCATCCTCGAGATCGAAGATGGCGATATCGGCCGCGCCGGCCGCCGCCTTTTCCATCTTCCGTTCGCTGTTCCCCGGCGCGAACAACCAGGACCGCATCTTCACCGGAGCGTCTTCGGGCATCGTCATTCCTCTTGCGTGAACGGACCATCGAGCGCCGCCGGCGTGGCCGTCAATAGAATTTGGGCGGGTCGAGCAACAGCCGAATTCCTCCGGGGGCGAGCATAGACGTCGATGATCTAATGCCATAACGCGCCTGACTGCCTGGAGGAAAACCGCGACCGGCGTCGCACCATCACAATTTTCCGGGCGGGCGCTGCTCTCCAGCGTCCATATCGCATGGGTGGCACCAATCTTCGACGCGCACATTCACGATCTGGCGGAATTGACGAGGCTGGACCGGCGGCGGCGGCTGATCGGCCGTGCAGGACGCGATTTTTCGTCGAACGACTATCTGGCCCTTGCCGGCTCGCCAAAGCTCGCGGCGGCGATCGTCGAAGCGATCGATCGCGGGGTGCCGCTGGGATCGGGCGGATCGCGGCTGCTGCGCGGCAACCATGCCGAGCATGAGGCGCTGGAGGAAGAGGCGGCGCGCTTCTTCGGATGCGAAAGCGCACTGTTCTTTTCGACCGGCTATGCGGCGAACGCGGCCTTGCTCTCCACGCTGCCGCAGCGCGGCGATCTCGTCGTCCATGATGCGCTGGTCCATGCCAGCGCGCATGAGGGCATGCGGCTGGGCCGCGCCGATCACCGTCCGGCCGCGCACAACGATCCGGACGCCTTCGCCGATGCGATCGGCGCATGGCGCCGCGCGGGCGGCGTGGGACGGGTGTGGATCGCGGTCGAGAGCCTCTACAGCATGGACGGCGACCGCGCGCCGCTGCCCGCACTCGCCGCGCTTGCCGCGCGCCACGACGCCGTCCTGCTGATCGACGAGGCGCACGCGACCGGCGTGTTCGGACCCGACGGGCGCGGGCTCGCCGCCGATCATGAAGGGGCCGGGAACGTCATCACGCTGCGCACCTGCGGCAAGGCATTGGGCTGCGAAGGCGCGCTGCTGTGCGGGCCGCAGGTGATGCGCGACTTCCTGATCAATCGCGGCCGCGCCTTCATCTTCTCGACCGCGCCCTCGCCATTGATCGCCGCGGCGGTGCGCGCGGCGCTCAAGATGCTGGTCGATGAGCCGGAGCGCCGGACGCGGTTGCAGGCGCTGATCGAGCTTGCAGGGCAGGCGCTCGCACCGCATGGCGCGGTGGCGACGGGGTCGCAGATCGTGCCGATCGTCCTGGGTGACGACGCGCGGACGATGCGCGCGGCCGAACGTCTGCAGGCGGCGGGCTTCGACGTGCGCGGCATCCGTCCGCCGACGGTGCCCGCCGGCACCTCGCGGCTGCGCGTTTCGCTGACGCTGAATGTCACGCCGGACGATGTGACCGCGCTGGCCGGCGCACTGCGCGAGGCTCTGGCATGAGCCGCGCGCTGGTCGTTACCGGAACCGATACCGGCATCGGCAAGACGGTCTTCGCCGCCGCGCTCGCCGGTGCGCTCGACGGCGCTTATTGGAAGCCGGTCCAGGCCGGGCTGGATGAGGAGACCGACAGCGAATGCGTGGCGCGGCTCTCTGGGCTACCCGGAGACCGCCTCCTGCCCGAAGCTTACCTCCTGCGAACGCCCTGCTCACCGCACCGCGCCGCCGAGATCGACGGCGTGACGATCGACCCCGCCCGGCTCGCCCCGCCCGACAGCGGACGCCCGCTCGTCATCGAGGGCGCCGGGGGGGCGCTCGTCCCGCTCACCCGCGATCTGGTGTTCGCCGACATGTTCGCACGCTGGGCGCTGCCGGTGGTGATCGTCGCGCGGACATCGCTCGGCACGATCAACCATAGCCTGCTTTCGATCGAGGCATTGCGCGCGCGCGGGATCGCCATCACCGGCATCGCCTTTGTCGGCGAGGCGAACGAGGACAGCGAGGCGACTATCGCCGCGATCGGCGGGGTCCGGCGGCTGGGGCGGCTTCCCCGGCTCGACCCGCTCGACCGCGCCAGCCTTGCCCGCGCGTTCGCAGCACATTTCCGGATCGAGGATTTCACGGCATGACATCGCCGGTCTGGCACCCGTTCACCCAGCACGGGCTGGGCGAGCCGATTCCGCTGATCCGCCATGCCGAGGGCGCGGCGCTGTTCACCGCCGATGGCCGCCGGATCGTCGACGCCATCTCCTCGTGGTGGGTGACGACCCATGGCCACGGTCATCCGAAGATCATGGCCGCGATCGCCGAGCAGGCTGGCAAGCTCGATCAGATCATCTTTGCCGGCTGGACCCACGAACCCGCCGAAATGCTGGCGCGCGCGCTGATCGCGATGATGCCCGCGCCGCTTTCGCACATCTTCTTTTCCGACAGCGGATCGACCAGCGTCGAGGTCGCGCTCAAGATGGCGCTCGGTTTCTGGGCCAACGCCGCCAGCCCGCGGCACCGCATCCTGGTGATGGAGCACAGCTATCACGGCGACACCATCGGCGCGATGTCGGTCGGCGCGCGCGGCGTGTTCAATCAGGCCTATGCGCCGCTGCTGTTCGACGTCGGCACGATCCCGTTTCCCGGGGCGGGCCGCGAGCAGGCGACGCTGGACGCGCTGGAACGCCATTGCGCCGCCGCGCCCGCCGCGTTCATTGTCGAGCCGCTGGTCCTCGGCGCGGGCGGCATGCACATGTACCCGCCCCACATCCTCGCCGAGATGCACGCGATATGCCGGCGGCACGGTGTGCTGTTCATTGCCGACGAGGTGATGACCGCGTGGGGCCGGACCGGAACCCTGCTGGCGTGCGAGCAGGCGGCCATCGTTCCCGACATCCTCTGTCTCTCCAAGGGTCTGACCGGAGGTTCGCTGCCGCTCGCGGTGACGCTGGCCACGCCGCCGATCTTCGATGCGCACAAATCGGACGACCGCGCGCGGATGTTCTTCCATTCGTCGAGCTATACCGCCAACCCGATCGCCTGTGCCGCAGCCAATGCGAATCTGGCCATCTGGCGCGAAGAGCCCGTGCTGGGCCGCGTCGCCGATCTCGGGCAGCGGCAGCAGGCGCGGCTCGATCGCATCGCGCGGCATCCGGCGGTGCGCAAGCCACGCCGCCTCGGCACCATCGCCGCGTTCGAGATGGAAGGTGAGGCCGCAAGCTATCTTTCCACCGTCGCCCCGCGGCTCATGGCGTTCTGCCGGGATCGCGGCGTGCTGCTCCGCCCGCTCGGCAACACAATTTACGTCATGCCGCCCTATTGCATCGACGATGCCGATCTCGATGCGGTTTACGGCGTGGCGGAGGCGTTCATTACCGACGAAATCAACCCGCTTGCGGGAGGGGGCGGGGGAGGGCATGTCCTGATCCCGTGACTGACAGGCCCTCCCCTAGCCTCTCCCAGCGGAAGCGGGACGAACCAGAGATCGTGCTCTATCTTGCCCGCGCGCAGAACGGCGTGATCGGCCGCGATGGCCAGCTGCCATGGCGCATCCCGGCGGACCTCAAGCGCTTCAAGGCGATGACCATGGGCAAGCCGATGGTGATGGGCCGCAAGACCTTCGAAAGCTTCCCCAATCCCCTGCCCGGCCGCCGCCATATCGTGCTGACCCGCGATCCGGCCTGGCGCGCGGAAGGGGCGGAGGTGGCGCGTACGCCGGATGATGCTCTCGCACTGGCAGGCGATGTCCCGGAGATTGCGGTGATCGGCGGGGCCGAGGTGTTTCGCCGCTTCCTGCCGTTGGCGGATCGGATCGAACTGACCGAGGTGCACGGCGATCATGAGGGGGATGCAATTGTGGAGCCATTCGGTTCGGAATGGCGCGAAGCAGCGCGCGAAAATCATGACGGCCACAGCTTCGTGACGCTGGTGCGCGCATGACCCGGCGCATTGTCCTTGGCGTCATCGCGCTGATCGTGCTGGCCGCGATCGGTTTCTTCACGCTCGGTCCCGGCATCGTCGAGAAATCGATGAACAAGGTCGTGCCCGGCCCGATGCCCACCGTCACGCCCGAGGCCGCAGTGCTGCACAAGTCGCTGCAGATCGCCGATCTCCATGCCGATACCTTGCTGTGGAAGCGATCGCTGCTCGACCCTGCCGAGCGCGGCCAGGTCGATCTGCCGCGGCTGCAGACCGGCAATGTCGCGCTGCAGATATTCAGCTCGGTCACCAAGACGCCCAAGGGGCAGAATTACGACAGCAATTCCGCCGAGACCGACAACATCACGCTGCTGACCTTCGCGCAGCTGCAGCCACCCGAGACATGGTCTTCGCTGCTCGAGCGATCGCTGTGGCACGCGACCAAGCTGCGTCGTGCGGCGGGGGCCTCGGAGGGGCAATTGCGGGTAATCCGCTCGTCTGACGATCTGGCGAAGCTGCTCGCCGATCGCAATGCCGGCAAGAACGTCACCGGCGGGCTGCTGTCGATCGAGGGGCTGCAGAATCTCGAGGGCAAGGCCGCCAATCTCGACAAGCTCTATGATGCAGGGTTCCGCATGGCGGGTTTCGCGCATTTCTTCGACAATGAAGTCGCCGGATCGATGCACGGGGAGAAGAAGGGCGGGCTTACCCCGCTCGGCCGCGAGGTGCTGCGCGCGATGGAGGCCAAGGGGATGGTCGTCGACATCGCCCATGCCAGCCACGCCGCGGTCGCCGAGATGCTGGCGATGGCCACGCGCCCGGTCGTCTCCAGCCATGGCGGCGTGCAGGCGACCTGCAAGGTCAACCGCAACCTGACCGATGACGAAATCCGCGGCGTCGCGCGCACCGGCGGGGTGATCGGCATCGGTTACTGGGATGCGGCGATCTGCGACACCTCCCCGGCCGCTATCGTTCGCGCGATCAGGCATGTCCGCGATCTGGTGGGCGTGGGGCATGTCGGGCTCGGCTCCGATTTCGACGGTGCGGTGACGACGCGGTTCGACACCGGCCAGCTCGCCGCGATCACGCAGGAACTGAAGACGCAGGGCTTCAGCGATGCCGAAGTCCGCGCGGTGATGGGCGGCAACACGCTGCGGCTGCTGGCGGCGGGCTTGCAGCCGCGCAATCCATGACCCTATAGCGCCGCCGCATGACCCGGCTCGCAGGCGAGACCGCGGTGCCGGCGGTGTTTCGCAACGGCATCGTCGCGCTCGGCAATTTCGATGGCTTCCATCTCGGCCACCAGGCGGTGGTCGGGCGCGCGGTCGAGCGCGCGCGCGCCGAGGGACGACCGGCGATCGTCGCCACCTTCGATCCGCACCCGGTGCGGCATTTCGCGCCGCATGTGCCGCCCTTTCGCCTGACGTCGCTCGACCAGCGCGAGCGGCTGTTCGCCGAAGCAGGCGCGGATGCGATGCTGGTGTTCAACTTCGACGACGATCTCGCCGGGCTGAGCGCTGAAGCATTCGTTACGGAACGCATCGTCGGCGTGATCGGCGCGGCGGGCGTTGTGACGGGAGAGGATTTCACCTTCGGGCACAAGCGCGGCGGCGATGTCGCGGTGCTCGCCGATCTCGGCCGCCATCACGGCTTTTCGTCCGATGCGATTCCACCGGTCAGCGACGATCACGGGGCGATCTCGTCCAGCCGCATCCGCGATGCTCTGAAGGCCGGTGAACCGCGCGAGGCGGCACGGTTGCTGACCCGACCCTTCGCGATCGAAGGCACCGTCCAGCACGGCGACAAGCGCGGGCGGACGATCGGCTATCCCACCGCCAATATCGATCTCGGCCCCTATCTGCGGCCGCGCTACGGCATCTACGCGGTGCGCGGGCGGCTGGAGGATGGCCGCGTGCTGGACGGTGCGGCGAACCTGGGTATCCGCCCGACCTTCGATCCGCCCAAGGAGTTACTCGAACCCTATTTCTTCGATTTCTCGGGCGATCTCTACGATCGGCCGATCGAGGTCGAGCTGATCGAATTCCTGCGGCCGGAAGCGAAGTTCGACGGGCTCGACGCGCTGATGGCGCAGATGGCGAAGGATTGCGATGCGGCGCGGGCGGCCCTAAGCGCCGCCTGACATGACCGACACCACCGAACCCGCGCGCGGCGCTCAACAAGACTGGCGCGACACCGTCTTCCTGCCGAAGACCGATTTCCCGATGAAGGCCGGCCTCGCCGCGAAGGAGCCGGCTATCCTGGCGCGCTGGACGGAGACCGACCTGTACGGCCGCCTGCGCAAGGAGCGCGCGGGGCGCGAGCGCTTCATCCTCCACGATGGCCCGCCCTACGCCAATGGCGACATCCATATGGGCCATGCGATGAACAAGGTGCTGAAGGACATCATCGTCCGCAGCCAGTCGCTGATGGGCAAGGATGCGCCCTATGTGCCCGGCTGGGACTGCCACGGCCTGCCGATCGAATGGAAGATCGAGGAGGCGTACCGCAAGAAGAAGCTGAACAAGGACGAGGTTCCGGCGGCCGAATTCCGCGCCGAATGCCGCGCCTATGCCGCGCACTGGGTGCAGGTCCAGCGCGAGCAGTTCGAACGGTTGGGGGTGATGGGCGACTGGGATGACCCATACCTAACGATGAAGTTCGACGCCGAGGCGGCTATCGTCGGCGAGCTGTTGAAGTTCGCCGAAAGCGGCCAGCTCTATCGCGGCGCCAAGCCGGTGATGTGGTCGCCCGTGGAGAAGACCGCGCTGGCCGAGGCCGAGGTTGAGTATGAGGACATCACCTCGACCCAGATCGATGTCGGGTTCGAGATTGTCGAGGCGCCGAAGGCGCCCGAACTGGTCGGCGCGCATGCGGTGATCTGGACGACGACGCCGTGGACGATACCGGTGAACCAGGCTTTGGCCTATGGGCGGGAGATCAAATACTCCGCTTGGCGGTTGGGTAGTAAGGTCATTCTTACCGCTACCGATCTTTGGAACGATTTTGCCGAACGCGCCGGCTCAACGCCTTGGCTCTCTGAAGGGCAGGGATGGACTCTCGTTTGGGCCGGTAAGGGCTCCGACCTCACCGGCGCCGTCGCCCGCCACCCGATGCACCATCTCGGCGGGTTCTTCGCGCGGCCGCGTCCGTTCCTGCCGGGCGATTTCGTCACGACCGATCAGGGCACCGGGCTGGTCCACATGGCCCCCGACCACGGCGAGGACGATTTCCTGCTGTGCAAGGAAAACGGCATCGATCCGGTGTTCGCGGTCGATGGCGGGGGGATGTACCGCGCCGACTGGGCGTGGCTGGGCGGCCAGGGTTCGGTCATCAACAAGAAATTCAACGCGCCGGACGGACCGATCTGTTCGGACCTGCGCGCGGCGGGCGGGCTGCTGGCGGCGTCGGACGATTTCGCGCACAGCTATCCGCATTCGTGGCGCTCCAAGGCCAAGGTAATCTTCCGCGCGACGCCGCAATGGTTCATCCCGATGGACCGCAGCGCGCACGACGGAAACCATACACCCAATCCCGTCCGTGCTGAGCTTGTCGAAGCACCGTCCTTCTCTTCCGACGTCAGCGAAGGCAGTGCGGCCCTTCGACAAGCTCAGGGCGAACGGGATGGGAGTGTGGATTTCCCATTCACGCTTGGCCACGCTCAGGGCAACGGCCCCACGCTCCGCGAACTCGCGCTCGATGCGATCGAACGGACGCGGTGGGTGCCGGCGAAGTCGCGCAACCGGATCGCGGCGATGGTCGAGGGGCGGCCCGATTGGGTGATCTCGCGCCAGCGCGCCTGGGGGGTGCCGATCGCGCTCTATGTGCACCGCGTGACCGGCGAGTATCTTCGCGATCCGGCGGTCAATGCGCGGATCATCGCTGCGGTCAATGCGGGCGGGGCGGACGCGTGGTATGCCATTGACCACCAGACGCTGCTTGGCGACAGATACGACCTCGCCGATTACGAGGTCGTCACCGACATTCTCGACGTGTGGTTCGACAGCGGCTCGACCCACGCCTTCGTGATCGAGCAGCGCTATGGCGAGGGCGTTCGCGCCAATCTGTATCTTGAGGGGTCGGACCAACATCGCGGCTGGTTCCAGTCCTCGCTGCTCGAAAGCGCGGGAACGCGCGGGCGGGCGCCCTATGATGCCGTCCTCACCCACGGCTTCGCGCTCGATGGGCAGGGCAAGAAGATGTCCAAATCGAGCGGCAATGTCGTCGATCCATTGAAGATTATCGGCGAGAGCGGGGCCGATATCCTGCGGCTGTGGGTCGCCTCGACCGATTATTTCGAGGACGTCCGCATCGGCAAGGAGGTGCTGGCGACCACCGGCGACGCTTACCGGAAGCTGCGCAACACCTTCCGCTATCTGCTGGGCGCGCTCGACGGGTTCGACGAGGGCGAGCGCGTGGCGGCGGCGGAGATGCCCGAGCTGGAGTGCTATGTACTCCACCTACTCGCGGAGCTGGATGCCGAGCTGAAATCAGCGACCGCGGCGTTCGAGTTCAACCGCTACGCCCGCGCGCTGACCGATTTCTGCAACGAGGATCTATCCGCCTTCTTCTTCGATATCCGCAAGGACGTGCTTTATTGCGACGCGCCGGGCAGCGTCACGCGGCGGGCGTACCGGACGGTGCTCGACACGCTGTTCCACGCGCTGGTGCGCTATGCCTCGCCGATCCTGTGCTTCACCGCCGAAGAGGTGTGGCAGACGCGGTTTCCCGATGCGGATTCGGTGCATCTGCTGGAATGGCCCAAGGAAGCCGGCGTGTCGGACGCCACTCTTGCGGCGCGCTGGGCGGAAATCCGCCGGATGCGCGAGGCTGTGACCGAGGCGATCGAGCCCTATCGCCGCGAAAAGACCATCCGATCCAGCCTGGAGGCGGAGGTGACCGTCCCCGCCCTGCCCTTGCCTGCCGAGGCGCTGGAGGAGATATTCATCGTGTCGCAAGTAAGCGAGGCTCAGGAGATTGCGGTGACCCGCACCGAAAACCAGAAATGCGGCCGCTGCTGGCGGCACCGGCCCGAAGTCGTGGCCGATGGCGCGCTATGTTCGCGCTGCGCCGAGGTGGCGGCATGATCGCCGCACGCCGCAACGCCTTCATCTTCGCAGGCGTGATCTTCGTCATCGACCAGATCATCAAATGGCTGGTCGATGGCCCGCTGGCGTTGAAGCAGGTTGGCGATACGCTCGTCATCCTGCCGATCTTCGAATTGAAGCGCGTGCACAATTACGGCGTGTCGCTGGGCATGCTGCAGGCCGATACCGATCTCACCCGCTGGCTGCTGGTCGCGCTGACCGCAGCGATCGCCGGCGGGGTCGTCTGGTGGATGCAGCGCGAAAAGAACCGGCAGGATCTGCTGGCGCTCAGCCTGGTTCTGGGCGGAGCGATCGGCAATATCGTCGATCGCATGCGGCTGGGCTATGTGCTGGATTACGCCAATCTGCACTTCGGCGACTGGTCGCCCTTTTTGGTCTTCAATGTCGCCGATGCGGGGATTACCATCGGCGTGCTCATTCTGCTACTCCGCGCGCTGCTGGTGCGCGAAAAGCCCAAGACACAGATTCCCGTGGAGACTCGTTCCGATGCGTAAAGCCCTATTGACCACCGCCGCCCTGGCGACTGCCAGTCTGCTCGCCGCCTGTGGCGGCTCGAGCGGGCTCAACCGCGACCGGCCGGACGAATTCGCCGTCGCGCGTCAGGCGCCGCTCGTCATCCCGCCCGATTATTCGCTGACCCCGCCGACCCCGGGCGCGCCGCGTCCGCAGGATACCGCGGCAAGCACCCAGGCGCTGCAGGCGCTGTTCGGTGGCCCGGCGGCGCGCAGCGCGTCCGAAACCAACGCACTGGGCCAGGCGGGCGTGGCGCAGGCCGATGCCGGCGTCCGTTCGGCAGTGGGCGATCCGGGCACCACCGTGGTCGACAAGGGTTCGGTGACCCGCGACATCATCGCCGCGCCCGAGGGTGACGGCCAGGATGCACGCGCCAATCCCGGCGGTACGCCTGCCCCGGCAGCAACGACACCGCCGCCGGCCGAAACCGCACCGCCAGCGGCAACCACGCCGCCCGCCACCGCCACGCCGCAGTAAAGGCCTAACCCCTCCCCGTTCGCCCTGAGCGTGTCGAAGGGCCGTCCTTACTCTCTGACCTTGCGGAAGAAGGGCAGTGCTTCGACAAGCTCAGCACGAACGGGATTTTGGGCGCATTCACTGATCCAACAAAAAGGGGCGCGAACCGCATGGTCCGCGCCCCTTTTTCGTTTGATGGATCAGCGCCTCAGAACGAGAAGCCGATATAGCCCAGCACGGTCGAACCGCGGCCCAGCGTCTGGGCGAAGCGGAAATCGTTGGTCACATTGGTGTCGACATAGCTGACACCGACCTTGAGCGGGCCGCCGACGGCCTCTGCCGTCACCGACCAGTCCCAATATTCTTCGCTGTCATCAAGGTTCACCAGGCCGAGCGAGCCATTGGAATAGCCGACATGGCCCTTCAGCGTGACGGGCGTGGTCGGCACCGCGACCGCGGCGTCGAAATAGCCATAGATGTTGTCATCGTTGCTGTCGGTGAAATCCAGGCCGTCCTGCCCGCCCCATGCATAGGCCGCGCCGAGCTTGGTCGAGACCGGGCCGATGGTGTAGGTCACCGCGGCATAGGGTTCGAAAAAGTCGGTGTCCAAGCCGTCTTCGGCATCGGCGTAGAAGTAATAGAGCAGGCCGACATCGAAGCCGAGGCCATTGCTCAGCGTCTTTGTGTAGCCGCCGTAGAAATCGATCTCGACATCGCCGTATCCGGTCAGCGCCGGGGTATCGCCACTACCGTCGATGGTGGACGCGAACGCGCCGACATAGAAGCCGCTTTCGTGGTTGACGTTGACCGTGCCCTGAACGGCGGGGTCTTCGTCGCTCTGCGTCAGGCCGCGGAAGCGGTAGTCGCTGGTGAGCGTGACGCCGCCGGTGACCTTGACGGGCGGCGGAACATCGGTGTCCTGCGCAAAGGCAGGGGCTGCAGCACCCGCAAGCGCAAGCGCGGCGAGGCTGATCATGGAGAGACGCATGGTGTTTCCCTTTCCAAGGAAGTTGTGCGGCGTCCCCACCTGCTTTTCGGATGGACGTGTCTGTTCGCGCCGAAGGGCGCGCGCACGATCCTTTCCGATCTCCGGTTGAGATAGCATCGATGTTGCGCCGCACAACAGAAAAGCGGCGGCGCTCCGTCAGGATTCGGGACTGTGTTGCGCCGGTGCAACAGAAATGTCATCCGCGCCTGGCGTGGGCAGGGTGCGGATGTGCACGTCATGCTGCGGGTAAGGCAGGGAAATGTCGTGTTCCTTGAACAGCCACCACAGCCGGTTGAGCACATCCGACTGGACATTGCCGATGCCGCCTTCGGGATCGCTGATCCACACCAGGATTTCATGCTCCACCGCACGGTCACCGAACTTGATCAGCCAGACATTGGGCCTGGGCGTATCGAGCACGCGCGGGCTTTCGGCAGCGGCGCGCAGCATCAGTTCCTGGGCCAGCTTCAGGTCGCTATCATAGCCGACGCCCACCGGCACGTGCACGCGCACGTTGCGGTCCGAATAGGACCAGTTCTCGACCTCGGTGGTCATCAATATCTCGTTGGGGATCAGATGCTCCTTGCCGTCGCGGGTGATGACCGAGACCGCGCGGATGCCGATCTTGTTCACCCAGCCGACATTCTCCCCCACCACGATCACGTCGCCCGGCTTGATCGAGCGGTCCATCAACAGGATGATGCCCGAGATCAGATTGCCGAAGGTCTTCTGGAAGCCGAAGCCGATGGCGAGGCCGAACGCACCGGTGAAGACGGCAAGCGCGGTCAGATCGATGCCGATCAGGTCGATCCCGACGAAGAACACCACGACCACAACCACGATCTGCGCGATCTTGCGGCCGAGCAGTTTCTGCGTCGGATCGAAGCTGCGGGTCGATTCGATGGCGTTGCCGACCAGCCGGTTACCCAGCCGCGCGACCGCATAGAGCGCGACCAGCGTGAGCAGGATGGTGATGCCCGACAGCAAGGATATCCGCCGCCTGCCGACATCGAAGCCGACTCCCGCCAGCGTGTCGCGGAGTTCGGAGAGCCCGCCCAGCGCCTGCGCGAACAGCGCGACGAACAGGATCAGCGCCACACCGCGCGCGATCCATCTCGCCAGGCCAAGGCCGTGCAGTAGAACGGCCACCAGCCAGGCCGTGGCGGCGGCGAGCGCGATGCCGATCGGCAGCCGGGCGAGCGGCGGCCATGGATAGGCGGTGTTGGCGATCGCAAGCAGCAGCGCCGCCGATCCATGCCGAATGACCGCGCCCATCCGCTCGCCGATGCCGCCGGCATGGACGCCGAACAACCGGTGCCACAGCGCCTTGGCGCGATCGCCGAGATAGCGCCCCGCCCACCAGCCAAACGCCAGCGCGGCGATGGTGATGCCGCCGGCGACGGCCAGTTCGGGCAGATGCGGATCGGCCGGTATCTCCAGCCCCAGGCCGCGCAGAAAGGCGGCCAGCTGGTTCATTTCGCCAGGCGGAAGGCGGCGAGGCCGCGATCGAGGTCGCCGATCAGGTCATCGACATCCTCCAGCCCGATCTGCAGCCGGACCAGCGGTCCTTCGGCCTGCCAGCGCGACGCGGTGCGGTGCGGATCGGCGGGGACGACCAGGCTTTCGAACCCGCCCCAGCTATAGCCGATGCCGAACAGATCGAGCGTATCGATCAGCGCGGCGCGAGCGGCCTCGTCGCCGCCATCGAGAACGAAGGCGAACAGGCCCGATGCGCCGGTGAAATCGCGGATGAAAATGTCGTGGCCTGGGCAGGACGGCAGCGCCGGGTGCAGCACGCGGGCGACCTCCGGCCGGGTTCCCAGCCAGTGGGCGATCTTCAGCGCGCTTTCGCCGTGCCGCGCCAGCCGGACATCGAGCGTGCGCAGGCCGCGGCTGCCGAGAAAGGCGTCGTCCGGGCTGACATACTGGCCCAGCTGGTGCGCGGTGTCGCGCAACGCGGGCCATAGCCCCGCAGTCGCGGTGACCGATCCCAGCATCACATCCGAATGCCCACCGATATATTTGGTGCAGGCGAGGATCGAGAGGTCCACGCCGTGTGCCATCGCCGGGAACAGCAGCGGCGTCGCCCAGGTGTTGTCGAGCAATGTCACCAATCCACGCGCCTTCGCCGCGGCGCAGATGGCGGGCACGTCCTGCACCTCGAAGGTCAGGCTGCCCGGGCTTTCCATGAAGATCGCGCGCGTGGCGTCGCCGATCAGATCGGCGATCCCCGCGCCTGCCAGCGGATCGTAATAGCGCGTGGTGATGCCGAATCGCTTGAGCAATCCGTTGCACAGGCTCCGCGTCGGCTCATAGGCCGAATCGACCATCAACAGCTCGTCGCCGGGGCCGAGCACCGCCAGCAGCGCGCCCATCACCGCCGCGACGCCCGATGGGTAGAGGAACGTCGCCTCCGCCCCCGGCTCCATTTCGGTCAGCGCGTCGGCGAGGCTCCACTGGGTCGGCGTGCCGCGCCGCCCGTAATAGAGCCGGTGGTGCGTGTCGCGCCCCGCATTCGCCCGCAGCGCCGCGACATCGTCATAGAGGATCGTCGAAGCGCGCCACACCGGCGGGTTGACGATGCCCTGTGTCCATTCCGCCCGGCGCCCGGCGGAGGCGAGCCGCGTGGCAGGCCGAAGAACATCTTCTTCGTCGCGCCTGCCGCCCGCGCTCACGCCGCCCCCGTGGCCTTGGGCGTCGCCGGATCGCTGCCCCATTCGGCCCAGGAGCCGTCGTACAGCTTCGCGTCCTTGTTCCCCAGCAGCTGCGCACCGAACGCCAGCACCGCCGCGGTCACCCCGCCGCCGCAGGTGGTGACCATCGGCTTCGCTGGATCAACCCCGGCATCGGCGAACGCCGCACGCAGGGCGTCGTCCTGCTTCCACGTGCCATCCTCGTTGTAGAGGCGGCTGTGCGGCAGGTTCACCGCGCCGGGCATGTGGCCGGGGACGACGCCGGGGCGCGGCTCGGGTTCCTCGCCCGCGAAACGGCCGGGGGTGCGGGCATCGACCACCTGCGTGCCGGCATCAAGCGCGGCGGCGACATCGTCCTTGGTGGCAAGGCTCGCTTCGTCCTTGAACACGGTGAAATGGCGGTGGCGGTTGGTCGCCTTGCCGGTCTCCACATCGCGCCCTTCGGCCTTCCACTTGGCGATGCCGCCGTCGAGGATCGCCACGTCATGCGCGCCGAACAGGTTGAACATCCACCATGCCCGTGCGGAAGTCTTGATCGGGGTATCGTCATAAAGGACGATCCGGCTGCCATCGCCCAGCCCGAGCGACTGCATCCGGCTGGCGAATTTCTCCGCGCTGGGCAGCATCGCCGGCAGAGCGCTGTCGAGATCGCGCAATTCGTCCAGATCGAGGAAGATCGCGCCCGGAATATGCGCGCCCTCGAACTCCGCGCGCGCATCGCGGTGATGCTCGGGAAGGAACATCGACGCATCGACCACCCGCAAGTCCGAAGCGCCCAGTTCCCCTGCGAGCCATTCGGTCGAAACCAGCGAGTCCATGCGATCGTCTCCCTTGGATGATGCCGCATCCCTAATCGGCGGCGGCGGGACTGTCGAGGAAGCGTGACGCCTTTCGATTCACCTGGGTCATCGCTACATGCGCCAACATGACCCCGATGCATCTTGGCCAGAATTCCGCCCTGCCCGAATCTCCGGAAGCGGCGGTGCTCGATTATGTGCCCAATCCCCGACCCGGACGGCCTTATCTGGTGCGATTCACCGCGCCCGAATTCACCTCGCTCTGCCCGGTCACCGGCCAGCCCGATTTCGCGCATCTGGTGATCGACTATGCGCCCGGCGAGACGATCGTCGAATCCAAGTCATTGAAGCTGTTCCTCAGTGCTTTCCGCAACCACCGCGCTTTTCACGAAGACTGCACCGTGGGCATCGGCGAGCGGCTGACCACGGAGATGAAGCCGCTCTGGCTGCGCATCGGCGGCTATTGGTATCCCCGTGGCGGCATCCCGATCGACGTGTTCTGGCAATCGGGCGAGCCGCCCGCGGGCCTGTGGCTGCCGCCACAGGATGTGCCTGGATATCGCGGTCGCGGATGAGGCACGGCTGATCGAAATCAGCCATATTTAGTTTGCTGCGTCGCAGCATTTCTGCAACCTTAACAGCCTCGAGTCGTTGTGCGTCCGTTGCTTGGCGGAATCCCCAGGCTTTTTGCACTCGCGAAGGACTCTTATGGCTGATGACCCCAACGGTACCCGCGCGGCGACCAGGATCGCGCTGATCGGCAACTTCCTGCCGCGCCGTTGTGGACTCGCCACTTTCACCACCGACACCTATTACGCGCTCGCCAACCGCTTTCCGGATGTCGCGGTGGACGTCTATGCGATGGACGATTACCCCGGCCGTTACGCCTACCCCCCCGAAGTCACCCACGCGATCCCGCAGCATGACCGCGACGGGTATCTTGACGCCGCCCGCCGGATCACCGCGAGCGGCGCGCAGGCTTTGTGGGTCCAGCATGAATATGGCATCTTCGGCGGGCCGGCGGGATCGTTCCTGCTGGCGCTGCTCGACCGGCTGACCATCCCCGTCATCGTCACGCTGCACACCGTGCTCGAAAAGCCGAGCCCCGAAGAGCGCGCGGTGATGGACGCGATCCTGCGCCGTGCATCGAAGGTGATCGTCATGGCCGAGCGTGGGCGTGAGATCCTCCAGCGCGTCCACGGCGCGCACGCCGCGTCGATCGCGATGATCCCGCACGGCGTGCCCGACCGCGCCCTGGTCGAACCCGATACGATGAAGGCGCGTTTCGGCTGGGAAGGCCGCGAGACGATCCTGACCTTCGGCCTGCTGGCGCCGAACAAAGGCATCGAGACGATGATCGCGGCGATGCCCGCGATCGCCGCCGCGCGGCCCGATGCGCTGTATGTCGTGCTGGGCGCGACCCACCCCAATCTGATCGCGCATGAAGGCGAAGCCTATCGCGACCGGCTGCAGGCGCAGGTCGCCGAACTGGGCGTGACCGACAATGTCCGCTTCATCGATGGCTTCATCGCGCACGAGGAACTGCTGGATTACCTCCAGGCGGCGGATATCTACGCCACGCCCTATTGCAACCCGGCGCAGATCACATCGGGCACGCTCAGCTATGCTGTCGGGCTGGGCAAGGCCGTGGTCTCCACCCCCTATAGCCATGCCACCGAAATCCTGGCCGACGGGCACGGCGCGCTGGTCGATTTCGGCGACGCCGATGGCTTCGCGCGCGAGATAACCCAGCTGCTGAGCAAGCCGCGCGACCGCACGGCGTTGATGACGCGCGCCTATGCGCGCGGCCGGACGATGATCTGGGAACGCAGCGCCGAGGCGGCGATGGCGGAAATCCGGGCGATGGTGGCCAAGGCCCCGCGCCGCATCACGATCGATCGTTCGACCAGGCTGCTCGCCCCCAATATCGCGGCGGTGGAGCGGATGAGCGACGCCACCGGCATGCTCCAGCATTCGATCTATTCGGTGCCCGATCGCCGTCACGGCTATTGCATCGACGACAATGCCCGCGCGCTGATCCTGCTCAACACGATCGACGGCATCGACGACGGCGTACGTGACAAATGGACGACGATCTACGCGGCGTTCGTCCAATATGCGTGGAACGACGACACCCGCCGCTTTCGCAACTTCATGCGGTTCGATCGCAGCTGGTGCGAGGACGAGGGGTCGGAGGATTCGAACGGCCGCGCACTATGGGCGCTCGGGCGGACCGCGCTCGATGGACGCTCGCTGAAATTGCGCGATTGGGCGGTGTCGCTGTTCGACAAGACCGCGCCGATCGCCTTCGACATGCAAAGCCCGCGCACCCACGCCTTCGCCATGCTCGGCGCGGCGGCGATGTTGCAGGCGCACCCCGGCCACGGCATGGCGCGCCGCATCCTCGAGCAGTTCGGCGACGAGCTGGTCGCGCTGGCCGATCGCGCCCGCCGGCCCGAATGGCGCTGGTTCGAGATCGTCCTGGCCTATGACAACGCCCGCTTGCCCGAGGCGCTGATTCGCGCGGGCATGGCGCTGGGGCGCGAGGATTTCACGACCTGCGGGCTGGACACGCTCGACTGGATCATAGCGCAGCAGACATCGCCGGAGGGCCGGTTCCGCGCAGTCGGCACCGACAGTTTCGGCCGCGCCTACGAACCGCCGCTGCCGTTCGATCAGCAGCCGCTGGAGGCGCAGGCAACGATCGATGCATGCGAAGCGGCGCACAGTGCGACGGGCTCTCAGCGGTGGATCGACGAAGGTCTGCGCGCCTATCGCTGGTATCTGGGCGCCAACGATCTCGATCTGCCGCTCGCCAGCAGCGGCGATGGCGGCTGTTTCGATGGTCTGATGCCCCACGGGCTGAACCGCAATCAGGGCGCCGAGTCGATTTTGGCGCTGCAATTGGCGACGACGACCATTTCCGGGCTTTCCAAGCGCGCTCGAATCGGGAATGACACGCCCGACGCCGCCGTAGCCTGATCTCGCTCAAGTCGGCTTTCTTGCCCTTCGAAGGGGAGGACATGGAGCCTATCTTTACCCATAGCCTGCGGCTGTACGCCGATCCGTCCCGCGTGGTCGTGCGGCCCTTCCACATCAGCTGGCAGGGCACGTCGAGCCGTACCGAGCGCCTGGTGCGCGAAGTGCTGCAGATGAGCCCGCGCCAGGCGAACGAGGAACTGGAGGAAGTGCTGCGCGATTTCGAGGCGCGCCACTGGCAGACCCGCCGCGTGTTCATGACCCGCTATGAAGAGATAGAGGGGCAGCTGGGCCTCGATGGCAGCAAGATCGGTGACGAGAAGCGCCAGCTGATCGGCGCCTATTTCTGCCACGAATACAGTTATGCCGCCGCCGCGCTGATGAACCCCAGCGTGGTGCCGCATTACGATCAATCGGGCATGCCCGAAGGATCGTGCCGTATCCTGATGTCGCTGCGCGCGGTCGGCGAGGGGCACATCTCCTCGGTCGCCTTCCGCGAGGGCATCATCACCAGCGAGAACAAGCTGAAGCTCGCCCCCGAACCGCCCTTCGCCACCGCCACGGATACCCACGGCGACGAGGAAGAGATGCCCGAAGGCCCGGTGACGGTGTTCCGCCACCGCGATTCCACGCTGTCGGGCACGGTCATCTTCCCGATCACCAAGGCCCAGTCCAAGGGGCTGGAGGATCTCCGCCTGGTCAAGTTCACCCATGACGACGGCATGGAGGAATGGCTGGGCACCTATACCGCCTATAACGGCACGGTGATCCAGTCGGAGCTGCTGCGGACCAAGGATTTCCGCGCGTTCGATCTGGTGCCGATGACCGGCCCCGCCGCGCGCAACAAGGGCATCGCGCTGTTTCCGCGCAAGGTGGACGGGAAATATTTCGCGATCGGCCGGCAGGACGGCGAGAATCTGTATCTGCTCACGTCGGACACATTGACCCATTGGGAAGAGGGCGAACGCATCCTGGAGCCCGAATATCCCTGGGAACTGGTCCAGATCGGCAATTGCGGCCCGCCGATCGAGCTGGAAGAGGGCTGGTTGCTGCTGACCCACGGCGTCGGCGCGATGCGCAAATACGCTATCGGCGCAGCGCTGCTCGACAAGGACGATCCGTCGAAGGTGCTGGCGCGCACCGTCGAGCCGCTGATCGCCGCGGCGCACGAAGACCGGGAGGGATATGTCCCCAACGTCGTCTACACCTGCGGCGCGATGAAGCATGGCGACGTGCTGTTCATCCCTTACGGCGTGGCGGACAGCTCGGTCGCGTTCGCCTTTGTCAGCATCGCGACGATGCTCGAGGCGATGACACCCGTCGAGAACGCGGAACCCAAGAGGGCGATTGCTTAACTAACAAACTTGTAAGTTGTGCGCTGCACAAGCATATTGGATACCGTGAACACTGCGATTCCCCATCACCACCCGGTCGAGATCGCGGCAAGCGACATCGATTTCATGGGTCATGTGAACAACGCGCATTATCTGCGCTGGGTGCAGGACGCGGTCGTCGCGCACTGGCGGCGGTTCGCCCCCGACGATGCGGTCGCGGCGCATCTGTGGGTCGCGCTGAAGCACGAGATCACCTACCGCAAGCCCGCCTTCCTGGATGACGAGGTGATCGCGACCACCGTCCTGCAGAAGGTGGAAGGCGCCCGCGCCTTCTACGACACGCTGATCAAGCGCGGCGAAGAGGTGCTGGCCGAGGTCAAATCCAGCTGGTGCTGCCTCGACGCCGAAACGCTGCGTCCGGTGCGCGTGGCGAAGGACCTGGCGGCGAAATTCTTCGGCTGAGGCTGGCGAGGAAAGCACCCCGCTGCCGCCTGATGAGATACAGACATTCTCCCCGTTCGTCCTGAGCTTGTCGAAGGACTGTTCTTCCTTCTAGCCTCACGCCATGAGCTTCTGCGCATATATGCTGCATTGCCGCGGCGGAAAATTCTATGTGGGCCATACGGACGATCTCGACCGCCGCGTCGCTCAGCATCAGTCCGGTACGCTCCCTGGCTTCACCGCTGATCGCCTGCCGGTCGACCTCGTCTGGTCCGAGACTTTCCAGACCCGCCTCGAAGCGCAAGAGACAGAACGCAAACTTAAGGGCTGGAGCCGCGCGAAGAAGATGGCGCTTATCCGCAGAGATTGGGCACTTATTTCTGCGCTCAGCAAGAAGAAGGACGGTCCTTCGACAAGCTCAGGATAAACGGAGTTTGGAAACTAACGCGTTCATTCCAGCCCCAGTGCCGCCTTCACGTCCGCCCAGCTGACCAGCTTGAAATTCTGCGCCCTGGGCCCGTTCATGCCGTCCTGCGCGACGAACAGGCCTTGCGGGTAGTTCGGGCCGAAATCGCCCAGGATCAGTTCGATTCCGTCGGTTTCCTCGGTTGCGCCGAATTGCCCGGCGGCAATGCGGAACCGGCCGACATACGCATCATTGTCGAGACGATAGATGGAATACGCATTGTCCCCCTGGCTTGAGACGATGACATAGCCGCCCGTCGCCCCTTCGGGCGCGATGGCGACGCCTTCGGCATCGGCGACGATCGCCTTGCCATCGGCGGCCGCGATCTTGACCGGTTCGACCGGCCCTGTGGCCCGCGCATCGAAGCGGTAGAGGCCGGCATCCTCCTCGGCTACGTATAGCCGGTTGGTGCGCGGATCGACCACGCAGCCTTCGGACTGGGTGGCGAGCTTCATCGTGCGGACCACGCGGCCGGCGGGTGCCGCGCCGCTCATATCCAGCGCGATCTGGCGGATCGTGCCGTCCTTCACGACGATGAAGGCATAGGTCACGCCCTCGATCCGTCCCAGGCACACGCCGTAAGCCTCGCCCGCCCCCGCCGCGATCGTGCCCAGCGAAGCCAGCCGTGCTGTCGCGGTATCGAGCGAGAATAGCGCCAGCTTGGCATTGGCCAGATCGTTACGATCGCTGGCGACGACCAGCACGCCATCACCCTCTTCGATCAGATCGACATTGTTGACCGATCCTGCATCGACGAAATGCCGGTCGCGCCCGGTCAGGTCATAGACATGCAGCCCGGCCTTCTTGTCGGTACCGACGATCAGGCTGGCGGCGGGGTTCGCTGCATTGCGCCAGATCGCGGGATCGTCGGCAGCGTCGGCATTGGCGGTGGCGACCGCCTCGGTCTCGCCCTTTGCCTGCACCGTGACGGCAGGCAGCGCATTGGCGATTCGCGTTTCGATCGGAATTTCGTGCGGCGCACAGCCCGCGAGCAATCCGACAATCATCACGGAAACGTAACAACTCCGACGCGAAACCGACATGCTTCCCCCCTAACGGCCCCTCAGACCACGGCCGGATAGTCTGGCTGTGTGACAAATTCAATTCGGGGGGCATATGGTGGGAATGAAGGCGCTGCTGCGCGCGGGCGCGGCATTTGTCGTGGTTTTGGCCACGCCGGTGGCGGCGCAAGACTCGGCGACGAGCGAAGGCCCCGTCCAGTCCGAGACATCGGAATCCGCCGCCGACATCATCGTCAACGGCAACATCGCGTTCCGCAACCGCACCGAGGATCCCAACCCGGTGCTCAGCTACGACCTCGAATATTTCCAGCGGTTCGAGCCCGTCTCGGTCGGCGAGATGCTCAAGCGCGTGCCCGGCGTCACCTTCTCCTCCGACGTGCTCGAATATGACGGCGTGCAGATGCGCGGTCTCCCGTCGGGCTTCACCAAGATCCTGATCAACGGCAAGCGCGCACCCGGCGGCGAGGCCGATCGCAGCTTCTTCGTCGATCGCATCCCCGCCGAGCTGGTCGAGCGGATCGAGATCGTCCGCTCACCAACCGCCGACCAGTCGAGCGAGGGGGTCGCCGGCACGCTCAACATCATCACCAAGGATTCGGCGCAGTTCGACGGCGGCTTCGCCAAGATCGGCGCCCTGATGAACGCGGACGGCGTGTTCCGCCCCTCGGGCGCGCTGGCCTATGCCGATACGCTGAGCGACGGAGTCAGCAGCTTCTGGGGCGCGTTAAACTATCAGCAGCGCCGCAACCCCAAGAAGAAGACGTCCGAACGCTATGACGGCGATCTGTTCTTCAACGATCGCGAGCTGCAGGACGACACCCGCGACGGCACCGACATTTCAGGCAACGCCGAATTCCGCACGCAGTTCGGCAATGGCGGTAATTTCCGTATCCGCGGCCTCTTCATCGACACCGACCGCGACGAGGACGAAACCTCGCTGACCTACGAGATGATCGAGGACCCCGAGGATTTCGGCGAGCTCTACACCCCCAGCCAGGACGAGCTGGAGTTGGACGGCGTCGAGATCCAGCAGGAGCGCATCAGCCAGCAGACCTACGCCGTTGCCGCCGACGCGGAAATCCCGGTCGGCCCGGGCGAGATCGGCATCCAGGGCGCCTGGAACGGCTTCCGCGAGGATACGTCGATCGACGTGCTGGAGGGCGACACCGTCGCCGAGGCCGAGCTCGATTCGCGCGAATTCCTCAAGACACACGACGATGAATATGAGGCGACGCTCTACTACCGGTTCAAGTCCGACGCATTCAGCGCCAAGCTGGGCATCGATTATCTCAACAAGTCGCGCGATGGATCGCTGCTGGAAGAGGGCGAGGACGAGCCGGGCGCCGGATCGATCTTCGAGGTGAAGGAAAAGCGCTACGATCCGTATCTGCGGCTGACCTTCGAGCCGACCGATGCGCTGACGATCGACGCCGGCCTGCGTTACGAGATCACCCGCCGCGAGACGCGCACCAACGAGGACGAGGAATTCGCCCTTACCCGCGTCGCGAAATATGACGAGGAATCGCTCAATCCCTCGATCAGCCTGCGCTATCAGTTGGGCGACGGCCAGTTCCGCGCATCGGCCGCACGCACCATTCGCCGGCCGGACTATGACCTGATCTCGCCGCTCCGCCAGGAGGAGGAACCGACCGACGAGAATGTGCTGGTCGGCAACCCCTTCCTGCGCAACCAGAAATCGTGGGGCGTCGATGTCGGCTACGAGCAGCGGTTCGGCCGCAACGGCATCTTCGGCATCAACTTCTTCTACCGCGACATCACCGATCTGATCGAGCTGGAATCGACGGGAGAAGTGGACGAAGACACGGGCTTCGACATCGTCTCGCCGACCAATATCGGCGACGGCGAGACCTGGGGCGTCGAGATCGACCTGTCGGTGCCGCTGACCTTCGCGGGGCTGCCCGATACTGGCATCTTCGCCAACTATACCTATCTCGACAGTTCGCTGATCGATCCGTTCACCGGGCAGGAGCGACGTTTCGACAACCAGCCGCACCACCTTTACAATGCCGGCTTCATCCACACCGTCCGCCAGGTCGATGCGAGCTTCGGCGTCTCGGTTTCGGGCCGTAGCGGCGCGACCGAATCCAACTTCGACGAGACGATCGACCTGCGCTACGATCCCGATCTGGAAGCATTCGTCGAAAAGCGCTTCGGCAAGAACTTCGTGTTGCGCGTATCGGCGCAGAACCTGCTCAATCGCCGCAAGAAGGAAGACTTCCTGAAATATGATGGCGATTCGCTCGAGGAGATCCTCGAGAACCGCGCCAATGGCGAGTTCGACGAATATGAGATCGAACGCGAAAAATCGGGTCCGCTGTTCCAGGTGACCCTGCGCGCGGCATTCTGAGGCAATCGAACACATCTGGGGGTGGCGGTGTGAGGAGCATATCTCCCCACCCGTCACCCTGAACTTGTTTCAGGGTCCATCGGGCCGCCAGGAACTGATACAGCGACGATCCCCAGCCCCACCGCCAAATCGTTCCATTCGGGGTTCAGTTCCTCGATCAGGTTGATTTTCCAGTTGCGATGCCACCGCTTGAGCTGTTTTTCGCGCGCGATCGCGTCCGGCATGTCGTCAAGCATCTCGAAATGCACCAGCCGGTGCACATTGTAGCGGGTGGTGAAGCCGCCCGTGGTACCGTTGCGATGCTGATACATCCGCGCGGGAAGATCTGAGGTAACGCCAATGTACAGCGTGCCCCGCTTCTGGCTCGCGAGGATATAGACGCACGGGCTACGCTCTCTCAATTGGCCCCCCTCCTCTGCCGCCCGATGGATGCTGAAACAAGTTCAGCATGACGGCCTAGCGAAGACCTATCTGAAACCGCCTCACCGCCCCTTGAACAGGCCACCCAATATGCCGCGGACCAGGCTCTTGCCGAAGCTGCCGGCCACCTGCCGCCCGATCGAGGTCGCCGCCGACCGCGCGGCGGACTGGACCATCTTGTCGGCGAAGCTGGGCTTGGCCGCCTCACGCGCGGCGCGCTCTTCCTCGCGGCGCTGGATCGCGGCCTGGCGATCGGCCTCCCTCTGCTGGGCGAGACGCGTGCGTTCGGCTTCCTTGGCCGCGCGCGCATCTTCCTTCGCCTGAGCAGCGGCGAGCTTCTCCGCCTCTGCCGTGGCTTTGGCCTCCGTGGCGGCGGCTGCCGCCTCCCCCGCCTTGGCCGACAGCAGTTCCTCCGCCGATTCGCGGTCAACCAGCGTGTCGTACTTGTTTCCGATCGCGTCGGTTTCGATCAGCACGCCGCGTTCGACCGGCGTCACCGGACCGACGCGCGAGCGGGGCGGCTTGATCAGCGTGCGCTCGACCGGTGAGGGCGCGCCGTCGGGCTGGAGCAGCGAGACCAGCGCCTCGCCCACCTTCAGTTCGGTTATAGCGGTGGTGACATCGATGTTCGGGTTCGACCGGAAGGTCTCCGCCGCCGACTTCACCGCCGCCTGATCGCGCGGGGTGAAGGCGCGCAGCGCGTGCTGGACGCGGTTGCCGAGCTGGCCGGCGACGGTATCGGGAATGTCGATCGGGTTCTGGGTGATGAAATAGACGCCGACGCCTTTCGACCGGATCAGGCGGACGACCTGTTCGATCTTTTCGAGCAACGCTTTCGGGGCATTGTCGAACAGCAGATGCGCCTCGTCGAAGAAGAAGACGAGCTTGGGCTTCTCGGGATCGCCCACTTCGGGCAGCGATTCGAACAGCTCGCTCATCAGCCACAGCAGGAAGGTGGCGTAGAGCTTGGGGCTGGCCATCAGCTTGTCGGCGGCGAGGATGTTGACGATGCCGCGACCCTGATCATCGACGCCGATGAAGTCGTTCATCGCCAGCGCGGGTTCGCCGAAGAAATGATCGCCGCCCTGGCTGCGCAGCTGGAGCAGCGAACGCTGGATGGTGCCGATGCTTTGCTTGGAGACGTTGCCGTAGGTGGTGGTCAGCTCGTCCGCCCGGCCGGCGCAATGGCTGAGCATCGCCTGGAGATCGTCGAGGTCGAGCAGCAGCAGCCCGTCCTTGTCGGCAACGGTGAAGGCGATGGTGAGCACGCCCTCCTGCACCTCGTTCAGGTCCATCAGCCGCGCCAGCAGCAGCGGCCCCATTTCACTGACGGTGGTGCGGATCGGGTGGCCCTGTTCGCCGTACAAATCCCAGAACTGCACAGGATTGTCGGCATAGGACCAGTCGTCATACCCGATCTCCTTCGCCCGCGCGGCGAATATCTCGTGGGTTTTGCCGGTGGGTGATCCGGCCATGGCGAGGCCGGAGAGATCGCCCTTCACATCGGCGACGAAGCTCGGCACGCCCACCGCCGAGAACCCTTCGATGATCCCCTGCAGGGTCACCGTCTTGCCGGTGCCGGTCGCGCCCGCGATCAGGCCGTGGCGGTTGGCGCGCTTGAAATTGAGTATCTGGGGCTGGCCGCCGCCAGTGCCGATGAAAAGACCCTGTTCGGACATCCACGCGCTCCTCAAATGCAAACGGCCCCGCTGTCATAGCGGGGCCGCTGCATGATGGAAACGCGGACTTAGCCGCGCGCCAGTTCGACCGCGATGTAGCGGCCCTGCGCCTGGCCCTGGCGAGGGACGACGAACAGCAGCACGCTGGTCCGGCCCGCGCGCCGCGCCTCGGCGACCGCGGTGTTGACCTCGGCCTGGGTGGTCACCGGGCGCTGATTGATCGACTGGATCAGGAACCCGCGCTGCAGCTGCTTGCCAGCCGCATCGCTCGCCGGATCGACCCGCGCGATGACCATGCCGGTGGCGTCAGATCCCAACCGCAGATCGCGCCGGATCTGCGGGGTCAGCGGCAGCAATTGCATACCCAGCGCGCTGCTCGCCGCCTGTTCGGTGGTCGGCGCCTCGTCGAGCGGATCGGTTTCCTCCTCGACATCGAACCCGGCCAATTGCTCCTCGGGCGGCCGCTTGCCGACCGTGGCCGTCACCGTCTGGCGGCGGCCGTTGCGGATCAGTTCGATCGGCACTCGCGT
>JAESGW010000472.1_pt1 | contig 37525 bp, 36 predicted proteins | sample 9269791 | NCBI WGS metagenome assembly JAESGW01 (sample SAMN16773120, study PRJNA677053) | algae metagenome | isolation source: Aphanocapsa lilacina HA4352-LM1 and co-occurring heterotrophs from near cave... | place: USA: Maniniholo cave, near Haena, Kauai, HI | collected 2009-07-28
TTGCGGCTCGTTTGAGCAGGTCCAGCACGGCCTTCTGGTGCCGCGGGTCAAGGCTCGCCAGTGGTTCATCGGCCAGTATCCAGCGTGGCTCGCCCGCCAATACCCGCGCCAGCATCGCCCGCGCGCGCTCGCCGCCCGATAGCGTGCCCACCGCGCGGGGCGCGAGCGCATCGAGATCGCAGGCGGTGACCGCCCGCGCTGCCGCGGCTTCGTCCCGGGCGGACAAGGCGGCGAACGCCCCGGCATGCGGCATCCGCCCCAGCGCGACCAGCTCCGCCACGGTCACGTCCCACGCGACGCTGGCCGATTGCGGCAGATAGCCGATCGCCCGCGCCCGCGCCCGCCGGTCCATCGTCCGCACGTCCGCGCCATCGAGCGTCGCGCCGCCCATATCCGCCGCGATCAGGCCGGCGGCGATACGCAGCAAGCTGGTCTTGCCCGCACCGTTCGGCCCGAGCAATGCGGTCACCTTGCCGGGCGCGAACGCCACATCGGCATCGGAGAGGATCGTCCGATCCCCGCGCGACAGGCTCGCCCCGGATACGCTCAGCCCCATGGCGCGCGCCTCCGCAAATTGAGTAGCAGCGCGAAGAAGAAGGGCGCACCGATCAGCGCCATCGCCACCCCCAGCCGAACCTCGCCCGCGCCGGGAGTCAGCCGCACCGCGCTGTCGGCGAACAGCAGCAACGCCGCCCCGCCCAGCGCCGAGGGCAGCAGCAATGCAGAGGGCCGCTGTCCGAACAGCGGCCGCAGCAGATGCGGCACGATCAACCCGACGAACCCGACCACCCCCGTCGCCGCGACCGATGCCCCCACCGCCAGCGCCAGCCCGCCGACGATCAGCGCGCGGGTTCGGCCGGGATGCAGGCCGAGGCTCAGCGCCGCCTCCTCGCCCAGGTTGAGCAGGTCGAGGCTGCGCCCGGTCAGCGCCAGCAGCACCGCGCCCGCCGCCATGAACGGCAGCGCCAGCACGAGTTCGGTCATCCCGCGATCGGTCAGCGCCCCCATCAGCCAGTTGATGATCTCCTGCGTCGCGAACGGGTTGGGCGCGATCGAGACGAGGAAGGCGGTGAGCGCGGCGGCAAGGCTCGACAATACGCTCCCCGCCAGGATAAAGCCGATCGCATTCCCCGCCCGGCCGACCAAGGCGACCAGCGCCAGCATCGCGATCCCCGCCCCCGCCATCGCCGATCCGAACATCAGCAACGGCGACACCGCGATGCCGAAGAAGATCGCCGCCACCGCGCCCAAGGCGGCGCTCGACGACACCCCGACGATCGCCGGATCGGCTAGCGGGTTGCGCAGATAGCCCTGCAGCACCGCGCCGGAGAGCCCCAGCACCGCCCCGATCGCCGCGCCCAATATGGCGCGCGGCAGGCGCAACTCGAAGATGATCCACCCGCCCGGCGAATCCGCGAGCCATGCGGACGGCGGCACCCACACCTTGCCCGCTGCAAGCGAAGCGACGAAGCCGAGCGCCACGAGCAGGGCGAGCGCAAAAAGGGCGACAGGCCGGCTCATAAAGATTGCCGAATCTCGACCAACCGCGCCATCGCGTCGGGGATCACCGGTCCGCCGCAATTGATCAGGCGGCGGGGGAAATGCGCCTGCGCGACCTGGGCACCCGAAGCGCGCAGAGCCCGCGCCCGCAACCGCGCCGCGCGTGAATCCGAATCCTGCGCGTCACCGTCGGGCACCAACATCACACGCGGCGGGCGCGCGACGATCTGCTCGATCGGCACTTCGCCGGTGAAGCGCAGCCCATATTCCGCCGCCGTGTTACGAAATCCCGCGCGCACCATCATCTCATCCAGCAACGTCCCACCGCCCGATGCCATGTTGCCACCGATCCACAGCAGCGCCGGCGCCGGCGGACCGGCGGGCGGGGGCGGCAGCGCGTCGATCCGCGCCGCCATCGCCGCCCCCGCCGCCGGCGCATCGACCGCATCGGCGAGCTCCAGCACCTGCGCCCGGCTCGCCGCGATGGTCGGCGGCGCATCGAGGTACAGCGCCTCGATCCCCGCGCGGGCGAACGTCGATCGCGTCGCTGGAGGGGTGAAGCTGCTCGCCACCACCAGATCGGGCCTGAGCGCGATCACTTCCTCGGCGGTGCCGCTGGTCGTGCGGAACCGCCGCGCGACCTCCAGCGGGATCGAGCTGGCTCCCGGATCGCGCGAATAATGGCTGATCGCCGCGATGCGCCCCGCCGGCACCAGCTGGACGAGCATCGCGTCGGCGCAGGGGTTGATCGAGACGATCCCGCCCCCGCCCGGCGGCGGCGCGGCGCACCCTGCGAGCGCGAAGGCAAGCAGGGCGCCCCCATGCCTCACTCGAATCGCATCCGTATGCCGACATAGCCCGCACGGCCCGGCGTGCCGTAGCCCGCCACCGTCTGATATTTCTCGTCGAACAGATTCTCCACACGGCCATATAGCTCGTATTTGTCGGCGATGCGGAACGCCGCGCGCACCTGCGCCAGCACATGGCCGTCAAGCCGCGTGAAGTTGCCCTGATCGTCGAAGCTGTCGCCGATATGCGTGATCGTCGCCCCCAAAGCCGGGCCGTTCTCGGGCGCATAGTCGAACGACGCGCTGACGCTGTGCTCCGGCCGCCGCTGCAGCCGATTGCCCTCGAAACCGGCCGACCGGTTCTCGCTGTCCAGATAGGTGTAGTTCGCGGCGAACGACACATCGCGGCTGGGGCGCATGTTCAGTGCCAGCTCCAGCCCTTCGGCGGTTGTCGCGGCGATGTTGCTATAGGCGAAGGTCGCGGGGTTGTAGTCGATCTGGTTCACCGTATCGCGGTGGAACCACGTCGCCGCGATCGACAGCGCGCCGCCCGCCAGCTGCTGCTCGATCCCGGCGTCCCAGCTTTCCGCGGTCTCGGGCTGCAGGTTGGGATTTCCGATGCCGAACGACCCGAACAGCTGGAACAAGGTTGGCGCCTTGAACCCCTCGCCATAGCTCGCGCGCAGGATAGTATCGGTCGGCAACGCCAGCGCGGCATTGGCGGCGAAGGTGGTGTTGCTGCCGAAATCCTCGTGGTCGTCGTGCCGCACGCCGCCGGTGATGGTCAGCATCTCGACCGGCTTGACGATCAGCTCGCCGAACACGCTGGTGATGCCGGTGGTGACGTTCACGCTGCCATCGAAGAACCGGCTGTCCTCATGCTCCACCCCGAACACCGCGCGGACCTGGTCGATCACCGCCAGATCGCCGCGATATTCGTACCGCTCGCTCCGCCCGCGCGCAAAGAAGCTCGTCTCGGTCGCGGTCGAGGACGCGAAGTTATCGCGATCGATATCGGCGATGCTGAACCCCAGCCGGTTGTTCAGCCGGCCAAACCGCGCCTTGATCCCGGCATAGCCATACAGCTCCTGCGAGGTCGAATATTCGTCGGTATCGACGAATTCGAAGGTCGGCGAGAAGCCGTCGAGATCGGTCCGGCCATCGGACCAGCTGCCGCGCAGGTCGATGGCGATATCGGGGGTCAGGTCGAATTCGACGCGGCCATTGGCGCCGTATCGCCGGTAGCCGTCCGGCTCGGTGCCCGAAGCCGCGGCGGAAATCCCGTCGGTGGTGAAATAGCCGCCGTCGATCCGCGCGCGGATGCGGTCACCGCCATAGCCGATGCCGCCTTCCGCCAGCACGGTTTCGAACGTGCCATATTCGCCGCGCGCGCGCGCCGAAAAGCCCGGCTCCGGCCGCTGGGTGATGACGTTGACCACCCCGCCGATGGCCTGGCTGCCCCACGGCACCGATGCCGGACCGCGCAGCACCTCGACGCGCTCGATCCCGGTGGTGAACAGCGAACCGAAGTCGAACGCCCCGTCGGGCGAGGACGGATCGTTGGTCCGCACCCCGTCGATCAGCACCAGCGTCTGCCCGCTCTCCGCGCCGCGCAGCCGGGCATAGGTCAGCGTGCCGGGCCCGCCGTTGCGCGACACCGCGACGCCCGGCGTGGTCAATAGCAGATCGGACAGGACCACCGTCTGCCGCCGTTCGATCGTCTCGGCATCGATGACCGTCACCGCCAGCCCGACCTCGTCGGCGCGCTGTTCGGCGCCGGTGGCGGTCACGATGATATCATCAACCCTCTCCCCGTTCGGGCTGAGCCTGTCGAAGCCCTGTCCTTCTTCGCCGGGCGCGGCAGAAAAGGGCAGCCCTTCGACAGGCTCAGGGCGAACGGGAGAGGGTGTGGCGCTTTGCGCCCAAGCGGCGCATGGAAAGGCGCTCGCCGCGATCAGCAGCGTGGTTCGTACGACCTTGAAAAACATAAATATCCCCTTCGTCCGGCGTTCACTCAACGTGTCGCCAAACGAGGGAATCCCTCGTCCGATCGGTGCACCCCGCCCGCCTCGGAAGGTCGACTGTGGCGGGCAGGTCTCCTGGCTCCCGGGTCGTCGCTTGCGTGCCGCCTTCCCGGGATTGCTCCCAGTGGCATGATGGCGCGCCGGCTATCCGGTCACAGTTGCGGGGGCAGCCGGGGTGTTCCACCCCGTTCCCATTTGATCCCGTCTCCGGGAACCCGTCACGGACGCGCCACTAGGCGCGCCCGTTGGGATAAGCAAGCACCAGCCGATGATGCCCGTCGGCGTGCGCCGACAAAACACGGCGTCAGCCGATAATGACCGTCACCGCGCGGCGATTCTGCGCCCAGCTCGATTCGTCCGAACCCAGCGCCTTGGGGCGTTCCTTGCCGTAGCTGATCGTCGAGATGCGATCGGCCGCGATGCCCTGCGTCACCAGATAGTTCTTGGCGGCGTTGGCGCGGCGATCGCCCAGCGCGAGGTTGTATTCGCGCGTCCCGCGCTCGTCGGCATGGCCTTCCAGCGTCACGCGCGCCTGCGGATATTTCTGCAGCCAGCCGATCTGGCTGTCCAGCGTCGCGCGGTCCTCGGCATCGACATCATAGCCGTCGGTGTCGAAATAGACCGTGTCGGACGAGACCGAGGCGACGAAATCCTGCTGCGATCCGGGCACCACCGCGGTGCCGACGCCGCTCTGATCACCGGTATTGGCGCCCTGATCGGTGCCGACCGCGGGGGGCGGCAGGTCTGCGGGAGGCTTTTTCGCGCAACCCGCCGCCGCCAGCAGTCCGGCTGCGACGATCAGTTTTGCCGAAAGATTGGCCATTCTCGATCTCCTTCAAATGAAACTAAGGGCTTTACCCGTTACGCGATGGAAACAAACTCCAGGATGAACGCACTTACGGCAGCAAGGGTCCCCAGGCCGGATCGGATCCGTCGAGCTGGGTCGGCAGCTTGCGTTCGTTGCGGCCGGTCAGATCGACCTGCCAGATGCTCGAGCCGCCGCTGCGACCCTGGGTCGAGCGGAAGAACTGGATGACACGGCCGTTGGGCGCCCAGCTGGGCGCTTCGTCCTGCCAGCTATTGGTCAGCAGCCGCTCGCCGCCGCCGCCGGGCGCCATCACCCCGACGCGGAAATTGCCCGCGATCTTGGTGAAGGCGATCAGATCGCCGCGCGGGCTCCATTCGGGCGTGGCGTAACGCCCGCCGCCGAAGCTGATGCGCTGCTGGTTCGAGCCATCGGCGTTCATCACGTAAAGCTGCTGCCCGCCCGAACGATCGCTTTCGAACACGATGCGTTTGCCGTCGGGCGAGAAGCTGCCCGCGACATCGATCCCCGGCGAATTGGTCAGCCGCCGCGGCGTGCCGCCACTGGCCGGGATGATATAGAGATCGGTGTTGCCGCCCACCGACATGGCATAGAGGATCGTCCGGCCATCGGGCGAGAACCTTGGAGCAAAGGTCTGGTTGCGGCTCTCGGTCACCAGCCGCTGCTTGCCGCTCGCGACGTCATAGATGAAGATGCGCGGCCGATCGTTGAGATAGCTGAGATAGACGATCGACTTGTAATCGGGCGAGAAGCGCGGCGTCAGCGCGATCGCCTGGCCGTTGGTGATGAAGCGGTGGTTGGCCCCATCCGAATCCATGATCGCCAGCCGTTTGATCCGCCGGTCCTTCGGCCCGCTTTCGGCGATATAGGCGACGCGGCTGTCGAAGAACGGCGATTCGCCGGTCAGCCGGGCGTAGATCGCATCGGCGCATTTATGCGCCGCGCGCCGCCAGTCCTTGGGCGCGACGACGAAGCCGTGCCGGGTCAGCTCGCTGCCCAGCGCGACATCGTAGAGATAGCAGCCGACCGTCAGATTGCCGTCGCCACCGGCGCGGACGAAACCCTGCACCAACGCCTGCGCGTTGCTGCCGCGCCATTCGGCGAAGGCGGGCGCGGTGACCTCCGCCATGCTGATGGCGCGGACGCCGGCGGGGCCGCGCGGGCGGAACAGCCCCGAATTGCGCAGGTCGATCGCGATCACCTCGGCGATCTGGTTGCCCAGCGTGTCGGTCGAGCCCGCGGCCGTGGACGCCGCCTGCGGGGTCGGCAGCCGCGGCACGGCGATGACCAGATCGTTATCGCTGGTGTCGGTCACGTCGACGGCCAGGCCACCTTGCTCCTGCGCGGGCGGCGCGCCGACCTCCAGCTGCGCCATTGCGGGCGTGGCGACGACCATCGCCAGGGAAAAAACAGCGGTGCGGATCATTGCGAAAGCCTCCTGTCGAAGCGTGGCCGGAGCAGCTTCCACTCATCGTAGAACTCCTCCGGAAGATTGAACGGCGCGGCCAGCTGCACCGCGCGCACGGCGCGTTCCTTGTGCAGATCGGCCTGTGCCCGGTTGCTGGCGGTGACGCCGGTCTGCGACACGACCTGCGGCGTGCCCGCCAAGCTGCCGTCACGGTTCAGGCGCGCGCTGACGACGGTGACCAGCTGGTCGGCGTCGGCGCCGGTGGGCGCGCGCCAGTGAGGCTTCAATTGGCGGACGATCTCCGCCGCCAGCGCTGATTTGACCGCCGGCGATGCGGTCGATCCGGGCGGGGTGACGTCGCGCCCACGCGACGGACTGTCGGTCGCGCCTTCCACCATGTCACGCGACAGGCGGCTGGCGCGGGGACGCCCTTCCTTGGTCTGCGGGCGGAGATTCTCCACGATCGAGCTGTCCAGCCGAGTGCGGCGCGGGGGCGTGGGGCGGGCTTCCTCGCGGGCGCGCGGGCGTTCCGGCTGGGGCCGGGCGCGCTCCGCCGGACGCGGCGCGGGCGCCGGCTCGACGCGGGGCGGCGGGGTGGTCTCGACGCGCGGCGTGGGCGGCGCGGGAGGCGGCGGGGTGGAGGCCAGCTCGAGCGGCCCCTCTTCGGGCGCCTCGATCTGCTTCGGATCGGCGTTGGGCGTGGGCGATCCGCTTTCCAGCGCGATCTCGTCGGTCAGCGAGACCTCGATCGGCTTCGATTTCAGGTCATTCGGATTGGGCGTGGCGAGAAAGCCGACCGACAACAGGCCGAACAGGGCGACATGCCCCAGCGCGGCCACGCCCAGTGCGCCTTTCTCGACCCGATCCATCAGCGCTCACTCGCCTGGGTGGTGACCATCGACACGCGGTTGAGCCCGGCGCGGTTGAGCTCACCCATTACCCGCATCACCTGGCCGTAGCTGAGCGCGGTATCGGCGCGCAGGTTGATCTGCGGCGGCTCCGGCCGCGCGCCGAGCGCCGCCAGCTGCTCGACCAGCTCGGCTTCATCGACCTGCGCCTCGTCGATGAAGATGGCGCCATCGGCGTCGATCGACAGCGCTACCGGCTGGTCCTCCTGCTCCAGCGCCTTGGCCTGGCTGTCGGGCAGGTTCACCGGCACGCCCGTCACCAGCAGCGGTGCGGTGACCATGAAGATGATCAGCAGCACCAGCATCACATCGACCAGAGGCGTGACGTTGATCTCCGCCATCGGCGCACGCCTGCGGCCATGCCCGCGGCGGGAGGGGGAAGCCATCGCCATGGTCAGGCGGCCTCCAGCTCGTGGCTCAGGGTCGAATGGAATCCGTCGGCGAACCGGTTCAGCCGCGCCTCGATCCGGTCGATGCCGTGGGCGAAGCGGTTATAGGCGATCACCGCGGGGATCGCGGCAAACAGGCCGATAGCGGTGGCGAACAGCGCCTCGGCAATGCCCGGCGCGACCACCGCGAGCGACGAATTCTGCTCGGCGGCGATCGCGGTGAAGGCGCGCATGATGCCCCAGACGGTGCCGAACAGCCCGACGAACGGCGCGACCGCTCCGATGGTGGCCAGGATGTTCAGCCGTTCGGACAGCTTGTCGATCTCGCCCGCCACGGCCGCGCCCATCGCGGTGCCCAGCCGCTGGCGCGTACCCTCCCGGTCGATCCTGCCGCTCGCCTTGGTCGAACGCCGCCATTCGGCGACGCCGGCGACGAACACCCGCGCAGCCGGCAGCTCGCTGTCGCCGTGCATGCGGTGGAAGGCGTCGATGTCCTCGGCCTTCCAGAAATCGCGCTCGAAACTGTCGCCGGCTTTTTTTACCCGCTTCAGCTTGCGGCTGACCGCGAAGATGATCGCCCAGGTCCAGATGCTCGCCAGCAGCAGCCCCAGCATCACCGCCTTGACGACGAAATCGGCCTGCAGAAACAGCGCGACCGGTGAAAGCGTCGCGGCGTCGGTGTTCACGAAAAGCTGTTCCATCAATCCCCTATCAGTCGTTCAAATGCCTCGATCCATGCGCGCGGCTGGCGCCGCGGCCGGCCGCCGGGCGTTACGAACGCCGCCGTCACCTCCGCTATGGCCAGCTTGTCCGCCCCGCGCATGACTGTCTGATGAATGACCGCCGCCGCCGCGCGCACCCGGGTGACGCGGCTGACAACCACCAGCGCGTCATCTAGTTTCGCGGGCGACACAAAACGGATCGCCATATCGGCGACCGCATAGACGCCTTCGCCGCCCTCGAACGCCGCCCGCTGATCGATCCCGACGGCGCGCAGGAAATCGGATCGCGCGCGTTCCATGAAGCGCAGATAATTGGCGTGATAGACCATGCCCGACAGATCGGTGTCCTCGAAATAGACCCGCACGGGGAAGAGGTGCGCCGCGCCATCGAGGCGCCCGGCGGGGGGATTTTCGGCCGTCATTGCCGGGCGCTTTAACCAAAGCGGGCCGCCAAGCCAAATCGGCGGCGGTCAGCCGGACGGATCGAACAGCCCGTCCTGCCCCCCCGCGGGCGGCACCAGACCCAGATGTTTCCACCCGCCGGCGTTGAGGAACCGCCCCCGCGCGGTGCGGGCGACCAGGCCGAGCTGGATCAGATAGGGCTCGATCACCTCCTCGATGGTGTCGCGCGGCTCGGAGAGCCCGGCGGCGAGCGTCTCCACCCCGACGGGGCCACCTTTGTAGATGTCGGCGATCATGGTGAGGTAGCGCCGGTCCATCGCGTCGAGGCCCAATTTGTCCACCTCCAGCCTGGTCAGCGCGGCATCGGCGACGCGCGCATCGACCAGCCCGTCATTGGCGACATTGGCGAAATCGCGCACCCGCCTGAGCAGCCGCCCGGCGATGCGCGGCGTGCCGCGCGAGCGGCGCGCAACCTCCTGCGCACCGTCCGGTGTCAGATCGAGCCGCAGCAGCCCGGCAGCGCGCGTCACCACATGCTCCAGTTCGTCGACGGTGTAGAACTGCAGCCGCACCGGGATGCCGAAGCGGTCGCGCAAGGGAGTGGTCAGCAGGCCTTGCCTTGTTGTGGCGCCGACCAGGGTGAAGCGCGGCAGATCGATGCGGACCGAGCGGGCGGACGGGCCTTCGCCGATCATCAGATCGAGCGCGCGGTCCTCCATCGCCGGATAGAGCACCTCCTCGACCGCGGGCGCGAGACGGTGGATCTCGTCGATGAAGAGGACGTCGCCATCCTCGAGATTGGTCAGGAGCGCCGCGAGATCGCCCGATTTGGCGATGACCGGGCCGGAGGTGGCGCGGAAGCCCACCCCCATCTCGCGCGCGATGATCTGCGCGAGCGTCGTCTTGCCCAGGCCCGGCGGCCCGAAGAACAGCACATGATCCAGCGCCTCGCCGCGCGATTTCGCGGCCTGGATGAACACGCGCAAATTCTCCCGCGCGCCGCGCTGCCCGACGAATTCGTCGAGCGTCCTGGGCCGCAGCGCCGCGTCCACATCATCGGGCGCGCGGATTGGGGAGAGGATGCGGTCGGCGTCGGTCATCGAACGGCGTTGATCAGGCCATCGATGGAGATGTCGGCCTGCTTGATTATTGTGGCCAAGGTGCCTCTCTTGATCTCTCGATGAAGCGGCACCACGCAGCCTGCGGCACCACGCCGCAGAACCACATGGCTTCCGCGCTGTCGAACCTCTTCGAAGCCGAGCCGCTTGAGCGCTTGCACCACCTCCTGTCCCGACAGGACAGGCAACCTAGGCATGCACAGGTACGTCGAACGAGGTGACGACGGCCGCGCCGCTGACCGTCATTGGAAACTCCTCCAGATACAACTCGACCGCTTCACGCAGATTGGCGACCGCCTCTTCGATCGACTCGCCTTGGCTAGCGCTGCCCGTCTCGGGATTATACGCGACGAAGCCACCTTCTTCGGCGGGGGTCAGCACGGCCGTCATGTGCATCGTGAATTCCTTCCGGTTGCCATTCTACTTCGCCGCCTTCCGAAGCGCCAGCCGCACCAGCGCGTCCAGCCCGGCGCCCGCGCCAAGTTCATCCTCCGCCGCGCGCACAGCGGTCGACGCCTCTGCGGGACGGAAGCCGAGATTCTGGAGTGCCGACACAGCGTCCGCACCCAGCCCGCCCGCAGGCGCGGTCACGCCCGCGCCGCCGATGGCGATGCCGCCGACCTTGTCCTTCAGCTCGCGGACGATGCGTTCGGCGAGCTTGGGGCCGACGCCGTTGGCGCGGGCGACCATTGCCTTGTCCTGTGCGGCCACCGCGCGCTGGATCTCGGCCGGCTCCAGCGCGGAGAGGATGGCGAGCGCCACGCGCGCGCCGACCCCTTGCACCCCGGTCAGCAGGCGGAACCAGTCGCGCTCGTCGGGGGTGGCGAAGCCGACCAGGCGGATGAAATCCTCCGCCACCAGCATCTCGGTGAACAGGGTCGCCGCCTCGCCCACCGGGCCGATCGCGGCAAGGGTGCGGCTCGACGCGCCGACCAGATAGCCGACCCCGCCGACATCGATCACCGCGTGATCGATCCCCGTTTCCGCCAGCCGCCCCTTGAGATGCGCGATCACCCGGTCACCCTTTTCGTCGCCAGATGATGCGCGTGGCAGATCGCCACAGCAAGCGCATCCGCTGCATCGGGGCCGTCGATCTTCACCCCCGGCAGCAGCCGCGCGACCATCGCGTGGACCTGCGCTTTCTCGGCATTGCCGGTGCCGACGATCGCTTTCTTGACCAGCCGCGGCGCATATTCGCCAGTGACGAGGCCAGCGCGCCCGCAGCCCGCGAGGATGACGCCGCGGGCGTGCGCCAACTTCAGCGTCGATTGCGGGTTGGTGTTGACGAACACCTCCTCCGCCGCCGCCGCTTGCGGCCCGTGATCGGCGATCAGCGCGGCAAGCATGGTATCGAGATGCGAGAGGCGGGCGGGAAGCGTCGCCGCACTGTCGGTTTTCAGCCGCCCGTTGGCGATATGCGACAGGCGGTTGCCCTCGGCCCGGATCACACCCCAGCCGGTCGTGCCGAGGCCGGGGTCGAGGCCGAGAATGATCAGCCGAGCTTCTCCATGATCTCGTCGGAGACTTCGTAGTTCCCCCAGACGGTCTGCACGTCGTCATCGTCGTCCAGCGCGTCGAGCAGCTTGAACAACGTCGCGGCGTCGCCCTCTGCGACATCGACCATGGTCTGTGCGCGCCAGGCGAGCTTGGCGCCTTCGGCCTCGCCCAGCACCGGCTCCAGCGCCTTTGCGACCTCGTGCAGGTCGCCCTGCGCGGTCCAGATCTCGTGGCCGTCGTCGGACGAGGAGACATCCTCCGCGCCGGCCTCCAGCGCTGCTTCAAACACCTTCTCCGCATCGCCCGCACCGGCCGGATAGTTGATCAGGCCCAGCCGGTCGAAGCCGTGGCTGACCGATCCCGACGCGCCGAGGTTGCCGCCGTTCTTTGAGACCGCGGTGCGGATGTTGGTCGCGGTGCGGTTGCGATTGTCGGTCAGCGCCTCGATGATGAGGCTCACGCCGCCGGGGCCGAAGCCTTCATAGCGGATTTCCTCGTAGATCTCCGCGTCGCCGCGGCTCGCCTTGTCGATCGAGCGCTGGATATTGTCCTTGGGCACCGATTGCGCCTTGGCCGCGGCGATGGCGGCGCGCAGGCGCGGGTTCATGTCCGGATCGGGCAGGCCCATCTTCGCCGCGACGGTGATTTCGCGGGAAAGCTTGGAGAACAGCGAGGACCGCTTCTTGTCCTGCGCGCCCTTGCGGTACATGATGTTCTTGTATTTGGAATGGCCTGCCACTTCTGTCTTCCGCCGGTTTGCTGTGCGATGGCGGCGCTTAACGCACCCGCCGGGCAAAGGGCAACCGCGCGCGTGATGCGGCTTGCCGACAGATGTCCCGATGCTACCATGATCCGGCGCAGAGTGGGAGCGCCCGATTCTCGAAGAGGTCGCGATGATGCACCGGCTGATCATGTGCGGGATCGGGGCGCTGCTGGCGACGGCGGGCTGCGCGGCCGTGCCGGGCGCCCCGGCCCAGAAGGCGCTCGCCGCCGATGCCGCTCGCCCGGCGACGGGCACGATCTTCGACACCCGCACGGCGCAATATTTCGGCGACGCGACGGTCCCGCTAAAGGCCTATCTGGCCGCGGCGCAAACGGCTCCGGCCGGGCCGCAGCATTTCTGCATCGTCGGCTATGATCATTCGGGCGACAGGTCCGCGCTGGTCCATTGGCGCGAAGGCAACCGCCTGATCCAATGGGATGGCGCGTCCGACCCGGCCTATGCCGAAGATGCGATCAGGAACGCCCGCAGCGACCTCGATCTGACCAAGGACGTCGTCGCCACCGATGCGGACATCAACAGTAGCACCTATCTCGTCACCCGGGCATGGGTCGATCGGGTGCTGGCGGATTGCGCCGCCAGGGGTGCGGAGTACACCGTTTCACGCTGACGTTCGATCCGGGGGGAATTTATGGCGCAGTTGCAGACCATGGCGGGCCGCCCCGTCACACCGCCGATCCGCGCGGTCCAGGGTGGCGCGGTTCCGCTGAAGCTGATCCCCGGACCCGGCGAGCGCTTGCCGCTCACCGTCACCACGGCGGCGCCCGCAATTGCCGGCATCGAGGCGCTCAATAACCGGACCGGGCCCAATTTCACCACGTTCACCCTGCGCGCGGGCGCGCCCGGCCAGACCATGCTCAACGTCACATCGTCGAACGGAACGGTCACGCCGCCGATCGCGATCCAGGTGATCGGGCGCATCGCGCTGCCGGCCGATTCGACCAATGCCGGCCTGTTGACCCGGCTGTTCCTGGCGGAGGCGCCCGGACCCGACCGGCCTGGCGCCACGCCCGCGACCAGCACGGAGGCGATGACGCTGATGCGCGTGGTGCTCGAAAACCGGCTGGCCAGACCATCAGGCCGCTGGGCATCCGCGGGCGCGCGTTCGCTGACCGATGTCGTTCGCTCGCCGGGCCAGTTCGAGGGTTTTTCGACCTACCCTGCGCTCTCCGCCAAGATCACCCGACAGATCGAGGACATGGTGGGCATCGCCAACGATGCCAGCGACGGGCGCCAGGTGGCGATGCGCGCGCATATCGAACGGGCGATCGCCATCGCATCGGGACCGCGTCCGGCGGACCCCTCCCAGACCGGGCTGTTCTGGTGGCGCACCGAAGGCCGCGGTGCGCCGGGCACCGGCGTCGCGGTGTTCAAGACGGTGCTGGGCAACACCTTCTTCCGCGAAGATCAGTAACGCCTCAGCCCAGCGTCACCGCGGTGCCGGAGACGGTGACCATCAGCATCGAGCCGTCCTTGCCCAGCACTTCATAGTCGATATCGATCCCGACCACCGCGTCGGCGCCGTGCTCGCGCGCTTCCGCGGACAATTCGTCGAACGCCTGCTCGCGCGCCTCGCGCAGCTTGGTCTCGTACACCCCCGAACGGCCGCCGACGATATCGGTGATCGATGCGAACAGATCGCGGAAGATGTTCGCGCCGACGATCACCTCGCCGGTGACGATGCCCTTGTAACCGGTGATGCTGCGCCCTGAGATTTCGGGCGTGGTGGTCAGGATCATGATCGTTCTCCCTGGCGGTTCAGGCGAGCCTCATTTCCGATCCTGGGGGTAGAAGGATCGCGGCGTCGCAGGTTCGCCAATATTCGCTACGGACGGGGCCGTGGCAAACAGATAACGAAGCATGGAATTCATTGCCTTGCGGCCGCTTTCCGTCAGTTCTACCAGTACGCGTCTATTATCCTCCGGATCAGGTCTGCGTCTGATCAGCCGCACCTCCTCAAGCCGGTCGATACGTCGAACGGTGCCCGTCGGGCTTTCCCCGGAGACGGCCATGAGCTGCTTCACGCAGATCCTTCGTGGCTCCTCGCCCGCGATGAACAGCTCCAGCATCATGTCCCACATCGAATCCCGGAACACGTCCTTGGGGAAAAAGCGCGCGGATAGCGCCCGCGCCTCCAGCAGCCGACGCGCAAACTCCAGCAGTAATTTCCTCGGTTCGTAGGAGATAGGGATGGTGGAAGCCCCTGCGGAGCGCGCTGGATCCGGCTGACGGCCAAATGGTGATTCCCAGCCAGGAATACCCGCCAATCTGTCCGCCTCATCCAGAAATTCGCGTTCGGCCATGTCGCCTCGCCGCCTTTATTTCACTAATGTGAAGATGCGGCATATTTCCTTAATAAGTGGTAAAGATCGGAAAAACTCATTTATCTTTTCAATGATTTAAACCATCCGTTTCGGTTAAGTTCCGCGTCGGCCGACAAAGGGCCAACGGCCTTTGCGGCCTGTTTCAACCAGGCCACGAGTGTATGGACTCCGCTGCCATGCGACCCCTTGAAGAGCACCGCGTCCCCCTCGCACAGGAAGGCGCGTAATCGGAGCTTCAGCTGATCCGGTGTATCCGCCCAGACACCACGCCGCTCCGGGGCCAATGCATGCCAAAAATCAGCGTAAAGGCGGCCGATGGCATGAACCTGTTCCACATGGTGGGCCTCGATAAGCGGCGCGAGGTTGGTGTGATATGTCTGCGCGCCTGGTCCGAGTTCGAGCATTTCTCCCAGGACTGCGACCCGTCTGGCCGCCGGCCGGTCGCCGAGCAGCTTCAGCGCCTGCTCCATCGAGCCGGGATTTGCATTATACGCCTCGTCGATCAGGACAAGACGCTGCCCGTCCAGCGAAAGCGACACCTCCTGCCCACGTCCGGCAAGCGGCACGAAACCGCAGAACGCATTGGCTACGGCTTGGCTATCCAGGCCGAGGGCGGATAGCGCCGCGAGTGCGGCAATGCTGTTAAGCGCCATATGCTCGCCTGGAGCATCGATCGTGTAGTCGATCTGGCCGTCAGGCGTGCGCGCCGTGACCAGCCCTTGACTGGCACCATAATGGAGCAAACCAAAATCCGCGCCCGCCGAGCGCCCATAATCGACGATCCGCAAACCATGGGCGAGCGCGGCGGCCCTGACGATGTGATACTGCTCCATGTCACGATTGATTACCGCGATACCCCCTGACGCCATCCCTTCGAAGATAGCGCTCTTGCGCCGTGCGATGGTGGCAAGATCGCGGTGAAATTCGAGATGCGCGGGCAGGATGTTGGTGAAGATCGCCACGTCGGGCCGTGTCAGCTTTGAATTCTGCGCCATGCGGCCGATGGCGAGTTCCAGCACCGAATAGGGCGTATCCCACGGGATCGAAGCCAGATTCCAGGCGATACCAAGCGGTAGATTGGCATTGTGCCGCGTCCCGCCGACCCTGCCCCAATGCGCGAGCACGTGCGAAATCATTGCGACAAGGGTGGTCTTGCCGGCGCTACCGGTGACGCCGATCACCTTCCCCGATAGTTGCGCTCTCGCATACTGACCCAATGCAAGGACGGCGTCGCCCGCATCGGCAATCGCAAGGACAGGCAGGCCCTGCGAAACGACCTGTTCCGGCGCCGTGGTGAGTATGGCGGCGGGGCGATGCGGCAGCGCATCCATCCGCGCAACCGGTGCGCCACATGTATCGCCTTCCACCCGTGCGACCACCATCTCCCCCGGCAGCATGGTGGAGGCGGCGATGCACAGGCCGGTCGCCGACCAGCCGTCAGGGGGAGGCGATATCCAGCGTCCGCCGGTCGCGCGAACGACCGCATCGGCCGTCCAGCCGGTTTCCGCCATGGACGGCGCCGGCACGTCTTCATGATCGGCGGGCCGTTCCAGCAGATAACGCCGATAGGCGATCAGGCCGGAGAGATAGTGTTCGACATCGTCGATGCGGATGCGAAACGCATGGTGGCGGATGAAGAAACTGCCCAGGATGCGCGCCGGATTGGCGAAGAACATCGCCAGTTCCGGCCAGAAATGGCCATTGAGCAGATAATGGGCGCGGACGTGGAGCGCGCGATAGAATTTGCCGAGATCGATGCCGTCGAGAAGGTGCCGGTTGGCCGGGTCGCCGCGAAGCCGCGCGACCATGCGCTCGGCCGCCATCATCAGCTCGAGCAGGGTCGGAAAGGTGGTGATCCTGTCGAGAACGAAATCCAGATGATCGCGGACATTGTCCAGACCGAAACGGAAATACGCCTCTTCTAGCCGATCACGGGTGAGTTCGTTGACCGCATAGCTGAGCCAATGGTCATGCGCTTTCCAGTGGCCGGCGGCGATGAAATGGGTGAACGCCCGCTCGACCGCGTCCAGCCAGCGCCGGTCACCGGTCAGCGCGAACAGACGCATCAGTCCGAAAGCCGCCTCGCCTTCATAATAGATGATGCGGAAATCCTGTTTCACCGCAAGCGAGGGGTAGCTGAGGACATGGACGAAGCGGCCGGTTTGCGGATCCTGCATGTGGAGGATCCCCGCGGCCAGAAGATCGCAGAGCGGCCGGTAGGTATCGGTTTCCATGAGCTCGGCATGCTTGACGAGCGCAAGGATGCTCAGGGCATTGCCGCCCAGCTTGATCTCGGCGCCCGGATCGATGAGGAAAGCCGCGCCGGTGCCGTCGGGCAGGGTCATCGGCTCGATCAGAATGTTCGTCAGATGGGCCAGCGCGCGTTCGATCGCCAGCCGAAGCGCGTCGTCGCGCGTGACGTCCCACGCTTCGAGCATCGCGTAGACCGAACTTGCGTGGCGCAGGCTGTTATAGCTGGGTATCGGCCGGTCGAAACAGGGATGCCAGCCATAATGGAAGCGACCGTCTTCCTGGACTTGCGACGCCAGATAGGTGCTGCCCGCGCCGATGATCGCGCGCAGCGCATCGGGATCAAGCCGTTCGATGGTGCGCCGCCCGGCATTTCGCCCCTGGCCGTCCAGATGGCGTGGGATGAGGTCGTCACCGATGAACAGCCCATGCGTCGAAAACAGCCAGATCGCCGTGTCGTCCCCGAAGTCGATGCCGTCGATATTGTGGCGTTGCGCGGCGTAGAGCGCGAAGTTCTTCTCGTTGACGATGGCCGTCGGAATGCCCGGACCACCGTAAAGCATCGCATTGGCGTTCAGCTCGGTTTCGAGGAATGCGTGTTCGAAAGCCTCGTCGAGCGAGATGCCGAGGCGGAGATAGTTGCGCTTGGTCCGCAACAGGCGTTCACGCAGCGCATTCCAGCTGGTCCGCTCCGCCGCGGTGATCCAATCCACCCGCAGCCATCGCACCACGCCATCCTGCGCGCGCAGTTTAGCGACCCCGGCTTCCCAGGCGGCGTGCGGATCGGCGCCGCCGGCGGAAAAGACGCGCGCGCGGCCGGCGCCATCGGTGACGGCGAAGAACAGGACGGACCTGGCCGTGCCATCCAGCGTGCATGGCTGGGTCTGCAGGACCGCGGACCGAAGGCGCTCGAGCCGTATTTCGAGCGCCTCGTTCATCGTTCGCGCAGCGCCTCGCGTGCCCGGTTGAACGGTTTCAACAGATACTGAAGAACCGTCTTGCTGCCGGTATGGATATCGGCGGTGGCGATCATCCCGGGCACGATCGGGAAACGTTTCCCGGCCTTGTTGACCAGCGCGTCGGTCTTGGTGCGGACGAAGACCCGATAATAATAGATTTCGGGATTGACCTCGTCGCGGATCGTATCGGGCGAGATGCTGGTGACCTCGCCTTCAAGCCCGCCATAGATCGCATAGTCGTAGGCGGTGATCTTCACGCTCGCGCGCTGGCCCGGATGGATGAAGGCGATGTCGCGCGGCGCGATCCGCGCCTCGATCAGCAACCGGTCATCGAGCGGTACGATCTCCATGATCTTGCCGTTGGGCGGCACCACGCCGCCGATCGTGGAGACCTCGATATTCTTGACGACGCCGCGCACCGGAGACCGCAAGGTCAGGCGCTGCAGCGTGTCCGATCGCCCGCGCACTACCGGCGCCAGCGCCTCCACCTGCTCGTTCGCCTTGGCAAGCTCCTGCCGCGCCTCGACGAGATACAGGGAACGCAGATCGGCCTTTTTGAGCTGCAAGTCAGCGCGCTGACGCTTCAGGCGCAGGACTTCGACATTGCTCGCAGCGCCCACATCGATGAGCGATTCGCCGATGCTGACCTCGCGGCTGATGAGCGCCAGCGATTCATCGATCAGCCCGATCGAGCTTTGCAGACTCTGCCGGCGAACCTCGTAAAGGCGCGTTTCGGTCGCCTTCAGGTCCGGAGATTCGTCAAGTTCGGGTGAAAACGCGATCGCGGTGCCGTTGACCTCCGCGCGCAGCCGCGCGACGCTTGCCAGCGCGGCCCGATATTTCGCGGTGCTTTCCTCGACCGTGGAACCGGCCATGGTCGGATCGAGCTGGGCGAGGATCTGGTCCGGCAGGACGATATCGTCCTGCCGGACCATCAGCTGAGCAAGAATGCCGCCCTCCAACGACTGGATGACCTGCTCGCGAATGGTGGGGACCACGCGCCCGCTGCCGGTCGCCACTTCGTCGAGCTTGGCGAGCCAGGCCCAGGTGAGCGCCGCGCCGAACAGCGCGGCAAGCACCCAGACGAGATGCGAGGACAGGGCGAGACGCGCGCCGCCCTCGTCACCGGAGAACCGATCGTCGGTTTCGCTGGCCGGGGTCATGCCGCCTTACCCCTGCCGCCTTGCATCGCCGCGAGCGCGGTCTGTTTTTCCGCGTCGAGCATGATCGCGCCGCGATCGAGAACGACGAGCCGGTCGACCAGATCGAGCACGCGCATCCTGTGGGTGGCGATCACCACGGTCTTGTTGCGGCTCCACGTCTTGAAATGCTGGATGAAATGACGTTCCGCCACTTCGTCCATGGCGGCGGTCGGCTCGTCGAGCAGGACGACGACCGGCTGGCGCACGATCAGCCGGGCCAGCAGCAGCGCCTGGATCTGCCCGCCGGACAGCCCCGTTCCACCCTCCAGCACCACATGCTGCAGCCCGCTGCGCAGCCGCCGGACGAGGTGGTCGGCGCCCACCATGGCAAGCGCGGCGAGGATATCCTCGTTCGAGGCGTCGGGCGCGCCAAGCGTCAGATTGTCCCGCAGGGTGCCGTGGAAGAGACGGCTGTTCTGGGTGAGAAGCCCGACATCGCGGCGCACGTCGGCCGGGTCGATTTGATGGAGCGTGATGTCGTCGAGCAGCACCTCGCCGGAAACCGGCTGAAGCAGGCCGAACAGCGCCTGGAGCAGCGTCGATTTGCCCGCGCCGTTGCGACCGAGCACGCCGATCTTCTCACCGGCGCCGATGTCGAGGCCATGCACCGATAGCGCGGGCGGAGCGCCTGGATCGGCATAGCCGAATATGCCCGACCGGATGTTGAACCGGCCGGCGATGACGGGCAGCTGGATGCGATGCTCGCGCGCCGGGTTGTCGACCGGAAGCGCCATGATCTGGTCGAGACTGCCCATCGCGACGCGCGCCTGCTGGAAGCGGCTGAGCAGCTGGGTCACATGCGACATCGGCGCCATCATGCGCGAACCGAGTATCGAGGTCGCGACGAGCGCGCCCGTGGTCAGATCGCCGGCCATGACCATCGGCGCGCCGACGAAGACGATGCACGCATAAACCCCGTTCTGCACATTGTGCGTCCAGACGGTGAGGCTGTTGGTGAGGCCGCGCAGTTTGAGCTGCGCTTCGGCGGCGACCGCATTGTAATGGTTCCATTGCTGCTGGAAGCGGTTTTCGGCCTGCAGGGCCTTGATATCGTCGATCCCCTGCACCGCCTCGACAAGCAGCGCGTTGCGAAGCGAGGATTCGCGCATCGCCTCGGTGGCATGGGCGCGCAGCTTCCGCTGCACGGCAAGGCCGGGCAGGATCAGCAAGACGAGCCCGCCCAGCGGCACGAGCATCAACGATCCGCCGATGAACCAGAGAACCGCCAGGAACAGCAGGAAGAAGGGAAGATCGGCGATCGCCGCCACCGCGGTCGAGGTCAGGAGGTCGCGTACCTGATCAAGGTCGCGCAACTGCGCGATGAAGGTGCCGGTCGATGTCGGGCGTGCGCGGCTGCGCACCCTGAGCGCATGGCCGAAAACATTGTCCGATATGCGCAGATCGGCGCGCTTGCCCAGCACATCGACGATGTTCACGCGCAACCGGCGCAGCAAGAAGTCGAAACCGATCGCGATCAGCACGCCGAAGAACAGGATGTAGAGCGTGGGAAAGGATTCCGCCGGAACGACGCGGTCATAAACCTGCATCGAGAACAGCACGCCGGCAAGCGCCAGGCAGTTGGTCACCACCGAAGCGACCAGGACGTGGCTGTATGAACGGGCGTCCTGGAAAAGAATGCGCCGCAGCCAGTTTTCCTCGAATGGCCGGATATAGGTGTCGACCCGCGTGTCCGGCGCCGAACGGATCGGGCGGGGGATGATCAACAACCGCGCTTTCCGGACGAGATCGGGCAGCGCCATGCGCGTCTGCATCCCGTCGTCTCCGGCGATCTGGAGGCTCGCCTCACCGTCCTCGCCGATCGCGGTGATCAGCCCCAGTTCGCCATCATCGAGCTTGACGATAACGGGCAGCCGCCAGCTCGTCAGCTTCAGCGAATCCGGCGCGGCGAAGCGCACCGCAAGGCCGCTTGCCCGGGCAAGCACGCGCACCCGGCCTTCTTCGTTCTCGCCTCCCTCCCACAAAGCGGCGAGCTTCGCGCTCTGGTCCGAGACGGGTAGGCGATAATGCCGCGCGGCAAGGCGCAGCATTTCCAGCCAATGCTCGCTGTCACTTGGCGGCGCCGTGTGAAGCGGTGCGTGCGCGCTCACAGCGTCACGCCCCGTACAACGGTCCCATCGAGGCCAAAGGCATCCCGCGCGCCTCCCGAATTATACAGGCACTCGAGCTGGAGCTGGCGAAGATCGTGCAGCGTGTTGGCCGCATCGAACCGCGCCTGATGGAATTCCTGCTCGGCATTGAGCAGGTCCACCAGCGTGCGCGTGCCCATTTCGAGATATTGCAGCCGGTACAATTTGCCGGTCTCGCGCATATTGGCCTCGCGCGAGGCGAGCGTATCCAGCCGCTGGTTGAAGCTCGCAATCTGCTGCTGCGCCTCGGCAAGGCGCTGGCTCGCCTCGTTGCGCGCCGTCGCGACCGCCGCTTCGGCCGCGCCCAACGCATAGTCGGCGCCGCGCGTGCGCGCCCGCGCCGCACCACCGTTGAAGACGTTCGTGGAGACCCTGATCCCGATATTGTAGCTGCTGCTGTCCGAAAAGGGCCCGATGACATCGGGCGAGGCGTCGCCGCTGAGCGAGATAGTCGGCAATCGCTCCGCCCGGCTGCGTTTCAGGTCGGCGATGGCCTGATCCCGCCGGGCGTCCGCCTCCATCACCACCGGCACGTCGCTCCATTCCGGCGCCGGCCGCCCGCAGACGCCCATCAGCCAGCCGGGCACGTCCGACGAGACTTCAGGCGGCGTGTTACGGCCCATCAGGAAGGCCAGGTTGCTGGCCCAGCGCCGTCGCGCCGCTTCGATCTGGGTGAGGGTAACCTCGGCCGCCTCGACACGGGCCAGCGCCTGAAGCGCATCCGATTTGGTGGTGGCGCCCCGCGTAAAGCGCTTGTCCACCAGATCGCTGATCTGACGAATATTCGTAAGCTGATCGAGCGCCGCCTGGTGCAGCGCCGCGCCGCGCTGGACCTCGATCAAGGCAAAGCCGGTGTCGCGGATCAGATCGTCGATCGCCAGCAGGAGCTGCGCGCGGCCCACCCTGGTTCCCGCCTGCGCGGACTGAACCGTGCTGGAAACCTTGCCGAAATCGAACAGCATCTGCGAAGCGGAGATTTGCGGGCGCGGGCGCCAGGTGCTGCGGATCCTGTTGTCGTAGGAGGTGCCGAGCCCGGCGCTGATCTGCGGATAATATCCCGCACGCGCGGCATCGATTTCGGTACGGCGGACGTTCAGCAGCCCCGTGGCTTCGGTCACGGTGGGATGCCAGGCCACGGCCTCCCGAACCGCGTTCTCCAACGTGACAGCTTCCATTTCGTCAGTGGTGGTGCCGGCATGCCCTTTGCCGAGGGCCAGCGACAATCCACAGAACGCGACACAAACAAAACGGAAGTATCGATTGCGACTTGCTATAGCGCGCATGATCTTCTCCGTTCGCACTTAATATACTGAAATTATTAACAAAAATACAAAAAGGGTGCCGAGCCACTATAGCTCGGCACCCGTGCGCCGCTGTTTTTTCTGAGCCAATTTGGATCAAACCATATGGTTTCCGTTCAAGCCGCTTCCATTCAGATCATCATTGTCGGGCAGGGCGAGATAGCCGAGCGGATCCTGCACTTCCGGCGTCATCGAAATTTTCGCGCTATCGCTCTGGCCGAGCGGCGAATCCTCGGCAGATTCACCGAGATATTTGCTCAGCACGTCTTCCACGCTGCCTTGCCCCTCGAACATTGCATAGGCGAGCTGCTCGATGCTGCCGTCGAAGCGCTCGTGGCCGGAAAGATCGGGCACGAGTGCGCCCAACCCGACCATGTCGTCCGGGGCCAGGCTGAACAGCATCGACCCTGCAGACATCTCCGCGATCCCGGCTCCCGAGACGTCAATCGTCACGTCGAGCGTGCCGGTTTCCGTCTGTCCGCCTGGCTGCACCAGCTGATAGGTGAAGCTATCGACCAGATCGACGGTGGAGTAGGGCAGCGTCGCGCTGGGCTGGTAGACATAGTCACCGCCTTCGTTGATCGTCAGAGTCCCGTACAGCCCGGTGATCACCACCGGCGTGTCGCCCACGTCGGTGAAGCCGGCACCTGTATCGACCTGGATCGACGTGAAGAGCGATCCCGTCACGTCGTTGTCGAGCACATTACCCTCGACAATGGCCGTGTTCGCCACTTCGAACTGGTCGAGGAACGTGATCTCCTGGCCCAAAAAGGCGGTTGTGGCGTAGCCGGTGCCGAGGAGGCTGTTGGTGCTGGATATGGTGTAGGTGTAATCGCCCGCGGCCAGATCCTCCAGCGAGAGCGCAAGCCCGGCGCCCAGGCCCAACAGCGGCAGGCTTGCCAGCGCCGTCCCGGTGATGCTTCCGACTTCGGCGCCGGCCGAATCGAACACCGTGATCGTGTAGCTGGGCAAGAGGCTGAGACCCCCTTCGCGCACCGCGGCGATCGTGATGTCGGACGTGGTGTTCGCCGCGATCGTGAAGCTGCCGCTTCCGGACCCGGTCTGCGGGAACAGCACAACGGCCGGCGTGGTGAAGTTGAACGCGCTGGCCGGGTCTATCGTCTCGACCACGTTCTGATATTCGACGGCGGCGGTCGCACCATCGTCGTTGGCGACCGGCGGCGCGGTAACGTCGTCGCTGTTGATGGTTATGGTGAGCGTGGCAGTCTCGGTTTCGCCGTCGCTTCCATCGACAAGGGTGTATTGGAAGACCTCGATCTGTCCGATCACCGATGCATCGGCATCGGGCGTGTAGGCATAGCTGCCGTCGAGATTGATCACCAGCGTTCCGAACGCCCCGTCGATCACAGTGCCGTCCGCGGTGACCTGCGTGGTCGCGCCGTTCACGGTGACGCTCTGGACCGTCGTTTGCGGGCTGACGATATCGACCTCGCCCGCGGTATTCGGGTCCGTGATGACATTGCCCTCGGCGGGGCCGGGGATTACCTGAGCCGGGTCGGTAAAGTCGGAATCGACGCCGCCCACGTTGAGACTGCCCAGCAGCCCGAGCCCTACACCGCCTTCGAAGGTGAGGAAGGCGCGATACAGCCCTGGCCCAAGCGTCTCGCTCGCGGTGACGTTGCCGTCCAGCAGACCCACCTCGAGCAGCGACACCTCGCCTGCCCCATCAAGCGACACCCATTGCGTGCCATCCCATTGCTGGATCGCGACGACATAATTGGTCGCGACGCCGATGTTGAGCAGCGAGTCATATTCGAACAGCGCATCCAGGCTGTGACCCTGCTCGACCGTGAACTGGACGTTCGGGATCGCCAGCACCTGCAGATCGAGCCCGGCCAGCGAGACCAGCGCCAGGTAGTTGGCGGAGCCGTGATCCACATCGCTGGTGGAGGGCACCAGATCGACCTGCGCGGTATCGCTGTTGTCGAAGGCATCGATATCGAACGGTGCCACGACCGTACCCGGCAGAGATTCATTGCCGGCGGCATCGGTCTGGGTAGCGCTTAGCGTCTCGCCGCTGATCTGCGGCGTGACGAGGTTGACGGAGAAGTTGCCGTCATCCCCCACCGTGCCGGTTCCAATGACCGCGCCGGCTTCATCGGTGATCTCCACCGTCGCGCCGGGCTCTCCGGTTCCGGTCACGACCGTGCCGTCATCGTTCACGGCCAGATCGGCCGGGGCATCGGGCGCGGTCAGATCGGGCGCCGTGACCGTGGCCGGATCCGACTCGTTGCCCGCGGCATCGGTCTGGGTGACCTCGATCAGTTCGCCATTGTCCTGCGGCGGAACGAGATTGACGGTGTAGGTACCGTCGGAGTCGACCGTGCCGGTGCCGATCTCGGTTCCCGCCGGATCGGTGATGATGATGATCGCATCCGGCTCGCCCGTGCCGCTGACGACCGTGCCGGTCTCGTCGATCACCGCAGTAGGCGCGTCGGGCGCGGTGATGTCCGGGGCAAGCGCGGTCGTGGGCCCCGACACATTGCCGGCGACGTCCGCCTGCGTGACGGTCAGCGCCTCGCCGTTCGTCTGCGGCGGGACCAGGGCAGCCGTATAATTGCCGTCCTGATCGACGCTTCCAGTCCCGATCAGCGCACCGGCCTGACTACGTACCTCGACCGTAGCACCTGGCTCTCCGGTTCCGATCACCTGAGTTCCGTTGGCGTTTACAGCGGCGACCGGCGGTGGCGGTGCTTCAGTATCGGCGTCAGCGTCAGCGTCAGCGTCGGCATCGGCATCGGCATCGGCGTCGGCATCAGCATCGGCGTCCGCATCTGCGTCAGCATCTGCGTCGGCGTCGGCGTCGGCATCAGCATCAGCATCGGCGTCCGCATCCGCATCCGCGTCGGCATCAGCATCAGCATCGGCGTCCGCATCCGCATCTGCGTCAGCATCAGCATCGGCGTCCGCATCTGCGTCAGCGTCAGCATCGGCGTCCGCATCTGCGTCGGCATCTGCGTCAGCGTCAGCATCGGCATCGGCGTCAGCATCGGCGTCCGCATCCGCGTCGGCGTCGGCGTCGGCGTCGGCGTCAGCATCGGCATCAGCATCAGCATCAGCATCAGCATCGGCGTCCGCATCAGCATCGGCGTCCGCATCCGCGTCTGCATCTGCATCTGCATCGGCGTCCGCATCAGCATCAGCATCAGCATCAGCATCAGCATCTGCATCAGCATCTGCATCTGCATCAGCGTCCGCATCCGCATCCGCATCCGCATCGTTGTCGTCGTTACCTCCGCCACCGGCCAATGCGGCGATCCCGCCCAACGCGGCAGCGCCTCCGAGGATGAGGGGAAGCAAGGCCGGCGAAGCACCGCTACCGCCTTCGCTTGACGGGACCAATTCGTCCAAGTCGTTGAGGAGGGAATAATATGGCAGCTGAGATCCCGGTCGGGCCAGCCACTGCGCCCCATCCGCTTCTTGCAGAACAAGGCTATTTTCTTCGACACCAGCCGTAGCACCGTAGAAGTCGACGATACGAATTGGTTTCCCATCACGAAGAGTGATGAGAAGATCGTTACCGCTCCGTTCCAAATTGGAAACATTGGAGCGCTCCAAAGTCAATCTCACGACACTAGGAGAATCGAGATCGATAGCATCAAGCGGTACATTAGTGATAGTGCCGGTTGCTTTATTGATCACTTCTGCTGACATCATTGATCCCCTTTCCCTTGAGGTGCAAAAGTGCAACCCAAAGGATTGACCAGCAATCTCTTGCCGATCTTGTATCGCAATACGCAATTATCTCCTGGTGGGTAGCATGCTTGCCGCAAGCCCGCTGCTACGATTCCGTTTTCGGACCTAATTCTAGTCGATAGTATGTGTTAGTTACGATCGACCACGACTATCGATGATTTTGAGGACACTTGACTGCCGGACATGGCGCCAGTCCATCGCGCCAGCACGCCGACATCGCGATCGGCGGGATAGCCCCGCATGCTGGAGCGCCCGTTGGCTCCGGTCAGGTTGCTCGGCGGCGCCGCGCGACCCTCAGGCGATCTTCGCCGTTATCTTGAAGCACGGCGGGATAGTCTCGCCGCGAAGCCTCGCTCGAGAGATGGCTCTCGAGCGAGGCGCCTGGAAAAGATAGTTGGAAGCATGCCTCTGCCGGAGCCCGCCAAGACATGCGATCTGTGCCTGAGAAAGGATATATGGCGATCGCCGGCTGAAGCTTGCTCAGCCATCATGTCGCCGCTTAGGCGGGCGGCCATATCCTGATAATCAGATCATCCCGAGCGCGGCCATATAGGTTTCGAGAATGGCCTCTTCCTCCTGAAACTCTTCCTTCTTCTTCTTGCGGATCTGAAGTATTTTCCGGATGGCCTTGGTGTCGTAGCCCCGGGACTTGGCCTCGGCCAGCACGTCCTTGATATCGTCTGATATGCCCTTCTTCTCTTCTTCCAGACGTTCGGCCCGCTCGATCAGCAGGCGCAGCTCGTCAGCGGCGACAATGCCTTTGCCGCCCGGGGTATCCGCATCAGCCATTTCAAAATCCTTCAAAATTCGGTTGTTCGTGACCTCGCGAGACCAAGTCGCCCCCGGCGCATCTGAACGATGCGGGGCATCGTTCAACGGACGCCCGGCTGCGATACTGTCGCTCATCGAAATCCCTGCATGGGGGTGAATCGCCCCGCAGGACGGTCGCGGTCTCCTAGGACAGCGCCCGATCGCGCTCAAGGCTCATTGCGCGCCCTAGCGATTCGGCTCCGTCATCGCCGGAGGATCACTCGCCGGAAAGCTTTCGCCCAGCGCCTCGTCGAGCGCGGCCTCGATCTTGTTGCGGGCGACGCTGGCGTCCATCCGCGCCAGCTGTTCGGGCGTCGCCTCGCCCTGATGGGTCGCCTTCCATTCCGCATAGGGCATGCCGTAGATCGCCTCGCGCGCATCGTCCTTGGCGATGCCGCCAGCCTCGGCCACCCAGTCCGACAGGCAATTGCGGCAGAACCCCGCCAGCCCCATCAAGTCGATATTCTCCGCGTCGCTCCGGTGGCGCAGATGCCTGACCAGCCGCCGGAAAGCCGCCGCCGCTACGGCATCGTCGATCTCGTCTATCGTCATTTGTATGATCCTTGCGGTTGATCGCTGAGAGATAGAGGCTAGGACAGCAGCCGCAAAGCCGCTCCTACCCGGACCCCCACCCTCCCCGGACCCAAGGTGAATACGCATGGCCAGGATCATCCCACCGCGCACGCGCAAGGTCCGCGTTCTCGCGACCCTCGGCCCGGCATCGAGCACGCCCGAGATGGTGGCAAAGCTGTTCGCCGCCGGCGCGGACGCCTTCCGTATCAACATGAGCCACGGCGATCAGGAATCGAAACGCCCGCTGATCGCCGCGATCCGCGCGATCGAGCGCGAATATGGCCGGCCGAGCACCATCCTCGCCGATCTGCAGGGGCCGAAGCTGCGCGTCGGCAAGTTCGAGGGTGGCGCGGTGATGCTGGAAACCGGCAAGCCCTTCATCCTCGACCGCGATACCGCGCCCGGCGATTCGTCGCGGGTCGAGCTGCCGCACCGTGAAATCTTCGAGGGGCTCGAACCGCATGCCCGCCTGCTGCTGGATGACGGCAAGCTGGTGCTGCGCGTCGAGGAGATATCCCGCGACCGCATCGTCACCCGCATCGAGGTCGGCGGGCGGCTGTCCAACAGCAAGGGGCTGAACGTTCCCGACGTGGTCCTGCCGCTGGCGGCGATGACCGAAAAGGACCAGTCGGACCTCGCCTTCGCCTGCGAGGCGGGGGTCGACTGGATCGCGTTGAGCTTCGTCCAGCGCCCAGAGGATCTGGCCGAGGCCCGCCGGATGATCGCCGGCCGCGCCGCCCTGCTCGCCAAGATCGAGAAGCCCGCAGCGGTCCAGCGGCTCGACGAAATCCTCGAAGCCTGCGACGCGGTGATGGTCGCGCGCGGCGATCTCGGCGTCGAACTGCCCCCGCAGGCGGTGCCGCCGCTGCAGAAGCGCATCGTCGAAAGCGCACGTCGCCAGGGCAAGCCGGTGGTCGTCGCAACGCAGATGCTCGAATCGATGATCACCTCGCCCTCGCCCACGCGCGCCGAAGTGTCCGACGTGGCGACCGCGGTCTATGACGGGGCCGACGCGATCATGCTTTCGGCGGAAAGCGCCGCGGGCGACTGGCCGGTCGAATCGGTCGCAATGATGAATTCGATCGCCGATGCGGTCGAACGCGATCCGGCGCATGGCGACCGCGTCCACTTCACCGTGACCAAGCCCGATCCGACCACCGCCGACGCGCTGGCCGAGGCCGCCAAGTCGATTGCCTTCACCGTCTCGGCGCGCGCGATCATCTGCTTTACCATGTCCGGCTCCACCGCGCGCCGCGTCGCGCGCGAGCGTCCGTCGGTGCCGCTGATGGTGCTGACCCCCAAACTGGAAACCGCGCGCCGGCTGGGCCTGCTATGGGGCGTCCACGCGGTCCATACCCGCGATGTCGAGAATTTCGAGGAAATGGTGGCGAAGGCCAAGCGCATGGCGCTGCGCCACGGCGTCGCGGCGGCGGGCGACCGCATCATCGTGATGGCCGGCGTGCCCTTCGGTGTCCCTGGCTCCACCAATGTCCTCCACGTCGTTCGCCTGACCGGCGACGAGCTGAAGGGCTATAAGGACTAGAGCAGGCCGAGCGTGACCAGTTCGGCCCGCAATGTCGCAGCATCGCGGAACAGATGGCCGCGCATGCCGGCATTTTTTGCACCCGCTACATTCTCGGCGCGGTCATCGATGAAGATCGCGTCCGGCCCGGCCAGTCCAAATCGCCGAAGCGCCAGCGCGTAGATCGCAGGATCGGGCTTCATCAGTTTCTCGTCGCCCGACACCACCACGTCGCGGAAGCGATCGAACACCGCCGCCTCGCGGACGCGGAACGGCTTCCAGAACTCGCCCGAGAAATTGGTGATGGCGTAAAGCGGCACGCCTGCCGCATCGATCTCGGCGACCAGATCGAGCATGCCGGGAATCGGCGGGCCGACGCTGTCGTTGAAGCGCGGGCCCCACGCAGCGATCAGCGCGGCATGCTCGGGAAATTGCGCGGTCAGCTCGGCCGAGGTCTCTGCGAAGGGCCGCCCGGCATCGTGCTGGAAATGCCATTCGGGCGTCACGACATCGCGCAGAAACGCGTCGAGCGCCCGATCGTCGTCGATCAGGCGCTCGTAGAGGAACCGCGGTTCCCAGCTATACAGGACGTTGCCGACATCAAAGACGACGGCCTCGACCGACACGCTCAGCCCTGGCGGGCCTTGAAGCGGCGGTTGGTCTTGTTGATCACATAGGTGCGGCCACGGCGCCGGATCACGCGATTGTCGCGGTGACGGCCCTTGAGCGACTTGAGGCTGTTGCGGATCTTCATGATCGATTCGCTTCTTCGTATCTGGAACTGTGGAAAATGAGCGCCGCGCCTATGCGCACGGGCCCGCCGCGTCAACCCTTTTCGGCCAGTTAAGAGGCGATTGCCGACTCGGCGCGTTGGTGCGACAAGCGGGTGGATAGTTGCGACGGGAGTGGCATATGCGTGGATTGGCAATCGGTTCTGCGGCGGCGCTTCTGCTCGCCGGATGCGCGACCACGGTGTCGCCGATCGAGGTCACCCGCTTCCATCTTGGCGAGCCGATCGCGCGCGGGACGGTGATGGTCATGCCGCTGGGCGATGGCGATCCCAGCCTCGAATATCGCAGCTATGCCGCCGCGGTGGAGCAGGAACTGAGCCGCGCCGGGTACAGCGTGACGCAGGACAATCTGGGCACCGAATTCATCGCCGATGTCGGTTTCATGCGCGCCAACCGCGTCGCCCCGCGCGAACGATCGCCCGTCTCGATCGGCCTCGGCGCAGGCGGTTTTTCGGGTGGGCGGCGATCGGGCCTTGGCCTGGGCGGCGGACTCAGCTTCGGGCTGGGCGGCGGCAAGAGCGGCGATATCGTCGTCAGCGAATTGTCGGTCCGGCTCAAGCGCCGCCAGGGCGATGACGTGATCTGGGAAGGCCGCGCGCAGACCGAGGCGCGTGGTTCCAATCCCGCGACCCAGCCCGGCATCGCCGCAGAAAAGCTCGCTCGCGCGCTGTTCGCAGGGTTTCCCGGACGATCGGGCGAGACTATCACGGTCAAATGACCGTCCAGATCTCGGCCGCTTTCGACAGCGGCAATATCCGCCTGATCGCCACCCAAGGCGACCGTATCGACCTTGAAATCGTCAAGGACCATGAATCCGATTTCTACCAATGGTTCCATTTCCGCGCCGCAGGGGTGCGCGGGAAGAAACTGACCTTCCGCATCCTCAACGCGGGCGGCAGCGCCTATCCCGATGGCTGGCCGGGCTACCGCACCCGGGTCTCGACCGATCGGCAGAGCTGGACGACCACCGAAACCCGCTACGCCGACGGCGTCCTGGAATTCGACTGGACCGGGGAGGCCGACGCCGCCTGGTTCGCCTATTTCGCGCCCTATTCGATGGAGCGGCATCACGATCTGGTCGCGCGGATCGCCGCGATGCCCGGCGTCACCACCCGCCAGCTCGGCGCCACGCTCGACGGCCGCCCGATCGATTGCCTGACGATGGGCGATGGGCCGAAACCGGTCTGGCTCTACGCCCGCCAGCATCCCGGCGAGACGATGGCCGAATGGTGGATGGAAGGGGCGCTCGACTGGCTGACCGATCCGGACAATGAAGATGCGCAGGCGCTGCGCGGCAAGGCGACGCTCCACATCGTCCCCAACATGAATCCCGACGGCAGCGCGCGCGGCCATCTGCGCACCAATGCGGTGGGCACCAATCTCAACCGCGAATGGCATGAGCCCACGCCCGAACGCAGCCCAGAGGTGCTCGCCGTCCGCAATGCGATGGACGAGACGGGTGTCGCCTTCGCCATGGACGTCCACGGCGACGAGGCGATCCCCGCCAACTTCATCGCCGGGTTCGAGGGCATCCCCAGCTGGACCGACGCGCTGGGCGCCAAATTCTACCGCTTCCGCGATACGCTGGCCGAGCGATCGGCGCTGTTCCAGACCAAGCGCGGCTACGGCATGGCACCCGCGGGCAAGGCCAATCTGTCGATGTCGACCAACCAGCTGGCTGAGCGCTTCGGCGCGGTGGCGATGACGCTGGAGATGCCGTTCAAGGACCATGACGACCTGCCCGATCCGCTGACCGGCTGGTCGCCAGACCGATCGAAGCAGCTGGCGCACGACTGCCTCGCCAACCTCGCGGCGATGATCGACGATCTGTGATCGAGCTGCGCGAGGGCGGGCTCGATCACCCCGCCGTGATAGCCCTGCTGGAGGAGCATTTCGCCGGCATGCTGGCAAGCTCGCCCGCCGGCAGTTGCCATTTCCTCGATCTGTCGGGGTTGCGCGGGCCCGACATAACCTTCTGGACCGCGTGGGAAGGCGACGCGCTGCTCGGCTGCGGCGCATTGAAGCAGCTCGATCCCGAACATGGTGAGATCAAGTCGATGCGCACCGCATCCGGCCATCTGCGCCGCGGCGTCGCCGCCGCCTTGCTCGAACGGATCATGGAATCCGCACGTACGCGCGGCTATCGCCGGCTCAGCCTGGAAACCGGATCGGGCGAGGCGTTCGACGCGGCGCAGCGGCTCTACCGGCTGTTCGGCTTCACCGAATGCCCGCCCTTCGCCGATTACCGCCCTGATCCGTTCAGCCGGTTCATGTCGCGCCCGCTTTAGGTCGATTCTCTCAGTCCGTTCGGGCTGAGCTTGTCGAAGCCCTGTTCTTTCTTCTGCGAGGCCGAAGGATAAGGACGGTCCTTCGACAGGCTCAGGACGAACGGGGATGGGTCGCACTTTATCAAGAAGCACTTTAGGGAACCCGCGAACGTCCCGCCACAGGAGTCCCCATGCCCACCCTCGTCCTGATCCGCCACGGCCAGTCCTCGTGGAACCTCGAAAACCGTTTCACCGGCTGGTGGGATGTCGATCTGACCGAACTGGGCACGCGCGAGGCATGGGCGGCGGGTGAGGCGATGAAGGCGGCGGGGCTCGATTTCGACCTGACCTTCACCAGCTTCCAGACCCGCGCGATCAAGACGCTCAATCTGGCGCTGGAGGCGATGGGTCGGCTGTGGCTGCCGGTCGAAAAGGACTGGCGGCTGAACGAGCGGCATTATGGCGGCCTGACCGGGCTCGACAAGGCCGAGACCGCGGCGAAGCATGGCGACGATCAGGTCAAGCTGTGGCGCCGCAGCTTCGACATCCCGCCGCCGCTGCCCGAGGAAGGCAGCCCCTGGGATCTGGCCAAGGACGAACGCTACAAGGGCGTCGCCATCCCGCAGACCGAGAGCCTGAAGGACACGATCGCGCGGGTGCTGCCCTATTGGGAAGCAAACATCGCGCCAGAACTGAAGGCGGGCAAGCGTGTGCTGATCTCCGCCCACGGCAATTCGCTGCGCGCATTGGTCAAGCATCTGTCGGGCATCTCGGACGCGGACATCGCCAGCCTCGAAATCCCGACCGGCCAGCCGATGGTCTATGAACTGGCCGACGATCTGACCGCGACCGATCGTTATTATCTGAGCGAGCGGTCCTGAACCAAAACCCCTCCCCCTAGACGGGGGAGGATACGAAGACTTGCCAACTTGTTGGCTAGTCGCAGTTGGAGAGGATGAGGCCACGAACGCCACTCTTGCCGCTCCCCCTCTCTAAGCTGCGCTAGCCGGCTTCGCCGCCAAGCTTCGCTATTCTCTCCCGCAAGGGGAGAGAAGGATTAAAGGAAACCCCGCATTGCGCGGCGCCCGCGCGCTGGCTAACAGGTGGCGCTTCACGCAGGGCGGGAGACGGGCGCGGTGGCGGAAGCACGGCCGATCATCGGCATCATCATGGGCAGCACCTCCGATTGGGAGACGATGCGCCATGCCGCCGACATCCTCGACACGCTGGGCGTGGCGCACGAGACCAAGGTCGTCTCCGCCCACCGCACGCCGCAGCGGCTGTATGACTATGCCAGCGGCGCGCTCGATCGCGGGCTGGTCGCGATCATCGCGGGCGCGGGTGGCGCTGCGCATCTGCCCGGCATGGCGGCATCGATGACGCGGCTGCCGGTGCTGGGCGTGCCGGTCGAATCCAAGGCGCTGAAGGGCATGGACAGCCTGATGTCGATCGTCCAGATGCCCGCCGGCGTGCCCGTCGGCACGCTCGCCATCGGCAAGGCGGGCGCGGTCAATGCCGGGCTGCTCGCCGCCGCGATCGCCGCGACCGCCGATCCCGCGCTGGGCGAACGGCTGCAGGCGTGGCGCGACGCGCAGACCGAGGGCGTGGCGACCGATCCGGCATGACGGCGCTTCCGCCCAATTCCATCATCGGCATCATCGGCAGCGGTCAGCTTGGCCGGATGCTCGCCATCGCCGCGGCGCAGCTGGGCTATCGCTGCCACATCTACGCGCCCGAAACCGGTCCGGCCAACGACGTCGCCCCATTGTTCACGCGCGGCGCGTATGACGATGTCGCGGCGCTGATCGCCTTCTCGCGCCAGGTCGATGTCGTCACCTATGAATTCGAGAATATCGACGCCGATGCGCTGGGCGCGCTGCCGCGCGTCCACCCGACGCCTCGTGCGGTCGCGGTGGCGCAGGACCGGCTCGTAGAGAAGAATTTCGTGACCGAACTGGGCGCGCGCACCGCGCCCTTTGCCGCCGTGCCGGACCGCGCGGCGCTGGACGCGGCCATCGCCGGCATCGGTACGCCGGCGATCCTCAAGACGACCCGCTTCGGCTATGACGGCAAGGGCCAGGCCCGGCTGTCTTCACCCGCCGACGCAGATGCCGCCTGGACGGCGATTGGCGGTCGCCCCGCGGTGCTCGAAGGGCTGGTCGCGTTCGACCATGAATATTCGGTGCTGCTCGCCCGCGCGACCGATGGCGCGATCGCGCTCTACGACGCGCCCGAGAATGTCCACAAAAACGGCATCCTCGACCGCTCGACGCTGCCCGCGCCGGAGATCGTCACGCGGCAATTCGAGGAGGCGTCGGCGCTCGCCCGCACCATCGCCGATGCGCTCGGCTATGTCGGGGTGCTCGCCTGCGAATTCTTCGGGGGCGCCGATGGCCCGGTGTTCAACGAAATGGCCCCGCGCGTGCACAATAGCGGCCACTGGACCATAGAGGGCGCCGACACCTGCCAGTTCGAAAACCATATCCGCGCGATCTGCGGGCTGCCGCTGGGGTCTACCGCGCTCACATCGCCGCGGATCGAGATGGGCAACCTGATCGGCGAGGATGCCGATGATTGGCCGCGGCTGATGGCCGAACCCGGCCTGCATCTGCATCTCTACGGCAAGCACGAGCCGCGCCCCGGCCGCAAGATGGGCCATTGGACGCGGCTCGGCTGAGTTGGTGCGCCAGACCCAACCCCGTTCGGGCTGAGCTTGTCGAAGCCCTGTCCTTCTTCTTCGAGTGCCGGAGAAAGCAGGACGGCCCTTCGACAGGCTCAGGGCGAATGGGGCAGGTTAGCTTCCCAGCTTACGCCTTGCGCGAACCCGTCAGTGGAAAGCTGCCGAACGCGCCTGCGGTGACCGTGCCGGTGATGGTGTCGCCGTCGACCGTCGCCGCGCCGTCCAGCGTCATCGGCATCGGCACCGTCACGCTCATCTTCCAGGTCAGCTTGTCGCCATCGACCTTGCCGTCCTGGATCTCGGTCGATCCCATCGCGCCGGCATTGGTGCCGGTGAAGGTGTCGCCGTTGCTGACCACCGTCATCGTGCTCTTCTGGTCGCCCAGCGGCGACTTAACGACACAATCCCACTCGCCATCGACATTAGCCATGTTGCTCTCCTTCGTTGAAATCAGGGGGTAATTACTGCGCGGGCGTAGCCGCGACGACCTCGACCGGCAACCCGGTCTTGTCGAGCTGCGCACGCACCGTCCTGGCGTCGCCGACCACCACCCAGGTGAACGCGCCGGGCTTGATGACCTGGTTGATCGACGCCTGCAGCGGCGCCTGGGTCATCGCGCGGTACTTGCCCGCCAGGCCGTTGTAATAATCGTCAGGCCGGTCGAACAGCGCATTGGTCTGCATGCCCTGCAGCACCGCGCTGCCTGTTTCGAACTGGATCGGCAGCTGGCGCAGATTGCCCTGCACCGCGCGGGTGAACTCCTCCGCGTTCATCGGCTTGGCGCCGGTGAATTCGGTCACCTGCTGCTTCAGCGCCAGCACCGAATCGCCCGTGCGGTTGGACTGGACCGAGGTGGTGATGATGTAGGGCACGGCATGCTCGCGCCGGTCGAACACCGCCCGCGCGCCGTAGCTCCACGCCTTCACCTCGCGCAGGTCCATGTTGATCCGCGACAGGAAATCGTCGCCCAGCACCGCGTTGGCGGTGGCCATCGGCAGGATATCGCCCTTGGGATCGATCGCGGTCAGCTGCGCCGCATAGATCACCGATTGCGGCGAATCCGGCCGGTCGACCAGCACGATCCGCTCCTTGCTGGCGGGCAGCGTCGCGGCGAAGGCCTTGGTTCCCGCCGCACCGCCCGCGCGCCAGCCGCCGAACGCCTGCTCGAATGCGGGCATGATCTCGGCCAATGGCTTGTCGCTGACGATGAACAGCTCGGCCTTGTCCGGGCGGATCCACGCGGCATGGAACGCCGCCAGCTCGGCCTGGGTCAGCTTGCCGACCGTCGCCGCGTCGCCCAGCCCCGAAGACGCGCGGCCATAGGGCGACCCCGGCCCGAACAGCAAAGGCGGCATCGTCCGTCCGGCCAGTCCACCCGGATTCTGCAGCTCGGCCGAGATCGCCGCGAGCTGCTGGTCGCGCAGGCGCTGCACCTCGACGGGCGCGAAAGCGGGATTGCGCACGACATCGGCCAGCAGCGCCACCGTCGGCGCCAGATTGGGGGTCAGCGCGGTCATCGATGCGTAGGTCCGGTCGGGGGTTGCGCCCAGATCGATCGACGCCCCAAGCCGCTCCTTGGCCTCGGCCAGCTGCACCGCGTTCAGCGTCCTGGTGCCTTCATCCATCACCGCCAGCATCAGCTGCTGGGTGCCGAGCGCGTTCGCCGGATCGGCCGAGGTGCCCGCGTCGAAGGTCAGCGTCGCGCGCGTCATCGGCACCGCGGTCTGCTGCGCATAGCGCACGGTGACGCCATTCGACAGCTTGGCCGCGGTGACGGTGGGGAAGCGGACATCGCCCGGTTCCTCGACCGGCGGTATCTTGTTCATGGCGCGCGGCCCCGCCTGCACCGGCGCGGGCGCCATCAGCGCGGGCAGGTCGCTCGGCGGCCGGTAGAAAGCGGGGCTGCGCTCACCGCCCGTGCCCGCCTTCGCCTCGTCATAGGCGGCGCGCTCGCCGGGTTCGACGGTCAGCGCATAGGCGGGACGGCTGCCGAGCCACTTCTTCATCGCCGCCTGCACCTGCGCGGGCGTCACGCTGGCAAAGCGCGCCAGCCGCTTCTTGTAGAATTCGGGATCGTTCGAATAGAGTTCCCCCTCGGCCAGCGTCGCCGCCTTGCTGCCGAAACCGTTGACCGATTCGAGCTGGGCGATGTCGTTCACCACCTGCTGGGTCGCGACGCGGCTGACCTCGTCGGCGGTCGGCCCCTTGGCGATCAGCTCGGCGATCAGCTGGTCCAGCCGCGCGGACACCTGCTTGGCATCGGCGCCCGGCCGGACATCGGCCTGGACGTTGACCATGCTCACCTGTTCGAACGGCAGGATATAGGAGGTCACGCTGACCGCGGTCTTCTCCTCGCGCACCAGCGCGTTGTCCAGCCGCGAACTGGCCAGGCCGCCCAATACCCAGATGCCCACCTGCAACGGCACAAGATCGGGATCGTTCAGCCCCGGCACCACCCAGTTGCGGTAATGCCGCGTGGTCGCGACCCGATCCTTCATCACCGCATCGACGCGCGCGGGCAGCGTCGGCACCGGCGCGGTCACCGTCGCCGCCGCGGGCCCGCGCGCGATGTCGCCGAAATATTTCTCCACCAGCGGCCGCGCGGTCTTGGCGTCGATA
>JAESGW010000473.1_pt1 | contig 37462 bp, 38 predicted proteins | sample 9269791 | NCBI WGS metagenome assembly JAESGW01 (sample SAMN16773120, study PRJNA677053) | algae metagenome | isolation source: Aphanocapsa lilacina HA4352-LM1 and co-occurring heterotrophs from near cave... | place: USA: Maniniholo cave, near Haena, Kauai, HI | collected 2009-07-28
TTGCAATGTTGTATGTGTCAGGAAGTCAGTTATGTGCATTGGCTGGGAAAATTGCTGGGCAGCTGGAGGCGCAGGGTCTGGCCCCTCGAACTGTGTGCAAGCGTTCACTGATTCAACACTTCTGAGTACAGAGCGTGCAGCCGCTCTCTTGCCCAGTTGGTTGTTTGCTCAGCCATCAACTTTTGTAGCTGGGCAGGAGACTGTGTAACGGTAAGAGTGAGGAGTTTGGGCATGATGTTTGCTCGGTCAGATATTTCTATTATAGCGCTTATCTATTGCGCTAAATGGTATCAGATCTGGGGTTCACTCCAGACCGCTATCGCTGTCCACTGCCCAGAGCTGCAAACAGAAGGTCCAGTGCTACCAGCAGGCGGAACTAGAGCTACTGGAGTGCACCTGCCGCGAGATGGGCCATCCGGCGGTGCGCATCGTCGAAAAACCCGACAACTACAACCAGATCCAGCGCATCTACGCGTGCAAACCCGACCTGGTAATTACGGGCATGGCCCACGCCAACCCCCTGGAGGCCCGCGGCATCACCACCAAGTGGTCGGTGGAGTTCACCTTTGCCATGATCCACGGCTTCACCAACGCCCACGACATGCTGAGGATGGTGCGCAAGCCCCTCGACCGCAACAACGCCCTCAAGTCGCTGGGGTGGGAGAAGTTGATTCAGGAAGCTTAGGTGCGTGGTGCAACGTTTATGCTGCTAGACCGTGCGCGCCTTCGGCTGTAAGTAAGAGCCCGGTTGGGTAGCTTGCACGTCAAAATAGGCTTGATGTCAACGTCGGCTGCAACACTACGCCAATGTATGCGCGAGTCTGTCACTCCCGAGCCCTGCGGGCGATCTGCCTGCCTGATCTACAACCCCGTGGCCGGACAGGGCGATGCGGAAGCCGATCTCCGGCTCATCCGTTCGTTTCTGGAACCGGTCTTTGATCTCGATATCCGCTTTACCACCCCGGAGGTTGGGGCGAACGCCCTGGCCTGCGCAGCGGTGGAGCGGGGCACACAGTTGGTGATCGCCTCGGGGGGCGATGGCACCCTCTCGGCGGCGGCCGAGGCGCTGGTCGGGACGGGCATCCCCTTTGGGGTGATCTCGCGCGGTACGGCCAACGCCTTCGCCAACGCCCTCGGCCTGCCGCTCACCCTCGAGTTGGCCTGCGAGGCGATTATCGACGGGGCGACACGGGCGGTGGATGTAGCAACTTGCAACGGACTACCAATGGTGCTACTTGCGGGCATCGGCTTCGAGGCGGAGGCGGTGGCGCGCACCAGCCGGGAGGCCAAAAACTGGTTCGGCACCCTCGCCTACGTCTGGTCGGGGTTGCAGCAGTTGGCCGAGATGCAGTCTTTTTGGGTGGCCATCGAGACACCGGATCTGCACATCCAAACCACCGCCACGGCCATCACGATCGCCAACGCCGCACCGCCCACCTCGGTGCTTGCCCAGGGCTGCGGCGCGTGCGTGTTCGACGACGGCCTGCTCGATATCACCGTGGTCGCCCCCAGCAGCGCCATGGAAGCCCTCGCCGCTGCCTTCGACCTATTCTCCTCGGCGGTGCGCGCCGCCGCCCTCGACCGTCCCGACGTCGGTCACCTGCTTGCTCCCTGGGTGCGCGTCGTCACCGACCCGCCCCAGGTGGTGGCCATCGACGGTGAAGTGGTGGCCTGGACGCCCTTGGAAGTGGTCTGCGTGCCGGGGGGACTGCGGGTGATCGTGCCCGTCGACGATTTCCTCGAACCGCGCCTGGCGGTGGAGTATCTAGACCTCGAATCGGCGGCCGAAGTAGAGCCGCTCGCCGAGTAGCGCCCGGGCGCGTCCGAGCAGCCGGCGGATGGGTCCGGCCAGCCACGTCGTCTCACCATCCACACCGACCGGCTGCAATCGGCCGCGCAGTCGCTCAAGCAGTCGCTCAAAAGGAGCGCGCACCAGGCGCGCTTCCCCACCTACCAGTACCAGCCGGATCTGCTCGGGACGGGCGCTGAGCACCGCCTCGGCGACAGTCCGGGCGCGTGGGTTCTCGATAAGCACCAGATCCGCCGGGGCGCCCACCACCAGCCGCCCCAACTGCGGCACCCCCAGGAGGCGGGCGGCGGCGGCGGTGACCAGATCCAGCAATTCGGCCTCCTCGAACCAATCCCTGGCGCTGCGCAGTTCGGCGAGCAGATCCAGGCTGCCGCTCGCTGTCGAGTCGGTACCGATGGCGAGCGGCACCCCGGCGGCCTTGAGGGCGCGTACCGGAGCGGTGCGGCCGTACAAAAAGCGGTTGCTCGTCGGGCAGAGCACCACGCCGGTGCCGGTGGCGGCGAGCCGGGCGATATCCGCCTTGTCCAGGGCAATGGCGTGGATGACGGTACTGGCAGGCCCCAATAGTCCGAGTTCGTCGAGCCTGCGGATCTCGGCATGGCTTTGGGCGTCGGTGCCCTCGGCGGCGTGCACAAACAGCCGCCCGCCCCGGCCGTAGCTGCCGCCCAGGTGACTGTCGGGGCGGTGTTGCCAGCGATAGGGTGGGACGCGCACCGGCAGGTACCGCAGGCACCAGTGGCCGCGGTCGTGGTGCTGCACGGTGGTCACCCCGGCCAGCAAGTTGCGGTACGCCCCCCACCAGAGCCGCTCGCCGTAGTGCAATCGCAGCACCTCGCGCAGGGGAGAACGCTCCGGGCGGAAGACGGCTTCGCCCCAGGCGGCGCTGTTGGGGTAGGGCGGCTCGCCCAGAGGCGGCAACAGATCGAGGCCCAGGTGGTCGTGGGCGTTGATGAGCCCCGGCACCAGCCAGCAGCCGGCCCCATCTATGTGCAGCCGGTGGCGGCGGCGCACCGCGCCGAGGTCGCTTACCTCCATCCCGGCAATCGCGAGCGCACCGGTGCCCGCTGCAGTGCGGAGGTTCTCGATGCACAGATCCACGAATCCACCCTCAGCGCGCCTGCCCGACCGTCGCGGACGGCGCGGCGGATTTGACGACCCGGCCGCCCTTCATCACAAAACTGACCCGGGTGAGGGCGCTCACGTCCTTGAGCGGATCGGCCTCCACGGCGATCAGATCGGCGTACTTGCCCGGGGTGAGCGAGCCGACTTTGTCCTGCCAGCCCAACAACTCGGCGGCATCCACCGTGGCCGCCTGGATCGCCTGCATCGGTGTCATGCCGTACTGGACCATGTAGGCGAACTGTTTGGCGTTGGTGCCGTGGGGATAGACCCCGGCGTCGGTACCAAAGACGATGCGGTTGCCCGCGGCGAGGGCGCGCCGGAAATTGTCGCGCTGCAGTTGACCGACTTTGCGCTCCTTCTCGAGCGACTCGGGCAGGATACCCGCCCGCTCGCCTTCGGCAAGAATAAATTCGTCGACATAAATATCCATGACCAGGGCGGTGCCTTTTTGGCGGGCCAGGCGCATGCCCTCCGCGTCGATCAGGCTCGCGTGCTCGATCGAATCGACGCCTGCCCGGATAGCCTGCTTGATACCCTCGGTGCCGTGGGCGTGGGCGGCGACTTTGCGGCCCAATTTGTGGGCTTCTTCGACGATGGCCTGCATCTCCTCAAAGGTGTACTGCTGCACACCCGGGTCGGTGTTCTTGGAGAGCACCCCGCCGGTGGCGCAGAGCTTGATCACATCCGCCCCGTACTTGATCACCTCGCGCACTTTGGCGCGGGCCGCCCAGGGGCCGTCGGCCACCCCCTCGGCGGTGTAGTTGAAATCGGGGGCGAGCAAATTGTTGTCGCAGTGGCCGCCTTTGATGCCTAGAGCCGGACCTGAAACCAGCAGGCGCGGCCCCGGAATGTCCCCGTCGTTGATGGCATCGCGCAGGGCGACATCGCCGTAAGCCCCCGCACCGACGTTGCGCACAGTGGTGAAACCCGCCTCCAGCGTGTCGCGCGCCGCCTTTACCCCGTAGAGCGCGTCGCGGATCGCCGAGACCCCAAGCCCCTGGTAGCCGGCCCGAAATGGGTCGCTCGTCAGATGCGCGTGCGCTTCGATTAGCCCCGGCAGCACCGTGGCGCGGCCGAGGTCAATCCTCTGGGCTCCAGCCGGGATACTCACCGTCCCGCTCGGCCCCACCGCCCGCACGCGCTCGCCCTCAATGAGGATAGTCTGATCGCTCAGCACCCGGCCTGCCACCGCATCCACCAGCGCACCGGCCCGTACCGCAACCACCGCGTTGGCCGCAGGCTCCGCCGCCTCGACCGCCAGAGCGAGGCCCATCCCCGCCGCCAGACCCCCCAGCCATCGCCATCTATGCACACGCAACCTCACCCTGGACACGGCTATAAACTTCGGACACTATACACCCCGGCAGTGATTCCACTCGATCGGGGATGTCGAATTGTCAAACACTATCCTAAACTGGTCTTTGGCTCACCAGCGCGATAAAGTGTGAAGAGCATGTCCCAGCCTGAACCCTCCCTGGTTTTTTTGCATATCCCCAAAACAGGTGGGACGACCCTCGAAAGTGTGTTGATTGACCAGTACGGTCAGGAACATAGCCTTCGCCTGGACCTTGCCGCCGTCAACGACGCGGATGGAGCGCAGCGCGCCCGCCAACTGCTCAACGGCGATCGCCATTACAAGCTGATTTCGGGCCATTTTACGATGGGTTTGGGTGTGCACGAACTACTGAATGTTCCGTGCACCTACGTCACCATGTTGCGCGATCCGATCGAGCGGGTGATCTCGGATTTTTACTTCATCCTGCACACTCCTGAGCACATTTTTCACGAGCGAATCGTCCGTGAGCGGATGGACCTGAAGGATTATCTGCATAGCGACTTGTCGGACGGCACAGACAACTATCAGGTGCGCTGTCTGTGCAGCCGCCCCCCCGACGCCCAGGATGGCAACTGGGCCTGCACCGAGCAGACCTTGGCGAGCGCCAAGGACAACCTGAAAAAACACTTCAAAGTCGTTGGCTTCCTGGAGCATTTCGACGAATCGCTGCTGTTGATGCGTTCACACTTTGGCTGGAAATTACCGCTCTATGTGCGGGAAAATACAACAAAAAATCGACCGCGCACCTCGCAGGTACCCGAGCAGATCAAAAGCCAAATTCGCAACCGAAACCGGTACGATCTCGAACTGTACGATCACGCCCTTCTTCTGTACGAACAACAACTGCGTACGCTGTGCTCCGGGCACTTCGCAAGACAACTCAATCAATACAAATTTCTCAATCGCTGGTACGGCCGCACCATCTACAAAAACTACCATCACCGTTCGCGGGCCAGCCGGTTGCGGGCTTTTTTGCTGAGCCGGGCCTGGGTCGTCCTGCTTGGTGTGGAGCGGCTGGTCTACAGACCTTAAGAAGTGGCCCGGGCCGCACCTTGCACGGTGGGGGTGTGCCAAACCCGCCGCCGGCCATTACAGTGAAAGCATTCTATGTAAACTTCCGTTGCGGCCAAGTGGGGGGTCTATGCTGCAAGCACCCTGGAACCTGGGCGGTTCTGATGACCCGATGTACGCCATCGATGCCGTCGTCGGCGAGGCGGCCCAGTTCGAGCGGATGGCCCAGTTGTGGGATGCAAATTGTCGCCATAACGCGCTGGTCAGCTGTGATTTTTACTGTGGCGGCTTCGCCGAGCAGTTCGAGCGCAATGGCGAACGCATCGCCGGTTTTTTGCGCCGCAAACTGGCGTTGAGTCCGGATAGTCGGCTGCTCGATCTCGGCTGCGGCGTTGGCCGCGTTGCCCGCTATTTGCAGGGTGCCACGGCCGGTATGGCGCTGGCGGACGTCTCGGGCTGCATGCTTGCTCAGGCCCGCCTGCGGCTTGGGGAGGCGGCAAACTGCACCTTCACGCCGGTGAACGGCAACCGGCTGCCCTGGCCGGACGGCAGTTTTACCCACGCCATCGCCATCGATCTGGTGCAGCACCTGCCGGATGCTTCGCTGCGCGCCTACTTCGCGGAGGTGGCGCGGGTACTGGTACCGGGGGGGCTGTTTTTGCTCACCACCGGCACGGGCGGCGCCACCGACAAACCGCCCGATCCCTGGCTGAGCCGCCAACTGTTGCGGCTGTTGGGTCTGAGGCCCCTGCCCATAGGTTCGCGCACCGGGGCGGTGCTTGCCGAACTCACCCGTGGACCGGGGCCGCTGCAGTTGCGCGAGGGCGGCGACGACTTTCCCAACCAGTTGCCGGCTTTGCCGGTGGCGGTTCCCTTTGCCGGGCGCTACCTGCTATTGAGCAAACCGAGCACCGCGCGCTTGACGGTCGAGCGCACTTTGCCCTCGTAGGCGCGGTAGCGGTTCACCGATCGGTGCCAGCGCTCCGCCAATCCCCGGTAGAGCTGCTCCCCCGTGCGCACCCGGCCGTAGGTGCGGTTGAGCAGGCGGAAGCCCCGCAGGCGCCTGTCGAAGGCGTCCCGGTCGAGGGCGCCGAGTTGTCCTGCAAAGCGCCCGCAGGCGTGGGCGTACAGGCTCAGATCATAGCGGTTGAGATCCTGGAGGATCTGGAGGGTGGGTCCCGGCAGGTCCGCGAGCGGCGGCCGGTTGTGGGTGACGTTTTCTTTGACGTACAGAGGCAACCGCCAGCCAAAATGCGACTGCAACAACAGCAGCGACTCATCGAAGCGCTCCATCAGCGCCACGACCGGAAAGAATCTGTCCAGGTTGGCGCGGGCGCTTGCCAGCATCGCCGGCGAGCAGGTCCAGTCGGCGTCCCGGGCGTCGGGAGCCTGGTTGCACAAAAAGCGGGTCATGTAGTTGTCGGTGCCTGCGGCCCATTCGCTGAGCAGATAGTCCTTGAGGGTCATCTTGTCGCGATGAACAGGCGCGTGGGCCGGGTGAGGCGGGTAGCGCAGGATAAAGTGGTACTCCGAGATCATCCGCTCGATCGGATCGCGCAACCAGGTGATGTAGGTGCAGGGTCGCGCTATGGACTCGTGCAGGCGCAGGCCCATCGGGAAGTGGCCGCGGATGAAGCTGCAGCGGTGGGCGGCCCTTGCCGTCTGCCGGGCGCGCCTGGCCCCCTCGGCGTCGTTGATGGCGGCAAGGTCGAATGCAAGTACATGGTCTTCGCCGTACGCTCTTTTGAGAATGGTCTCAAAGGTGGTACCCCCGGTCTTCGGGATGTGCAAAAAGATGACAAGTGGCCGCTGGGGTTGGTTATTCGATCGACGGGCCACCGTTCCACCTCCCGCTGAAATCCGGCCGCCGGGCGGGCGATAGCTTACCATAGGCGACGGGCGAAGCGCCGGTCAACCGGAGGTCGGCTGAAAAGAAACCGGACAAACCCTGGGGGCTTGCCCGGTCACAGTGCGGAACAGAGGACTTGAACCTCCACGCCTTGCGGCACATGAACCTGAATCATGCGCGTCTACCAATTCCGCCAGTTCCGCATCAAGGCAGACAACACTATAGCAAACCGGCATCGCTACTGGCTAGGTTGCCTTCTCCGGCGGCTCGAAAGAAAACACCGCCTGCTCGACATCCCGGCGCGAGAGTGAATAGGGAAAGGAGAGCGTCTTGGTCTGGTTGGGCGGATAGGTGTAATCGACCTTGAGCACCGTCTCCTCCAGTTGCAGCGTCGCCGACCACCGGGAGCGGTGCAGGTGCCAGCGGTGCTGCTCCTCGGTGTCGCGCTCGCACTGATGCTCCCGCAGCCAGATCTCGATCTTGTGCAGCGGGTGGTTGTACAGGGGCGTGTCGGCGGTGGGCAAAGAGTTCATGGCAAAGGAGCTCAGAAGGTGACCATCAGCCGTTGATCCAATCGATGAAGGCAACGAGCAGCAGCGAAGCGGCAAAGGCGATCCCCAAAATAAAGAGCGCAAAAATCTCTGTGGGGGACAAAGGGCGCTCGCTGATGTCGAACCGGCCGCTCGGGCGGCGGCGCGGCGGCACCGGTCGCTGCTGTTGTTGTTGTTGCTGCAAAACGGCGGTGCGGGTCAGTCCTAGGGTCTGGTCGTAGTGGGAGCGCTTGGTGGGGTGGGAAAGGGTAGCGTAGGCCTCGTTGAGCAATTTGAATTTCTCGAGGGCCTCCTCCGGCGCCAATGGGGAAATGTCCGGATGGTACTGCTTAGAAAGCAAACGATACGCCTGGCGAATGTCCCGTTCACTCGCCCCAGGCGGCACACCCAACACCCGATAGTAGTCTGGCCTTTTCATCTCCCACATTTTAGCGCCGGCTTGCCGCGGTGCCGCATCCGGCTTCGAGGGCGGCGGCCCGGCGCGGACGGCTTGACTACCTACCGCATCTAGTGTTTTATAGCCACAGAACACCACACAGATGGAGTCCGCTCGAATGGTAGCGCAAGTGGATGCATCGAACCCCACCTCCAAGGCCGTCGCTCCGTCGCTGGCTCTGCAGGGCACCCTCCAGATCTTCACCGGTCCCGACCGGGCCTTCAGCGCCGGGGTGATCGCCCACGCGCTGCGGGCCGCCGGCCAGGGCGTGCCGGTGCTTGTGGTGCAATTTCTCAAAGGCGGCATCGGCCAGGGTCCGGACAGCCCGATGTATCTGTGTCAGGGTTTGCGCTGGGTGCGCTGCAACCTGCACCGCTGCCTGGACACGCCGCATCTGGAAATCGAAGAACAAAAAGCGATGTACGAACTGTGGAAGTACACCCGCCGGGCGGTCCACAGCGGCCGGTTCGGTCTGGTGGTGCTCGACGAATTAAGCCTGGCGATCCAATTTGGCCTGATTCCTGAGACAGAAGTGGTCGAACTATTGGAGCAGCGGCCTTCGTATATGGACGTCATCCTTACCGGCCCCGAGATGCCCCTCGCCCTGAGCGCCATGGCCGATCAGGTGACCGAACTGCGCAAAAGCGTCATCCAGCCCTAAGATCGCAGCAGGACTTGCGGGGGGCGGATGCTCAACAGTGACAGCTGGATCAAACAACGCGCCGCCGAGGGCATGATCGCCCCGTTCGAGGCCGAACTGGTGCGCCGGGTGGACGACGGTGCGGGGCACCGGCACCGGGTTCTGAGCTATGGGCTTTCCTCGGCCGGTTACGACATTCGCCTCGCCGACGACGAATTCAAGGTCTTCCGGCGCGTACCCGGGGCGCGGCCCATCGACCCCAAGCGCTTCGACAACACCTGCCTGGAGGACATGGCGCTGATGAGCGGTCCGGAGGGCGATTATTTTATCTTGCCGGCCAACTCTTTGGCCCTGGCCCACTCGGTCGAGCACTTTCGGATGCCCGACAACGTGGTCGGGGTAACCACCTGCAAGAGCACGTACATCCGCTCGGGCGTCAATATCCCGATTACGATTCTGGAGCCGGGCTGGACGGGGGTGCTCACCCTGGAGATCGCCAATCCCACCCCCTGCGACGTGATGGTCTACCCGAACGAGGGGATCGCCCAGGTGCTGTTTTTTACCACCGACCAGGTACCCGAGGTGACCTACGCGACGCGCAAGGACGGCCCCGGCAAGTACCAATCGCAGGAACAGCGCATCGTGCTGCCGCGGGTCTGATGGCGGGCGTACTGGTAAGCGGCACCGACACCGGGGCCGGCAAGACGATCTTGTGCGCAGCCCTTGCTGCCTGGTGGCTCGCCCGTCGCCGCACGCCGGTAGCCATCCTCAAGCCCGTCCAGTGCGGCCCGGGGGATCGCGAGTACTACCGCTCGGTCTTCGGCGACGCCCTTTCGGTGCTCAACCCCATCTACTTCGAAGCGCCCCTCGCCCCGCCGCTGGCGGCGGCCCGCGAAGGCCGGACGGTCGATATCGGTGTGCTCTGGGAAAGTTACTGCGAGGCGGCGGCAAGCCACGCCCTGCTCATCGTCGAAGGGGTGGGCGGCCTCGGCTGCCCGCTCGGCTGGGATTACACCGTGGCGGATCTGGCGCGCGACTGGCGGCTGCCGGTGTTGCTCGCCGCTCCCGTGCGCCTTGGGGTGGTCGCTCAGCTGGTGGCCCACACGGGATTCGCCCGCGCCCAAAACCTGGACCTGCGCGCCCTCGTGCTTTCTGAGGTCGAGCCGGTGGGTGCCGAGCAGCGCGGCGAGTGGGCGGATATCCAGCTGATTGAAAACCTCTGCTACCTGCCGGTGTTGGGGGTGCTGCCTCACCTGGAACCAGCCACCGACCGCACTGCCCTTGCAGCCGCGGGGAGCGGCTTGTGGTTGGAGGCGGCAGGAGCGTTGCTCACAGCAGCGCGCGGATAAATTCGTCGTCGCGAAAGCGCCCGCCCCCCGCCCCGCGGGCGGAGCGCAGGTCGCCCTGGCGCACGACGAGCAGATCCATCGACGGAATGATGTAGAGCCGCTGTCCCCCGGCCCCGGCCGCCATGAACAGGTCCGCCGGACCAGCGCCACCCAGCGGGTTGTTGCGCTCGGGGCGCGCGCTGCGGGAGGGGGCGTTGAGCCAGAAGGTGAGCCCGTAGGCCGGGTTGGCGGCACTGCGCACGAAGCACTGGGCCAGGACATCTTTGGAGACGATCTGCCGTCCCTGCCAGGTGCCGCCGTTTTTGATCAGCAGGCCGAATCTGGCCCAATCGCGCGCCGAGGCAATCGCCCCGCCGGGCAGGTCCGGGTCGCCGTCTGCGGTAGTGCGCCAGCGCGCGATGCGCATGCCGATGGGACTTAGGATGCGCCTTTGCAGGTAGGCTATCGGTGCTTCGCTATGGGGGGCGAGTTTGCGCCGCATCAGTTCGCCAAAGAGCTGAAAATTGACGGGATTGTAATCGAAATCCCGGCCGGGCGGCGAGACCGCCGCTACCTGCACCGCCTGGGCAAAGGACACGGGTTTGCCGCCCCGCCCCGCCTTCGCCAGACCGCTTGTGAGGCTGAGCAGGTGCCGCACGGTAATCTGGGATTTGAGCGGGTCGGCTTTCCACTCGGTGATCGTCTCGGCGACGCGCTCCTCGAAGGTGAGCAGACCATCCTGCACCGCCGCCGCCGCCATCACCCCGGTAAAACTCTTGGTCCCGCTCGCCAGCAGATGCGGTGTCTCGGCGCTGCGGCCGGGCGCAAATTGCTCGTAGACGGTGCGCTCACCCCGAATGACCAGCAGTCCGACCCCACCGTGGGCGGCGGCATAATCGGCGGCCCGCCGGTAGTCGGTCTGTACCGCCTGGGCGTGGGCGGCAGACGGGAGCGGCCAGGGCGTCCCCGGCACCGAGCAGGTGAGTGCGAGCAGCAGAACCGTCCAACATTTGGCAAGTTGCATGTCCCATAGGACCGTGCCGCATGCTTTCGGGTTCAGTGGGCCTGAAATTACCCCCCTGCGAGTGAACCAGCACAATTGCTGATTGCGTACAAAAGAAAGGCAGGGGGGACGGGCTGCGGCCCGGCAACTGCAAAGACCCAAAGGAGTTCTTATGATTCGCCGCAACTTCGCAATCGCCCTGGCGCTCACCGCCACCCTCGCGATAGCAGATGCCGCCTCGGCTCAAACCACGACCTCCACTCCCGGCGGCGGCACCGTCGTCGAAGGGGAGCGCGGCGGCAAAGCCTACGTCGGTCCCGACGGCGGCAAGGTGCTCGTCGCCCCGGACGGCCGCAAGTACGTAAGCGGTCCGGATGGCGGCAGGCTTTATGTCGACGAGGACGGCCGCAAGTATGCCGAAGGTCCGAATGGGGCCAAGGTCTACGTGGGCGACGACGTCAAGGTCTACAAAGGTCCCCAGGGCGGCACGGCCATCGAAGGGCCGGACGGTGGTCGGGTCTACCAGGGTCCGCGCGGCGGCGAAGCGGCCGTCGGTCCCGAGGGCCGCAAACGCTACGAAGGCCCCGAGGGCACCAAGGTCTACTCCGGTCCCCGCGGCACCGTCGTCAAGGACAAAGACGGCCAGGTAATCCGCCAGCCGCGCTAGCAGCCCTCAAGCCATCACCATGCCGCCGTCGATCGTAATCACCTGGCCTGTGATGTAGGCGGCGGCCGGGTCGGCGCACAAAAACCGCACCAGCCCGGCTACTTCCTCAGGTTGACCGACGCGCCTGAGCGGCACCTGGGCGAGGATCGGTTCCAGTTCCAGGGCGCTGGTCATATCGGTGGCGATGAAGCCCGGGGCCACCGCGTTGACGGTGATTCCCCGCGATCCTAGTTCGCGGGCGGCGGAGCGGGTGAGGCCCAACACCCCGGCCTTGGCGGCGCTGTAGTTGGCCTGACCGGCATTACCTGCCACCCCTGAAGTCGAAGAGATATTCACTACCCGCCCGCAGCGCTGCTTGAGCATGATCCGGCTTGCCGCCTTCAGGCACAAAAACGTGCCGGTGAGGTTGAGGGCCACCACCTGATTCCAGTCTTCGAGCGACATGCGCAGTATTAGACCGTCGCGGGTAATCCCGGCGTTGTTGACCAGGGCGTCGAGCCGTCCGTAGTACTTGGCGAGCAAGTCTGCAAACAGGCGCTCCACCTGCTTGGGGTCGGCCACATCCGCCTTGAGGGCGACAGCCTGCCCCCCAGCCGCTTCAATTGCCGCCACCACTTGCTGGGCGGCCTCTTCGGAGCGGCTGTAGTTGACGGCCACGGCGGCTCCCTCCGAGGCAAGGGCAAGGGCGCAGGCGCGGCCGATGCCGCGGCCGGCGCCGGTGACCAGGGCAACTTTGCCTGTGAGCAATCCCGTCATGGGCGTCCGCCATTGGTGCGTCGCCTATTGTCGCACGAATTGTCCGCTAGGATGCCGCCCCGCCCAGCCAGCGCACAACAGGCCGACTTGCCCAGTGCAGGGCCACTTTCAGCCGGTGGGCATCGGTAGGCATCCGGTAAAGATACGCCAGCCGGCGGATGAGATAGGCGGGCGGGCCGCCGACGGCCGTGCCCAGAAGCGAGGCGACGCCGCTGTCGATCCCCAACCCCAACAGCTTGCCCAGCGCGTTGTAGCGAAAGGCGAGCAACGGCCGGTCGCTCAGGCTTGCCCAGAGATTCCACGCGCAGTAGCCCGCCTGTTGAAAGGCCAACTGGGCACTGGGAGCGAGCGGCTTGCCGCCGGCATCGAGGCTGGCTGCCAGATCGCCTAAGGCGAAGATTTCGGTATGCCCCTGCACCTGCAGGGTGGGCTCGACCGCAAGCCGTCCACCCGGCCCCTTGGGCAGATCGAGATCTTTGATGAGCCCCGGCACCGCCGTCCCCACCGTCCAGAGCACCACCTCGGCGGGGATCGCCTCGGCGCCGCGCCCGGCGGTCTCGACTTGCAGGCCCGCATCGCTCACCGACAGAATTTTTGTGGATAATCCCAGCCGCACTCCGCGCTTTTCGAGTTCGGCACGGGCCATTTTGCGCTCCGGCACGTCGAACTCGGCCAGGATGTCCGCTGCGCGGTCGAACAAAACGATGTTGCCTTTGTCGCCCAGGGTGTCGGCAAGTTTGCAGGCGAGTTCGACGCCGCTTGCCCCCGCCCCTACCAGGGCCACGCGCACAGGGTCGGCCCCGGCATCGAGGGCGGCCTTGAGCCGGGCGATGAGCGCTTGGGCGTCTTCGAGGGTACGAAAGGGCAAGGCGTGCTCGCGCGCCCCCGGCACGATGTCCACGGGTGTGCTGCCGCCCACGGTAAGGGCCAGCCGGTCGTAACTTTCAGCACCGCCGCCCGTGAGCTTGACGATGCGGGTTTCGAAGTCGAAACCCATCGCCTCGGCCTGCACGAAGCGCACCCGCGTCCCTTCGAGCAATTCGTCGAAGCGCGGGGCCACTTCCCAGGTGGCAAGCTCCCCCGAAACCAGTTCGTAAAGTAGCGGCGAGAAGACAAACCGCTCCGAGCGATCGATGAGCAAAATTTCTGGGCGCTCGTCTTTGAAGGGATACGCTTCGAGGCCAAGGGCAGTAAACAACCCCGCAAATCCGCCGCCGACAATGACAATACGCGCCATAGCTGATGCTGTGAAAGACCCTTCCAGCATAGCCGCGCCCATCGTTAGCGGACGCGGGCCGCCGAGGCGTCGGTGTCTTCGAGATCCAGCCTGGCTAGGTCCAGGCCGCGCAAGTCGGTCTGTTGCAGCAGGGTGTCGTCGAGCCGGGCGCCCTGCAGGTCGGCGCCCCGCAGGTCGGCGTGGGTAAGGTTGGCAGCACTCAAATCGGCGCGCACCAACCGGGAGGCGCTGAGGTTGGCCCCCGCCAGATCCGCCGCCCGCAACAGAGCCTCCACGAGGTTCGCGCCGCGTAGATCGGCGTTTTCGAGAATGGCGGTACTCAGGTCGGCCCCTTCGAGGTTGGCCCCCTGAAAGTTGGCGCCGCTCAGGTGCGCCCCGCGCAGGTTGGTGCCGCGCAGGTCCGCCGAGCGCAGGTCGGCGCCTTCAAGGTCCTGGCCGTGCAGATCCTGGTTGGCCAGTTTGGCACCCCGATAGTTTTTGGGGGCCTGCCGCGAGCCGGAGGCGTCCGTCACCAGCACAAAATCCTGCAAAAAGGTGCGCGTCATCGGTGTCCATCCCACCAGAACGAGAACAGCTCCGATTACAATCCCGGCAATCCAGCCTCTGCTGCGCATCACTTTTTCCCCAGCACCACTACATCTAGATAGCTCCAGCACCTGTGCTTTAAGCACCCGTCGAAGCCGCCCCCTGCCGGGAGTATAGGGGCGAGGCCTGTGGGCGGGCACGCGATTTCACTGACATGGGGGGCTTATTTTGATCATTTCTCGGATTACCGGCCAGGCTTTAGCCGCCCTCGGATCCACCGCCAGATTGGCCCTATCAGCTACACGAACAAAAGTCCTCGAGCTCAGACAAACAGAAATCGTAGCTAGACCGCATCGAGAAGCGTACCCACCAGACAGGCTCCTTCAAAATCGGCCAAGCGGGTGTCGATCCCGCTGAGATCCGCGCACAGCAGGTTGGCCCCGGCGAAACTGGTCCCGGCCACGGCGGCGCCGTTGAGGTTGGCTTCCTCCAGGTCAGCGCTGCGCAGGTCTGCCCCCGCCAGATTCGCTCCCGAAAGGTCCGCCCCCGCCAGATTCGCCCCGCTCAGCCGCGCTCCGCGCAGATCCGCGTGGCGCAAGTCGGCCCCGATGCCGTTGAGGCCCATCAGGTTGGTTCCCTCCAGATTGGCGCCGCCCAGGCTGGCATTTTGAAGATTGGCCGACATCAAGTTGGCACCCCGCAGGTTGGCGCCGCGCAGGTCGGATTCGCTCAGGTTGGCCCCCATCAGGTTGGCCCCCCACAGGTCGCAGTGCAGGACAGCACCCGCCAGGTGGGCACCGGTGAGGTTGGCCCCGGCCAGGTTGTGGCGCTCCAGGCGTACCCCCGCCAGATCGATGCCTTCGAGGCCGGCGCCGCGCAGGTCTTCGACTTCACCCTGTCTAATCTTTTCTGCTTCGATCATTGCTCGTTAACAATACACTCAACGGACTGTCGATTCCTCGGAGGCGTCCATCGCCGCGTGCAGCAACCACTGGCCGGTACCGGCCTTGGGCTGCAGCGGATCGAGCAGGATGCCCGCCTGCATCAGGCGGACCATGTTGGCCAGTTGCTCCAACAGCTGCGGATCCCAGCGCCTGCCTGCGCCTGTTTCGCACAGCGAGAGCGCTTCGTCCGGGGTGCACACCGGACGCTCGCCCCGGGCGACCAGCCACTCCTGAAAGTAAGCGGTAAGACCCAGGATGCGCGCTTCAAGCGGGATCGCTTCGCCCGCCAAGCCCTCCGGCAGGCCCTCGCCGTTCCACCACTCGTACTGGCGCTCGACGATGCGGGCCACCGAGCGCAACTCCGGCATCGAGCGCAACAGCTCCCCGGCGAACCCGGCGGCCTCGGCAAGTATTTTGAGCGTGTCCGGGCTGTCGGGGTCGATCAGCGTGCCGGGAATCTCCGAAAGGCCGATGCGGTGCAGCAGGGCCGCGAGGCGCAAGCGCCTGAGGCGCCCAAAGGGCAGGTTCATCAGTTGGCCGATCACCTCCACCAGACTGCTCACCTGCAACGAAGCCTGGGGATTGCTGACATCACCCGCGTCGATGCGCTGGGCCATGCGCAAGAATGCCTGCAACCGGTTGGCGGTCAGGTTGGTGCCCAGTTTGTCGGGCTCCTCCCAGGTGGGCGGGGTGGGGCGGGTGAGGGAGACCAGTTGCTGCTGGCTGCTCTGTAAATAGGTGACGACCCGGGCGACCACGCCGCTCAGGTCCGAGCGGAGGCCGGCCGGCTCCGCGTCGATGCGCTCCAGTTCGTTCTCCAGCTTTTCGGTGAGCTTCGCGTCGTAGCCGCGGATGTGATCGAGGGTCAGCTCGACGGCCGCGCGCACCAGCGGCTCCTCAAACGTCCAAAACCCGTAGAACTTGCGCTCGACATCCTGCTGGGGCCTTCCCCCCGGCCCGTACTCCGCTTCGCCCAACTCCTGACACATCACCATCGCCGCATAGTTGGGGGCCAGGATCATCAGATGCCACTCCATCGAGACGGGGTCGGTCTCGCTGAGGGCCAACTGGGTGAGGTTGGTGGGGTTGTCCGGCTGCAAAAATCCCGAATCGGGCACCGCCATGATCAGAACCTGGCGGCTGTGCATCGCGAGTTGGCGGTAACGCTTCGCCTCCTGGGCATACCATTTGCCGCGCTGAAAGGCAGTCAATACCAGCGGCGGACTGCCACAGGTCAGGATGTGATCTTCGAGAGCGTGGCAGAGAGCCACCAGGGTGTTTTTGTAGTACACACCAAAGGAAGGTGGGTCCGCACCCAGTTGCTTGCGCAGTTTGTACAGGATCGAACCCTCGAGCATTACCCCTCCAAAAAACCCAAGACCGGCCTTGATCCCCGGACTGTGCTCAATTATGGCTGAAAATCAGCAAGAAAACTTTACCCGCACCCGAGCAGTCGGGCCGCCTCCGGTGTGCGGGGCGCCAGAAATTCAAAGGTGTTGCCGTCGAGATCCTTGGCATAAAAGGAACTGGTGCCGTCGCGATGGGCGTGGATGGTGGTGGCGGCGGCCCCTTGTTCTTGGAGTTGGGCGTAGTAATGGGCCAGGGCCGCCTCGTCTTCGAGCACAAAGCCGAAGTGCGGTCCGGCCGCCGAGTACTTGGGTCCAAGCAACGCCAGCCCGTCGCCGCCGGCTTTGACAAAGGCCCAGTCCTCGTCCTGCCAGGCCACTTCCATCCCCAGGGTCCGATAAAATGCGACGGCGCGCGGGACATCCTGCACGCAGACGGCCACATGCCCCAGGCGGGTCAGACGGGTGCGCAGCGGGGTAACAGAGGACATGAAAACTTCTCCAAAAAGTAGCGTCGTCCGGCCTGCGGGCGCAATCGCAACCGCGCACCGGCTCCTCCAGGATAACCCTCCACAACCGGGCCAAACCGACTCAAAGCCAGGCCCCCGGACTGGAGACAATCCGGGGGCCTGGAGCGAGGTTGTTGCTACGAGAGCGGCGGCAAACCGGGGCATCGATCTTGCCCGTCCTGGTAACCCATTGCATAGGCAATCTCCACAGTCTGACGAACGAGTTGAACAAGCTTCAGGGCGAGTAGTTGATCGAGCGGTTCGGTCGTATCGAGCCACAGACGCTCAAAGCTGCTTTGCAGCGGCTCCGGCGCGTGCAGCGGCAAATCGTGGCTGTCCGAAGGCATGGCATTGCCCCCTACAGAGGATTGGGCTTGCAAGCACTCCCCACACGGGCGGCCGGTTTCAACCTGATTGCAGACAGTTATTTAAACCGAAGTGCACAGTTTCGCTACCTCTATTGTAGAAAAAATCGGCAGCAACCGCCACGGGGATCACTGGGCAAGCGCTGCACTCAACGCAGCAATTCGCGCAGCCCGTCGACCATAAACTGCAGGGCGATAGCCAGGATCAAAAATCCCAAAATCTGGTTGAGGGCGCGGGTGCCGGCCCGGCCCAAACGCTTGAGCAAAGGCTCCCCGAGCATCAGACACAGATAGAGCACGCCGCCCACCAGGGCGATGCCCACCAGGCTGCCGAAGTAGTCGGGCCAGCCGGACGCCTTCGAGGACAACCCAATCACCACGCCGATGGCCCCCGGACCGCTGACCAGCGGCATCGCCATCGGCGCAAAGGCAATGTCCCCCGAGGTGTTCGCCGTCACGGCGGTGTCGCCCTCGTGGCGGTGGGAGTTGACCATCTCCTAGCCGGTCTGGGCAATGAGCAACCTGCCTGCGATGCGCAGCACCGCAAAGGAAATCCCAAAAAATTCGAGCACCACCTTGCCCACCAGCAGAAAAACCGCCAGCAGCCAGAGCACATGAATGGTCGTCAACCGCGCCTGCCGGCGACGATAAGTGTCGCTGCCCGAACTGGTAAGACTATAAAAAATCGGCACTGCCCCCAACGGATCGGTCACCAGCAACAGCGCCAGAAAAGTTCCAGCGGCAGAACCGAGCACACTCTCCCACATCGGCCGCACCCTTGACCTTTACATGTTTGATATATTGCCCAAAAAACTGTAGCTTTTGCTACACATTTTCGTCAACCGTGCCGGTGTGCTCAGCGCTTGCGGTTGGCACCTTTGAGCTGTTCGTAGGCCTCGACGGTCTCGGGCGACGGGGGATCCAGTGGGTCACGGCCGCCGCCCAGCAGCCACAAGCCGCCGCTCACCCCCGCGAAGACAGCAACGGCCCACAGCAAGGCCACCGGCGTCGTCGACCGATACCCTTTGGCGATGGCAAATGCGGCTACCGCTGCGATCGAAGCTGCCACAAACATGCCAACCCCCTTCCACCCACATAAGCGCGTCCGTGCCGGATCCTAGCCTCACCTAGATCGGCCGAAACCACAGTTCGCTGCAGCCGCAGTCACGGGCCAGGTCACGGGCCACCAATTGGATTTGCGTACGAAATCCAACGCTTTCTTCAACCAGGCCTGCCGGAAATTGGCGTTTGTCGTCCGCGACAAATACGTATCTTCTTTCTTGAATCGCATGTTTGTTTTGCACTACCCAGGTTCCGCTGATCAAGGCTTTCCCTGTGGCTTTATCAAAAAAAACGCCCCTTACCAAAGTCTCAACTTGCATAAATTCACATATGCCTTTATTAACATCAAAGCGAGCACAAATCGAAGGCCTTCTCCTTCAAGGTTCCTCGTGCAGCGATAGAAAAGCAACTACTGCGGGTTATAGAGAAGACTCTACCTGCGGAAGGAAGCCTCGGCGAATACTCCAAGCAGCAACCGCAACTACAGTTCGACGGCGAGCGTTTCGAGGGTGGGGGCGTCCGGGGTGCGGAGCGCGATGCAGCGCTGCTGGAGTAGTTGCCGGTCGATGCTCAAAAAACGGCTGGGGCAGTGGGCTTCGAGCTAGCTAGTCGAGCCGGAGGCATACCCCTCGTAGGGGAGCGGCGGTTGCGCCCCCGGCTTGAAAGTCGCTAGAACCGGGGTAGGATACTCGCCCGCTTCCAGAGCGGCTAAGCTGTGGGCAACCCCCATCCGCCCCGGACGGCCCCAGCTTCCCGAGGTAAACGATGGACGGTCTGTCTTGCCACCTCTTATGTTGAGCGCATGAGCAAATCGCTAGTCATCGTCGAATCCCCCGCCAAGGCCAAAACGATCAGCAAGATCCTCGGCAAAAACTTTGTCGTCAAGGCCTCCGCCGGGCACATCCGCGACCTTCCCCAAAAAGAGATGGGCGTGAATGTCAAAAATGACTTCGAGCCCAAATACGTGATCATTCCCAAAAAAGAAGAGGTGGTCGAGGAACTCAAAGGGGCCGCCCGCAATGCCGATCGGGTCTATCTGGCCCCCGACCCCGACCGCGAGGGAGAAGCGATCGCCTGGCATCTGGCGCAGATTCTGGATATTTCTGGCGAGCGGCTGCAGCGCATCGAGTTTCACGAGATCACCAAGCAGGCTATCCAGAACGCCGTCGCCCACCCCCGCAACATCGATATCAACCGGGTCGATGCTCAGCAGGCGCGGCGCATCCTCGACCGGCTGGTGGGCTACAAGCTCAGCCCGCTGCTGTGGAAAAAAGTGCAGCGCGGCCTGTCCGCCGGGCGGGTGCAGTCGGTGGCGGTGCGCCTGCTGTGCGACCGCGAAAAAGAAATTCAGGCGTTTGTGAGCGAAGAGTACTGGACCATCCACGGCCACTTCCGCCAGAGGACTCAGGCGGAAGCCACCCCGTTTAGCGCCGATCTGGTCCGCTGGGTAGGCAAAAAGCCGGATCTAGGCAACGAGGCGGCGGCGCGGGCGGTGGTCGAAGCCCTGGCGGGTGCCGCCTCCCGGGTCGATTCGGTCAAGACCCGCGAGCGGCAAAAAGAACCCCAACCGCCCTTCATCACCAGCACGCTGCAGCGCGAAGGCGCTTCGGCTTTGGGCCTCACCGTCAAGCGCACGATGGCCATCGCCCAGCAACTCTACGAAGGCATCGAATTGGGTGAGGAGGGGCCGGTGGGGCTGATCACCTACATGCGCACCGACAGCACCCGGGTGGCCGAAGAAGCCCAGGAAGCGGCGCGCGAGTTTATCTTGGCCGCCTACGGCAAACCGTACTACCCGAGCCGCCGCCGCCAGTACGGCGCCAAAAAAGGCGCCCAGGACGCCCACGAGTGCATCCGGCCCACCGACATCAACCGCCCCCCCGACGCGATCAAAAAATCGCTCACCCCAGACCAGTTCAAGCTCTATCGCCTGATCTGGCAGCGCTTTACGGCCTCGCAGATGACGGCGGCCACCCTGGAGACGCGCACCGTCGAAATCGCCGCCACCCCCGCAGCCGGCCGCCCCGACGCCCTGTTTCGCGTCTCGGTCACCCGCACGGTCTTCGACGGCTACACCCGCGTCTACGAAGAAGCCCGCGAGGAAGCAGCCACGGGCGACGAAGAAGCGCCCGGTGCCGCGCCGGTGCTCGAAGAGGGCGAGGCGCTCACTTTGCTCACAGTCGATCCCAAGCAGCACTTTACGCAGCCGCCCGCGCGTTTCTCCGAGGCGACCCTGGTCAAGGCCCTCGAAGAGCAGGGGATCGGCAGACCGAGTACCTACGCCCCCACCATCGGCACGATCCAGGAGCGCGGCTACGTCAATAAAGATGGCCGCACGCTCATCCCCACCGAGCTGGGCATGAAAGTGAATGACCAACTGGTCCAGCACTTTCCCAACATCGTCGATACCGAATTTACAGCCAACATGGAAGCGCAGCTCGACGAGGTCGAAAAGGGTTCCCAGCGCTGGACCCAGTTGCTCGCGGATTTTTATGGGCCGTTCGTGGAGACGCTCAAGGCCGCCGACGAGGAGATGAAGCGGGTGGTCATCGTCACCGACCACCTGTGCGAGAGCTGTGGCCGGCCGCTGCTCAACCGCTACGGCCGCTTCGGCAACTTCTTGGGCTGCTCGGGCTATCCGGAGTGCGACTTTACTCACCAACTCACCCGCGACAACAAACCGGTCCCTAAGGACCGCCCCGCCGAGGGGATTTCCTGCAACCAGTGCGGCCACGAGCCGATGCTCATCACCTACGGCCGCTACGGCGAGTACCTCAAGTGCCCCGCCTGCGGCAAGAGCCAGCCCAAATCGACGGGTATCACCTGCCCCAAGTGCAGCAAAGGCCAGATTGTCGAGCGCCGCTCAAAGATGGGCAAGAATTTCTACGGCTGCGACCAGTATCCCGATTGCGACTTCGTGCTGTGGAGTCGGCCCATCGACAAACCCGCCTGTCCCGAGTGCGGCTCGATCTTGCTCTACAAACCCCGCAAGCGCGGCGACGATATGGTGGCTTGCTCCGCCTGCAAATTCATCGCCCCCGCCCAGGAGATGGTGGGTGAGGAGGAAGTGGAGCGGCAGGCCGCATTGCTTACCGGTTGAGCGGGCCGGTGCGCGCGCTGGGGAAGCGGCCCGGCCTTTGGCTTGCGGTGCTTAGCACGTTGCTGGTCGCTTGCTCCGGGTCACCTGCACCTTCCGGCCCCATCGAGCTGACATTCTGGCACGGTGCTGACCCGCCTCCCAACCGGGTGGTACTCGACAAGCTGGTGGAGCGCTTTAATTCTCAGCACCCGGATATCCGCGTGCGTGCCATCTACGCGGGCCAACAGGACCAGCAAATCCCCAAGATTTTGGCGGCGGTGATCGGCGGCTCGCCCCCGGATTTGCTCTGGTACAACGCCACGCTCACCGGCCAGTTGGTCAAAGCCGATGCCATCGTCTCGCTTGACGAGTACTTACAAAAAGAAAACCTGCTGGAGCGGGTCTATCCGAATTTGCTGCCCGCCACCCGCTACCGGGGCAAGACCTGGTCGTTGCCTTTTGACACCAACAACCTGGCGGTCTTTTACAACAAAAAGATCTTCGCTGAGGCCGGGGTAGAGACCTTGCCCGCCACCTGGTCCGAATTTCTGACCCTCGCTGAGCGGCTCACCGTCGATCGCAATGGCGACGGCCGCCCGGAGCGCCATGGCCTGCGATTGCCCCTGGGCAAGGGCGAATGGACCGTATTTAACTGGCTGCCCTTTTTCTGGCAGGCGGGGGGTGAACTGCTCGTGGGCGGCCAGCCGCGGATCGATTCGCCTGCGGGGGTGCGCGCCCTCGCCTACTGGCAGCGTTTGCTGGCGCGCTCTGCCGCGAGCCTCTCCCAGCCCGAGCAGGGCTACATATTCGATGATTTTTTTGCCGGGCGGGTGGCGATGCAGGTAAGCGGTCCCTGGACTCTGGGAGAAATTGGCGAAAACGGCATGGATTATGGTGTATTTTCCTTGCCGCGCGGCGAGATGCGGGCCACCGCCATCGGCGGCGAGCAGTTGTTTTTGATGAAGACGACGCCCGAGCGCGAGCGGGCCGGCTGGCGCTTCGCGCAATATGTGCTCAGCGCCGAATTTCAAAGTGCCTGGGCCACCGGCACGGGCTATTTGCCCGTCACCCCCGAGGCGACCCGCACCCCCGCCTACCAGGCATTTTTACAGCGCAATCCGCAACTAAAAGTCTTCCTCGACCAGTTGCCTTCGGGCCGCAACCGCCCCCTCGACCCAACCTACCCGCAAATTTCCGACGCCATTGGCCGCGCCGTCGAGCAGGTGCTGCTGGGGGCGCGCACCCCCGCCGCCGCCCTCGCCGCCGCCCAGCGCGAAGCGGCCTTGATCGTGCGCACCCAGCCGGGGGATGTTGTCACCGGGCGCTAGAACCTGCGTGTAACGGACCGCCCATTCAAGTTTAAAGTGCAACAGGGCCTGACTCACCTTTTTAATCAGCCCTGCCAACAGATATTTCGAGTGTTTATTCACCAAGGTTACTACCCCTCCCAGTTGATTTATTCCGATAACGGTATCGCCTTCCCAATGACCAATCTCCACCTTCAAGCCAGCGATAGCCGGACGCTCGTCGATGTCCACCCGGTTCGGTATCTGGCCGCCCTTACTTTTTGCCCCGCCACGCTTTTGACGTTTCGGCCTACCCTGGCGGAAATACTTCTGGAATAAACCCAACCCTGCAGGGTTTGCGTAGATCAGCCGATAGATTGTCTGGTGGCTGAGGAATGCCTTGCCCTCCAACTGCCGTCGACCTCGGATTTGCCCAGGACGATGAAATGCTTGCAGCGACTGTTTGATCTCCCTCAGCATTTCCGAAGATACTTTCAGGAAAGCTTGTTTACTGTCGGCTCGTCGGGCGGTGGCCAGGGCGTGGGCCGTGTCTGGAAGATAGCGCCCTTGCGAGCGGTTGCGCTTCAGTTCCCGACTGATAGTGCCGGCGTTGCGGCCCGGTAAGCCGGCAATCGCTTGGAGGCTCAAGCCTTGCTGGGAGCGGCACGCATAGATCTGCTGGCGTTCCTGGGCGCTCAGCTGGGTGTAGCTCATCGGTCGCAGGCCGAATCCCGGTCGAAGGGCAGCCCAACACAATAGACCTCTTGCGCGAATGCCAAGATAAACAGCTCAAACCATTGGAAACTCGTTCCGTGATCCAGTTCATGCAAGAGGTCTATTCTGGATCTGGTACCCGCAGTTGCGCCCCACGGTGGGGAGGTGGCCCAGAAAGTGATTGATGGCCTCCAAATCACGTGCGGGCTTCGAGAGAGCTTCAGGGCCACTGTGCCACCACGCCCGAGCCGCGGGCCGCAACCCGCGCTCAAAAGGCGCTGGTGTCAGTGTCGGGGCAGCTATCGGGGTCGATGTCATCCAGGAGAGAGTCCCCCCACTCGAGGACGGTACCGCGGGTCGTCTCGTTCACGCTGTCTTCGAGTTCCTCGGCCAAGCGCTCGGCGGTGTCGATCAGTTGCTCAGTGTAACCGGAGCCTCTCAGGCAAGCTTGCTGTTCGGGGTCTCCGTAGAATAGGGCCTCCCGGGCGTCGGAAGTAAAGTCGGTGCTGCCGTCCTGATTGACGTTGTGACCGTCGTAGGGCAGCGTCTCGCCTTGCCAATACGCGACATCCGGTTGCAGCGGTCTTACCTGGGCCAACAAGAGCTGTTGATCGTCCTCGTCCGCTCCAAGGTCGGCAAGCTCCGGCACCCCGAATTCCGGCTGTTCTGTCATATCAATACTTTCTCCATAAAGTAGAGTGCGATGAGACTGGCTAGGGAAGCTCTTTTACACTTGAAAATGAAAGACAGCATCGAACGGGAGGTTGAAAAGATTAGAGCTCAACTGACCGGTTCACCGTCGATCCAGTCGAATAGAACGCACAACCGCTGAACATCAGACTCATCGATGGAGGCGGTGACTAAGTCGCCTTATACGCTGGTCACCGGTGTCGGAACGCACAGATCGGTGTCTCTTTTGAGCGCTTGGAGCCAATCGAGTTCTGTCTGTAATTGTGCTGCGCTCACCTGCGGTTCGCAAACGCGCAAAGCGTGCTGCCTCGCATCTGCTTCCATCCGAACCACCAGATTCCCCAAGTGCCGCAGCACTGTGCACTCGGCATTCTCCAGAGCCTATTGCTCAAGAATTTCCTTGACCTGCTTGTTCATACACAGTTTCAGACCTTAGAGATTGCGTTCAGGATTGGCCAGTAATCCGCCCAGTACTGCCACCGGCACGACAGCCAACAAACCCAGCACCAGCGGCCAGGAGAGCACTCCTCCGGGAGCATCCAGATTGAAATTGAAGAAGATTGAAACCGCCAGCGAAATGATCCCAGTCAGCAGCGCGTGGCGCAGCGGCAGGGAACGGGCAGTGCGAGAAGCCATATACCCCCCGAGGCCAGTAAAAAACAGTCCGCGCAAAAAATTGAAGACAAAAAAGGCGGCCGTGCCCTCGACGGGATACCCGCTCAGCATCGCCACCAGACCCGCCGCCATGTACATAACCAGTTCGGAGTGCAGCGTACCGGCGACATCGACTAGTAAACCAGTAAATACAGCTCGCGACTCGAGGGGGCGGGGGGCCAGATCGGCGCTGTTGCGGGGTTCGAGCATGGTGATCGCTGGGAAGATACGAAAATTATAGGCTGCCCGAAGCTTTCGGGTGGGCGGGTGTCTCCATGGCTAGGACGGCGGCGAGTGTGATAAGTTTCCTGCTGATGGCTAGGATTTTTGCGTTTGCTGCCGCCTTGCTGCTCGCAGGCTGCACCTCCACCTCCCTGCCGCTTGCACCCAAACCGGTGACAGGCGGCGTCCTCTCCGGGACCCTCGTCGGCGATCCAGGCACCTTCAACCCAGCCCTCGCCCGGCGCGGCAGCGCCCTGGAGGTCAGTCGGCTGATGTTTGCCGGATTGTTGATGCCCGACAAAGCCAGTGGTTTCTCACCCGACCTGGCTGCCGACTTTCAGCAGGCCGAGGACGGCCGCCGCTACCGCGTTCAACTCAAACCTGCCCTGGTCTGGTCCGATGGCCAACCGCTCGGCGCGAACGATGTCGTGTTCTCCTTCGAGCGAGTCTACGGCGACGGGCGATCTCCAGGCAGTTTGCCCCGGGGACTCAAGGTGAGCGCCCCGGACGAGCGAACGGTCGAATTTATCCTGCCGGCCCCCGATTTCGATTTTGCCGCCTACCTGACGCTGCCGATTTTGCCCGCCCACGCACTGGGCGAAGGCGATCCCCTCGCCCAGTGGGGGCTCGACGCCGACCCGACCACCCTACCGGTCAGCGGGCCGTTTCTGTGCCGCGGCTATACGCCCAACGCGAGTCTGGAACTGGCGGCCAATCCCCGCTACTGGCGCCGGCCCGAGCAACCTTATCTGGCGGGCATTCGCTACCGGATCGTGCCGGATCGGCCCGCGGCCCTCGCCCGCTTCCAGAGCGGCCAGAGCGACACCTACCGGCCGACCCCCGAAGAGTATGCTGCGCTGGTGGCCGGGCGCTCGGCGGGGAACTACGCCCTGGTGAGCGGTGGCGCCGAGCAGCCTGTTTATCTTGCCTTCAACCTCAATCGGACCGCAGTTGCTGGCAAAGCGCCCGTCGCCTCCCCTGCGGCGGACTGGTTCGCCAACCCCGCTTTTCGCCAGGGGGTGGCCCTCGCCATCGATCGCACCCGGCTGGTTCAGGAAGCTTTCTTGAACACGGCCGAGGCCGGCAAAGGCACATTCGATCAGGGCGCAGCCCGCGAGCGGCTCGCCGCCGCCGGGTTCAAGGGCGGTGCAGACGGAGTGCTCACCGACGTGGCGGGCAATAAAGTCAGCTTCGAGGTCTTGCTCGACGGCGACGATCCAGCCCAGATGCGGTTGGGCGAGGGCGTGCGCGCCCAACTGGCGCTCGTCGGTCTCGATGCCCAACCGCGCCCGCTGCCCCGGCTGGTGCTGCGCAACCGCATCTTGCGCCAGAAGCGCTGGCAGGCTGCAATCACCAATCCCGAGCGACTGGGGGCGCCGCCCCCGGCGAGCCTTTCGTTCTGGCGATCCGCGAACCCGTGGCATTTTTTTGACCTGGGCGACGACCAGGGCACCCCCCCCTGGCAGGACCAATTCGATGCCACGTATGGGAACAAAGCCGGTGCGTCCGAGCGCGAACAATTGATAGCGGCGCACCAGCCGCTCGTCGAACTGGTGCGTCCCCTGGCGATCGCCGCCATTCGCGCCGATGTGCGCGAAAGTCGCTTCAGTGCCTTCGAGAGCACCTACAACGGCCGCATCCTCGCTAACATTTGGGAGGTGCAAAAAGCGCCGCCGCCCCCGGCAGAGGTCTCCCCGGCACCGGGCAGCTGAAGACGAACCGGACCGGATTGCGAGGATGAAATGATCTACATCGTTGCTATGGTTGCCGCCCTGGTCTGCGCCTTGAGCCTTATCCAGTGGCAAAGGCAACGCCAGCGACACCCGCAGCCCGCCAGGGGCGTCGTAAGCCTGCAAACCGAAGCACTGGAGCTGTCGGGTAACCCCCCAGCGCAGCATGCTGCAACCTCCACCGGAGGCTCCGCGGGTGCAGACGAACCCGGTATCTACGATGTGGTGATCGAATCGGTCCAACCGAACACCTATCTGGAGTCGCTGCAGCAGTCTGCCGTCGGGCCCGCTGAACCGGTTGCCGCAACAGCCGACGACGAGCAGCCCCCCGCCTTGATATCCACCCCCGTGGAGCCGGCCCCGGACCCACCGGGCGATCCTTATCTGGAGCAGTTTTTCAAGCACCATGCGATCCCCGAGGTGAGTGCCGAGGACGCACCGGCCCAGAGCACCGACCTGGCCGAGACCGTCGATCGGCTGAGTGCCGCCACCGACAGCTACTTTCCACAACCCGAGACAGAGGGCCGGACTGCCGAGATACCCTGCGAGGAGATCGAGGGGGCCGAGCTGTTTGCGGCTTTGCCGACCAAAGCGGCGCAGCCCAGTCGCTACCGCCTGGTGCTCGAAGCCATCGATGTCGAACGGCGCAATCAGGTGGTGCGCGTGCTGCGCGAACGCGGCGGTCTGGACCTCAAAGAAGCCCTCTCCAGCACCAAAAAGTTGCCCCGTACCCTGAACACTGCTTTGGACCGGGAGCAGGCCCAGGCGTTTCAGTGGGAACTGGCCGCATGGGGTGCGCGCGCCGCCATCGAACCGATCGACTAGCCGGCTGCGGACCTCACCGGTGGGGAGCGTGCTTGCGGGATTCGCCCGGGGCGCTCAACCAGTCCGCGGCACTGCCTTCTGCCGGGAGGCCTCGATAGGTCTGGGTGCGCACCTGCCCCGCCGTGTAGACAATCTGGCCGTTGTGGGTGCCGGCAACTCCCGAATGGCGGGGCACCGGCAATGGGGTAAGCGATGTCCATGCGTTCGAAAGCGGGTCGTAGGCGAGGGTGTAGTTGTAGGTGTTGCTGCTGTCGAACTGCCCGCCCAGCACCACGATGCGGTTTTCTATGGCAAATGTTGACCGCGGGTGACCGAGCCGATGTGGGAGGTCACCCGCGGTAGACTCGCCACCGCGCTCCAACGGTCCGGCTCATCGGGATCCCAGGCGTGCACCGCACTCTGGGAGACCTGGCTGTCGCCGTAGCTCTGCTGGCCGCCGATGGCGTAGATCTTCCCGCCCAGGGCCGCGGCCCCCATGTGGGATTTGGCGATCGGCAAAGATAGCGAAGGACTCCAGGCGGTCCCGCCGTCAAGCTTCAAGATCCAGTGATCTTTTTTGTCGACGTGGTTGGCGTCGTTGCCGCCGAAAAAGTGCAACTCCCGGCCCAGCATGACCAGCGAGCCGGACCCGCGCGCTGCCGGTAAAGGCGGCATCGCCGTCCATTTGTCACCAACCGTGTCGTACTTCCAGACGTCTTTGACAGCAAAAGTTTGGCTGCCGTTTGAAGTATTGTCGGCGATGTAGCCCCCGGCCAGGTAAATGTCCTGGCCGACCACGGCCATGCCGGCGTGGGTCAACAGCGTCGGAGCGTCGGCGATCTGCTTCCAACTGTCGGCCACCGGGTCGTAAGCGTAGCTGCGTCGGGTCGCCGTCAGCGGATCGAGATCGGTATAGCCTCCCAGCACATAAAGTTTGCCGCCCGCGAAACCGCCCTGGGACTCCGATAGAGCGATGGGCGAAGCCGCCTTGCTGCTCCAGCCGATCGACTCGAAGCCCGGCCGGCCGGCAATCTCGACGGTGTTGATTTTGGTATACAGGCCGCCCACGCCGTCGATAGACAATTTGCCGTCGCTGACTTGCGTCTCAACGAGCACCTGCTTGAACGGCCGGTCGGCGGTAGTCCGGTAGCGCTCCAGGACCAGGATGCCCTCGACATTGAGCGCGTGCTCGCTGCCGAAATAAGCCGGATCGCCGACGGTGATTTGGACGCTGTAGGAGCCGTCCGGAAGAGCGTACTCCCACGCGGCGGGTGGACTGACCGCGCCGTCCGGGGGATATTCCATGTGGGCGAGGGTATTGAGCCGGGGGTCGATGCCGCCTACTGCCCGGTCGCGGCTGTTGGCTGAAACGTCGAGGGGGTTGGCCGTCGAAGCGCTCAGGCTGTCCTCGCGCACCCAACCATAACCGCGCTCGGCACTGTACGGCGCACCGGAGTCCTTGGTGTATTCGGTGGGTAGCGATGAGTCGCCCGGTTGAAAATTGATCAACACGCTCAGCCTATCGGCCTGAGCATAGAGAATCCGAGTAAAACTCAGGCATAAAAGCGTGCAGGGGTACAGCCGTCCATCTGTTCATACAAAAAATCCAACCTGTAGTAAACACACCTAAGTTGTTTCCACACAATATTACAAGGTTATACATCAATCAAAATTCTTTCGCGAGAACCTTGACGCACACAGTTTAACCGTTGTGCCTGCAGGCAATCCAGGGCGTCCGGCCGTTGTACAACGATTCACCGCAACAGTGCTGCGTGGGCGAAGGCGCGAAATTCTTCCAGGTAGAGGCTGCCTCCCTCGACGGCATTGGTGGCGTGGTCCCCGCCTGCAACCAGCAACAGGCGCTTGGGTTGGGAAGCGGCGGCATAGTTGCGCTCGCTCATCGTATGGGAGATCACGCGGTCGCGTCGGCCATGGATAAAAAGCACCGGCACCTGCAGACGGCTCATCTTGGCAATCGAGTCGAAGCGCTGGTGCAATAACCACGCGACGGGAAAAAAGCGCGTCCACCGCTGGGCAGCGGTCATCTCCAGAATCGAGGTAAAGGAGCTTTCGACCACTACACCTGCTACCTCCGGGTGGCGCACGGCCATTTCGACAGCGACCGCTCCACCGAGCGAATGGCCGTAGAGCAAAATGCGCCCGGGGTCGATACGGCGCTCGCGCACCAGGTACTGCCAGGCGCGCTCGGCATCGGCGTACACCCGGTCTTCGGCAGGAAACGGGCCGCTGCTTTTGCCGTAGCCGCGGTAGTCAAACAAAAAGACGGTAAAACCCAACCGGTGTTGCAGGCGGTGGGCGTGTTCGGCGTTGGCGCCGACGTTGATGCCGTTGCCGTGCAGGTAGAGCACCACCGGCGCATCGGGGCGATCCGCCGGGATCCACCAGCCGTGCAGTTGATCTTTCTCCAGCGGCAGGTACACGTCTTCGTAGTCCAGGCCGTAGGTGGCGGGAGTTTCGGTAACTTCCCGTTCAGGAAAGAAAATAAAACGCTCCTGGACCTGCCGGAGGTAGGCGCACGCACCCGCATAGAGTACCAGCGCAAGCACGATCAGTCCGATAAGTGGCATCCGAACAGGGCGCAGCAAAGTGGTGTGCAGCGTTTTTTCAAATCGACGCATCGCCAGGAGGTCCGAGCAAAGTGCAAAGCCGTCGGTGCAGCGCGGCAAATTCGCCGTCGCCTACTACCGGTACGCTCGATGCGGGTGCGATGGATGCATCGAGCGTCACCCAGGAGTGACAACCGGCGTACTGGGGTTGCTCGTAAAGAAGCCGCGGACGCTCCAGCCGATAAATCCGCACCAGCACCACCTCCAGCCAGGGCTTCGCACGGTAATGAAAGCGCTCGGCGAGCGTGGACCAGGCCAGAACGTGCAGCCCTTCGAGCGAACGCAGCGCTTCGAGGTCCAGCACTTTCCAGTGGTCCGCCACCTCGGCATAAAGAGCCAGTGCGACCGTTCCTGACGCCGGTGGCGGCTGTTGCGTCCGGACGGCGGGTGCGAGCTTCTCGGGATTTTGATGAAAGCTGGTCGGGTAGAGCCAGAAAGTCCGGTGCTCCGGCACAAAGCCCCCGCGGTGCTCGCGGATGCCCCCTTTGCGCAGCAGGATGCTCTGTTCGCCCCGGGCGAGGGCTTCACAGACGACCGCCCACTCCTTGAGGGCGATGCGCATCAGACCGGCTCGCTTTTGCGGGCGGTGCGGTTTGCCTCGCGCTCAGGTTTGCCCCGGAAGATAAAGCGCACCGGCGAGCCTTCAAAGCCCAGCGAACCGCGGAACTGCCCTTCGAGATAGCGGCGGTAGCCTTCTTTGAAGAGCTTGGTGTCGTTGACAAAAAGCACGAACGTGGGCGGGTTGGTGGCGATCTGGGTGGCGTAGTAGACCTTGCCCTGGCGCCCCTGGCGGCTGGCGGGGGGCGAGCGCCACAGCAGCGCATCCTGCAGCGCTTCGTTGAGTACCGAGGTGGAGACACGGCGCTGGTGTTGTCCGGCGGCGGCGTCAATGGCATCGAAGATCTTTTCGACCCGCTGGCCGGTGAGGGCACTGGTAAAAACCACCGGCGCCCATTCGACGAAGTCCAGTTCGCGGCGCACCTCGTCGCGGTAGTGATTCATCGTGTAGGTGTCCTTTTCGATGACATCCCATTTGTTGACCACCAGCACGCAGGCGCGTCCCGCCGAAGCGATCTTGGCTGCGAGGTTTCTTTCTTGATCGTGGATGCCCTCGGTGGCGTCGACGACCAGCACCACCACATCGGCGCGGCGGATGGCGCGAATCGCCCGCGTCACCCCGAACGCCTCCGGTCCGTAGTCGACGCGGGATTTGCGGCGGATGCCCGCCGTGTCGATCAGGCGATAGCGCCGCTCCCCGCGCTCGACGAGCGTGTCGATGGCGTCGCGGGTGGTGCCCGCCACCTCCGAGACCATCGAGCGCGGGTGCTCCCCACCCACCAGGGCGTTGAGCAGGCTCGATTTGCCGACGTTGGGCCGCCCGACGATGGACACGCGCAGTTCGGGCAGTTCCTGTTCTTCGGGCTGATCTTTGGGAAGCACCGCCACCAGCGCGTCGAGCAGATCGCCCGTTCCCGAGCCGTGGATGGCCGAGACGGCGTAGGGTTCGCCCAAACCGAGTGCATAAAATTCGGCCGCCAGGCTCAGGGCCGTCGAAGGCTCCTCCAGTTTGTTCGCCACGATGAGCACGGGCGGTTTGCGTCCGCGCAGCCAGTCGGCCACCTCCCGATCGCCGCCGGTAATCCCCTGCTGGCCATCCACCACGAACAGGACCGCCGCCGCTTCGGCCAGGGCAATTTCGACCTGTTCGCGAATCAGCGGCAAAAAGACCTCGCTATCCTCGAAGACCAGTCCGCCGGTATCAACCACCTCGAAGCGGTAGCCGCACCATTCGGCCGGCAGGTAGAGCCGGTCGCGGGTGACCCCCGGCTGGTCGTAGACGATGGCTTCGCTGCCTCCCGCCAAGCGGTTGAGCAGCGTGGACTTGCCGACGTTCGGCCGTCCAACGATGGCGACGATGGGTAATGGCATAGCCAGACTATGCTAGCCCATCGAGGCGGCAGGTGCGCCCTCACGCCTGGCGCGGCCAGCGGCAGGCAAGCCAGCCTTTGCGCCGGGCGAGCCGACGGAGCACCCAGTCGGGATTAACCGCCACCGGAATGCCCACAGCACTGAGCATCGGCAGATCCGAGGCGCTGTCGGTGTAGAAGAAGCTGTCCATCAGTTCGACCCCCGCCGCCGCTGCCCACAGTTGGGCGGCTTTGACCTTGCCCTCGCCGTAGCAGAGGCCCAGTCCGTGCAGCCGACCGGTAAACAGACCCTCTACGACCTCCAATTGCGTCGAGAGCACCGCGTCCATGCCGAGCGCCTCGGCGAGCGGCTGGGCCAGATAGCAGGTGGCGGCGGTCAACAGCACGCAGCGATGGCCGCGCTCCCGGTGCCAATCGAGGACCAGCCGCGCCTGGCGACCGACGCGGGGCAGCAACTCTTTGAGGGCGATTTGCCGGCAAAAATCGGCAAATTGCGCTTCCTGCCGACCGCGAATGCCTTCGAGGGTCGGCTTCAAAATGGCGTCAACCGAAAGCCGATTGAAGCGGTAGAGCAAATAGTAATAGATTGTCTTGAACAGGTCGCTCATCCCGGCGCGCTCCTCGGCCATCGCCCGCTGCACGTAGAGAATCGAGGAGTTGCCCGCCACCAGCGTCTGGTCCATGTCAAAAAAGGCCGCCACGGCAGAACCTCCCGGTGCGGCTGCGATTTTTTGTTGCAGGCGGTGGTGGTTCTCGACCACGGCCCGCCCGCGCAACGCGCGGCTGGCAAACGATCTGCGCAGGCGGATCATTGCAGGAGGCTCGGCAGGCAAACGTTTTCAGTGTACCTGCTCTTGCAGATATGCTAGGAAAGCTTTGCGGTTGGAGGTGGCGGCGTGTCCCGCACAGTGATTATCGGTTCGCGCGATTCGCAACTGGCCCTCGTTCAGACCCACTGGGTCCGGGGCGAACTGCAGCGCGCCCACCCGGACATCCAGTTTGCAATCGTCGAGATGAAAACCCAGGGCGACAAGATTCTCGATGTCGCCCTCGCCAAGATTGGCGACAAGGGTCTTTTTACCAAAGAACTCGAAAGCGCCATGCTCGAGAAGCGCACGGATCTCGCCGTGCACTCGCTGAAGGATCTGCCCACGACGCTGCCGCCGGGGCTCATCCTGGGTGCAATCACCGAGCGGGAGGATCCAAGCGATGCGGTGGTGGTCCGCCAGGGACTCGCAGCGGCGGGGCTTGGCGATCTGCCCGAGGGGGCCGTCGTCGGCACGTCTTCTTTGCGCCGCCTCGCCCAACTCAAGCATCGCTATGGCGAGCGCCTACGCTTTCAGGACATCCGCGGCAATCTCAACACGCGCCTGCGCAAGCTCGACGAGGGCCACTACGACGCCATCGTACTTGCCGTGGCGGGCCTGCGGCGCCTCGGCTGGTCTGAGCGGATTACCGAAGTGCTTGCTCCCGAAATCTCGCTGCACGCCGTGGGCCAGGGCGCTCTGGGTATCGAGTGCCGCGAAGCGGACGAAGCGATCCTGGACTTGCTGACTATTCTCAACCACACTCCGACCGCCCGGCGCTGCCGGGCGGAGCGGGCCATGCTGCGCACCCTCGAAGGCGGTTGCCAGGTACCGATCGGCGTGCACACCGAACTGCACGATGACGGTGGACTGACCTTGCAGGGCATTGTTGCTTCCCTCGATGGCAAGACCCTGGCGCGCGCCTGCCGCACCGGCCCTGGCGACGAGCCCGAGGCTTTGGGTCAGGCGGTTGCCGAAGATCTCAAAGCAGCCGGCGCTCAGGGGATCCTCGATGAAATCTTTATCCTCGTTCGCTCGCTCGAAGTAGTCACCCCCGGTGCCGCACCGGCTTCATGAATTGGGAGCTGGCTGCGAGTCGCGAAAGTAATAGCGATCGAGCGTCTCGGCGGTGCTGAGAGTGCGCAGCACCTGCTCGGCGGTACGCACCAGTCCCTCGTTGCCTTCGACGAGCAACAGGTACTTGCCCTTTTCGATGCGGTTGCGATAGGCGATCGATTCGCCGCTCTCAAAAACCAGACCGGTGCCGCCACCCACCAACACACCGCCCAGCACGCCGGAAAGACCGCCCAGGACGGCGGCGATCATCAGGCTCAATACCCGGTTGTCCGGGACAATGTCTATCTGCGTCAGCCAGTTGAACAAAAAGCCGAACACCAGGCCGACCAGGCCTGTGAACCCGGCGGTTTTCCAGGCGCGCTCTTTGGCCACCTTCACCGGGTCTGCGAAGCCTACAGCGTCGGCGTCGCGATAGCCCTTGCCCACGATGGCGACGTTCTCAGGCGACATACCGCGCTGCTGCAACAGGCGAAAAGCTTCCAGGGCGATCGGTTCATTGGCGTACACCCCGATAATCAGGTGTTTTTCGCGTGGTTGGGCGGACTGCACGGCTTGCTCCGGGTCTCTGCCTCTTCAGTGTACTAAGCATTCTTAAGCCGCCTCTCTACCTGCCGACACCGTTCGACCGGAGGATCGACCAATCGATTGACATTCAGGTTGCCGCAGATACACAATGAGTGTTCGTGAAAACGCGCCGGGATAGCTCAGTTGGTAGAGCAGCGGACTGAAAATCCGCGTGTCGCCAGTTCAAGTCTGGCTCCTGGCACTGGTTTGCAGGTTCGGCCCCAGGAGTGAGGCGGCGCGGACGCTTGCTCACATTGCCCTGGGGAGGGCTTGTACGCTTTGATGGGACGCATGCAACGATTTGTTTTGTGTGGTTTCGCCTTGGGGTTGGTCGGCTGCGCCCTGCAGACCGACGTACGGCTGCGCAAGATGCCCGACAGCGGCATGGAGCCCACCATCCGTGCCCAGGAGGTGGTACGCGAGAACTTCGATGCTCTGGAGCAACGGCCGCCGGGCCGCTTCGACCTGGTGGTCGTCAAAGATCCCGATAAACCCGACGAGACCACCATTCGCCGCGTGATTGCACTGCCGGGCGAGCTGGTGCAGGTGTCCGCCTACCGGGCGAGCGTAGGCGGCAGGTCCCTGGATGAACCGTTTATTTCTACCCAACCGGCAACCGAGGACGGTGCCCCCCGGCCCAAAGCCGAATTCGGTCCGCTCACCGTTCCGGCGGACGAGTACTTCGTCTTGGGCGACAACCGCGCCGCCGCGAGCGACAACCGCCGGTGGAAGCGCTCCAGCGTGCCCGTCAAGGACATTCTCGCCGTTGTCGAGCGCTAGTGGCCGGAGCAGGTGCGCCGCTCGCGCTCTAGTTCCGGTTCCTGCCAGGCGTAGGCAAAGTGGCTCACTGCCTCCAAGGACGGAAAAGCGGCTTGTAGCGCGGCCATCTGCACTTCAAGAGCCGGCCGACCGGTGTGCGCTTGTCCCCAGACACCCGCGAGGGAAGGCACCACGGCAATTCCCGGCGGTGTCCGCTCCAGAACTGTCTGCACCTGGGAAAGGATGCAGTGGGCCTCGCCGCAGTTGGCGTAGACCATCGGGTGCCACTCGCCGACGCTCAAAAACTCGGGCCACGGTTGCAGGCGCGAATCGAATCCGGTGCCCACGGCGCGATTGGCCTCCGCGAAGAATACCGCCCCCGTGGCGGTTCCCTGGAGATGGGCAGGCAATGCCGCTTCCGCCAGATACTGGACAATGCCTGCGCGGGCGTGGGCGAGGCCCAGCGCCCACAGCTGACGCTGGAGGTACTCCCGGCGCCCGGCGGGCGGCAATGGGCGCGCCGGGGGGCTATATCCCCTCCAGGGCGCGCCGGTGCGCCCTGGAAATTGCCGGTCGGCTTCGGCCAGATCGCCCTCCCGCAGCCAGCCGTGCTCCAAATAGCGTTCGATGAGAAACCCACCCCACAGGTTGAGGGTGCGGCTGAGCAAAGTCTGCCGAGAAGCTTCGCTAAAGACCCACAGGTCGCGTAGGCCCGCCGCCACCGAGGCCGCTCCGCTCGAGCGCGGATAGCGGATGTAATCAAACAAGATGCCGTCCGGTCTGCGCTGCAGCACTGCCTCGACAAGCCGGGCGAAGTCCTCTCGGGCCACCCGGCTATAGGGATCGGCAAAGACCCGATCCAGTTCGAGAATACTCATGTCGGTCTGGGAGCCGATCTCCCCTACCGCCGTCAGACTAGTGCGGCCGAGACCGTTGCGGGCCAGGGCGACCTGCCGGTCGGCTAGTTGGGTATAGGAGTAGCCGAAGTTGAGCGAAAACAGCCAGGCGTAAACGGCCACTCCCCGCGCCCTTGCACTGGCAAGGGCCGAGGCCAGCAGATCCGCCGACGGCTGCGCGCGGACCACGCTCGGCCAGACAGTCGGGTTATCGGCCACGGGCAACAATACTTGGCCTTCAAAAAACACCTCCAGATGGATGCGGTTGTAGCCCAGGGCCACCAGCCGGTCCATCAGCGCGTCGATTGCCCCGGGCTGTAAGTCGCACGGGTAGAGTCGCAGCCAGATTGCCTGCACCCGCGGCCACACAGCAGCACGGCAGAGCCGCAGCTGCCGGGCGTCTTCGCCGATCTGCGCCAGATAGCGCCGCCCAGCTTCGCCGTTCCCAGCCAGCGCTGCGCGCTGCCACGCCGCCTTGCGCGCCACCGCCTCGGCGGAGAGCCGGCATCCCCCGGCGGGTGCCGAGATCTCGGCTGCCCGGCTCGGGGCTGCACCCAGCAGCGACCCAAGACCAAAAAGCACGGCGCTCAGCAACCCACGGCAAAATCGGTGCAGACTCATCGGCAAAGTATGTCGGGCATTCGCATTATCGAGCGTCCGCTCGGCCCGGCGCTCCGGTCAGCACTTCGGCTGCAACACTCACCAGGCAGCATCCGCCTGCCCAGCAAACCGGCAAGGCTTTCACATTAATTAATGCCTGGGCAAACGGCATCCATGTTACAAAAACAGGGAAGATTCTTCAGGCACCTTAACTTTGGCCTGACCTGCGCATCGCAAGGGGTGCGGCGGACGAGCAAGAAGGCATTGCTCCTCCTGTCCATCGTGCCTCCGGCAGTTGCGGTGGGGCACCTTGTGCCTCAAGAGGGCAGACCGGTTCTGGGAGGAGAGAATCTTTTCGGGGTTTGAAAGCTGTTTCGCCCATGGACCACATCCTAAATGTGTTAAGGAGAGCAATGTAATGCAAGACGCATTCACCAAAGCCATTGTTGCGGCGGATCTGCGCGGGTCGTTCCTCAACGAGCAGGAACTCAACCAGCTGACCAACCTGGTCAAAGAATCCAACAAGCGC
>JAESGW010000474.1_pt1 | contig 37448 bp, 37 predicted proteins | sample 9269791 | NCBI WGS metagenome assembly JAESGW01 (sample SAMN16773120, study PRJNA677053) | algae metagenome | isolation source: Aphanocapsa lilacina HA4352-LM1 and co-occurring heterotrophs from near cave... | place: USA: Maniniholo cave, near Haena, Kauai, HI | collected 2009-07-28
GGACGGCATGGACATCGGCACCGCGGCCGCCATCAAGGAAGCCGGCCTGACCGGCAAGGTCTACCTCGCGACCTCGGGCGGCGGCGAGCAGAAAGGCGCCTGCGACCAGGTCAAGTCGGGCGCCTTCGACCTCGACGTGAGCTACGACGTGCCGACGCAGGCCGCCAACATGGCCGCCATGATCAAGTGGCTGGTGCAGGGCGGCATGAAGCCCGGCGCGGCCAAGCAGAACATCTACACCACGCTGATCCCGATCACGAAGGAGAACGCGGGTGCCGACGGCACCTGCTGGAAGCTCACCGCCGCCAAGTGACGCCGACGCCGGAGCCGCACCGATGAACGAGACGCTCACCCGCCTGCGCTACCGCTGGTGGCCCGACCACTGGGTCGGCGAGATCCTGTCCAAGCGCTGGACCGAGACCGCGATCCCCGTGCTGCTGCTGGTGGCGGTGCTGCTGGCCTCGGGCCAGCTCATCGGCAACTTCTGGTCGCCGGTGGTGCTGGCCGACACGCTGCGGCAGGCCGGCGAGATCGGCTTCATCGTGCTCGGCCTGGCGCTGGTGATGATCGTGGGCGGCATCGACCTGTCGGTGGGTTCCATCTTCGCGCTCACCAACTTCTGCGCGCTGATGTGCATGCACGTGCTGAAGTGGCCGATGGGCGCGTCGGTGCTCGCCACGCTGGCCGTCGGCGCGCTGCTCGGCGCGGTCAACGGCGTGCTGATCGGCTACCTGCGGCTGCGCGCCTTCCTCACCACGCTCATCACGCTGATCATCTTCCGCTCGTTCTACGAGATCCTGAGCCTGCAGTACTCGACCGCGATCGCGGGCTCGCTGCCCGACTCGCCGGCCTGGGACTTCCTGGGCAACGGCACCTTGCTGGGCCTGCCGACCGTGGCCTGGGCCTATGCGGCGGTGGCGATCGCGGGCCATGTGCTGCTCACGCGGCTGCGCGCGGGCTGGCACATCATGGCCATCGGCGGCTCGCGCCGCTCGGCCTACAACAGCGGCATCGCGGTGCGGCGCACCGTGGCGCTGTGCTACGTGGCCTCGGGCACGCTGTGCGGCGCGGCCGGCTGCTTCTTCGCCTCGCGGCTGGCCACGGCCGGTGCCGACATCGGCGTGGGCATGGAAGTGCTGGTGCTCACGGCCGCGGTGCTCGGCGGCATCAGCCTGGGCGGCGGGCGCGGCTCGGTCGCCAAGGCGCTGGTCGGCACGCTGCTGGTGCTGCTGATCACCAACGGCCTGACCTCGATGTCGGCGCCCGGCGGCGTGATCCGCATGGTGCTGGCCGCGATCCTGGTGCTGGCGGCCGTGATCGACGTGCGCTGGCTCAAGAACCGCCAGCGCATCATCAGCAAGGTTTACGTGAGCCCGACCTACTTCGCACTGCCGCCGGCACCGGCCTGCAGCGGCGACGGCGCGGGCGCGGGCCCGAGTGTCTACGCGGTCAACAACAAGCTGCGCGACGTCACGCTGATCGGCCTGGGCCGCATCGAGTCGCCCGAGGACGTGATCCTCGACCGCGACGACAACCTCTATGCGGGCTCGCGCCATGGCGACGTGATCCGCTTCCTCGCGCCCGACTACGAGCGCATGGAGGTCTATGCCCACATCGGCGGCCAGCCGCTGGGCCTGGCCTTCGACCGCGAGGACAACCTGCACGTGTGCGTGGGCGGCATGGGCCTGTACCGCGTCACGCCCGAGCGCAAGGTCGAGCGCGTGACCGACGAGACCAACCGCAGCTGGACCTCGATCAACGACGACAGCCGGCTGCGGCTGGCCGACGACCTCGACATCGCCGACGACGGCCGCATCTTCTTCAGCGAGGCCACGGTGCGCTACGAGATGCACGAGTGGCCGGTCGACGGGCTGGAGGCGCGCGGCAACGGGCGCATCGTCTGCTTCGATCCGCGCGACGGCTCGACGCGCACCGTGCTGCGCGGGCTGCGCTTCCCGAACGGCATCGCGATCGCGAGCGACGGCCAGTCGATCCTGTTCGCCGAGACCTGGGGCTGCTGCATCAAGCGCTACTGGTTCGACGGGCCGAAGGCCGGCCAGGTGCGGATGGTGATCGACAACCTGCCCGGCTATCCCGACAACATCAACCTCGCCTCCGACGGCCACTACTGGCTCGCGCTGGTGGGCATGCGCTGCCCGGCCTACGACCTCGCGATGCGCATGCCGGGCTTTCGCCGCCGCATGGCCACGCGCGTGCCGGTGGACGAATGGCTGTTCCCCAACATCAACACCGGCTGCGTGCTCAAGTTCAGCGAGGCCGGCGAGATCCTCGAGACGCTGTGGGACCTGGGCGGCGAGAACCACCCGATGATCACCTCGATGCGCGAGCACCGCGGCCACCTCTACCTGGGCGGCATCTCGAACAACCGCATCGGCCGCTACAAGCTCGAGGGCGCCGACCCCGACTTCGTGCAGTACGAACGGCGCTGGAGGACAGCCTGATGCTCGACACCCTTCGCGGTTTCACCGACCGCCTGCTCGGGCGCGGCAGCGCCGCCATCACCGTGCCGGTGATGGACGGCGTGCTCAAGCCCAACCGCGCGCTCGACAACGCCGAGGTGGTGGCCGAGCTCGCCGACATCGACGACCTCGCGGTGGCCGACGGCGTGCTGTGGATCGCGGCCGGACCCGCGCTGTACCGGCTCGACGGCGGCGCGCCCGCCGAGGTGCGGCGCTTCGAGCGCCCGATCACCGCGCTGGCCGCGGCGCCCGGCGGACGGCTCGCGCTGGCGCTCGGCGGCACGCAGGTTCTGCTGCTCGCGCCCGACGGCGCCACCGCCCACACGCTCGCGGAGGCCGGCGGCCGCGCGCTGCGCTGCGTCAATGCGCTGGCCTGGGACGAAGCCGGCCGGCGCTGGCTGCTGACCGAGGGCTCGGCCGAGCATGCGCCCGAACGCTGGTGCCACGACCTGATGGCGCACGGCGCGAGTGGCCGCGTCTGCGCCTGGGCGCCGGGCGGCGGTGCCGCGCAGCAGCTCGCGGCCGGGCTGCGCCATGCCTTCGGCGTGCTGTCGCAGGCGGGCGGCACGGTGCTGGTCGGCGAGAGCTGGGCGCACCGCGTGCTCGCGCTGGGGCCGAACGGCACCGCGCCGCGCGTGGCCGACCTGCCCGGCTATCCCTCGCGCATGGCTGCGGCGGCCGGCGGCGGCTTCTGGCTCAGCTGCTTCGTCTGCCGCACGCAGCTGGTCGAATTCGTGCTGCGCGAGGAGGCCTACCGCCGCCGCATGGTGGCCGAGATCGATCCGCGCTACTGGATCGCACCGGCGCTCTCGTCGGGCCACAGCTTCCTCGAGCCGCTGCAGGGCGCGGGCGTCAAGCAGATGGGCGTGCTCAAGCCCTGGGCGCCGCCGCGCTCCTACGGGCTGGTGGTGCGCGTGAATGCGCAGGGCCAGGTCGTGTCTTCGCTGCACAGCCAGGTCGATGGCCGCAACCACGGCATCACCGCGGTGGCCGAGCACGCGGGCGCGCTGTTCGCGGCCTCGAAAGGCGGCGGCCGGCTGCTGCGGGTGCGCATGACCGCCGAGGAACAGGGAGCCGCGCGATGAATGCCCGCGATACCACCGCCGATGCCGTGGCCGCCGAGCCGGGCGCGCCCGCCGCAGTCGAGACCATGCTCGAGCTGCGCCAGGCCACCAAGAAATACGCTGGCGTACCCGCCATCGAGGCGGTCGACTTCACGCTGCGCCGCGGCGAGATCCATGCGCTGCTCGGCGAGAACGGCGCCGGCAAGTCGACGCTGACCAAGGTGATGGCCGGCGTGGTGCCGCTGAGCGCGGGCCAGATGCTGGTGGAAGGCCGGCCGGTGCAGCTGCGCACGCCGCTGGAGGCGCGCCACGAGGGCATCGCGATGGTGTTCCAGGAAACCAGCCTGGTGCCGACGATGACGGTGGCGCAGAACCTGTTCCTGGGCCAGGAGTCCTTCTTCAACCGGCTGCGCGGTGTCTACATCTCGGCGCAGCAGTTCCTGCAGTCGCTCAATTTCGACGTCGACCCGACCGCCACCGTGGGCATGCTCGGCGCGGCCAAGAAGCAGATGGTGGAGATCGCACGCGCGGTGCTGCACAAGGCGCGCATCATCATCTTCGACGAGCCCACGGCCAGCCTCACGCCCGAGGAGAAGAAGTACTTCTTCGACCTGGTGTTCGACCTCAAGGCGCGCGGCGTGTCGGTGATCTTCATCTCGCACGCGCTCGAGGAGGCGCTGCTGCTGGCCGACCGCATCACGGTGCTGCGCGACGGCCGCCACGTCGTGACCGACGACAAGGCGAATTTCGACCGCGAGCGCATCGTGCAGGCGATGGTGGGGCGCGATCTCTCGCAGACGCTCTACGGGCAGAAGAAGACCCACGTGCGGCCGCAGGGCGAGTGCCTGCTGTCGGTGCGCAACCTGCGCATGGCGGCGATGGTCAAGAACAACTCGCTGTCGGTGTTCGCGGGCCAGATCACGGGCGTGTTCGGCCTGGTGGGCGCGGGCCGCACCGAGACCTTCAAGGTGGTGGCCGGGCTGATCAAGCGCGACTTCTTCCATGGCGGCGAGATCCTGCTGCGCGGCCGGCCGGTGCGCTACCGCGTGGCGCGCCAGGCGGTGCGCGACGGCATCGCCTACATCACCGAGGACCGCAAGTTCGAGGGCTTCTTCGAGACCATGTCGATCGCGCAGAACATCTACATGGGGCTGCAGGGCAAGCTGGCCGGCGCGCGCGGGCTGGTGTCGGGCGCGAAGGCGCGTTCGGTGGGCGAGCACTGGAGCCGGCTGCTCAACGTGCGCGCCATCGGCAAGGAGGTGAAGGTGATCGAGCTGTCGGGCGGCAACCAGCAGAAGGTGGTGATCGCCAAGTCGCTGGTGCAGGAACCCGACATCGTGATCTTCGACGAGCCCACGCGCGGGGTCGACGTGGGCGCCATCGCCGAGATCCACGCCGAGATCAACCGGCTGGCCGACGCCGGCAAGGCGGTGGTGGTGATTTCCTCCTACCTGCCCGAGGTGATGGCCCTGTCGGACCGCATCCTCGTGGCCAAGCAGGGCAAGGTGGTGACGGAGTTCTCGGCCACCGAGGCGACGCAGGAGGCGATCATGTACGCGGCGATCCACTGATGAGGAGCGCGGCCTTGCGATAGCTGAATGGCTACCTGGACAGGTGCACCTGCGCGGCCATCTCGATGGCCGCGATCCCGCGTTCCGCCACATTCAGATACTCGAGGGTTTCGGCGCGGTCGAGCGGGGACTGAAAGCGCCTGAGCAGATCCGCTTGTTGCTTACGGGGCAAGCTCAACCCCGAAGTTCAACGCGCCTTCGCTGGCGGAACATGCAAATGCTGGCGCCTGACCTTGAGCCGTTCGCGCATTTCTCCGATGACCTGATCGGCAGGATGCGCCACCCCCGTACGCGAGTACTCCTGCCACGCGGCTTCGCCCCGCGCATGGAACTCGGCTCGTGCGCGTCGGTACTGCACTGCGCTACGCACGGTGTTTTCGATGAACTCGGACAAGGTCTCGCCTTTGCGGAGCATCGACTCCAGCTCCGCGCGAAGCTCGGGATCGACACGCACTTGCGGAAGAACGGCTGATTTCATGAATGAGGTTGTGCTGCAAACGCGTTGCAACCACAAACCCCGTCAGTTTTTCTCGTCGTCCGCCGGCCAGTCGCGGATGTAGGCCTTGAGCATCTTGTTCTCGAAGTTCTGCGCGTCGACCACGGCCTTGGCCACGTCGTAGAAGCTGATCACGCCCATCAGCATGCGCTTGTCCATCACCGGCATGTAGCGCGCGTGGCGCTCGAGCATGATGCGGCGGATCTCGTCGAGGTCGGTTTCGAGGGTGCAGGTGACCGGGGCATCGTCCATGGCCTTGCGCACCAGCGTGCCGCCGACCTGGCCGCCGTTGGCGACGATGGTCACGATCACTTCACGGAAAGTGAGCATGCCCACGAGGTCGCCATGCTCCATGACGACCAGCGAGCCGATGTCCTTGTCCGCCATCGTCTTGACGGCTTCGGCCAGCAGATCGTCTGGCGTGATGGTGAAGAGCGTGTTGCCCTTGACGCGAAGGATGTCGCTGACTTTCATCGTGTGCTCCTCTCGGACTCTGTCTTTCCCGGCAACCTGCCTTTTTTGAATATAGCCCACAATCGGCGCCGACTCCCACGGCCCGGTATGCCGCTGTCACGCAGCGGACGCGACCCGGCCCATAGCGCCGCTCCAGAAAGGACCCCATGCCCGGCTACTCCGACCCCGGTTTCGACACCCTCGCGCTGCACGCGGGCGCCTCGCCCGACCCCACGACCGGCGCGCGCGCGGTGCCGATCCACCTGACCACCTCCTTCGTCTTCGAGTCGAGCGACCATGCGGCCGCCCTGTTCAACCTCGAGCGTTCGGGCCACGTCTACTCGCGCATCAGCAACCCCACCAACGCGGTGCTCGAGCAGCGGGTGTCGGCGCTCGAGGGCGGCATCGGCGCGATCGCCACCGCCAGCGGCCAGGCGGCGCTGCACCTGTCCATTGCCACGCTGATGGGCGCGGGCTCGCACATCGTGGCCAGCACCGCGCTGTACGGCGGCTCGCAGAACCTGCTGCACTACACGATGCGCCGCTTCGGCATCGAGACCACCTTCGTCAAGCCCGGCGACCTCGACGGCTGGCGCGCCGCGGTGCGGCCCGAGACCAAACTGTTCTTCGGCGAGACCGTGGGCAACCCCGGCCTCGACGTGCTCGACATTCCGGCCGTGGCCGAGATCGCACACGAGGCCGGCGTGCCGCTGCTGGTCGACTCCACCCTGACCTCGCCCTACCTGATCAAGCCGCTGGACTTCGGCGCCGACCTGGTCTACCACTCGGCCACCAAGTTCCTCTCGGGCCACGGCACGGTGATCGGCGGCGTGGTGGTCGACGGCGGCAGCTTCGACTGGGAGAAGTCGGGCAAATTCGCCGAGCTGAGCCAAGCCTACGACGGCTTCCACAACATGGTGTTCAGCGAGGAGAGCACGGTCGGCGCCTTCCTGCTGCGCGCGCGCCGCGAGGGCCTGCGCGACTTCGGCGCCGCGATGAGCCCGCACACCGCCTGGCTGATCCTGCAGGGCATCGAGACCCTGCCGCTGCGCATGGAGCGCCATATCGACAACACGCAGAAGATCGTCGAGTTCCTCGCCACCCATCCCTTCGTCTCGCGCGTGGGCCATCCGCTGATCGAATCGCACCCGAGCCACGCACTGGCGCAGAAGCTGCTGCGCCACGGCGCGCGCGGCGCGGGCGCGGTGTTCAGCTTCGACATCAAGGGCAGCCGCGCCCAGGGCAAGGCCTTCATCGAATCGCTCAAGCTCTTCAGCCACCTCGCCAACGTCGGCGACTGCCGCAGCCTGGTGATCCACCCGGCCAGCACCACCCACTTCCGCATGACCGACGAGGCGCTCGCGGGCGCGGGCATCTCGCAGGGCACGATCCGGCTGTCGATCGGCCTCGAGGATCCGACCGACCTGATCGACGACCTGAAGCGCGCGCTGAAGGCGGCCGAGAAAGCGGCATGAGCGCCGCGCCGGGCCGCCCCAGGCAAGCTCGCACCGCAGTGCGAAGCACGAAGGTACTTCGATGAGCGTGGACGACGCCGCCGAGGCGATGGACGGCTACGAGCGCCAGCGCGCCGCACTGCTCGCCAGCGTGCCGCGCATGCCGCACCATTGGCAGGAAGCCGGCCGCTCGCTCTACGAGCAGGCCCACCTCGCGCGCCGACTCGGACGCCACCCCGAATCGCGTGCGCTGATGCTCGAGGCGGTCACGCGCCTGGGCTCGATCGCACTGCCGCAAGCCTGGTTCGAGGTGGCCGACTGGGCCTGGGAAGACGGCGACCACGACGTGGCGGGCCGGCTCTATCACGACGCGATGTTCAAGACCGGTGGCTGCACCGAAGAGGAGGCGCAGCGCATCGTCGAACGCCTGCGCTCGCTCGGCGACGACCATGGCCATCCGTGGGTCTGGGCTGCGCTCATGCGTGCCTCGCTCGGCGACCCCGGTGAAGACTCGGCGCCCGAGCGCCTGCGCGCCATCGAGGCAATGCACGCGCGCGCCGGCGGCCTGCCGGCGGCACTGCGCATCCGCGCACGGGCACGCGACAACGCCGGCGACCTCGAAGGCGCCGCGGCCGACCTCGATGCCTGCATGGCGCGCTCGGCCGATCCGCGCGTGCCGGTCTGGCGCGCGCTGCTCGAATACCGCATGGGCCGGCCCTTCGACCTCGAGGCCATCCAATGGCCCGAGCACCCCGACCTCGGCGGCGGCGACTATTACAGCGCCGGCTGCGAACTGGCGGAGGTGGTCGAGTTGCTGCAGCAGCAGGAAGGCCAATACACGGGCAGCCAGGACCTCGCGCGTGTGAAGGCCGTGGAGGCACGGGCCTATGAGCTCGGCGCGGCGCGCTTCGAGCACTACTTCGCCACCGGCGAGGGCGGCCCGCTGGACGCCGAGCCCCACATCTACGCGATGCTGTGCAACAACCTCGCGATCGCCGGCGGCTTTCGGCAGGAGAAGTTCGCGCAGGCCATTCCCTGGCACGACAAGGGCTGGGCCGTATCGCCGTTCTGGGAGCAGTACCACGGGCGGCTGCGCTGCCAGGCGCGCATCGGGGACTGGGCCGGCGTCGTCGACTCGTGGACCGTGCTGCGGCGCGCTTTCGGCAACGACTGGCCGGTCGAGCAGGCGGCGTGCGAGGTGGCCTGGGCCTTCGAACGGCTCGGCCAGCCGGCGCAGGTGCTCGAGCTGATGGACCTGCGCGCCGCGCACGCGGGCACGCCGCTGTCCGAACTGATCTCCGACGTCGAGGCCGAGACGCGCCGCGCGGTGCTGATGGCGCTGGGCGCCCAGGCCGCCGCCCGGTTGGGCCAGCGCGCGCCGGTCGAACGGATCGCGCGCGAACTGCTGGCCAGCGACCGCCTGAGCGACGGCCTTTGCGGGCACCTGGCACAGGCCTGGCGCCTGCTGGGCGACGAGGCCCAGGCCGAGCGCTGCGAGCGTGCGCTCGACACGCCCGACCCACATGAACGCCCCGCCCTCGCGCAGGCGGCCGCGCCCGAGGTGGCCGCCATGCTCGGCTGGGCCCGGGCGCCGTTCCTCGACGACGGCTACGCGGTGGTGCGCTTCGCGGCCCTGTCCGACGACGGCTGGTCCTTCGAGCTGCGCAAGGACGGCGAGATGGGCGACGAGACGCTGCCCATCTACGCACAGATCCGGCGCGGCGGCGATGTCCACGACGGCGAGGACGAAGCCCCGCTCGCCGTGCCCACCTGGCAGTTCGGCGTGCTCAACGAAGCGCCGGGCCTGTTCGGTCGACTGCGCGGCAAGGCGCCGACCGCGCGGCTCTACCTGGCCCACAGCCCCACGGGCCACGCACCGCCGGCCGAATGGACCGAAGCGCCGATCGCGCAGTTGCCGCCCGTGTGGGCCGAACTGCAGCGGCGCGTGAGCGAGGCCGACGCGGCCTGGCAGCGGCTGGCCGCCGCCGCCCCGCTCGAACGCATCGAGGCCGCCATCGCCCGGCTGCACGCGCAGGGCGTGCTCGACGGACGCGACGCCGACCTCGGCATCTGCCGCATCGGCCCGTACCTCGGCGCCTCGGGCGGGGCCTGGGTCGGCCTGAGCGTGGACCGCAAGCGCGACACCGATCCCACGCTGCCCGAGCTGGCCTACGACCCTTATCACTTCATCTACCAGATCGTGCCGGCCACCGACACCGGGCCGGCCTGGGTGATGTACGGCTTCCAGCAGGACGCCGGCAAAGGCCGGCAGATCAAACCCGGCGACGCGGCGCTCGCACTGGCGGCCGCGCGGCTGTTCGAACGCGCGCTGCAGCGACTGCAGCGCTGGGAGGCCGCGCGATGAGCGCCGGCCCGCACGCACCACAAAGACAGGAAGCCATCGAGGAACACGCATGAGCACGTTCGACGTCAACCACCATCCCACCTATTGCTACACCGGCGGCAAGCCCTTCGATGCCGCCAAGCCCACCGTGGTCTTCGTCCACGGCGTGCTCAACGACCACAGCGTCTGGATCCTGCAGAGCCGCTGGTTCGCCAATCACGGCTGGAACGTGCTCGCGGTCGATCTGCCGGGCCACTGCAAGAGCGAGGGCCCGCCGCCGGCCAGCGTCGAGGAGGCCGCGCAGTTCGTGCTCGCGCTGCTCGACGCGGCGGGCGTGCAAAAAGCGGCGCTGATCGGCCACAGCTTCGGCTCGCTGATCGCGCTGGAAGCGGCCGCGCGCGCGCCGGAGCGCGTGACGCACCTGGCGATGGTCGGCACCGCCTACCCGATGGTGGTGTCGCCGGCGCTGCTCGAGAGTTCGCTCAACGACCCCGAGCGCGCGATCGCGATGGTCAACACCTTCTCGCATGCGCTGCTGGCGCCGCCGCCCTCGGCGCTCGGCCCGGGCACCTGGCTCTACGGCAGCTCGCGCGCGCTGATGCGCCGCGTGCTCGCGAGCAACCGCGAGGCCAACGTGTTCCACGTCGGCTTCAAGGCCTGCAACGACTACGCGGGCGGCGAGGCGGCGATGGAGAAGGTGCAGTGCCCGGTGCTGTTCCTGCTCGGCGACGCCGACCAGATGACGCCGCCGCGCGCCGTGAAGGCCCTGGCCGCCAAGGCGCGCGACGGGCGGACGGTGACGGTGCACGCGGGCCACGCGCTGATGAGCGAGGCGCCCGACGCGGTGCTGTTCGCGCTGCGGGATTTCGTCTCGCGCTGAGGCGAAGCCGCGCTAGCCGCGCGCGGCCAGGTCGTTGATGTCGAGCGGGTCGAGCACCCGCTTGCTCGCTCCATGCCGCGCCACCGCCAGCATCGCGAGCCCCATGTTCTCGGTGGTGGTCACCAGATGCGGCCACAGCCGCCGCGCGAGCCCGAACACCGGCGTGAGCAGCACGATGCCCGCCTTGTACAGCGGCGTCTTGGTGTTCGCGCCGTGCAGCGGCTGGATCGCGCCGGGCCTGAACATGTAGGCGGCCTTGAACGGCAGCTTCAGCAGCGCATTCTCGGTCGCGCCCTTCACGCGCGCCCACATGCTGCGGCCGCGCTCGCTGCTGTCGGTGCCGGCGCCGGTCACGTAGGCGAAGGTCATCTTCGGGTTGAGCCGCGCGAGCACGGTGGCGGCGGCCAGCGTGAGGTCGTAGGTCACGCGACGGTACGCGTCCTCCTTCATGCCGAGCGAGGACACGCCGAGGCAGAAGAAGCAGGCGTCGAAGCCCGTGAGCCGCGGCTCGGCCGCCGTGTAGTCGTACATGTCGGGAAGCACGAGATCGCGCAGCTTGGGATGCTGCTGGCCGCTGGGCCGGCGGCCGACGGCCACGACCTCCTCCACGTCGGGAGCGAGCAGGCATTCGCGCAGCACGCCGAAACCGACCATGCCGGTGGCGCCGAAGACGAGGACTTTCATGGGAGGGCCGGCCCCGCGGGCCGCGTGTGTGGACGAGCCGAGTAGATCAGGCCGCCCGCGGCACTGTAAAGAGCGCGGGCTTCTTCTCGAGCACCGCCACCAGCAGCTCGGCATGCAGGCTCGAGGGCTGCGGCGCCGGCAGCGCGGTCAGCATGCGCGACAGCGTTTCGGCATGCGGCAGCAGCGGGCCGAGGAAGCGCGTGCCCGCGGCATCGGCCACCAGCAGGGTCGGGAAGGTCTCGACGTCGAACTCGTCGGCGATGTCGGCATGGTCCTCGATGTCGACCCAGGCGAAGCGCAGCCCGGGATGCGCGCGCGCCACCTGCTCGAACAGCGGCCGGTAGTCGCGGCAGGTGCCGCACCACTCGGCGCACAGGCACACGACCCAGGGCGCGCCGCCGGCCGGCGCGGCGGAATCGGGGGTGGAAGGCAGGGCGCTCAAGGCTCGTACGTGGGCAGAAGGGGGAAGAAAGACCCGGGTGGTGCGCCCGGAAGGTCGTGGCTATTATGGACAAAGCCCCTCCGGGGCGCAGGAGACGCACGATGAACACCTCCACCGCCACTCCCTCCGCTGCGAGCGTCGATCCGCGCCAGTTCACGAGCTTCGCGGAGTTCTATCCCTTCTACCTGACCGAACACGCCAACCGCACCTGCCGGCGGCTGCATTTCGCGGGCTCCACGCTGTCGCTGGCCTGCCTCGCGATGCTGGTGCTGACGCTCAATCCGCTGTGGCTGCTGGCCGGGCTGCTGGTCGGCTACGGCTTCGCCTGGGTCGGGCATTTCGGCTTCGAGAAGAACAAGCCGGCCTCGTTCAAGCGGCCGCTCTACAGCTTCATGGGCGACTGGGCGATGTACCGCGATATCTGGCTGGGCCGCGTGAAGATCTGAGCCCGGCTGCTAGATCAACAGCACGTCGCCCAGCCGCAGCGAACGCAGCGGCCCCTTCTGCCACAGGTCCTCGAGCGGCTCGGCCTTGGGCATCAGGAGCGCCTCGAGCAGCGGCTCGATCGGCGTCGACGGGTCGGCCAGCAGCACGTAGCGCGGGTCGCCGCCATCCCCGTCCTCGGCCAGCGGCGCGATCCAGTCGAGCGCCACCAGGGTGTCGAGCACCGGCACCAGTTGCAGCGCGTCCACGCGCATCGAGGCCACCAGCCGCGCCGCGCCCACGCCCTTGTCGGGCGTCGCGCGGGCCCGGGCGAGCTGCTGCAGCACCTCCATCGCCAGTTGCAGCGGCCAGCCGGCGCCGCCGCCGCGCCGGGCCACGCCGGTCAGGAGGCTCGGCAGGTAGGCCGCGATCACCGCGCCCAGCAGCACGATGACCCAGGCCACGTAGATCCACACCAGCAGGATCGGGAAGGTGGCGAAGGCGCCATAGAGCACCGAATAGGTCGGCACCAGGCTCAGGTAGTAGCCCAGCACGCGCTTGGCGATCTCGATCGCCGCCGCCACGAACACGCCGCCGGCCCAGGCATGCGACCAGCGCACGTTGGTGTTGGGCACGTAGTGGTAGAGCGAGGCCATGCCGGCGGCCAGCAGCACGAACTCGAAGGCGTCGAAGAACAGCTTGACCGCGCTCACGCCCACCACATCGCGCGAGGCCGCGAACACATAGGAGGTGGTGGACAGGCTCACCGCCAGGATCAGCGGCCCGAGCGTGATCGTGGCCCAGTAGATCAGCACCCGCTGCGCGAACGGCCGCGGCGAGCGCACGCGCCAGATGTTGTTGAGCGTCTTGTCGATGGTGAGGATCAGCGCGATGGCGGTGATCAGCAGCACGATCAGACCAGCGATCCCCAGGCCGCTGGCCTTGCTCGCGAACTGGTTGAGGTAGCCCAGCACCTGGCGCGCGATGTTCTCGGGGATCAGGCTCTCGATCAGCCAGCGCTGCAGGCGGCCCTGCATCTTGGCGAACATCGGGAACACGGTGAACAGCGCGAGCGCCACCGTGAAGAACGGCACCATCGCGATGGTGGTGGTGAAGGTCAGGCTGCTGGCCGTGAGGCCGAGGCGGTCCTCGCGAAAACGCTCCCCGAGCACCGCCGCGGTGTTTCGCCAGGGGAAACGGGAGAGATCCCTCCAGAGCTGACGACGATTCATGGCCGGTATCATGCCATCCGCCTTTCATGTTCCCGCAGCGAGGGCGCCCCCGGATCTCCCCCTTGCCCTCTTCACCTTCGCCGCCCGTGAGCCTCTCCCCGCCCCCGCCCTCCTCCGTCGCGACCACCCGCTGGCTCGCGGTCGGCAGCCTCGCCGGGCTGATCGTGCTGGGCCTGGCCTGGGAACTCTGGCTGGCGCCGCTGCGCCCCGGCGGCTCGCTGATGGCACTCAAGGTGCTGCCGCTCGCCATCCCGCTGGCCGGCCTGCTGAAGAACCGCATGTACACCTACCGCTGGGTCAGCCTGATGGTCTGGCTCTATTTCACCGAGGGCGTGGTGCGCGCCTGGAGCGACACCAACGGCATCAGCCAGCTGCTCGCGCTGGCCGAGGTGCTGCTGTGCCTGGTGCTCTTCGTCGCCTGCGCCTGGCACGTCCGCCTGCGGCTGCGCCACGCCAAGGCCGCCGCCCGTCCCCTGGAGGCTTCCACCCCATGACCCCTTCCGCTTCTTCCGCCGCCCTGCTCGAGCGGCTGCGCGCCATCGTCGGCGCCAACCACCTGCTCAACGAGGGCGACCTCACCGCCTACGAACAGGACTGGCGCAAGCGCTCGCGCGGCAAGGCGCTGGCCGTGGTGCGCCCGGCCGATGCGCAGCAGGTGGCCGAGGTGGTCAAGGCCTGCGCCGAGGCCGGCACCGCCGTGATCCCGCAGGGCGGCAACACCGGCCTGGCGGTCGGCTCCATTCCCGACGACAGCGGCACCCAGGTGGTGCTGAGCCTGCAGCGGCTCAACGCCATCCGCGGCATCGACGCGGCCAACCTCACGATGACGGTGGAGTCGGGCTGCATCCTGCAGACCCTGCAGGAGACCGCCGAGAAGGCCGGCTACCTGTTCCCGCTGAGCCTCGCGGCCGAGGGCAGCTGCACCATCGGCGGCAACCTCGCGACCAATGCCGGCGGCACGCAGGTCGTGCGCTACGGCAACACGCGCGAGCTGTGCCTGGGCCTGGAGGTCGTCACGCCGCAGGGCGAGATCTGGCACGGCACCAGCGGCCTGCGCAAGGACAACACCGGCTACGACCTGCGCGACCTGTTCGTCGGCAGCGAGGGCACGCTGGGCATCATCACGGCGGCCACGATGAAGCTCTACCCGCTGCCGGCCGCGCAGCTCACGGCCTGGGCCGCCGTGCCCTCGCTCGACCACGCGGTCACGCTGCTGGGCCTGGCCCACAAGCAGCTGGGCCCGGGCCTCACGGGCTTCGAGGTGATGGGCAAGTTCGCGCTGAGCCTGGTCGACAAGCACATGCCGCAACTGCGCGTGCCCTTCATCGGCGACGAGAACGTGCCCTACTGCGTGCTGCTCGAGAACTCCGACAGCGAATCGGAGGACCATGCGCGCGCGCGCTTCGAGGCCCTGCTCGAAACCGCCTTCGAGGACGGCTGCGTGACCGACGCGGTGGTGGCCGAGAACCTCGCGCAGGCGCACCAGCTCTGGCACATCCGCGAGAGCATTCCGCTCGCGCAGGCCGAGGAAGGCTTGAACATCAAGCACGACATCTCGATCCCCGTCTCGCGCATCCCGGCCTTCGTGGCCGAGACCGACGCGCTGCTGGCGCGCGAGATCGCCGGCGTGCGGCTGGTGAACTTCGGCCACCTGGGCGACGGCAACCTGCACTACAACGTGCAGGCGCCCGAGAACGTCGATACCAAGGCCTTCCTGAAGAACGAGGAAGACCGCATCAACACGCTGGTCTACGAGGCGGTCGAGAAGTTCGGCGGCTCGTTCTCGGCCGAGCATGGCGTGGGTTCGCTCAAGGTCGACACGCTCGAGAAGCACAAGTCGCCGGTGGCGCTCGAGATGATGCGCGCGATCAAGCGCGGGCTCGATCCGAAGAACATCCTGAATCCGGGGCGGGTGATCCGGGTCTGAGCCGGCGGCTCAGCGCCCGAAGTCGCCGGGCCGCAGTTCGATCGCCTGCCCGTGTGGCGTGCGGTCGGCCGCGTGGTCCCAGGCCTCGCGGTAGCGCGCCAGCTCGTCGTGCGAACTCGCGCCCTTGCGCGCCACCAGCGTCTCGAGCGCGGCGAGCCAGTGCCGGTAGTAGGTGTCGCCCGCATCGGGGTCGCCCGCGGCCTGCGCGGCCTGGATCTGCGCGGCCAGGGTCTCGGCCCATTCGCTCCAGCTGAACAGGCCCTTCTCGTGCAGCGCCAGCGTCATCGCGAAGGCCTGGGCCTGCCAGGGCGCGCCGAAGACCGGGCCGTCGGCGTCGCGTGGCATGCCGGGGGCCAACATCCCGTCGGGGTACTGCGTCATTCGGCCGCCTCCAGGTAGCTTTCCCAGGCATCGACCGACACCGCGAGCTTCTGCGCCGCGCCGCCCCAGAGTTCCGCTTCCTCGAACACCACCGTGTAGAGCCACTGCGGCGCCTCGCCCGCGCCCTGCGCGTTGCTGTCGGCGAACACATGCGCGCCATGCAGCCGCTCGACGGTGCCGCGCCGCCCCTGCACATAGCCCGGCAGCCGCGTGTGATGGTCGACGCGGCCCGCGCGCATGCGCACCGCCTGGCCGATCGCGAAGCGCGCGGGCGCCGCGGCCGGCCGCTCGGTGGGCGAGCCCCTGGCCAGCACCGCGGCCACGTCGGCCGCCTGCAGCACGCGCTTGACGGGCGCGGGCGCATGCAGCATGCGGCCCTGCGCGATCTCGTCCTCGAACAGCTGGCCGCGCTCGATCATCAGCCGCTCGAGCGCAGTGAGCCAGATCCGGTAGTAGCTCAGTTGCAGGTAGTGCGGCAAGGTCTCGCGCACGGCGCGGCTCGCATCGATGTTCCATGAACCGGTGGCGCCCATCGCGAGCACCAGCGCGAGCGCGCGCGGTTCCCAGTCGGCATGGAACAGCTCGCCCTCGGGCTCGGGCTGCACCGCGCCGAAGCCGGTGCGGCCGCCGAGGTCGGCCTGGGTCTGGTAGTTCATACCCGGTCCTCCGGCGCATCGGCGAGCCGGGTGCCGATCATCGAATCGCGCGACACCAGCGCCGCGAGTTCCTCCTCGCCCAGGTGCTCGGTGCCCGCGGGCCGCTGCGGAATCACGAGGTAACGCACCTCCGCGGTCGAATCCCAGATCCGGATGCGCGTGGTCTCGGGCAGCACGGTGCCGAAGTCCGCGAGCACGCCGCGCGGGTCGCGCACCGCGCGCGAGCGGTAGGGCGCGCTCTTGTACCAGGTGGGCGGCAGGCCCAGCACCGGCCACGGGTAGCAGCTGCACAGGGTACAGACCACCATGTGGTGCTGATCGTCGCTGTTGGCCACCGCCACCATGTGCTCGCCCTGGCGGCCGGTGTAGCCCAGCGAGGCGATGGCCGCGGTGGCGTCGGCCAGCAACCAGTCGCGAAAGGCCGGGTCGACCCAGGCCCTTGCCACCACGCGCGCGCCGTTGCGCGGGCCGATGCGGGTCTGGTAGGTGTCGATCAGCGCATCGAGCGCGGCCGGCTCGATGTAGCCCTTCTCGGTGAGCACGCTCTCGAGCGCGCGCACGCGCAGGTCCATCTCATCGAGCTCGCTGTGGTCATCGCCGTGGTCGTGGGTGTGTTCGCTCATGCCCCTCATGCTAAGCGCTGCGACCTACCAGCGGTAGGTCGCGGACGCCACCGCCTTGCGCCGCTCGCCGTAGAAGCAGCCGTAGGTGCACGAGGCGATGTAGGCCTTGTCGGCCAGGTTCGTGAGGTTGAACGCGTAGCGCCAGTGGCCGGTGTCGTACGACACCATCGCATCGAACACGGTGTACGAGGGCACGATGCCGTTCACGTAGAGCCCGGTGGAGGCGCCCACGTGGCGCACGCCCAGCCCCGCGCGCAGGCCCGGCGCGCCGGCCGCGCCGAAGTCGTACTCGCCCCAGGCCGAGAAGGTGTTGTAGGGCACGTTGCCGCGCCGCTTGCCGACGTTGGCGGCGGTGGTGTCGGCGGTGACGCGCGCGTCGGTGTAGGCATAGGCGGCGATCAGGCTGGCCGAGCGGCCGATGCGCGTGCGCAACTCGATCTCCAGCCCGCGCGAGCGCACCTCGCCGGTCTGCACCGAGAAGCCGGTGTCGACGGGGTCGGTCGACAGCACGTTCTGCTGCCTGAGCTGGTAGACGGCCGCGCTCAGCAGGGTGTCGCTGCCCGGCGGCTGGTAGCGCAGGCCGAGCTCGTACTGCTCGCCGCGCGTGGGCTCGAAGCGCGCGCCCATGCGGTCGACGCCGCTCTGCGGCTGGAACGACTGGCTGAAGCTCGCGAACGGCGCGAGCCCGTTGTCGGCCAGGTAGACCAGGCCGGCGCGGCCGGTGGTGGCCGAGGTCTTCTCCTTCGAGTTCGCGGTCTCGCCGTCGACCGGCACCTGGCGGTCGGTCACGCGGTCGTGCCGCGCGCCGAGCACCACCACCCAGCGCCCGGCGATCTTCATCTGGTCCTGCAGGTACAGCCCGGTGGCGTTGCCGGCCATGTCGGGGAAGTAGGTGTTCGGTACCGGCGCACCCGCGACGTAGACGTAGTTCGGCGCGTAGTAGTTGAACTGGGTCGCGATCTCGCGCGACGCGCGCCGCGTGGTGTAGGACTGGTAGGTGGTGTCCACGCCGGCCAGCAGCGTGTGCGCGACGGGGCCGGTGTCGACGCGGTACTCGAGCGAGGTGTCGGTGGTGCGCGCGCGCGAGCGGTCGCGGCGGTCGTAGGACTCATGGAAGGTGGAGCTGGCGCCGTCGGGACTCACGCCGGAGGCGGAGGTGCTCGGGAAGTCGACTTCCGAACGGAAGGCATGTGCGCTGTGGCGCAGCTTCAGGCGATCGCTGAAGGCATGCTCGAAACGGTAGCCGACGGCGGCGTTGGTGCCGGCGTAGCGGTCGCGCCCCGGCGTGCCGGTGTAGCGGCTGCTCGGCACCGGTCCGTGGATGTTCGGCAGGATCGTGACGCCGCCGGCCAGCCCGTACACGTAGTCGGTGCGGTTGCGCAGGTACTCGGCCTGCAGCGTGAGCGAGGTCACCGCGCTCGGCTGCCAGCGGATCGCGCCCGACAGGAAGCGCCGGTCGTCGGGCACGTGGTCGATGAAGGTGTTGCTGTCGCGCACGAGGCCCGTGAGCCGGTAGGTCAGCGTGCCCTGCTCGTCGAGCTTGCCGCCGAAATCGCCCTTGATCTGGCGGCGATCGCGGTTGCCGAGCTCCACGCCCAGCTCGCGCAGCGGCTCGGCCGTGGGCTGCTTGGTCACGGTGTTGACCACGCCGCCGGGCGCGGCCGTGCCGTAGAGCAGCGAGGCCGCGCCCTTGAGCACCTCGGCGCGCTCGAGCCCGTAGAGCTCCTGCTGGCCGTCGTAGGCGTTGACCATGAACTTCGAGCCGTCGCGGTAGAGGCTTCCCGTGCCGGCACCGGCCTGGAAGCCGCGGATCACGAACGAGTCGGTGGTGCGGTCGGCGCCTTCCGAGCGCCTCACGCCGGCCGTGTAGTTGAAGGCGTCGACCAGGCTGGTGGGCTGCTGGGCCTCGATCTGCTCGGCCGTGACCACCGAGATCGACTGCGGCGTCTCGAGGATCGGCGTGTCGGTCTTGGTGCCGGCCGTGCTGCGGCGCGCGATGTAGCCGTCGGCCGGTCCGCCGGCGGCGCCGCGCTCGGCATTCACGCGCACCTCGGCCAGCATGGCCGACGGCGCGGGCGCCACCACCTGCGGCGCGGTGGAGGCGGCCGGCGCGCCCGCGCGCACGGTGTAGCCGCCCGCGTCGGTCGGCAGCAGCTCGAGGCCGCTGTCGGCCAGCGCGCGACGCAGCGCCTGCGGTGCGTCGTAGCGGCCGCGCACCGGCGCCGAGGCGCGCTGGCCGACCAGCGCGGCATCGACCGTGAGCGCCAGCCCGGCCTCTCGCGCGATGCGGTTGAGCGTGGCGCCGAGCGGGCCGGACGGCAGGTCGTAGTCGCGCAGCACGGGGGCGGTTTGCGCCTGCGCGCGGGCCGCGGTCGGCAGCAGGACCGGCACGGCGGTGGCGAAGAGCAGCGCGGCGACGAGCGGGGTCGGACGGAACGGGAAGGACGAGGACAAGGCGGGACTCCAGGCAGGGGAAGGACGAGGGTTCTCTTCCTGCTTGCCGGACGAGGTTCGAAAAGTGAGAGGGGGCGGCCGAAAAAAGTCGGCCGGTCTTCTCCTCAGCGCGGCGCCTGCCTCGGCTCGATGCGCTGCCACCAGCGCGTGCCGCCCACGAGTTCGACCGGCACCGCGGCGGTGAGCGCCAGCAGCGCCTTGTCGGTGTCGTCCAGCGGCAGCGTGCCGGTCACGCGCAGGCCGGCCACGCGCGGGTCGACCGCGAGGTGGCCGGGCCGGTAGCGCGCGAGTTCGGCCACCACCTCGGCGAGCGGCTGGTCGTCGACCACCAGCATGCCGTCCTTCCAGGCATCGGTGTCGGGGCGCGCGGGGCCGGGGGTGCCGGCGCCGTCGGCGCGCAGTTCCAGGCTCTGGCCCTGCTGCACGATGCGTTCGCCCTCGCAGGCCTGCGCCGGATCGGCCGCGCAGGTGGCCGGCCGTGCCGCCACCGCCGACTGCGTGACCGTGAGCCGCGTCCCGGCGCCGTCGCCGAGCCGGCGCACCACGAAGCGCGTGCCCAGCGCGCGCAGGCTGCCCTCGGGCGTGAGCACGACGAAGGGGCGCTGCTCGGCCGCGTCGCCATGGGCGGTCTCGATGGCGATCTCGCCCGCGCGCAGCACGATCGCGCGCCGATTGCCATCGAAGGCCAGGTCGACCGCGCTGCGGGTGTCGAGGTGCAGCACGCTGCGGTCGGGCAGCACCACGGTGAGCCGCTCGCCGGTGCCGGTTCGGTAGTCCGCGCTCAGGGTGGCCAGCGGCTCGAAGCGGTCGACGGCACCGAGCCCCAGCAGCAGCGCGGCCAGCAGCCCCAGCACGCCCGCCGACTGCTTCCAGCGCCGCGCGGCGCCGCGGCGCACCAGCGCCGAACGCACGGCCTCGCTGCGCGCGGGCGCCAGCTGCGCATCGAGCTCGCCGAGCTGGGCCCAGGCACGCCGGTGGTCGGCGTGGGCGTCGAGCCAGCGGCGCAGGCCTTCGGCATCGCGCGCGCCGGCCTCGCCCGAGCCCATGCGCAACTGCCAGCCGATCGCCGCATCGAGCACGGCCGCGGACACCGGCAGCGACGCCGAGGCCTGCGCGCTCATGCCGACGCTGCCGGCAGCGCGACGCCGAAACGCAGTTCGTAGCCGCGGCGCGCGGCCGTCGCCAGGTACTGCCGCACCCGCGGCACCGACACGCCGAGTTGCCGCGCGATCTCGGCATGGGTCATGCCGTCGAGCCGGCTGTGCAGCCAGGCGGCGCGGGTCTTGGGCGTGAGGCTCGCGAGCAGCGCATCGAGCGCGCGCAGCGCCTGCACCGCCTGCAGCTGCTCCTCGGGCGAGGGATAGAGCGCCGGCGGCAGCGCCGCGAGGTCGGCGAGGTAGGCGCGCTCCAGGTCGGCGCGGCGGAAGCGGTCGATCAGCAGGCCGCGCGCCACCGTCGTCAGGTAGGCCCTCGGCTCCTTCATCTCGACCGGCGCCGCCTGCGGCGGCCGCGCGGCCAGCAGTCGCACGAAGGCATCGTGCGCGAGGTCGGCCGCGTCCTCGGCGCAACCCAGCCGGCGGCGCAGCCAGGCCTGCAGCCAGCCGTGATGGCTGCGGTAGAGCACCTGGAGACTGTCGTCGATGGCGGGGGCGGACACGGGATGGCTGCGGCGGAATGTTGAGAATAGTTCTCATCTTAAGGGCTCGCCCGGGGTCCGGACGGGCCGGTCCGCGTCCGAATAAGATTCGGGGCCATGCCCTGCCGTCCGGGGCGCGCCGTTTTCACCGCCATGACCCAACGCCCCATCCGCTCCCAGTACGAAGACTTCATGCGCCACGTCGACACCCACGGCGTGTACAAGAGCGACCGCACCGGCACCGGCACCAGGAGCGTGTTCGGCCACCAGATGCGCTTCGACCTCAACGAGGGCTTCCCGCTGGTCACCACGAAGAAGGTGCACGTGAAGTCCATCATCCAGGAGCTGCTGTGGTTCCTGACCGGCTCGAGCAACAACAACTGGCTCAAGGAACGCGGCGTCACCATCTGGGACGAGTGGGCGCGCGAGGACGGCGACCTGGGCCCGGTGTACGGCGTGCAGTGGCGCAGCTGGCCCACGCCCGACGGCGGCCACATCGACCAGATCGCCGAGGTCGTGAAGACGCTCAAGTCCAACCCCGATTCGCGCCGCATCATCGTGAGCGCCTGGAACGTGGCCGAGCTCTCGAAGATGGCGCTGATGCCCTGCCACGCCTTCTTCCAGTTCTACGTGGCGCCGCCACAGAACGACGGCGAGCGCGGCCGGCTCAGCTGCCAGCTCTACCAGCGCAGCGCCGACATCTTCCTCGGCGTGCCCTTCAACATCGCGAGCTACGCGCTGCTCACGCACATGATGGCGCAGCAGTGCGACCTCGACGTCGGCGACTTCGTCTGGACCGGCGGCGACTGCCACATCTACAGCAACCACGCCGAGCAGGTCGCGCTGCAACTGAGCCGCGAGCCCTACCCCTATCCCACGCTGCGCATCAAGCGCCGGCCCGACTCGATCTTCGACTACCGGTACGAGGATTTCGAGTTCGAGGACTACCGGCACCACGACCCGATCAAGGCGCCGGTGGCCGTCTGATCGGCCGCGGGGGCCAAGGGGTGCGGATGCGGTCAAAATCGGGCCGCTTCGAACCCGCCTTCCCCTCGCCATGAACCTCAACCTCATCTTCGCGCGCGCCGCCAACGGCGTCATCGGCGCCGCCAACACCATCCCCTGGCACCTGCCCGAGGACATGGCGCACTTCAAGGCGCGCACGCTGGGCGCACCGGTCATCATGGGCCGCAAGACCTGGGACTCGCTGCCGCCGCGCTTCCGGCCGCTGCCGGGGCGGCGCAACATCGTGGTCACGCGCCAGGCCGACTGGCAGGCCGAGGGCGCGCAGCGCGTGGGCAGCCTGCGCGAGGCGCTCGAGGCCTGCGAGCGGCTCGAGGCGCCCGATGTCTGGGTGATCGGCGGCGCGCAGATCTATGCCGAGGCCGAGCCCCTCGCGCGCCGCGCACTGGTCACCGAGATCGCGCGCGACTACAAAGGCGACGCCTTCGCGCCGGTGCTCGACGCCAGCGCCTGGCGCGAGACGCAGCGCGAGTCGCACGTGTCGGCCAAGGACGGCCTGGCCTTCAGCTTCGTGACGTACGAGCGCGTCACGGCCGGCGCATGACACTGGCGCTGCGCCGGCGCACGCTGCTGGCCGGCGCGGCGCTGGCGGCCGGCGGCATCACGCCTGCGTTGGCGGCCGAGCCGATGGAGCCCGACGAGGAGGCGCTGTTCATGAACGGCACCGCGCGGCCCACCGACGACGGCCGGCTCGAGGTCGACATCCATGCCTGGGTCTACGAGCGCGAGCGCCGCTGGGGCCTCAATGCCGCCTTCGCGCGCTACCTCGGCCTCAACCTCAAGAAGCTCTCGCCGGCCGCGCAGCTGCGCTTCAACCAGCGCACCGCGCTGTTCCATGCCGAGTCGGAGGACGGCAAGGTGTTCGACGTGGAATTCGACGGCAGCCCCGGGCGCAAGACCATGCCGCCCTCGGGCGCCGATGGCCGCGTCAACGTGCGGCAGGTGATCGAGGTGCCGCGGCTGTTGCCCGCGCAGCAGTGGCTCGAGTTCCACGCGGTCACCGGACCCGGCGAACTGCTGCACCGTTTCCGCGGCCGCGCGCTGATCGTGCCGGCACAGGGCCTGTCGGTGATCTCGGACATCGACGACACCATCAAGCGCACCCAGGTGCGCGAGCGGCGCGAGATGCTGCTCAACACCTTCGCGCGCCGCTTCGAGCCCGCGCCCCACATGGCCGGCTGGTACCGCGCGCTCGCACAGGCGCCCGACACGCGCTTCCACTACCTGTCGGCCAGCCCGATCCAGCTCTATCCGCCGCTCGCGGAATTCGTGCGCGAGGCGGGCTTTCCGCCCGGCAGCATGCACCTGCGCGAGAGCACGACCTGGCGCACGCTGATCCCGGGCGACGAGGATTCGCGCGCCCACAAGCTCGGCGTGATCGCGCGCCTGCTGGCCGACTTCCCGCAGCGCCGCTTCGTGCTGGTCGGCGATTCGGGCGAGGCCGATCCCGAGATCTACGCCAGGGTGTTCCGCGACAACCCCGGGCGCATCGACGGCATCGTGATCCGCGACGTGACCGGCGAGGGCCGGCTGTCGGAACGCTACCGCGCCACCTTCGAGGGCATCGACCCGGTGATGTGGCATCTCGTCGCGCCCGACACGACGGCGTGGCCGATGCAGGCGCAGACCCAGGCCGTGCGCTGAGGCTCCGTGCACGGCGCGCTCGCGCTGCGGTGCACAAGAATTCCCTGGCTCCGAGCGTGACGGCCCGCACGATCGATGCGTGCACGGGGCCGAGGGCCCCTCTCCTCCTGCCAACCGCGGTGATAGCTTCCTTGGCGGTCTCCAGAAAAACCTTCGAAAAGAGTTTTTCTGGATTCCTTCAATTGATCAACGCTTCATATGCAGGGAGAAACAAACATGATCGAACTCGTCGACCCGAGCGACAGCCGTGCCGTGCGCAACAAGAACAACATCCTGGGCTTCTACGAACTGGTGATCAACCAGAAGAAGGCCGAAGAGTCGGTGCACCGGTTCGTCAGCGCCGCCTATATCCAGCACAACCCCCTGATCGGCGATGGCGCGCAGGCCTTGGGGGAATTTTTCGGCAAGCTCACCAGGGAGCGCGTGCTGGCCCGCGTCGTGGTCCACAAGATCGCCGCCATCGGCGACCACGTGTGGGCCCACGTGGAATTCCTGAACCTGTTCAATGACGATCCGGAAGACCCCGGGATTGCCGGCGTCGACATCTACAAGATGGATGCCGACGGAAAGGCGATCGAGCATTGGGACACGCTGCAGCCCGTGGGCCATCCGAAGAATTCGGTCCCCTGGCTCGCACCGAACATCCAGCGCGCCAATTCGAACGGCATGTTCTGACAGGCGCTGGCGACACCGCTGGAAACGAAGCGCCGCGCCACGCGCGACGCTTTACGAAAAAGAGTGCTTCCGTACTGCCGGACTGCCAGCTGACATAGGCACGAGCGGCGCAGGGTTTAGGCTGCCCTAAGAGTTTCTGCGCACAATGTCACGAACCCATTGCCATCAACGTTCAAGGAGACGGCATATGCCCATGGAGTTTCTTCGGACCATCGCCGAGCAGAAATTGCCATACGTCGTGCACGCGCCCGCCGAGATCGACAAGCTGCGCGTGCTGCGCGCGGCGGACCTCGTGACGGCCTTCATTCCCCCTTCGGAGCGCAACCCGCAAGGCCGCGCGATCCGCCAGCTGGCCCAGGTCGAGAGCATCACGGCCAAGGGCATGCTCGCGCTCAACAAGGCGACCTCGGCGTTCATCGAGCTGTAGCGCGCCAGGCTTCGGGAGAACAACCGAACTGGGCGCCGAACCACCGGGTGAAGGCACTGTGCGTGCTGTAGCCCAGCATCGCCGCCACCTCGCCCAGGCTGTGGCGGCCATTGGCCACGTAGCGCCGCGCGAGTTCCTGGCGCACGTCGTTGACCAGTTGCTTGAAGGTCAGCTCGCGCGCATCGAGCTGGCGCTGCAGGGTGCGCATGCTGAGCCCCAGCCCCTGCGCCACCGACTTGCAGGTGGCACGCCCCGCCGGCAGCATCAGGTAGATGGCCTTGCGCACCTCCTGGTCGATCGAGCGCTCGCGCTCGCCGGGCACGGCATCGATCAGCTTGCGCGCATAGGCGGCGAGCACGGCATCGGCCCCGGGATTGGCCACGTCCAGATCCGCCGCGCGGCAGACCAGCCCGTTGAAACTGCCGTCGAACTCGACCGGGCATTGGAAGAAGCGGCGGTGAAAGGCCGCGTCGGCGGGCGGCCCGTGGGTGAAGCTCACGCTGGCGGGCCGCCACCGGTCGCCCAGCAGCGCCGCGCACATCCGGTAGAGCACGCCGATCGCCAGCTCGATCGACTGCCGGGCCGGCATGGACATGACCAGTTCCTCGCGCAGCAGCACCAGCTTGCCGACATCCTCCACCTGGATCGCCAGCCTTTCGTTGAGCAGGTGCAGGTGCTCGATCAGCGTGAGCAGCACCTGCCGCAGCGTCGGCTGGTGCATCAGCAGCAGGCTGACCACCCCGAAGTTCGATAGCTGGCGCCGCGCGGCAATGCGCAGGCCGAAGGACTCGCAGGCCGTGTCGCGCGCCGCGTCCTCGAGCAGGCGGGCCACGCGATCGGCCTCGATCAACTGGTCCGGCTCGCGGACCATCCGTGCGCGCAGTCCCGCCCTGCGCAGCGCCGCGCCGGGGTCGTGACCGAGTTCCTGCGCAACCTCCGAGAAGTTCGTCAGCGCCGCCGCGCGAATCAGTGCCGTCATGCTGGGCCTTTCCAGGGTGGCGGAAATTCTGGCACCAAATGCACAGCGAATGGCACGGAATGCAAAGCGGCGCCGCCCCCTCGCTCCTACAGTCGCCCCCATGCCCGCACCCCGGAGGCCGGGGCGGAAAGACCCAAGAAAAAGCACGGAGACAAGACATGCGGATCGAAGCGTTGACCTGCGCCATCGGCGCGCGGCTCGATGGCATCAGCCTGGCCGATGCGGCCCGGGACGACGGCCTGTTCGAGGAAATCCGGGCGCTGCTGCTGCGGCACAAGGTGCTGTTCCTGCGCGATCAGAAGATCAGCCGGGCCGAGCACGTCGCCTTCGCGCGGCGCTTCGGCGAACTGGAGGACCACCCGGTCGCGGGCAGCGATCCGGAGCACCCGGGGCTGGTGCGCATCTACAAGACGCCGGACGCGCCCAACGACCGCTACGAGAACAGCTGGCACACCGACGCCAGCTGGCGCGAGACGCCGCCGATGGGCTGCGTGCTGCGCTGCGTCGAGTGCCCGCCCGTGGGCGGCGACACGATGTGGGCCAACATGGCGCTGGCCTACGAGCGCCTGCCCGAGCACGTGAAGACGCTGATCGCGCCGCTGCGCGCCCGCCACAGCATCGAATGCACCTTCGGCGCGGCGATGCCGATCGCGCAGCGCCTCGCGCTCAAGGCCCGCTACCCCGATGCGGAGCATCCCGTGGTGCGCGTCCATCCCGAGACGGGCGAGCGGGTGCTGTACGTCAACGGCTTCACGACGCACTTCACCAACTTCCACACGCCCGCCAACGTGCGCTACGGCCAGGATTTCACGCAGGGCGCGTCGGCGCTGCTGCAGTACCTCGTCAACCAGGCCGCCATCCCCGAATACCAGGTGCGCTGGCGCTGGCAGCCCGACAGCGTGGCGATCTGGGACAACCGCGCCACGCAGCACTACGCGGTGATGGACTACCCGCCCTGCCACCGCAAGATGGAACGCGCCGGCATCGTCGGCACGCCGACCGCCTGACCCGCCTTTTCCCCCTTCGCACCACCCGCATCCCCGGAGCCCTCGATGAATTTCCTAGACGGTCACCTGTTCCCCGAAAACCAGCAGCCGCTGATCATCACCGCCGCCCCCTACGCGCCATCCTGGCTGCCCTCGGACTTCCCGGGCGAGATCGCCGTGACGATGGAGGAGCAGGTGCAGAAGGCGGTGGACTGCTACGAAGCCGGCGCCACCGTGCTGCACCTGCACGTGCGCGAACTCGACGGCAAGGGTTCCAAGCGCCTGTCGAAGTTCAACGAGCTGATCGCCGGCGTGCGGGCCCGCGTGCCCGAGATGATCATCCAGGTCGGCGGCTCGATCTCGTTCGCGCCCGAAAGCGAGGGCGCTGCCGCCAAGTGGCTGTCGGACGACACGCGCCACATGCTGGCCGAGCTCGACCCCAAGCCGGACCAGGTCACGGTGACGGTCAACACCTCGCAGATGAACATCCTCGAGCAGTTCGACCTGCGCGACATCCGCGGCACCTCGATGGAGGACCCGGTCGTCTTCAATGCCTACAAGGAGATGACGGTGCCGGCGCAACCGGGCTGGGCCGAGGAGCACATCCGCCGCCTCAGCGCCGCGGGCATCCAGAGCGCCTTCCAGTGCTACAACATCAACAGCTTCGAGTCGGTCGAGCGGCTGATGCGCCGCGGCATCTACAAGGGCCCGCTGGTGCTCAACTGGGTCGCGATCGGCGGCGGCATGGACGCGCCGAACATCTACAACCTCGCCAACTTCGTGCGCGCGGTGCCCGACGGCGCGGTGCTCACGGTGGAGAGTTCGGTGCTCAACGTGCTGCCGGTCAACATGATGGGCATCGCCATGGGCCTGCACGTGCGCTGCGGCACCGAGGACAACCTCTGGAACCAGTCGCGCACCGCCAAGATCGGCACCGCCGCGCAGGTCGAGCAGCTGGTGCGCATCGCGCGCGAATTCGGCCGCCCGATCGCCACCGCGCAACAGGCGCGCGAGATCTCTCGGATCGGCGTGTTCCACGACACGGTGGAAGAGACGCTGCGGGCCAACGGCTTCGCGCCCAACCGCAACGGCGGCCAGCAGGGCTTCCTGCGCAAGGCCGCCTGAACCTCCACGCACCGGAGCAGCCATGCCGCGCCTCACGCACCTCGCCGCCCTGCTCGTCGCCGCCGCGTCGGCGCTGGGCTCGCCCTGGACCCATGCCTACACCGACAAGCCGGTCAAGATGATCGTTCCCGCGCCGCCGGGCGGCACCATCGACGTGCTCGCGCGCATCGTGGGCGACCAGCTCTCGCGCGACATCGGCCAGCCGGTGGTGGTCGAGAACAGGCCGGGCGCCGGCGGGGCGATCGCCGTCAAGTACCTGTTGTCCCAGCCGGCCGACGGCCAGACGCTGATGATGACCGCCAGCAACGTGCTCACCGAGGTGCCGCACGTGCTCAAGGGCGGCTTCGATCCGCTCAAGGACGTGCAGCCGGTCGCGCTGATGGCGCGCTCCTCGCTGCTGCTGATCGCCTCGCCGCAGTTCCCGGCCAGGGATGCGAAGGAGGCGATCGCCTATGTGAAGGCCCATCCGGGCCAGGTCTCCTACGCCTCTTACAGCGCGGGCACGGCCTCGCAGTACGCGGGCGCCATCCTCAACCAGGCGGCCGGGCTCGACATGCAGCACGTGCCCTACCCCGGTTCCGCGCCCGCGCTGGCGCAGGTCATGGGCGGCCAGGTGCCGCTGATGTTCGACGGCTCGGTCACGGCCCGGCCGCTGATCGCCGCCAACCGGGTGCGGCTGCTGGCGGTCGCGACCCAGGCCCGGCTGCCCGAATTTCCCGCCGTGCCCACCTTCGCCGACCTCGGCTACCCGGCGCTCGACTTCGCCAACTGGACCGGCGTGATCGCGTCCTCGCAGATGCCGGCGCCGCTGGTCGAGAAGATCCATGCGGTGCTGCGCAAGGTCGCGGCCAACCCGGCGGTGCGCGCGAGCGTGGCCAACGCCGGCTTCGAGCCGATGGCGGACCGCACGCCCGCGCAGGCGCAGGAGGCACTGCGCGAGGAGTTCACCCGCAACGCCGGCATCGTCAAGCGCTACGACATCCGCCTGAACTGAAGACCATCCAGAACAACGAGGAGACATCGCCATGCCCCAAGCCATCCGCTTCCACGAGACCGGCGGTCCCGAGGTCCTGCGGCTCGAGAACGTCGAGGTCGCGGACCCCGGTCCCGGCCAGGCGCGCGTGCGCCACAGCTTCATCGCGGTCAACTTCATCGACATCTACTTCCGCACCGGCCGCTATCCGCTGGCACTGCCCGACGGGCTGGGCTCGGACGCGGTCGGCGTGGTGGAGGCCGTCGGCCCCGGCGTGACGGAGGTCAAGGCCGGGGATCGCGTGGGCTATCTCACGGGTCCGCAGGGCGCCTACTCGCAGGTCCGCGTGATGCCCGCCGCGGTGCTGATCCCGCTGCCCGAGGGTCTCCCCGACCGCACCGCCGCCACGCTGATGATGAAGGGCATGACGGCGCAGTACCTGTTCCGCCAGGTCCGTCCGCTGCAGGCCGGCGAGACCATCCTCTACCACGCGGCCGCCGGCGGCGTCGGCCTGATCGCCTGCCAGTGGGCGCGCGCCCTGGGCGTCACGATGATCGGCACCGTCGGCACCGACGAGAAGGCGGCGCTCGCCCGGGCCGCCGGCTGCGCCCACGTCATCGTGACCGCGCGCGAGAACACCGTCGAGCGCGTGCGCGAGATCACCGGCGGCCGCGGCGTGCCGGTGGTCTACGACTCGGTGGGCAAGGACACGTTGATGGATTCGCTGGACTGCCTGCAGCCGCGCGGCACGCTGGTCAGCAACGGCACCTCCTCGGGCTCGGTGGTGATCGACTCGCAGCTGCTCGCGGCCAAGGGCTCGCTGTGGATGACGCGGCCGGCGATGGCGCACTACATCCAGCCGCGCGCCCACATGCTCGAGATGGCGCGCGAGCTGTTCGACCACGTGCTGGCCGGGCGCATCGTCAGCGAGCCGCAACGCAGCTTCGCGCTCGCCGATGCGGCGCAGGCCCATCGCGCGCTCGAGTCGCGCCAGACCGCCGGATCGACCGTGCTGGTCCCCTGAGGAAGCCCGCCATGAAGACCACCACGCTGGCCCTGTCGCTGCTGGCCGCGACGGGCGGTGCCGCCGCGCAATCCTCCCTCACCGTGTTCGGCGTCGTCGACGCCGGCATCAGCCACTACAGCACCCGCAGCCGGTCCTGGGGCCTCGCGGCGCCGCGCCAGGTCACGCAAAGCCAGACCGCGCTCTCGCCCTCGGGCTACGCGTCCAGCCGGCTGGGCTTTCGCGGCACCGAGGACCTGGGCGGCGGCCTCGCGGCCGGCTTCTGGCTCGAGGCGCCGCTGGCCAACGACAACGGCGGCGGCATCGGCAACTTCGGCCGCCGTTCCACCCTGAGCCTCTCGGGACCGTTCGGCGAACTGCGCCTGGGCCGCGACTACACCGCCTCGTTCTGGAACGACGGCGTCTTCGATCCCTTCGGCGTCAACGGCGTCGGCACCAACCTGATCGCCGTGGTCAACAGCAACCTCGCCGCCTCGCGGGCACTCGCCACCGGCGGCCTGCTCAACGGCGCGCTCTCCGCCGGCACCGACAGCTACCTGCGCACCAGCAACGCCCTCAGCTACTTCCTGCCGCCGGGGCTCGGCGGCTTCTACGGCCAGGTGCAGTACGCCTTCCACGAGAACGTGAAGGCGAGCGACAGCCCGTCCGGGCGCGGCCGCTATGCCGGCACGCGCGTGGGATGGACCGACGGTCCGGCCGACGTGGCGCTGGGCTACGGCGAGAGCACGCTCGTGAGCGCCGCGCCCCGCGGCGAGAAGATCAGGAGCCTGAACCTCGGCGGCTCCTACGACTTCGGCGCGGTGAAGCTGTTCGGCGAATGGTCGCGCGTGCGGAATGCGCGCGACGACGCCGGCCTGTTCGGCAGCCGGGCCACCGACCGCTACGACGGCTTCGTCGCCGGCCTGAACATGCCGGTGGGGCCGGGCATCGTGCGCGCCTCGTTCGCGCGCGTGAATTTCGGCAACGGCAACGGCAACGGCGTGCCCGGCGGCAACGCCTCGGTCGACAAGCTGGCGCTGGGCTACGTGCACAACCTGTCCAGGCGCACCGCGCTCTATGCGACGGTGGCGCGCATCGCCATCCGCGACGGCCACAACAACCCGGGCGTGATGGGTGTCACCCCGCTGGTGCTGAGCCTGCCGGCGATCTTTCCGCAGGCGGCCTACGTCACCGGGGGCGGCATGGAACCGCGCGGCGCGACCGGCTACGACGTCGGCATCCGGCACGCCTTCTGATCGCGCGGGACCCGCGCGTCAACGCCCGCGGCCACCGGCCTTCTTCGCATCGAAGCCGAGCATCTTCATCGCCGCATTCGGACTGCGCGCCGCCTTCGCATAGCCCTCCCACGGCGCATTGCCGCGATCGAGCCTCGTATGGATGTCGCGCAAGGTCCAGTGCGCGCCGCCGCGCAGCTCGGGCACCTCGTCCCATGCCACCGGCACCGACACGCCCATGCCCGGCCGCGCGCGCAGCGACCAGGCGCTGACCGTGGTCGCGCCGAAGCCGTTGCGCAGGTAGTCGATGAAGATGCGGCCCACGCGGTTCGAGGGTCCGCTCTTCGCCACGAAGAGTTGCGGCAAGGTGCGCGCCATGTGACGCACGATGGCCTGCGAGAAATCCTTCACAGCATCCCAGCCGTGCACGCGGCGCAACGGCACCACCACGTGCAGGCCCTTGCCGCCGCTGGTCTTGCAGAAGGGCACGAGCCCGAGCTCGACCAGGATCACGCGCATCAGCTCCACCGCCTGCAGCATCGCGGGCCAGTCGACGCCCTCGCCGGGGTCGAGGTCGAAGGTCATGCGGTCGGGCTTGTCGATCGCGGACTTGACGGCGTTCCAGGTGTGCAGCTCGATCACGTTCATCTGCGCCGCGCCCGGCAGGCCGAGCGCGGCCGCCACCTCGATCAGCGCGGGATGCGCGGGCCACAGCGCGGCATCGAGCTGGCGGATGCCCTCGATGCTGCCGTCCTCGAGGTGCTTCTGGAAGAACAGCTGCCCGCCGATGCCGCGCGGCGCGCGCACCAGCGACACCGGCCGGCCGCGCAGGTGCTCCATCATCAGTGGCGCGACCAGGCCGTAGAAGCGCACCACCTCGACCTTGGTGATGCCGCTCGACGCATCGACCACGCGCTCGGCATGCGAGACCTTGAAGTTCGCGGGCAAGGTGGCGGCCGGGCCTTTCGTCTGGGTCTTCGCCTGCTCCCGGTCCGCCGCGCGCGCGGGCACCGGCGCCTCGCGCACGATCTGCTTCGCGGGCTTGTCGCTGCGCAACGCATGGAACACCGGGTGGCGCACATGGCCGTCCTGCGTCCACTCGGAGAACGTGACCTCGGCCACCAGCACCGGCTTCACCCAGTGCGCGCGGCGCTCGTTCTCGATGCGCCGCTTGAACGGACGTTGGTCGATGGCCAGGGGCTTCAGCCGCGCGAAGATCTCGGCCAGCGAACGCTCGTTGAAGCCCGTGCCCACGCCGCCCGCGAACACCAGCTCGCCGTGTTCGTCATGCACGCCGAGCAGCAGCGAGCCGAAGCCCGTGCGCGAGCCCTGCGGGTCGGTGTAGCCGCCGACCACGAACTCCTGCCTGCGCGCGCACTTGAGCTTGATCCAGTCGGGCGACCGGCGCGAGCGGTAGGCACTGTCGCGCCGCTTGCCGATCACGCCCTCGAGCCCGATGCGGCAGGCCGAGGCCACGATGTCCTCGGGCGGCGCGTCAAAGACCGCGCTGAAGCGGATCTCGGGCGGCGGATCGGCGAGCAGCCGCTCGAGCAGCGCGCGCCGCTCGACCAGCGGCACGGCCCGCAGGTCGTGGCCGTCGTAGTACGGCAGGTCGAACAGGAAATAGACGATGTCCTGGGTGCGCGTGCTGTCGAAGGCGCTCTGCAGCGCCTGGAAGTCGGTGCGGCCGGCCTCGTCGAGCACCACGATCTCGCCGTCGAGCCAGCCCGGCTTCAGCTTCATGCGCTGGATCGCGCGCACCAGGTGCGGCATGCGCTCGCTCCAGTCATGACCGTTGCGCGTGAACAGCCGCACCGTCTTGCCCTCGATGCGCGCGAGCAGCCGGTAGCCGTCGAACTTGATCTCGTAGACCCAGTCGCCGGGATCGGGCGGCGGCCCGTCGACCAGCGTGGCGAGCACCGGCGCGAGCTTGGGCGGAGGCTCGGCCTCGACGGCACCGTCGGGCCACTCGGCGCGCTTTCGCGCCGACTTCTTCGCGGCGGGCTTCGACACTGAGCTCGCCCGCGGCATCGCGAGCGCGGCCACGCTGTCGGGGAACTGGTCGACCACGCTGAATTCCGCGGCCTCGCGCGCGAACTCGTCGCGCTCCTTGATCAGCAGCCACGGATCGCCGCTGCCCTCCTTGCGCGCCTTCATGCGCACCAGCGCCCAGCGCCCGCGCAGCTTGTGGCCATGCAGCTCGAACTTGATGTGGCCCGCGCGGTAGTCCTTGCGCACATTGCCCAGCGGCACCCAGAAGCCCTTGTCCCAGACGATCACCTTGCCCGCGCCGTACTGCTTCGCGGGAATCTCGCCCTCGAAGGCGTTGTACGACACCGGGTGGTCTTCCACATGCATCGCCATGCGCTTGTCGTGCGGGTCGTAGCTCGGGCCCTTGGGCACGGCCCAGCTCTTCATCGTGCCGTCGATCTCGATGCGGAAGTCGTAGTGGAGGCTGCGCGCCCAGTGCTTCTGCACCACGAACTGCAATGCGCCGGGCAGCGACTCGCCGCCCCCGGCGGGCTCGGGCGTGATGTCGAAATTGCGCTTGGCCTGGTAGCGCTTCAGTGCGGCGGTGCGCGCCATGCGGGAGCGGGTGTCACTGCGATGCCGGCGCCTGCCGCCGGTTGCCCGCCATCGTCTTGGCGGCGTTCAGGTGCTCCTTGAGTGCCGGCAGCGTCTTCTCGGCGAAGGCGCGCAGGTCGGCATCGTTGGCGTCGCGCGCCATGTTCTCGAACAGGCGGACGTCGGCCTCGTGGTCCTGGATGCCCACGCGGTCCACATAGGCCCGGTCGAAACCCTCGCCCGACAGCCCCTGCAGCGCCTCGATGCGCGCCTTCTTGTCGGCCGGGATCTCGGCCACCAGCGGCACCGACTTGCGCGCGGCCAGCCGGCGCAGTGCCTCGTCCGATTCGCCGTGATGCTTCGCGAGCATCAGCGCGTAGTCCTTTACCTCCGCGCTCACGGCCTTCGAGGCGGCGAGCTTCGAGACCTCGACCTCGTAGAGCCCGGCGCCGGCGGCCAGGTTCATCAGGCTGCGGTCGGGTGCGCTGAGCGCGCCGGCCTGGGCGACCTGCACGGCAGGTTCGGCCGCGAAGGCCGTGGGCGTGGATGCCACGCCGCCGAGCACGATGGCGCACGCGATCGCGCGGGCCCGTCCCCGGGACGAATGGCGGAGCGTCGAAATGGAATGCATGCCGTACCTCGCGATCTGCAATGGGAGGACAAGGCCATCGGAAGGCTCGCCACAGGCCGGCGATGGCCACCTGGAACCACGCTGCGCCCGCCATGCGGCTGCGGACGTAGGAAGCCGCCCCTTGCGCGCACAAGCCGAGGCGCACACCGCCGCGTTCAACCCGCCTCGGCCGCGGCCGGATGGCTCGACGCATGGCGCTCGAGCAGCAGGTACATCAGCACCCCGCCGCCCAGCGGCAGCAGGTAGTAGAGCGCGCGGTAGGCCAGCACCGCGCCCATCAGCGTGCCCTGCCGCACGCTGCCCGACAGCAGTGCGAGGTACACCGCCTCGAGCACGCCGAGCCCGGCGGGAATGGGCGTGAACACGCCCACGATCGAGGCCGCCATCAACACCGACAGCGTGGTCGCGTACGGCACCTTCTGCCCAAGCAGCAGGTACATCGCCGCGCCCATCAGCGCCCAGTTGCAGGCCGACAGCGAGATCTGCAGCAGCGCGAGCCGCGCCGAGGGCAATTGCACGTTGCGCCCGCGCAGGGTCCAGCGCTTGCCGCGCGCGACGCCGCAGGCGATCACGTAGCCGATGGCCAGCGCGATCATCAGCACGCCGAGCGCGCGGAACGCGATCACGCCCAGGTGCGCCTCGCGCGGCGGATCGATCGCGCCGGCGGCGAACAGGCCGCCTGCCAGCAGGCCGTAGCCCAGCCAGTTGGTGGCGAGGCTCACGCCCACGATCTGCGCCACCGTGGCCTCGTCGAGGCCCGCGCGCGCATAGAGCCGCGCGCGCATCGCCACGCCGCCCACCAGCGAGCCCAGGTTCAGGTTGAAGGCATAGCTCGTGACCGCGATGGCCCAGGTGCGCAGCGCGCCGAGCTTGTGACGCGTGTGCAGCCGGCCGAGCAGGTCGAAGCAGCCGTAGAGCGCATGGCTGGCGGTCGAGAGCGCGAGCACGCCGAGCAGCAGCCCGAGCGGATAGCGCTGCAGCGCATGCCAGGCGCCGGCCCAATCGACCTTGTGCGCATGCGAGAGCAGGAGGCCCAGCACCACGATGCCGAGCGCGGGCAACGCCCAACGCTTGCAGCGGCGCCAGAGGCCTTGGGGAACGGAGGCGGCGTCGGTGCGGTCCGCCTCGCGAGAGAGTGTGGCTGTGGCGGCGGTCTGTGGCATCGTGAGCCGATCTTCGGGATCGGTCCGGCTACCCGACAGTCGCCGCCAGCGCTTGTGCGCGTAGTCCGGAAGCGATGGCCCGGATCAGGAGTCGGCCTTGCCCGGCGGCAGCTTGACCTTGGTGACCGTCACCGACACCGGGTCGCTGGCGGGAAAGGACTCTTCCACGCCGCTGTCGAGCGCGTCCTCGCTCGGTGCCTCGTGGGTGGGCTTGTCGTGTTCGGGGGCGGGCTTGCCGTGCGACTCGGCGGTGGGAAACGGAAAGGGCTTGCTGATGTCCTTGGGGTCGCGGGTGTCGGTCTTCGAGGCCATGGGGTTCTCCTTCCAGAAAGGGAAAGCACTCGGTGCATCCATCCATTCTGGAAAGCGGCCCGCCCTGGCGCGTAGGACAACACGCGCCCTGGGCCGTCGCCGCGAGGGCGCCCGCCTCAGCGGGGAATGCGGATGAAGTCTTCCGAGGTCAGCGAGATCAGGCAGCGCGGCTCGTCGCGGTAGCGTTCCCGGGCCTTGGCCTCGATCGCGTCGAAATAGGCGCGGCAGGCCTCGAGCAACTGGGGGCCGCCCTCGCGCACGCCGAATTCATCGTGCAGCGCGTCTTCCGTGATCTCGGCCAGCACGCGCTGGCCCTGCGGACCATGCGGGTAGAACGCGAAGCGCACCGTGGCGGTGTCGAAGCAATAGATTCCTTCGAAGTTCATCTCTCTTGTCTCCAGCGGGTTGCATCTTGTTTCGTCGCGCCGACTAGAGCGCGCCGCGCGCCAGCTTTTGCGAGGACGATTTCGCGTCCCCGTGCAGGAATCCGCCTACAACACCAAAGGCCTCGCGACGCTGCGCCTGCGCGCATCGGCGATGTCGTCCCACGCCGGCCTCCCCCTGTCTTCGGCGAGGCTTTGGACTTCCAACCCGAGGACCTCCACGACCATGAATACCACCGCCACTTCACGCCTCGACGCCCGCATCGCCGGCGTGGTCGAGTTCCGCGCGGGCGATGGCCCGCAGATCCGCATTCCCGAAGGCGTCTGCCAGGCGCTGGTCGCGGACGACAGCGTGGTGCTGACCTGGACCGAGGACGGCAATCCGCTGACCGCCGCGATCCCGCGCATCGAGTTCGACCGCTTCGTCACCGAGGGCCAGATCGTGCTGGGCCACGCGGAAGAGGACGCCGCCTACGCGCCGAAGAAGGACTAGCGCAACGGCCCGCGGGCCGGTGGTGGCTTGCTTGAAAAGGCGGGCGCGAGCGACGAGGATGCGTGCCGCGCCACGCCCTGGAGTCCTTTGCGCTTGAATCCGCTGCCCCCTTTTCCTCACGCCTGGCGTGCCCGCCTGGCCGATGCCCACTGGCAGCGCCAGACGATCGGCGAATCGGGCGCCGATGTGTTTCGCATCGAGGCCGCCGATGGCGAGCTCCTGTTCCTCAAGTCCGAGCCCGTGGCGCCCCTCGCTGAACTGCCGGGCGAGATCGCGCGGCTCGAATGGCTCGCGCGCCAGGACCTGCCCGCGCCCGCGGTGCTCGACCAGGCCCTCGAACACGATCGCCATTGGCTGCTGATGAGCGCCGTGCCGGGCCGCGATCTCGCATCGGGCCCGTTCCGCCCGGCCGAGATCGTCGTGCACATGGCCGATGCGCTGCGCCTGCTGCACCGGGTGCCGGTCGCCACCTGCCCCTTCGACCATCGCCTGGCACACCGGATCGAGGACGCGCACGCGCGCGCCGTGGCCGGCCTGGTCGACGAGAGCGATTTCGACGACGAGCGCGCGGGCTGGACCGCCCTCGATCTGTTCGAGCGACTGCGCGCGACGCGGCCCGCGAGCGAAGACC